>Ga0247725_1001390_pt1 | contig 12423 bp, 10 predicted proteins | sample OKSTACKMCFT3sol_FD_183021 | JGI IMG/M metagenome (GOLD analysis project Ga0247725, IMG submission 183021) | Subsurface sediment microbial communities from gas well in Oklahoma, United States - OK STACK MC-FT3-sol | ecosystem: Environmental > Terrestrial > Deep subsurface > Rock core/Sediment... | reverse complement strand
GCCGGAGTGGGAACGATTGGGCGCTGAATTATTACGGGAGGCAGAAAAAGCCGGTATTGAGGCGACGAGCCTGAATGAGGATGACCGTTTAACCTATGCGCTATTCCCTCAGGTAGCTGTTAAGTTCTTCCGCCATCGCGATGATCCATCTTTTTTTGAACCTATGCCCGGATGCGTCAATAAACCTGAACCATCGATAGCTCCAGTACCAGTAAACACGGCTCCGGCGTCTGCAGCAGCCACTGCGGTACGTTACGACGTTCGTGTGGATGGAGTCCTGTACCGCGTTGACGTAGCCCCCGAGGAGGCGTTGCTGGCCGTACAAGCCATTCCTCTGGATACGGTCTCAGCATCCAAACCAGTATCTGCGAACGCAGAGACTCCTTTCCCGGCTCCGTTAGCCGGCACCATTGTCAAACTGATTGCGGAACCCGGGCAAACGTTGCAGGAAGGCGCTGTGCTGCTGGTGATGGAGGCCATGAAGATGGAGGCCGAGATCCGGGTTCCTTGTGCCGGGATCTTGCACCGCTATCATGTGCAGCCGGGCGATTTGATTGCGCAGGGTGCCACGCTGGCCGGGTTTATGCCGTTGGAGTCAACTCGCCGCTAGCAGGGCGATAAGGGGGGGAGATGGATGGCTTATTGATCTTGTGGCAAGACACCGGACTGGCTAATTTCCAGTGGCAGCAGCTGGTGATGATAGCCGTGGGCTGTCTCTTGCTTTATCTGGCAATCGTGCGCCAGTTTGAGCCTTTGTTGTTATTACCCATAGGCTTTGGTGCCATTCTGGCCAACATCCCCAATGGTGGATTCAATGAGCCCGGTGGATTGCTCTATTACATCTATGAGGTCGGTATTGCCTCCGGCGTTTTCCCACTCCTGATTTTTCTCGGTGTCGGCGCCTTGACCGACTTTGGTGCTCTGATTGCCAACCCGAAAACTCTGTTGCTGGGGGCGGCTGCGCAGTTCGGCATCTTCGCCACCCTGTTGGGTGCTGTCGCCTTGAATGAGTTACCGGGCTTTGCCTTCACCCTCAAGGAGGCGGCCTCCATCGCCATTATCGGTGGTGCGGATGGCCCAACCGCAATTTTTCTGACCAGTCGCCTGGCTCCGGATCTACTTGGCGCTATTGCTGTCGCCGCTTATTCCTATATGGCTTTGGTACCCATCATTCAGCCGCCGATTATGCGGGCTCTGACCAGTGTGGAAGAGCGTAAAATCCGCATGGTACAACTCCGGGTGGTGAGTAAGCGGGAGAAGATCCTGTTCCCGATGCTGGTGCTTGGACTGTGTGTCCTGTTTTTGCCTGCCGCTTCGCCCTTGATTGGTATGTTTTGTCTGGGCAATCTGTTTCGTGAGTCCGGTGTGGTGGAGCGGTTATCTCATACGGTACAGAATGAACTCATCAATATCGTCACTATTTTTCTGGGACTTGGCGTCGGTTCCAAACTCTCTGCGGATAAGTTTCTGAACCTGCAAACCCTCGGTATCCTGGTGCTGGGAGCCTTGGCCTTTGCGATGGGGACGGCAGCGGGTGTTCTGATGGCCAAGCTGATGAACTGCGTCTGTCAGGATAAAATCAATCCACTTATCGGCTCGGCCGGGGTTTCGGCTGTCCCGATGGCGGCGCGGGTTTCGAATAAGGTGGGGCAGGAGGTGGATCCCCATAACTTCTTGTTGATGCATGCCATGGGTCCGAATGTGGCGGGCGTTCTGGGTTCAGCAGTGGCGGCCGGTGTCTTGTTGGCGCTGCTAAAATAGCGGTGGTGTGCATAAAAATAGAGGCGGCCTAGGCCGCCTCTGTCTTATTTGTGCGCCGATGTGATCCGCGCGAGATTAGTCCTGCGATTATTGCTCGATACCGACGATGAGCCAGGGAGCGTTCGCGGTGCGCAGATCGCGCTCCAGGTGCCAGACTTCGGCAATATCTTCCTCGATACCTTCGACTGAATCACGATAGCGGCCTTTGAACTGGACACTGATTTGCGCCAGATTTGGATTGTGCTCGGCCCGAACCAGTTCGGCATCGACAAACATCACGTCAGTGTGTTGCTCACCGGCATAATTCTTCCGCTCTTCAACCAGACCGTTGTAGAGTTCTGGCGTGACGTACTCCTGGATCTTGCTGAAGTCGTTACGATTCCAGGCCTCTTGCAAAGTGCGGTAGTGATCCCGAGCGCCATTGAGGAACTGCTGCAAATCAAAACCAGCGGGCAGATTAAACGGCACATCGTTGTTAAAGCTGGTGCTGGCTTGCGGGGCCGCACTATCAGCATCGCGATTAAATGCTGGCGATGGGGTCGGTGGCACCGAGCCTGCAGGCGAATACGCGGCGGCTGGTTGTCGGGCCATAGCCCCATTTTTTGCCTGGCTCATGCTGCGGAATAGCTTGAAGGCCAAGAAGGCAACGCCGGCCATGATCAGCATGTCCATGATTTGCAGCCCTTCAAAGGCTCCGCTACCGAACATCCAGGCCAGCAGACCACCCGCTAATAGGCCACCCATTAAACCGCCCAGCATCCCTTTTTTAGCGGCGCCGGCCGCGGGTTGGTTCACCCCTGGTTTGGCGGTATTCACTGGTTGAGCCTGTGGAGCCGGGGCGGTGCGATAACTCTTGCCAAAAGAGCGCTTGCCTCCGAACTTGGCGGCATTGGCATCTGCGGCAGTCAGTGCGAGCGTCAGGCTCACTAAAAACACACCGAAGAAGGTCCATAATTTTTTCATCGAATTTGCCCTGTGGGTTGAAATGACGCTACCCATGCTACGGAGCGTAGCTCCGCTGTCAATTCTGTTTGTCCATGGCCTCCTGTTCGGTTTTTCCGTTTAAGATAACCTTGCGCTGTCTGCCCTTGTGGGGAGGGGGTGGTTTCTACCCTTTTCCACATTTTGAGATGGTTTCGTGTATGCCGCGGTGGATAACATTCTGGCGCAGAGGATGATGCGATTTTAGCAACGAAAAAATCGGCCACGAGCATCTGCACTCCTGCGGTCTTGGGTGACGGCAGCGCTGAGGGCGAGTTTTCGGCAATCGGATCGGCACAGGACTTTTCGAAGCGGCGAAAAAGGCCGATAATGACTGCCCTCTCCAGATTCGGTGTTAGTCGTAATGGCGCAGCCTTCCTCCTCCAGCAAGAAAGATCCGCGACTCGAACAGCTCAAGATGCCGCCTCATTCGTTCGAAGCTGAGCAATCCGTTCTGGGCGGTCTGATGCTGGACAATGAAGCCTGGGACCGGGTGGCGGAGCGGGTGTCGGCCCATGACTTCTACAGTCGTCCGCACCGCATGATTTTCTCCGCCATGACCCGCTTGTCCGAACAAGGGCAACCGATCGATCTCATCACGCTGCAGGAAGAGTTGGAGCGACATGAGCAGATTGATGACGTCGGCGGCTTTGCCTATCTGGTCGAAATTGCGAAAAACACCCCCAGTGCGGCCAATATCAGTGCCTACGCCGAAATAGTCCGGGAACGGGCTGTGGTGCGTGAGATGATCTCGGTCGCCAATGACATTGTCGAATCCGGTTTTGATCCTCAGGGCCGTAATGCGGGCGAGTTGTTGGATGAGGCCGAGAGCAAGGTCTTCAAGATCGCCGAATCCCGCAGCAGTGCCAGTGATGGCCCGCAACCGCTGAAGGTGGTGCTGGAAAAGACAGTCGACAAGATTGAAGAGCTGTTCCGGAAACCGCATAACGGGGTCACCGGTGTTTCGTCTGGCTACTCAGATCTGGACAAGATGACCTCGGGTTTCCAGCCCTCGGATCTCATCATAGTGGCGGCTCGACCCTCGATGGGGAAAACCACCTTTGCCATGAATCTGGTGGAACATGCCGCACTGACCCAGGATAAGCCTGCGGTGATCTTCTCGCTGGAAATGCCTTCCGAACAGATCATCATGCGGATGCTCGCCTCCTTGGGGCGCATCGAACAGACCCGGGTCCGGACCGGGCAGCTGGATGATGATGATTGGGGGCGACTCTCTTCCACCATGGGCATGTTGCTGGAAAAGGGCAAGATGTACATCGACGATGCTTCAGGGTTGACCCCGACCGAGTTACGTTCCCGGACTCGACGCATTGCTCGCGAGCATGGCGGTGTCAGCTTGGTGATGATCGATTATTTGCAGCTGATGCGTGTGCCTTCCTTGAGCGAAAACCGGACGCTGGAAATTGCGGAAATTTCCCGGTCATTGAAAGCGCTGGCCAAAGAGCTGCAGGTCCCGGTGATTGCTCTTTCCCAGCTGAACCGGAGCTTGGAGCAACGGGCGGATAAGCGGCCGGTCAACTCGGATCTGCGGGAATCGGGCTCCATCGAGCAGGATGCCGATCTCATCATGTTTATTTACCGCGATGAGGTTTATCACGATGACAGCCCCGATAAAGGGGTTGCCGAAATTATTATCGGTAAGCAACGGAATGGCCCGATTGGTCGGGTGCGTTTGACGTTTCAGGGGCAGTATTCTCGTTTCGATAATTATGCCGGCCCCGCTTACGACGACGATTACTAAGGACAAGTCATGCAAGCAGTAACGGCGCAGATCAACACCCAAGCCCTCAAGCACAATCTGAAGGTGGTGCGTGCCCAGGCACCTGGTGCCAAAGTGGTCGCCGTGGTGAAAGCCAACGCCTATGGACACGATCTGCTGACCGTTGCCCGAACCCTGCACGATGTCGATGCCTACGCGGTCGCCCGGATTGAAGAGGCATTGACCCTACGCAGCGGGGGCATCGTCAAACCGGTGATTATGCTGGAGGGTTTTTTCAGTGCCGATGATCTGCCGGTGTTAGCCGCCAACAATCTGCAGACCGCCGTACACTCCTGGGAACAACTGGAGGCGCTGGAGCAGGCTGATCTGCCACAACCGATCCGCGCCTGGATGAAGCTTGATACGGGCATGCACCGCTTAGGGGTTCGCCCAGAAGAGGTTCCTGCGTTTTATGACCGCTTGGCGCTGTGTAAAAACGTGGTGCAGCCCTTCAATTTGATGACCCATTTCAGCTGTGCCGATGAGTTGGACAATCCGGCGACCCGGGAACAGATCGAGCTGTTTAACCGGTTGGCGAATAACCATCCGGGAGAGTGTGCACTGGCCAATTCGGCGGCTGTGTTGGCGTGGCAAGATGCCCATGCGGATTGGATTCGGCCGGGGATCATGCTCTACGGGATCTCGCCCTTTCCGGATCGGATCGGCGCGGATCATGGTCTGCAACCGGTCATGACCCTGAAAAGTAATCTGATCGCGGTACGGGATGCCAAAGCCGGGGAAAGTGTCGGTTACAGTGCCAACTGGACGGCGGAGCGCGATACTCGCCTGGGTGTGGTGGCGATGGGATACGGCGATGGCTACCCAAGAATGGCACCGAACGGGACACCCGTGCTGGTCAATGGTCGTCTGGTGCCCATCACGGGCCGGGTCTCCATGGACATGATGACGGTTGACTTAGGTCCGAATGCGACCGATGCGGTGGGAGATGAAGTCATTCTGTGGGGAGATGGATTGCCGGTCGAGCGAGTGGCCGAGCAGGTGGGGACCATCCCCTATGAGCTGGTGCTCAAGTTGACCTCGCGGGTCAGTCTCGATTTTATTTAGCACCGCGCTGGTGGATGTGAGTCTGAAGCAGAGTAAAAAGGCGCGAATGATTCGCGCCTTTTCTATGGGAGTCGTCCAGATGAGAGCCGTCTAGAGATTGTCGTCCTGATCTTCTTTGGGCGGCTGTTTGAAGCGTAAGGTGCCGGGAGTCCAGTAGAAGTAGAACCAGGGCTTTTCCAGTTGCCACTGCGGGAAAATGATCTCGACGCTATTATCCTGCTTCTTGTAGATGGAGGTCTGGATATTGATTTGGGAGACGATGAGACAACCAATCAATGCCACGAATCCCCACTTGATAAGTTTACCCACGGTCGCTCCATGCCTTGTTCATCATCAAATGCCTGTGTGTCGGGAGTCCGTCCCGATAGGTGTTACTCAAAACAAATTTCGATCGTGGCTCGGCCATACTCACTTTCAAACGGCATGAGCAGCTTGGTGCTATCGGTTTTGTGGGAAATGGTGTGGCTGGGACCTGAGACAACCACAGGGCTGGCCATGTTGAAGTCATAGCCCTTCTCAGCCAGCATTCGTTTGGCGCCCCCTGTGACCATGTTGGTGATTTCACCCACCATGTCGGTGACTTCTTCGTTGATGGTTTCCGGAGCCTCGCCCAGCATGCGGCGCATGATCTCCAGTGCCAAACCCTTGTCGAAAGTAATAGAAAAGGAACCTCGGGTTTGCGGCCCAACCATACCAATCAAACCGGAAACATCGCCTCGGGCTAACTCATCATTTTTTTTACGCGGCGCCCCGGCTTTCAAATCAAGTTGCGCCATGGTGCTGATGACGTGTAGCAACGACACTAAAAAAGGGTTAACGAATTCGGCACGCATTTTTATCCTCAGTGGTAACCCAACCGCAACATCGAATCTTGGTTGGAGGGCTCTGGCGGTCGGATCTTGACCTTTGCAACATAGATTCCGCAAGGGGATTAACGTTTGCCCGGTGGACGATCTCAATTCTCGTTAAAGTTTAACATATAGCATCTAGGCAAAGCGTGACAATATTCATCCTGCGAAATAGCCAAATGGTGGACGTCTTGGGAGGTGTATCCGCGGTCGTGGTGCGATCCCAATACTTTGCCATGTCGGGTGCAGCAGGTAGAATCCCTCTTTTCCAAGGTCCGCATTCCACCTATTGGACAAGAGAGAATATGAATCTGCCCGCACTGCGTTTTTCTGTGGCCCCGATGCTGGATTGGACGGATCGCCATTGTCGTTATTTTTTACGTCTCATGAGTCAGCATGCGCTGTTGTATACCGAAATGGTGACGACGGGGGCCATCCTCAAAGGGCGTGGTGATTATCTGGCCTATAACGAGGCCGAACACCCGCTGGCCTTGCAACTGGGAGGCAGCGAGCCGCAAGAGCTGGCGCGCTGTGCGGCCCTGGCTCAGTCCCGCGGCTACGATGAAGTGAATCTGAATGTGGGCTGCCCGTCGGATCGCGTACAAAATGGCCGATTTGGCGCCTGTCTGATGGCTTCGGCCGATCTGGTGGCCGATTGTGTGGCGGCGATGCGGGCTGAGGTCTCCATTCCGGTGACGGTCAAGACCCGGATTGGTATCGACGACCAGGATTCTTATGAGTTCCTGTGCCAGTTCATCGATCGGGTCAGCGCGGCGGGTTGCGATACCTTTATCGTGCATGCGCGCAAGGCATGGCTCAGTGGTTTGAGCCCCAAAGAGAATCGAGAAATTCCGCCGCTGGATTATCCGCGGGTCTACCGGCTCAAGCAGGATTACCCGCATTTGACCATTTCGCTCAATGGGGGCATCAAGAGCATGGCCGAGGTTCAGTCCCATCTACAGCATGTGGATGGGGTCATGTTAGGGCGCGAGGCGTATCAGAACCCTTATCTGATGATGAGTGTCGATGCGCAGGTGTTTGGTGATACCAGTCGGCCTTCGCTATCGCGGCATCAGGTGGTGGAGCAGATGGTGCCGTATATCGAGGCCGAGCTGGCGAGCGGCAATCAGTTATCCCATATCACCCGTCATATGCTCGGATTATTTCAAGGGGTGGTCGGTGCGCGCTCCTGGCGGCGTCATCTGAGCGAGAATGCGGGTAAACGAGGGGCGGACATCCGGGTGCTGCTCGATGCATTAGCGCTGGTACCTGATAATCCAGCGCCTGAGCAGTGAGTGCCGGATTTTATAATCCAGATCGCTCCGGATAGCGACTTTGCGTCATCAGACCATGGCCCTCTGCGTTGACATCGGTATGGGCCTCCCACTGTTCAAAATCGGGAGATTCATCCAGTAGGGTGAGCAGGGCATCTTGTGTGATGGGGCGAGATAATAGATAGCCCTGTGCCATATGGCACCCTTTTTTGATCAGCTCCTGCAGTTGTGCCTGGGTTTCGACTCCCTCCGCGATGACCTGGAGATTGAACGCCTCGGCCAGTTGAATAATAGAGTCGACCAGCTTCGGATTTTCCAATAGTTGATCGGTATAGCTTTTATCAATTTTTAGAATATCCAGAGGCAGTGCAGCAAGATGATTGAGAGAGGTATATCCAGTTCCAAAGTCATCCAGAGCGATTTCGACGCCTATTTCCTTGAGGGTTTTGACCATATTTCTGGCGACATCATCCAGCTCGACTAACGCTGTTTCTGTGATCTCGATGCCGAAGAATGCTGGCGATAAATTATAGTGGTTTAAGCATCGAGATACCTCCTTCGGATAATTTGGGTTGGAGAGTTCAGTCGCGGATGCATTGACAGCCAAATGGAATTCGGTAAAACCAAGTTCCTGCAATTTGGCCAAGCATTGGCACGCCTGATTCAGCACCCATAAATCAATATCCAGAATTTGTGAAGAGTGTTCGGCAATAGGGATAAACCGATCTGGTGGTACCATGCCAAATTCCGGATGGTGCCAGCGCAATAACACCTCGGCACCAATTATTTTCTTGGTGATTAATGAGTATTGTGGTTGAAAGACTACCCGTAGTTGTTGCAGTTGAATGGCTGAACTTAACTCTGATTCCAGCCATTTATCTTCGCGCAGCTTGGCGGCGATCATACCATCGAGAAGATACCAATAATTGCCGGTATAGCGGCTAGCTTGATGTCTCGCCTGATTTGCCGACTGCATTAACTCCTCTACTCGGCTTCCGGCTTCTGGATAGCTGATAATGCCGGCACTGAATCGCAGTTTTAATTCATAATTGCCAACCATCATCGGGGTTTTCACGCGCCGTGCTAACTGCTCACACAACTGGGCGGCACTGGGTTGGTTTTCTTTCTGGGGTGGCGGAATAATAAAAGCAAATTCATCCGAACCGATACGGGCAAGGCTAACTTTGGAATTGTCATACAAACGATATTTTTTTAATAAACCCATTAAAACCTGTGCGATTAATTGTAATGCCTGATCGCCAGTGCGTGAGCCGAATGTATTATTAATGCCACTGAGGTTATGCATTTTTACTTGTGCCATGAAGAAGCTACTGCCTTCCTGCTTGGCCTGAAATACCCGTTTCTGCAAATATTGTAGGAATGCGCCGCGATTATTCAGGCCGGTAACCGGATCCATAAATGCAGAATTCTCCAGCTCCAACTGAGAGGCCTCCAATCGTGAGAGCATTAAAGAAAACTGATTGCGCAGCTCCACCATTTCATCATCGGGTGGCAGTAATGGAATATGCCGAATTTCTTGTTTGGCTACTTGATGCATCAAGCGGCGCAATTTTTCCATCGGGTGCACAATCACGCGACCAAGAATCCAACTGCAAAGGAATAATAATACGGTCATGCTCAACACTAACCAAATGATCAATGCCCAGCGAATACTGTCGATGGGTGCCGTGACTATGGCTTTGGGGATCATGGCAATCAAGGCCATTCCGTCCGTCAGGTTGGCTTTTTCAATATAAAATGAGGTTTCATCCAAGTTCACCTCTGAGTTGTTTTTTATATTCTCTATCGGTAGTTTTTCATATCGACTATCCAAAACTTTTCCCTGATCTCTATCGATGAGTAATAATTGATAACCGCTAATTTTTTCTTGCTCCTTGATGTAATTCAATAGTGGAGATAATGAATAGGTTAAAATCAAGGTGTTTGGTTCTGGTTGATAATTGTACGCCTTTAGTTCTGGGTTGTTATTGCTAAAGCTAACAACCTGTTTAAATACAAATTGTGACAGCTCCGGAGAATAAATGAAGTCGACATAACTCTTTTCCGCCTGGCTTTGCATCAGCTTCAATACAGCCTTGTTGGTTGGACTGATGGGGCTAAATGGGTCAATACCATCTCCAGCCTGTAACTCCTCCTCTTGTTTATTATTGACTAATACGATTTGTAAAATGCCGGGGTTGCTTTTCATCATTTGGTGAAATAGCAGTTGCACCATGGGGCCGAGGTGCGAATTTTTATCCTCTATATTTTCTGCGCTGATATAGCGATTCACAGCTGAGGTTTGTGGTAGGAATGCGAGATCAGCATGGTTGGTTTTAATGCTCGCATTTAAAAACGCTTGGCTGTTGCGCAATAATAATTTGAACTGGGCAGCACTATTTTCCTGACTGAGACGTTCCAGCAGGAACATGCTGTGCAGCCCAAGAGCCAGCAGCGGAAATACCACCACGGGAAGAAGAGCCAGACTGAGTTTGCTGCGAATTTTCTTCATTTCAACACCGAAAAATAGATGGCGTTACGGATTCGGTCGCTACTGATTTTGTCAGTGTAGTATTCAGAGGCCTGAAGATGTGTTCCGCTTGGGTAGGCCACTCGATCTTGTTTGATTTTGTTGGATATTTCGCTGTCATGCAGCGTAGGGGTAAAACCTAACCGTTCACCATTGAGCCGAGCGACATCTGGTCGCATCAGAAAATCGACCAATAGGGCAGCTTCTGCTGGATGCGGGCTGGTTTTGCTGATTGCCAGACAGTCGATCCATAACGGCGAACCTTCCGGCGGGGCGACATAGCGCCAATCTTGAAATTCAGACATGGATTGCAGAGAGTAAAAATCACCGCTGTAGGTCACGGTGGCGTACACCTGGGCGCTGAGTTCTGGATCCTGAATCGCGGCCAAGGAGAGTGCATACGCCAGAACATGAGGTTTTTGTGCTTTGAGCAGTTTAAAGGCCTGCTGCAACTCGCTTTGGGTATCGGTATTGATCGAATAGCCCAAGGTTTTTAACGCAATCGAGACCAAGTCGATCGCATCATCAATCATGATGATGTGTCCGCTCAGCTCCGGAGCCGGAGTGAACAGATCGCGCCATTGGGTAATGGGCTGTTTCACTTTGCTGGTGCGATAGGCGATCCCGACCGAGCCCCAGAAATAGGGGGCAGCATGCTGGCCACAGGCCGCTTTATAGCGGGGTTCAATATGCGACTCGTTGTTGTAGCCACCGGCTGGTTTGCTCACAAAGAGTGAAGCCCAGGAGTTATTTTTCAGGGTGAAATAATCAATGATGGCAATATCGAGAACCGGAGGATGCTCGGAGAGTAACAGCCGATTGCGGGCTTCATCGCTGTCGTAATAGAGCTCTTTGATGGTGATGCCAGTTTCTTGGGTAAACAGGCTCTTCACTTCAGGTGCCAGGTAATAGGGCCAGTTGTAGACCACCAGCTCAAGGGCCCGCAGTGACGGCGTGACAAGCATGAAAACCAGACTGAGCCAGACGGTGCGTATCATCAAGCACTCCTTGGAGGCAGTGAGGGCCATGAGAACATGGCCCACAATGGAGCTGATGGCTTTACGCAACTATAGTCTTTCGAGATTGCTTCCGACCTGTCAGAAACGCTAATGGACAGAGATATTCAATCGACTAGCGCTTTGTGACTCAGAGCTCTTGCAGCAGATCCTCGACATAGCGCTCCAGCACGTGGCGACGCTGGAGTGCCATGGCGCGTCCGGACTTGGTTTGCATGCTGTCGGCGACCTTGTAGAGCTTGACGAAGAAGTGATCCAGGGCATAGGCCAGATCGTCCAGTGGACGATGGCGAGCCAGCGGATCGAACGGGTCGAACATGGCTCTTTGCATGCGCCCCGAGGTGTAGAACACCCGTGCCAAGCCGATGGCTCCCAGGGCTTCCATCCGATCGGCATCCTGCAGCAGCTTGGCCTCCAGGGTTTCGGCGGGCAGTGCCGCAGAAAAACTATGCGCCTCGATGGCGTGGCAGGTGGCCGGGATTAAGGCTTCGGGAAATGCCAGCTCGTTCAGGATGAAGACGGCTTCCCGGGCGGCGAGTCGGGAGCTCAGGTGGCGCTCGGGATGATCTTTGGGCAGGCTGATGATGTCGTGTAAATAGGCGGCCGCCAGCAACACCAGCTCGTCAGCCTGTTGCCCCTCGGCCCGGTTCAGCTGCTGAGCGGTTTTCCAGACGCGCCGGAAGTGGGCGATATCGTGGGCCCCATCGTCCATGGTGTGGTGTTGATCGAGCCAGGATTCCAGTTGGTTTTGCCAATGCGTCAGGGTCATGCCATGCCTTGTCTGTTGTTCCAATTCACAGCCGCGCATTATCTATCAAGGCGGCGACAAGAAACAGGCTCACCAACACCCAGATTGGCAGTCGATAACGTCGCCAGACCAACCAGGCGAGCAGCGGCCACAGCAGATCGCTGGCTTGGCCGATGGCGCTGGTCAGCAGTGGGTGATACAGGGTGGCGGCGAGCAGCCCGACCACGCTGGCATTGATGGCACTGATGGCGGCGCGAAGACGAGGTTGGCTCTGCAATTGCTGCCATACCGGGAGAATAGCTAATACCAACAAGAAGCCAGGTAAGAAGATGGCGAGCGTTGCCACGGCACCACCGGCCCAGGGGGCTGAGGGAGCCAGCATGGCCCCCAGATAGCTGGCCAGGGTAAACATGGGGCCGG
>Ga0247725_1001389_pt1 | contig 12435 bp, 12 predicted proteins | sample OKSTACKMCFT3sol_FD_183021 | JGI IMG/M metagenome (GOLD analysis project Ga0247725, IMG submission 183021) | Subsurface sediment microbial communities from gas well in Oklahoma, United States - OK STACK MC-FT3-sol | ecosystem: Environmental > Terrestrial > Deep subsurface > Rock core/Sediment... | reverse complement strand
GCAGTTCGTCCTCGCTGGCCTGCTGGCCGGGCTTGAGCTGCACGTAGGCCACCGGCAGTTCGCCGGCCTTCTCGTCGGGCTTGCCGACGGCGGCGGCCATGGCCACGGCGGGGTGGCCGTGGAGGGCCTCCTCGATCATCTGCGGGTCGATGTTGTGACCGCCGCGGATGATCAGGTCCTTGCTGCGGCCGGTCAGCCATATATAGCCGTCGGCATCCATGCGCCCCAGGTCGCCGGTGTTGAACCAGTCCCCATCGACCCAGATGCCGGCGTTCTTGCCGGCCTGCAGGTAGCCCTTGAACACCGTGACGCCGCGCAGGCAGACGTTGCCGATCTCGTTGGCAGCGGCATCGCGCAGGTAGCGACCGTCCTCGTCCAGCACCTTGATGCTCACCTCGCAGTAGGGCATGCGCAGGCCGATGGAGCCGGGGCGGCGCTCGCCGGCATTGGGGTTGCCGCAGCTGCCGCAGGTGCCTTCGGTGAGGCCGTAGCCCTCGATGAGCGTGAGGCCGGTCTTGGCCTCGAACTGGCGGATCAGCTCCACCGGCATCGGCGCGGCGCCGCACAGGGCGTAGCGCAGGCTGGAGAGGTCATGCCCCTCACTGGGCACCTGCAGCAGGCCGGCGTAGATGGTGGGCACGCCGCTGAAGAAGCTCACGCGGTAGCGCTCGATGACCTTCCAGAAGTTCTGGATCAGCGTGGTGTTGCGGTAGCCCTGGGGCGTGGCCAGCAGCACCTGGGCGCCGACGAAGAAGGGCGCCAGGCCGGTGACCATCACGCCGTTGACGTGGAACAGCGGCAGGCCGCAGAGCGTCACGTCCTGCGGGCCGAGGTGGATGGTGTAGGCGAGGATCATCGCCATCGCCACCTCGTTGCGGTGGGTGTGCGGCGCCAGCTTCGGCGTGCCGGTGGTGCCGCCGGTGTGGAAGTACGAGGCGATGTCGTCCGGGGCGATCACCCGGCCGCTCTCCAGGTGGTCGGCCGGACAGTCGGCGATCAGCGTGTCGAAGTCCAGCACGCCTTCCGGCAGCGGGCCGCGCTGTGCCTTGAGGGCGCTGCGCTGGGGTTCAGGCAGGTAGTTGGCCAGGTCCACGGTGACGATGGCCTTGAGCGAGCCGAGGTGGTCGCGCAGGCCGGCCACCTTGTCCCACAGGTCGGTGCCGGGGAAGGGCGCCAGGGTCACCAGCACCTCGGAGTCGGCGGCGCGGACCAGTTCGGCGATGTGCTCGGGCTCCAGCAACGGGTTGATGGCATTGACGATGCCCGCCGCCTCGCCGCCCCACAGGGTGAAGTGGGTGTGGGGCAGGTTCGGCAGCAGGAACGACACCGCCTTGCCCGGGCGCACACCCAGGCGGTGGAAGGCGTTGGCGGTGCGGGTGACCTGGGCCAGCAGCTCGGCATAGGTGAGCTGCCAGGGCGTTTCCTCGGCGCTCCCCTGGAGCAGGAAGCTCATCGCGGTGGCGTCGGGGCTGCGCTCGGCGCTCTGGCGGATCAGCTCGTAGGTACTGGCGGGCATGCCGCGCTCTTCGAGCGGGGTGCGCTCGATCGCTTCGATGTCGCGCAGGGTGACGATGGGCGTGATGGGCGTCTGGGTCATGGCCGGCTTCTTGTGGATTGTTCGGGTCAGCGGACGAGGCGCTCGGCCAGCCAGGCGCCGATGTCGCGCACTTCCTCGGGCAGCACTTCGTGGCCCATGGGGTAGTCGCGCCAGGTCACCGGCACGCCGGCAGCGGCGAGCTTGTCATGGGCGGCGCGGCCCATGGCCGGCGGCACCACGTCGTCGAAGGTGCCATGCAGGCAGAGGGTCGGCAGTTGTAGTTTTGTATCCGCCAGCTCCAGCGCATCGGGGAAGGTGGGCGCGTAGGTGGACAGCGCCATCACTCCGCCCAGGGGGCCGTTCCAGCGCAGGAAGGCGGTGTGCAGCACCACCGCGCCGCCCTGGGAGAAGCCGGCGAGGATGATCCGCGCGGGGTCGACGCCGGCATCGCGCTGGCCTTCGATCAGGTCGATCACCGTCTGCGCCGAGACTTCTAGCTGGTCCTGGTCGATGGCCCGGGCCGGGGTCATGGCGAGGATGTCGTACCAGGAGGGCATCGCCCAGCCACCGTTGATGGTCACGGCGCGGGTGGGCGCCTGGGGCAGGATGAAGCGGGTGCCGGTGAGCTGCTGCTGCAGGGCCTCGGCCACTGGCTGGAAGTCGTAACGGTCCGCCCCCAGGCCGTGCAACCAGATGACGCACGAATCGACGGAGTGTGTAGGTTCCAGGATCAGGGATTCACGCATGTGGGGCTCCGATTTGGGGCGTACGCACCAGTGTGGTGCTGGCGCATTGCAGGGTTGTGGTCTATCTGTGAAGAACATGTCGCACCATCAAAACTTTTCCTATTGACCTATCGGAAGAGTCCTTCGGAAAAGGTACTGGTACGGGCCTTGCTAAGGCCGTAGCAGACTGCTGGCACCGGCCGTGAGGTAACACTCCGGGCGGCGGCCCAACGGGTTGGGGAACGGCTCGCCGTGCCCTTGCAAACGTCCGCTGGCTGCGGGGTTCCGTGAAGCCTGTGGACGAAAATCCGTCTCCAGCCCATTTGACCAATGGGCGGGGAAAGCGCGGGACGAGTGGAGCGATGCATCCCCGCTTTCCTTAGGTCCGATTCCCCGGTTGGCCGCCCAGGCGGTTGAACCTGCCTCACGAGGGTACGGCGGTAGGACCGAGACTCCAACACAAATAAAAGCAACTGGAGGTTTTGATGAAGATGGTGAAATCCACCCTGGCTGTGCTGACCGCAGCTGCTGTGCTCGGCGCCAGTGGTTTCGTGCAGGCCGGCGCCACCCTGGACGCAGTGAAGAAGAAAGGCTACGTGCAGTGCGGCATCAGTGACGGCCTCCCGGGCTTCTCCTACGCCGATTCCAAGGGCGAGTACAAGGGCATCGACGTGGACGTCTGCCGTGCCGTTGCCGCTGCAGTCTTCGGCGACGCCAGCAAGGTCAAGTACAGCCCCCTGACCGCCAAGGAGCGCTTCACCGCGCTGCAATCCGGCGAAGTGGACATCCTCTCCCGCAACACCACCTGGACCAGCTCCCGCGACGCGGCGATGGGCCTGAACTTCACCGGCGTGACCTACTACGACGGCCAGGGCTTCCTGGTGAACAAGAAGCTGGGCGTTTCCAGCGCCAAGGAACTGGACGGCGCCACCGTGTGCATCCAGGCCGGTACCACCACCGAGCTGAACCTGTCCGACTACTTCCGCGCCAACAACCTGAAGTACACCCCCATCACCTACGACACCTCCGACGAGAGCGCCAAGTCCCTCGAATCCGGCCGTTGCGACGTGCTGACCTCCGACCAGTCCCAGCTCTACGCCCAGCGCATCAAGCTGGCCGCGCCGAACGAGTACGTGGTGCTGCCGGAAGTCATCTCCAAGGAACCCCTCGGCCCGGCCGTGCGCCAGGGTGACGAAGAGTGGTTCGACATCGTGCGCTGGACCCTGTTCGCCCAGCTGAACGCCGAGGAACTGGGCATCGACTCGAAGAACGTCGAGGCCACCGCCAAGTCCACCAAGAACCCCGATATCGCCCGCCTGCTGGGCGCCGAGGGTGATTTCGGCAAGGACCTCAAGCTGCCGAAGGACTGGGCCGTCCAGATCGTCAAGCAGGTCGGCAACTACGGCGAGATCTTCGATCGCAACGTCGGTGCCGGCAGCGACCTGAAGATCGAGCGCGGCCTCAACGCCCTGTGGAACAAGGGCGGTCTGCAATACGCACCGCCGGTGCGCTGACCGACCACGCTGCCGCCTGCGGAGGCGGGTGGCAGCGTTCCGTTCCAATCGTCGAGGGCTGTCATGCACAACACTTCCCAAGCCCCGCGTGCCCGAGGGTCGGTACTGACCGATCCCAAGGTGCGCGCGTGGCTATTCCAGATCATCGCCGTGGTCGCCGTCGTGGCCTTCGGCTGGTTCCTCTTCCATAACACCCAGGTCAACCTCGAGAAGCGCGGGATCCTTTCCGGCTTCGGCTTTCTCGACCAGAGCGCCGGCTTCGGCATCTCCCAGCACCTGATCGACTACCAGGAAAGCGACACCTACGGGCGCGTCTTCTTCATCGGCCTGCTCAACACGCTGCTGGTGACGGTGATCGGCATCATCCTCGCCACCATCCTCGGCTTCATCCTGGGCGTGGCCCGGCTGTCGCCCAACTGGCTGGTGCGCAAGCTGGCCACCGTGTACATCGAGACCTTCCGCAACATCCCGCCGCTGCTGCAGATCTTCTTCTGGTACTTCGCGGTGATGCTGCCCATGCCCGGGCCGAAGCAGAGCCTCAGCCTGGCCGACACCTTCTTCATCAACAACCGGGGCGTGTACATGCCCTCGCCCACTGTGGCCGATGGCTTCTGGCCCTTCGCCATTGCCGTGCTGCTGTGCCTGGTGGCCATCTATGCCCTGCGGCGCTGGGCCCGCAAGCGCCAGGACGAGACCGGCCAGCGCTTCCCCGTGCTGCTCAGCGCCATCGCCCTGCTGGTGCTGGTGCCCGGCCTCAGTGCCCTGCTGATCGGCAGCCCCTTCCACTGGGAGGTGCCGCAGCTCAGCGGCTTCAACTTCCGTGGTGGTTGGGTGGTGATCCCCGAGCTGGTGGCATTGATGATGGCGCTGTCCATCTACACCGCCGCCTTCATCGGCGAGACCGTGCGCGCCGGCATCCAGGCGGTCAGCCACGGCCAGACCGAAGCCGCGCACTCCCTGGGCCTGCGCCCCGGCCTGACCCTGCGCCTGGTCATCGTGCCCCAGGCCCTGCGGGTGATCATCCCGCCGCTCACCAGCCAGTACCTGAACCTGGCGAAGAACTCGTCCCTGGCGGCCGGCATCGGCTACCCCGACATGGTCTCGCTGTTCGCCGGCACCACGCTCAACCAGACCGGCCAGGCCATCGAGGTGATGGGCATCACCATGAGCGTCTACCTGGCCATCAGCATCAGCATTTCGCTGCTGATGAACGCGTACAACAAGCGCATCGCGCTGATCGAGCGGTGAGGGCACAGCCATGAACACCCATACCTTCAAGCCCGATCTGCCGCCGCCGAGCAACGTCGTGGGGCCGGTCGCCTGGCTGCGCCACAACCTGTTCGCCAGCCCGCTGCACGTCGTGCTCACCCTGCTGTCGCTGTACCTGTTGTGGCTGATCCTCCCGCCGCTGCTGAACTGGGCGGTGATCCACGCCACCTGGAGCGGCACCACCCGCACCGACTGCACCGGCGAGGGCGCCTGCTGGGTCTTCATCCAGCAACGCTTCGGCCAGTTCATGTACGGCTTCTACCCCAGCGAACTGCGCTGGCGGGTGGACGTCACCGTGTGGCTGGCGATCATCGGCGCCGCGCCGCTGTTCCTGAAGAAGATGCCCCGCAAGGCCCTGTACGGGATCGGCTTCCTGGTGGTCTACCCGCTGCTGGCCTTCTGGCTGCTGCACGGCGGGCTGGGCCTGCAGGAAGTGTCTACCAGCCGCTGGGGCGGCCTGATGCTGACCCTGGTGATCGGCTACGTCGGCATCGCCGGCGCCCTGCCGCTGGGCATCCTGCTGGCCCTGGGGCGGCGCTCCAAGCTGCCGGCGATCAAGGTCATCTGCGTGACCTTCATCGAGTTCTGGCGCGGCGTGCCGCTGATCACCGTGCTGTTCATGTCCTCGGTGATGCTGCCGCTGTTCCTGCCCGAAGGCATGAACCTCGACAAGCTGCTGCGCGCCCTGGTGATGGTGATCTTCTTCGAGGCGGCCTACGTCGCCGAAGTGGTCCGGGGCGGCCTGCAGGCCATCCCCAAGGGCCAGTACGAAGCCGCCGCCGCCCTCGGCCTGGGCTACTGGCGCAGCACCGCGCTGGTGATCCTGCCGCAGGCGCTGAAGCTGGTCATCCCCGGCATCGTCAACACCTTCATCGCCCTGTTCAAGGACACCAGCCTGGTGATCATCATCGGCCTGTTCGACCTGCTCAACAGCATCAAGCAGGCGACCACCGACCCCAAATGGCTGGGCATGTCCACCGAAGGCTACGTATTCGCCGCCCTGGTCTACTGGATCTTCTGTTTCAGCATGTCGCGCTACTCCATGAGGCTGGAGCGCAAGCTGCATACCGGGCACAAGCGTTAGGAGAATCTGAATGAGTGAAGCAATCCGCAATGACGCTGCTGCGCCGATCATCCAGCTGCAGGGCGTGAACAAGTGGTACGGCCAGTTCCACGTGCTCAAGGACATCAACCTGAACGTCAAGCCGGGCGAGCGCATCGTCCTCTGCGGCCCGTCCGGCTCCGGCAAGTCCACCACCATCCGCTGCATCAACCGCCTGGAAGAGCACCAGCAGGGCCGCATCGTCGTCGACGGCACCGAGCTGACCAACGACCTCAAGCAGATCGAGACCATCCGCCGCGAAGTGGGCATGGTGTTCCAGCACTTCAACCTGTTCCCGCACCTCACCGTGCTGCAGAACTGCACTCTGGCACCGATGTGGGTGCGCAAGATGCCCAAGCGCCAGGCCGAAGAGATCGCCATGCACTACCTGGAGCGCGTGCGCATCCCCGAGCAGGCCCACAAGTTCCCCGGCCAGCTCTCCGGCGGCCAGCAGCAGCGCGTGGCCATCGCCCGCGCCCTGTGCATGAAGCCGAAGATCATGCTGTTCGACGAACCCACCTCCGCCCTCGACCCCGAGATGGTGAAGGAAGTGCTCGACACCATGGTCGGCCTGGCCCAGGACGGCATGACCATGCTCTGCGTGACCCATGAGATGGGCTTCGCCCGCACCGTGGCGGACCGGGTGATCTTCATGGACAAGGGCGAGATCGTCGAACAGAACGAACCCAACGCCTTCTTCGACAACCCGCAGAACGAGCGCACCAAGCTGTTCCTCGGGCAGATCCTGCACTGATCGTCAGCGCGATACGGAAAGGGGCCTTCGGGCCCCTTTTTCGTTTCCGCCGTAGCCCGGACTTCAGTCCGGGAGCGCCGGTTATTCCATTCCTGGGCTGAAAGGCTTCGCGAGCAGAGCTCGCTCCTACGGTCCGGCTGGACACGAGTAGCCCGGACTTCAGTCCGGGAATGCCGGCCACTCCGCACGGTGCATGACGCGGATCACGCCTGTTCCCGCAGGCGCCTGCGGAAGGCCCCAGGTGTTTCCCCGCACACCTGCTTGAACAGCTTGGCGAAGGTCGCCCGGTCGCCGTAGCCCACCTGCGCCGCCACCTGCTCCAGGGAGCGGCCCGGGTGGCGCAGGGCGAGCTGGGCGGCGCCGATGCGCAGGCGCTGCACGTACTCGTTCGGGGTCAGCCCGGTCACCGTGCGGAAGCGCCGCAGCAGGGTGCGGGTCGAGCAGTGGGCCCGCGCCGCCAGGCCCGGCAGGTCGATGGGCTCGGCGTAGTGGGCCTGCAGCCAGGCCAGCAAGGCACCCAGTTGCGGGTCGTCCAGGCCGGCCTCGGGGACCAGCGGGGCGAAGCGGTTCTGGCCGCCGCGCTCGCGCTCCACCACCAGCGCGCTGGCCACCCGCTGGGCCAGCCACTCGCCAGCGTGCCGGGCGATCAGGTGCAGGCACAGGTCCAGCCCGGCCTGGGCGCCGCCGGAGCAGAAGCGCTCGCCGTCCTCGGTGTACAGCGCATCCGCCTCCAGTCGCACCCCGGGGAAGCGTTGGCGAAAGGCGCCGGCCAGGGCCCAGTGGGTGGTGGCACGCCGGCCCTCCAGCAGCCCGGCGGCGCCCAGCAGGAAGGCGCCGCTGCACAGGCTGGCCACCTGCTGCCGGGCGGGCCGCTGCGCCAGCCAGCGCAGCAGCTCCGGGTTGGCGGCGATGGTGCGTTCCACCGCGCTGCCGGTGGCCGGCAGCATCACCAGGCGCGCACCTTCGGCCAGGCCCAGGTCGCCATCCACGCGGATGCTGGCCATGCCCAGGTCCACCGGCTGGCCATCCCGGCTGACCCGCAGCACCTCGAACAGCGCCTCACCGGCCAGGGCATTGGCCAGGCGGAACGCGTCGTCGGCCATGGCCAGGCTGGAGCAGACCGTCTGTGGGCAGACCAGCAGGGCGATTCGGATCATCACAAGGCTCGGCACGGGGGAGGGAAGGGTGGCGATTATTGCCACAAAGATGGCGATACAGCCAATCGCCGCCCAGCGGAAAGGCGTCGATACTCTCCTCACCCCACTTGCCGCGAGCCGCCCCATGAGCCACCCCAACGCCGCCCTCATCGAACGTTTCTACCGCGCCTTCCAGGCCCTGGACGCCGAGACCATGGCCGCCTGCTACGCCGCTGACGTGCGCTTCGCCGACCCGGTGTTCACCGACCTGCGCGGCAGCGAGGCGGCGGACATGTGGCGCATGCTGACCCAGCGCGCCCAAGCCTTCTCCCTGACCTTCGACGGTGTCGAGGCCGATGACCGTGAGGGCCGCGCGCGCTGGGTCGCCACCTACCTGTTCAGCCAGACCGGGCGCACCGTGGTCAACCGCATCGAGGCGCGCTTCCGCTTCGAGAACGGCCTGATCGTCGAGCACCGCGACAGCTTCGACCTGTGGCGCTGGGCCCGCCAGGCCCTCGGCGCCAAGGGCCTGCTGCTGGGCTGGCTGCCGCCGGTGCAGGCGGCGATCCGCCGCCAGGCCGCCCACGGGCTGGCCGCCTGGCGCGCCAACCACTGAGCAGCCGGAGCCGGGGTGGCGCGATGCCACCCGGGCAACCTGCTAAGCTCGCCGGCGGATTGTTCACCGGTAACTTCTTCATGATCAGGCTCTACCAGTTCCCTGCCGGGTTCGACGTGCCCAACGTCAGCCCCTTCTGCCTCAAGCTGGAGACCTTCATGCGCCTGGCCGGCGTGCAGTACCAGGTGCGTGCGCTCCGTGACCCGCGCAAGGCCCCCAAGGGCAAGCTCCCCTACATCGACTTCGACGGCGAGCTGATCGCCGACAGCGCCATCATCCAGCGGGTGCTCACCGAGCGCCTGCACCTGGAGCTCGACCAGCACCTCGACGCCGAGGCCCGTGGCCGCGCGGTGGCCGTCACCCGCCTGTGCGACGACCACCTCTACTGGCTGCTGGTGTACTTCCGCTGGCTGGAGCAGGAGGGCTGGCAGCAGACCCGCCAGGCCTTCTTCGGCCACCTCGGCCCGGCACTGCTGACGCTGATCACCCCGCTGATCCAGCGCCGCGTCAGGGCCGACCTGAGCGCCCAGGGCTTCGCCCGCCACGAACGGGAAGACCTGCTCACCTTCGCCCGGGAAGACCTGCAGGCCCTCACCGACCTGCTCGGCGACGCCCCGTTCTTCGGCGGCGACCACCCCTGCAGCGCCGATGCCTCCGCCTATGGCGTGCTGGCCAACCTGGTGTTCTGCTCCTTGCAGACCCCGCTCAACCGCCTGGCGCGGGAATACCCCGTGCTGGTGGACTACTGCCAGCGCCTGCGAGCCGTGGCCTGGGCATGAGTGCAGCGCCACCCCGGCCCTGGTTCGTCTACCTGGTGCGAGCGTTGAACGGCGCGTTGTACTGCGGCATCAGCGACCACCCGCTGCGCCGCTTCGAGCAGCACCAGAGCGGCAAGGGCGCGCGCTTCTTCCATTCCAGCCCGGCCCAGGCGCTGGTCTACGTCGAGGTCTGTGCCAACAAGGGCGACGCCCTGCGCCGCGAGCGCGCCATCAAGGCCCTGAGCAAGCGCGCCAAGGAGGCGCTGGTGGCGACCTGCATCAGCGAGGCTGATGGCCTGTCATGCCGGTTGGGCGATAGGCCGTAGCGCGCTGGCCGGTTAAGCTGCGGCTCCCACGCCACCCGATGGAGCGCGCCATGCACGAGCTGATCCTGCACCACTATCCCGCCTCGCCCTTCGCCGAGAAGGCCCGCCTGATGCTGGGCTTCAAGCAGTTGTCCTGGCGCTCGGTGCACATTCCCCGGGTGATGCCCAAGCCCGACCTGATGGCCCTGACCGGCGGCTACCGCAAGACGCCGGTGCTGCAGGTGGGCGCCGACATCTACTGCGACACCGCCCTGATCGCCCGTCGCCTGGAGCAGGAAAAGGCCGTCCCGGCGCTGCTGCCCGATGCCCATGCCTTCAACATCGCCAGCTTCTGCCACTGGGTGGACGCGGTGATCTTCCAGCACGCCGTGACCCTGGTGTTCCAGCCCGAATCGGCCGCCGTGCGCTTCGCCGGCCTGCCGCCGGAGGCGATCAAGGCCTTCATGGCCGACCGCGCCGCGCTGTTCAGCGGCGGCACCAGCAGCCGCCTGCCGCTGGAGGTGGCCCGGCACAACTGGCCCACCTTCATGGCCCGGGTCCAGGCGCAGCTGGCTGTCGGCGGCGACTTCCTCTTCGGCGAGCCGAGCATGGCCGACTTCTCCCTGGCCCACTGCCTGTGGTTCCTCAAGGGCACCCCGGTCACCGCCCCGCTGGTGGATGACTACCCGGCGGTCGCCGCCTGGCTGGGCCGCGTGCTCGGCTTCGGCCATGGCGCCTCCAGCCAGCTGAGCGCTGCCGAAGCCATCGAGATCGCCCGCGCCGCCGAACCGGCCCCGCTGCCGGCCGAGCCCTTCAGCGATGCCAATGGCCTGGTGGCCGGCCAGGCGGTCAGCATCGCCGCCACTGACTACGGCGTCGACCCGGTGGAAGGCGAGCTGCTGTTCGTCGGCCTGGAAAGCCTCATCCTGCGCCGTGAGGACGACCGCGCCGGCGTGGTCCACGTGCACTTCCCGCGGGTCGGCTTCCATATCGAGGCGCGCTGAAAACACCGAGCCTCCAGCGTCAGCGGACAACAAAAAGCCCGGCGATATGCCGGGCTTTTCGTTGACGCCGGGAGCTAGTCCTTGCGGCGCTTGAGCTGATCCTTCAGCTGGGTCGGCACCTGCCGGATGATCAGCATGTCGCGGCCCTCGTCGTACTCGATCTTCGAACCCAGCAGGTGGGCCTCGAAGCTGATGGACAGGCCCTCGGCACGGCCGGTGAAGCGCTGGAACTGGCTGAGGGTGCGCTTGTCCGGCGGGATCTCCGGAGACAGACCGTAGTCCTTGTTGCGGATGTGCTCGAAGAACGCACGCGGGCGGTCCTCGTCGATCAGCCCGGACAGCTCTTCCAAGGTGATGGCCTCGCCCAGCTTGGCCTGGGTGGTGGCGTAGTCCACCAGGGTCTTGGTCTTCTCGCGGGCCTGTTCCTCGGCCAGGTCCTCCTGCTCGACGAAGTCGCTGAAGGCCTTGAGCAGGGTGCGGGTCTCGCCGGGGGCGTCGACGCCTTCCTGGCAGCCGATGAAGTCGCGGAAGTAGTCCGAGACCTTCTTGCCGTTCTTGCCTTTGATGAAGGAGATGTACTGCTTGGACTGCGCGTTGTTGCGCCATTCCGAGAGGTTGATGCGTGCCGCCAGGTGCAACTGGCCCAGGTCCAGGTGGCGGGCGGGGGCCAGCTCCAGGGATTCGGTCACCGTCACCCCTTCGCTGTGGTGCAGCAGGGCGATGGCCAGGTAGTCGGTCATGCCCTGCTGGTAGTGGGCGAACAGCACGTGGCCGCCGGTGGAGAGGTTCGACTCGTCCATCAGCTTCTGCAGGTGCTCCGCCGCCTGGCGGGTGAAGGGCGCGAACTCGCCGCCTTCCAGATAGGCCTTCAGCCAGCCGCTGAAGGGGTAGGCGCCGGACTCCTCGTGGAAGAAGCCCCAGGCCTTGCCCTGCTTGGCGTTGTAGCTGTCGTTGAGGTCGGCCAGCAGGTTCTCGATGGCCTTGGACTCGGCCAGCTCGCTGTCGCGCGCGTGCAGGGTGGAGGCGCTGCCGTCGGGCTTCTTGTCGATGAGGTGGACGATGCAATGGCGAATCGGCATGGACGTATCCGGGAACGGTGGACGGGGCGACCGCTGGGGTCGGCTGAGGGGCGGAAGTCTAACAGGCTCCCGGCGCAACGGCGCGGCGGGTGGTCGTTTCGCGGGAGGGCGGAGAAGCGAAAACGCCCGCATGTGCGGGCGTCTTCCGGGGGCCGGACGCGCTATTCCTCGCGGTAGCCGTCGTTATCGCGGTCTTCATCCGTGCCACCGAAACGAACGTCACGCTTGCCGTCGTTGTCGATGTCCTCATCGGTGCCGCCGTACTGGGCATCGCGCCGCCCGTCGTTATCGCTGTCCTCGTCCGTGCCACCGAACTCGGCATCACGGCGCCCATCGTTGTCCAGGTCCTCGTCCGTGCCGCCGAAGCGGGCATCGCGGCGGCCATCATTGTCCAGATCCTCGTCCGTACCACCGTAGGTGGCATCGCGGTATCCGTCGTTATCCACATCCTCGTCCATGGCATGGGCCGTCACCGCTCCCAGCGCCACCACGGTCAAAAGCACGCCCAACACACGTTTGGTGAAGACACCCGCTTTTGTCGCCATCTCGTTTCTTCGCTCCTGAAGGAACCCGACGACTGCTACCCGGTTCACACCCCTGTGAACCGATGAGCCGTCGCGCAGTAGAACGCGGCTC
>Ga0247725_1001387_pt1 | contig 12451 bp, 12 predicted proteins | sample OKSTACKMCFT3sol_FD_183021 | JGI IMG/M metagenome (GOLD analysis project Ga0247725, IMG submission 183021) | Subsurface sediment microbial communities from gas well in Oklahoma, United States - OK STACK MC-FT3-sol | ecosystem: Environmental > Terrestrial > Deep subsurface > Rock core/Sediment... | reverse complement strand
GGATTTCCTCTGCGTACTGCATGTCCCGACTCCTCTGCGGACCGATCTTGTGCATGAACGGCGCCGAGGGTAAAACCTCAACTTAACTTGAGGTCAAGAGCCCAGCACGATGCCCGCCGTCACACCCACCAACATCCACAAGCCCCTCACCGTCGGCCAGGTCGCCGAACGCAGCGGCGTACCGGTTTCCACCCTGCATTTCTACGAAGCCAAGGGGCTGATCCGCAGCACCCGCAACGCCGGCAACCAGCGCCGCTACGCCCGCGATGTGCTGCGCCGGGTGGCGATCATCAAGGTCGCGCAACGCCTGGGCGTGCCCCTGGCGGAAATGGCCGAAGCCCTGGCCGCCCTGCCCGAAGGCCGCACCCCCACCGCCGCCGACTGGCATGCCCTCTCCGAACGCTGGCGCCACGAGCTGGACCAGCGCATCCAGCGCCTCACCGCCCTGCGCGACCAGCTCAACGGCTGCATCGGCTGTGGCTGCCTGAGCATGGAAACCTGCCCCCTGCGCAACCCCGGCGACGCCCTGGCCGAGTTCGGCAGCGGGCCGATGCTGCTGGAGGACGGTTCGAAGCCAGACGCTTAAGCTGGATTCACAAGCCCCCATGGAACGCACGAACCATCATGAAAAACGCTCAGGAGCGGCACTTCGCCAGCATTCATTTCTGTGCCTAGAATCCGGGGGCGGTAATTTCCACGCTACGGATACTGACAGGAGTCTTTCCCATGCCGGCACAACAACTGTTCGAAAAGATCCGCGACGCTTTGCAAAACGGCGCCATCATCGAGGGCGATAACTACCAGGCCAAGATCGACATACTTCAACCTTTGGTCGATGGTTTCTCACCGGATTTACCGGTTCGCCTGGTGTCTTACCAGAACCACAATGGTGCACGTGACATCTCCGATGCAGTCGAAGCGGAGGTGCCCTACATCCTTGGGGTTCGCATCCGTTCCACTGATCAACAAGGGAGGCTGCAGGTCAACGCACACCCTCATGTGCAAGCCAATTACCTCACTCTGTTCGCCGACACGGTCGATACAGGTGTCCCAGCCCCCTTGGAAGGCAACTTCAGAGCGGACGTCGTGCTTTATAAACGCTGCCCGTAACACCCTCGCCCCCCCCCCTCCCGAGCCCGCCGCTGACTCCCCGTCGGCGGCGTCGCTACTCCAGTTCCGCCCCTGAGACAAACACCCGGTACAACAACGCCGATTGCATTACATTGCCGACCTTTCCATCGGCAAGGGACTGCAACGTTGAACCTATTCTCTGGCGCCACTGCCCGGCGCATCGGCATCCGTGGGCTTGGCCTTGCGCTGGCCCTGCTGGCAGGCGCTCCCGTGGCCCTGGCCTTCGACATCGACATGGCCGGGATCAAATGGTCGGGTATGGCCCGCAAGTTCGTGCTCGACCGTCCGGAAACGGCCACCCTGGAGATCAAGCCATTCCGCCTGCCGGGCCTGGCGCAGGTGCCGGCGCGTATCGTCCTGAGCCAGCATCGCGGGTTGTTCTACCTCAATGCCTACCAGGACCTGGCGTACCAGCAGCGGGTCTACAAGTCGCCGCCCATTGCCCTGTTCAGCCCCGAGGAACTGCGCGCCTGCGAGCCCTCGGATTTTCCCATCCGGGTCAGCGAGCGCTGGCCAGCGAGCAACACCCTGGACACCGGCCTCAGCCTCACGTCGCTGAGCTTCGACTGTTCGGCCCCCTCGGACTGGCAGCTCAGCCAGCGCTACCTGCTGGTCGACCAGCGCGATCCGCAGAACCCGCTGCTGGCCATCAGCCACCGCCGCGACATGGACCGGATGGACTTCACCCCGCTGCAGCCCATCAGCGAGGCAATCGCGCAGCAGTGGTTGCAGGCCTTGCAGAAGTTTCCACCCTGGTTCCGCCCCTTCACCAGCGCCAATGGAACGATCACCCTCAACGCCTATGTGCCGGCCCAGTCCCCGGATGACACCTGGAAGCAGTTCCGTGCCCTGCACCAGCAACTGCTGAAGACCAAGGACAAGCGGCCGGGCATCCGCGAGGTGGAAGACTTCTTCGCCCTTCATGACTTCCGCAGCATCGCCACCGAGCGCCGCGAATACCCAGGCCTGCTCAACGACATCGCCTTCTGGGCCAGCGAGGCCGGCCAGCTGCAAACCGCCCGCCCCTGGCTCGAAGAAGTGCTGCGCCGCGACCCGGGGCGCATGCCTGCCTACCTCAACCTGGCGGACCTGGATTGGGCGATCTACCAGCAGCGCCCTGAGTACACCATCCTCCAGGGCCGAGCCGTCGAGGCCTACCGGGTGTACTGCGGCCTGCGCCTGAAACGCCAGATGAGCATTCCGCCCCGGGTGCTCGAACGCCTGGGCATCACCACTGCCAACCCGCTGGCCTGCCAGGGTTTCTGGCCGCTGGTGGCTGCCGTGGACGCCGGCGACCTGGCCGAGGTGCAGCGTCTGCTGGCCAGCGGCATCAGCGGCGAGGTCATGGCCGACGATGGCCGCAGCGCCCTGCTGCACGCCCTGGACGCGCCGCATCTGGACATCGCCCGGCTGCTGCTGGAGCACGGCGCGCGCACCAGCGGTCTCTACAACGGCAGCACCTTGGCGATCCTGACCATGCAACGCGACCTGAGAGACAACCTCGACCTGAGCCAGGGCGGACGCTTGAAGTTCCTCATCGAGGCCGGTGTCCGCATCGACGAGCCGGACAGCCGAGGCGAGACGCCCCTGATGCAGATGGCCGGAAACACGCGTGGTCTGCAGGCCTTCGGTTGGCTGCTGCGTTACCCGCAAGATCTCGATGTGCGCAGCAAGGACGATGGCGAAACCGCTCTGTACCGAGCCTTTTCCGCCCACAATCTAGGGGCCGTGAGGCAACTGATAGCCGCCGGCGCCAACCTCGACCTGAGCTACGGCCGTGGCACCTGCCATGGCCAGCCCATCGGCAAGAGCCTGCTGACCCTGGTGGCCGAGCAGACCGCTGCCGATGCCCAGTCCCCTACCGTCAGCCAGCGGGACACCCTGGCGTTGTTCACCCTGCTGCTGGAAAAAGGTGCCGATCCCACTGTCGGCCAGCAGTGCGAGAAGAAGGGCTACGCCCTGTTGCTGGAAGCCATCTCCCGGAACAAACGCGAGGACCTGCTCGACGTGCTGCAGCGCTTCGCCGCCGCCCCGCCTGTTCTGCAGCAACCTGCTAGAGACTGACCCCATCGCGGTAGATCACCCGCCCCTCCGGGGTGATCTCGCCGATGGCGCGGAGCATGTGGTCGGCCGCGGCTTCGGCCTCCCGGGCGCAGGTGCAGCCGGGGGCGTACACCCAGAGCACTTGCACCTGCGCATCCTCGCGGCTCGGCTGGTACTCGATCAGGCCGACGTAGCCGTTGCCGCTGGGCATGGCGTCGGTCCAGGCGATGGCGTAGGGAAAGTCACGGAACATGGGGTATCCAGGTGGTCAGCGCTGGGGCCGGTCGAAGCGGCCCAGCAGGTGCGGCAACAGGTTGAGGATGGCCAGCACCACCAGGGCGGCCAGCAAGGCGGTGGCTTCGTAGCCGAGGCCGACAGTGACGCCGATGGCGGTGGTGGACCAGAGGCCGGCGGCGGTGGTCAGCCCCTTCACTTCGTCCATGCGGTCGCGCTTGAGAATGGTGCCGGCGCAGAGAAAGCCGATGCCCGCCGTCAGCCCCTGGATCACCCGGCTCATGGCGTCGTGCTCGGCTCCCGCCATCTGCGGTACCAGGACGAACAACGCCGCCCCCAGCGCCACCAGCATGTGGGTCCGCACCCCGGCGGCCTTGCCGTGCTGCTCTCGCTCGAAACCCAGCAGGCCGCCCAGCAGCGCAGCCAGAAACAGCCGCAGCACCACGCGGGTGGCCCGGGCCGGGTCCTCCAGGTCGGCGAACTCCTCGGCCAGGGTCTCCAGCACACGCTCCCAGGCGCTCACCCGCTATCGCCTCAGGGCGCCAGGGGCAGGTAGCGGCAGGCACCGCAGCGGCTGCACACCTGGCACAGCATCGCCTCGCGGCCCATGGTCACTTCGGTTCCGGCGGCCCAGCTGCAGCCACCCAACAGACACAACAGGGTCATTGCATCCTCCTTCGGCCAACGGGCCGGACGGGTCCTGTCAGAGACTTTGATGCGGCGGCAGCGAGTTGGTTTGAGGTTTTTCAGCGCCGCGCCGCCCAGCCGGAAAGCTGAACTCGCTCCAAGGGCCGGGTGGTCTAGAGGGTGAACCACACCGAGGAGACGACCATGAGCCGACACCGCTTCCTGGTGAGCTACATCCACGACAACCAGCCCGGTTCCGTGGAGGTGGAATCCACCCACGCCCACCTCACGCCGGAGCAGGCCCGCCTGCAGGTGCAGACCCTGCGTGGCATCGACGACCCGTCGCGCCTCAGCGACATCCAGGTCACCCCCATCCTCCATGCCAAGGAGCCCGGCACCACGCCCGGCCATTACCAGCAACCCTGACGCAGCCGCCCGAGGCCCCCATGCACAACCTGGAAACCCCGACCTACAAGCTGGCGCTGTTCGGCGCCCGCAGCAGCCTCGGCAGCGCCCTGCTGGTGGAGGCCCTGTCCCGCCAGTGGGAAGTGACGGCCCTGGTGGACGATCTCAACGCACTGGACAGCCGCCCCGGTCTGCGCACCAAGGTGGGTGCGTTGGACGACGCCCTGGCAGCGAGCCAGGCCGTGGCGGGCATGGATGCGGTGCTCTGCTACCTGCCGGGCGTGCCCCTGGCACCGGAGCGGGCCATGCGCAGCGATGGCGCCTTCGACCAGGCCTTCATCGCCATCGGCGCACTGCTCGACGGCCTGGCGGTGGCGCGGGTCAAGCGCCTGATGGTGATCGCCGACTTCGGCTGGATGGACACCGACAGCGGCCACCCGGCCCAGCCTGGCCAACAGCTCCAGCAGCGCCTGGTGGACAGCCCGCTGGCCTGGACCCTGGCCGACTCGCCCGCCGGAGCGGAAACGCCCGGCCAGTACCTGACCCTGGCGGACTTCCGCGAAGGCCACGAGGAACCCCGGGTATCGGCCCTGATCGCCCAGGCCCGGGCGCTGCTGGACGAGTGCCGCCTCGCCGCCCACGTGCGCCAGCGGGTGAAGCTGGACGCCAGCGGCTGAGCCGCTGGCGCCCGCCGGTTCAGGCCGGGATGATGGCGGCCTTGGGCTCGCGGGCCCAGACCCGGTGCCGGGCGATGGCCTCGAAGAAGGCCTGGCGCACCGCGTTGGCATCGGGCCCGCTCAGCAAGCCGTCGTCCTCCTCCAGGTAGAGCTGGCTGGCCAGGTCCCCCGCCTCTGCGCAGAGGGCAATGGCCTTGAGGTGCTTGTAGGCCTCCAGCAGGTAGTGCAGCGCCTCGCCGTTGCGGCTCAACGCCTTGGCCGCTGCCACCCCGCCGGGGACGAACACCGCGTCGAAGGCGATGGAGGGCAAGCCGGCGAAGGTCGCGTCCGGCTGCAGCTTCTGGCCCTCGGCGGACACCACCGGGGCCGAGCTGGGGGCCAGCAGCTTGGCGCTCGCCCCGGCCTGCTCCAGTGCGTCCCTCAGCGTTTCCACGTCACGCCCACAGGCGCCGTCGGCCAGCAGGATGGCCACCTTGCAGGAGCGGATGTTGCCCGGCAGCAGGTTCATCTGGCTGAGGGCCGGCGACTGCTGCAGGCTGCCGTCCGTCACCGCCACGGTGGGCCCGCCGGGTGGCGTGATGCCGAGGTTCTCGGCCACCTGGCGCGCCAGGTCAAGGTCGATGTTGGCGAGGATCTCGTTCACCTGCCGCTCGCGGATGGCCGCGCGCTCCACCTTGCCCAGCTCGAAGCTGTAGGCAGCGACGATGTGCCCGCGCTCCACCTCGCTCATGCTGCGGTAGAACAGCCGGGCCTGGGAGAAGTGATCGCCGAAGGAGTCCGCGCGCTTGCGCAGCTTGGTGCCGGAAACCGGCTCGTGATAGCTGCTGAAACCACCGTTGCGCGCGGCCGGCGGTGTCTCCTTCGGCCAGCCACCGTCGATGGAGTTGGGCTCGTAGGCGGCACGCCCCTTGTTGATGGTCTGCCGGTGCATGCCGTCGCGCTGGTTGTTGTGGAACGGACACAACGGCCGGTTGATCGGCAGCTCGTTGAAGTTCGGCCCGCCCAGGCGCGACAGCTGGGTGTCGGTGTAGGAGAACAGCCGGCCCTGCAACAGCGGGTCGTTGCTGAAGTCGATGCCGGGCACCAGGTGGCCGGGGTGGAAGGCGGCCTGCTCGGTCTCGGCGAAGAAGTTGTCCGGGTTGCGGTCCAGCACCAGGCGCCCCACCACCTTCACCGGGACGATTTCCTCAGGCACCAGCTTGGTGGGGTCGAGCAGGTCGAAGTCGAAGGCGTGCTCCTCATCCTCCGGGATCAGTTGCAGGCCCAGCTCCCACTCCGGGTAGTCACCGCGCTCGATGTCCTCCCAGAGCATGCGCCGGTGGAAGTCCGGGTCCTTGCCGGCCAGCTTCTGCGCCTCGTCCCAGACCAGGGAGCGCACACCGGACACCGGCCGCCAGTGGAACTTCACCAGGGTCGAACGGCCATCGGCATTGACCAGGCGGAAGGTGTGCACGCCGAAGCCCTGCATGGCCCGGTAGCCCACCGGGATGGCGCGGTCGGACATGGTCCAGAGCACCATGTGCGCCGACTCCGGCACCAGCGAGACGAAGTCCCAGAAGGTGTCGTGGGCGGAGGCGCCGGTGGGGATCTCGTTGTGCGGCTCGGGCTTCACGGCGTGGACGAAGTCGGGGAACTTGATCGCGTCCTGGATGAAGAACACCGGCATGTTGTTGCCCACCAGGTCGAAGTTGCCCTCGTCGGTGTAGAACTTCACCGCGAAGCCGCGCACGTCACGCACGGTATCGGCGGAGCCGCGCGGCCCCTGTACGGTGGAGAAGCGCACGAACACCGGGGTGCGCTTGGACGGGTCGTTGAGGAAGTCCGCCTTGGTGTACTCGGCCAGCGATTCGTAGACCTGGAAGTAGCCGTGGGCGGCCGCGCCCCGGGCATGGACGATGCGCTCGGGAATGCGTTCATGGTCGAAGTGGGTGATCTTCTCCCGCAGGATGAAGTCCTCCAGCAGCGACGGGCCACGCTCGCCAGCGCGCAGGCTGTTCTGGTTGTCCGCGATGCGGGTGCTGGTGTTGGTGGTCAGGGCCTCGCCGGTGGCGTCCTCGCGGTAGGCCTCGAGCTGCTTGATCTTGCGGCTGGTGTTGCGGCGGTCTTCGGTGTCGGTACCGGCGAGATCGCTGCCGGCGCCTTTCTTGTCGGTCATCGGGGTGTCCTCGGCTGGGCAATGGGGCCGCTGGGCGGCGGGTGGATGACCGGGCCGGCGGCAACTGCCGCCGGCCCGGTGGCGCTCAGTCCTCGCTGGTGCGCCGGGCGTGGCTGCGTTGCCCGCCCTTGCGGCCGGCGGCCGATGCCCGTTCCGGGTCGTTGCGGAAGTTGCCCCCGCTCACCTGCCCGCCTTTCTTGCCGGCCTCGGATGCACGCTGGGGGTCTTCCGCGAAGTTGCCTTTGCCACCTCGATGTTGAGCCATTGCACGGTCCTCTCTTGTCTGTGGGTCCATTCGGGTCCGGCGTCGATGACGCCTAGAACGTCTGAGGACCGGGACGGCGAGAGGTTCTAACTTTTTGCCAGGCGGAGCGGGCTCAGGGCGCGGGCAGCACCTGCAGCCCTTTCAGGTCGCAGCCCTGGTCGCAGCGCAGGACGGTGAGGGTCTGGCTCCCGTCGAGCACCCTCGCCTCCTCCACCACCGGCGGCGCCTGCGTGTCCGAGGCGGCCTTCCAGCCCAGGCGCTCGGTGTGGATGACGATGCGTGACGGGTGGGCCAGGTAGAGGTATTCGCGGCCATCGAAGGTCGGCCCGCTGCCCTTGATCACGTCCAGCTGCACGTCGTCGTAGACCAGCGAGGCAACCGTATAACCGCCTTCGGGGACGGCGTGCCCGACCAGGTTGGCCGCGCGTTGCGCACTGGGGTCTGCACGCCAGGCCTGGTAGCGGGCGTACAGCGGCCCCGCGTTGCAGTAGAGCCGGTCGTTGTAGCGGGTCGAGCCGGCCCTCTCGCAGGCCAGGGCCTGGTTGTGCCAGGCATTGGCCACCAGGCGGGCATCGCGGCTGCCGTCGATCAGGGCCTGCCCGGCCTGCAGGGAAAGGCCGTAATCCCCGTCCCGCAGCGCCACCAGGGACAGGTCGGCCAGCGCCCGCTCATGACCAGGCTGCAGGTTGATCGCCAGGTCGAGCGCTCGCAGCGCGCGCTTCAGGTCGCCGGCCTGGTAGGCCTTCTCGCCCTCCAGCACCAGCCGCTGGGCGCGGGCCTGCAACACCGGGGCCGACGACGGTTGCAGCAGCGCCGCCACCCCGGCCACCTGCCCGTCGGCAATGTTCGGGTTGCGCTCGGCGGCACCTGGCGCGGTGTACTGCTGCAGCCAATCCAGGGGCGTGCGCCCCGGCTCGCCGTCCCAACGGGCCTTGATGGCGGGCTCGGCGCCTCTGTCCAGCAGCAGCTTCACCAGCTCCGGGCCGGCATAGCGCGCGGCGTAGTGCAGCGCTGTCATGTTGGTGGTCCGCAGGCTGTAGCTGCAGCCATCCACGGGTATCAGGGTGGTCGCGTTGGGGTAGGCCCCCTTGTCCAGCAGGGTGCGAGCGCTCTGCACCTGGTTGTACTGGGCGGCGTACATCAGCGGCGTCTTGCCGAAGGCGTTCGCCTGGTTGACGTCGGCACCCTGCTCGATCAGGTAGGCCAGGGCCTCGGGGTAGTCGATGGCCACCGCCAGGTCGTCGATCTTGCCCGGCAACGCGCGGATCTCGGCCATCGGCCGGTGGGCAAGGATGGCGTCACGCAGGGCGGCCTCGTCCTTCGGGTAGGGCGCGTACTGGTAGAAGCGGATGCCCTCGCTGACAGCGTTCTGCAGCGCCTGCCGGGACAGGGCAGCCGCCTGCGCCTTGGCCAGGCCGTAACGCTGGGCGAAGAAGGCGGCGACAGTCGCCTGGCTGCGCTCCATCTGCTGGACGAACGCCTCGTAGGCCTGGCGCTCGAACACACCCTTGTCGGCCCAGCGCTGCAGGCCCTGCAGGTCCTGGTCGTAGGTGCCGGTGGGGTTATCGACGCGCTCGAAAACCGCCCACGGACGGTAATGGACCGCCTGCAACGCGTCATGCATGGCCGTTTCCCAACGGGCGTGGGTGCGCGCGCTGCCGCACATCCAGCCGGCGTCCTGCCGGACCCGCGCCGCAGCCCGCTCCATCGCCTCCACTGCCGAGCGCACCGCTGCGGGGATGCTCTGGGCGATCTGCGCCTCATCCGGCCCGGTGCTGATCCGGCAGGTGGTCCAGGTCAGGTCGTCGTTGAGGCGGCTGACCTCCAGCCGGTCCGGCTGGCCGTCGATGCCGCTGCCGATGCTGACGTAGCGGTCGTCCCGGTCCTTGAACAGCTCCACGTCGACGGCCGGGCCGGGCAGCCCTTTTGCCAGCTGCTCCAGCGTCTCGCGGTCCTGCCCCGGCGTGCGGCTGGCGATCACCTGGTAACGCTCGCAAGCACCGCCACAGCCCGGGTGGGTCAGCAAATCGAAGTAGACCGGCCCCTGGCCGGCCTCGGCGCCACGCAGTTCGACACGCTGCATACCGGGCAGCACGAACGCCGCCCAGCGCTTGCGGGTGAGGAAGTGTGCCCTGGCCGCCTTCAGCACCTCGTCGCAGAAGGCGCCGTCCCCAGCCACCCGTTGCGGGGTGAACCAGGCCTTCGCCGAGGCGTTAGTCCCCGCCTGCTCGGCTGTGGTGGCCCAGGTGGCGGGCGTCACGCTCAGCAGCAACAGCGTCGACAGGCAGCGGGCAGTACGGGAAGCGGTCAGGGGCATGGTCTTCATCCTTGAGGGAGGGCCCAGGGCCTTCCCGGTGGCGTCCGGAAAATCGGCGTAGCAGACGCCTTTGGCCCTTTGCCGTCAATCACGACCCGTTGGTTTCCGTGACGCGGTTCAGCCCTTCCTCGGCCCGCCGAAGCGCCCCAGCCGGTACGCCTCCAGCCCCGCCAAGGCCTGCCCCTGGGCCAATTGGCCGATGTACTCGGCGGTGACGGCAGCCTGGGTCAGCCCGAGGTGCTGGTGGCCGAAGGCGAGCAGGACGCGGCCCTCGCCCACCCGGTCGATGATCGGCAGCGAGTCCGGCAGCGAGGGCCGGAAGCCCATCCAGGGGCTGGCGCCTTCGGTGTCCAGCTCGTCACGGAACAGCCCCTGGCTGAGGCGGTGCAGTTGCCAGGCGCGGGCCATGTTCGCCGGCTTTTCCAGCCCGGCGAACTCCACGGTGCCGGCCAGCCGCAGGCCGTCGGCCATGGGCGTCATGATGAACCGCCGCTCGAGGCTGGTGACGGCGAACGGCAGCCGCCCCTGTTCGCGGGGCAGCATCAGGTGGTAGCCGCGTTCGGTATCCAGCGGCACCCGCGTGCCGGTGAGGCGTTCGGTGAGCGGCGCGGAGTGGGCGCCGCAGGCCAGCAGCACCTGGCGGGCGCGCAGGCTGCCGTCGTCCAGCCTCAGGGCGACGCCCCCTGCCAGCCGGTGGCCATCGAGCACGCGCTGGCGATGGAAGGTGACGCCCAGCGCCTCGGCCGCCTGCGCCAGTTCGACGACCACGCGGTGCGGGTCGATGAAGTGCCCGGTGGCCGGGAAGAACAGCCCACCGCGAATCCCGTCGCTGAGCTGGGGCGCCGCCGCGTGAACGGCCTCCGCCCCCCAGAGCGCCACCGGCACGCCCTGCCCGGCCATGCGCGCCTGGAGGGCCTGCAGCGCCGCGCGGGAGGCGTCCTGCTCGTACACCAGCAGCGAACCGTCCTCGCGCAGCAGGTCGGGCCGCTCGATGGCCTGCAGCAGGCGACGCCAGGCGCCCAGGCTGGCTTCGTTGAGGGCACGCAGGCCGGCCACGGTGCGGGCGAAGGGCGCTGCCCGCAGGTTGAGCAGCAGACGCAGGAACCAGGGGGTGGCGCGTGGCAGGTAGGTCCAGTCCAGGCGCAGCGGGCCCATGGGGTCGAGGAGCATGCCCGGCAGGCGCTTGAGGATCGACAGGTCGGCGATCGGGAACACCTGCTCGGTGGCCAGGTGCCCGGCGTTGCCGAAGGAGGCGCCCTGCCCCACGCCGTCCGGGTCGAACACCTGCACCCGCAGCCCCTGGCGCGCGAGCTGCAGGGCGCAGGCGACACCGATGACACCGGCGCCGACCACCGCGACATCCACATCCGCTGGCTGGAGATCGCCCATGTTCAGGCCTCCCGCTCGCCGTCGAGCAGCCGCCGCAACCCCAGGGGATTGGCCTCGCGCAGCGCCGCCGGCAGCAAGGCATCGGGGAAGCCCTGGTAGCACACCGGTCGCAGGAAGCGCTGGATGGCGGCGGTGCCCACCGAGGTGGAACGGGCATCCGAGGTGGCCGGGAACGGTCCGCCGTGGACCATGGCATCGCACACCTCAACCCCGGTCGGCCAGCCGTTGACCAGCACGCGGCCAGCCTTGCGTTCCAGGGTCGGCAACAGCGCGTGGGCGGCATCCAGGTCGGCATCGTCCAAGTGCAGGGTGGCGGTGAGCTGGCCCTCCAGGGCATCGAGGATGCGGGATACCTGCGCTGCGCCTTCGCATTGCACCACCAGCGCCGCCGCGCCGAAGACCTCGCCGTGCAACTGCGGGTCGGCGAGGAAGGCCTCGGCGTCGGTGACGAACAGCTGCGCCTGGCAGCGGTTCGGCCCGTCCCCGGGTTCGCCGCTGGCGACCCGGCGCACCTGCGGGTGGCGGGCCAGGGCCGCGACCCCGGCCGCGTAGGCCTGGTGGATGCCGGGGGTGAGCATCACCTGGGCCTTGCACGGGCGCAGCTGCTCGGCGGCGTGGGCGAGGAAGGCATCCAGCGCCGCCCCGCGAGGGGCGAGCAGCAGGCCCGGGTTGGTGCAGAACTGCCCGGCGCCCAGGGTCAGCGAGGCGATGAAGCCCTGCGCCAGGGCCTCGCCACGGGCCTGCAAGGCGGCGGGAAACAGCAGCACCGGGTTGATCGAACTCATCTCCGCATAGACCGGGATCGGCTCCGGCCGCGCCTGGGCCGCCTGGCACAGGGCAAGGCCACCACTGCGCGAGCCGGTGAAACCGACCGCCTTGATGCGCGGGTCCGTCACCAGGCCAAGGCCCACTTCCCGGCCGGCGCCGAACAGCAGCGAGAACACGCCTTCGGGCATGCCGCAGCGCCCGACCGCGCGGGCCACCGCTTGCCCCACCAACTCGCTGGTGCCGGGGTGGGCACCATGGGCCTTCACCACCACCGGGCAGCCGGCGGCCAGGGCCGAGGCGGTGTCGCCGCCGGCCACGGAGAAGGCCAGGGGGAAGTTGCTGGCACCGAACACCGCCACCGGCCCCAGGGGCACCTGGCGCTGGCGCAGGTCGGGCCGTGGCAGGGGTTGGCGCTGGGGTTGCGCGCGGTCGATGCGCAC
>Ga0247725_1001385_pt1 | contig 12466 bp, 11 predicted proteins | sample OKSTACKMCFT3sol_FD_183021 | JGI IMG/M metagenome (GOLD analysis project Ga0247725, IMG submission 183021) | Subsurface sediment microbial communities from gas well in Oklahoma, United States - OK STACK MC-FT3-sol | ecosystem: Environmental > Terrestrial > Deep subsurface > Rock core/Sediment... | reverse complement strand
AGCGCAACCAAAGTGCGACTCAAACGTCGCGGAGTCGACAGCCTTGATATTTCTGCTGCCAGTTCTGCCGTGTCGGCAGTTCGATCTATCAAGAATGCGCGCGCTTCCTGTGCTGGCAGGAGCACTCGACTGGCCACATCATTACAGAACCGTTCGACCGCAGTTTCCGCGCGCGCGCCGCTGACTCCGCTAGCGCCAATCCACAGGTGAGCTAGTTCGTGGAGGAGAGTGAATGACCAAGCACTGCGCGCATCTCTATCATTGATAACTACAAACGGTGCAATTTGATCAGCAATAGCGAAGCCGCGAAAGGCCTCGGTATCAAGCTCTGTGTGATGGCTTCCCAGGTCTCCGATAAGTAGGACAAAGACGCCCGCCTTCTCCGCTTGCTCGCGGAGATAGCTAAATGCTGCATCAATGTTCTGCGCGCTTCTGAAACGCTGAAGATCAAATCGGAGGGTCTCGATTATATGATCGACGACCGATTGGACACCGTCTCGCTGATCTTTTGAGCCTACGAAGGGAAGCGGCTGGGCGTCTTCGTCTTCCAGAATTTCCCGGACCAGAGTTTGCCGCGCGCTGACATCGCGCACGAGAGCTTGGACTAATGGTTCACTTTCAGGACGTCGGTCAGGAAGCGCCCGAAAATCAGTAGTCCGCTCTTCACGAGCTGGCGGGGCCTGAAGATAGAAACTCAGAACGGGGCGTCTATAAGTACTGGCCATTCGCGCCAGAGTGCTCCGGCTAGGCTCGTCCTCTCCAGCTTCGATGACGCGCAGACGTTCGGCACCCTCAAGGCCGAAAGCGTCATTAATACCCACCTTGCGCGCAGCCTCGGCCACATCCAGCCCGGCGGCCTCCCGAGCCCAGCGGAGAATTGCGGGGTTTACACGCGCCATTGAACATTCCGAGTGCCGACTAGGGCGACGAACATGATTCTAAACCGTATTAATCATGTACGTCGATATAGGTCATAAGAGCCCTTTCTCACCCCTCCGCCCGCGTCAGTTTCCACCTGATCTTCGCCCCCACCTCCGGGCGGACCTGGCTCTTGAGCACCACCTGGCCGGCCTTGCGCGCCAGGCCGTGGTCGAAGTGGGCCGACGGGGCGATCTCGACGTCCACCGCGTCGTTCCTCAGCCACCAGCCGATATTGTTCGGGCCCCGGATCAGCACGCTCTTGCCGTCGCGGGCGATCGAGGCGCGGGCCTCGGGGTGCAGGTGGAAGCGCACGGCGAACGGCAGGTAGCGGCGCGGGCCGGACGCGGCGTCCTCCGGGGCGGCCATCGGGGCCAGGCTGTCCTCGCCGCGCAGCTCGTCGGCGACGGCGTCGAGGAACAGGCGGCGGGCGTGGGTCAGGCCGACGTGGCGCCAGCCGTCGTGGACGATGTCCAGCCACACCCCGCCGACGTCGTCGTGGCGCTGGGCCTCGACCTTGGTCGCGCCGTCGACCAGCCAGGGGCCCAGGGCCTTGGCGCGGAATCCGGACAGCGGCCGACCGGCCGAGCCGTCGCCGACCGAGACGGTCGAGGCGGCGTCGGACAGGCGGAAGGCGTGGGCGCCGGCGGCCTCGGGGCTCCAGCCGCAGCTGGTGATCAGCCGATCCTTGGCGCACAGGATCTCGATGGCGGCCGGCTGGGCGCAGGCGGCGATCGACAGGAAGCCGGCGGCGGGCGGACCGCAGTCGGCGATGAGTTCGAGCGAGCCGCCGACCATCTTCTGGTAGCCGCTGTGCGGGGCGCTCATCAGGGGGCGCGGGCCGCTATCGTCATGGGCCAGGGCCGCGGCGATGCGGGTCGGGCCGACCGTCTCGCCGCCATGGAAGGCCGCCAGATGACCGTCGCCCAGGGTGAAGAAGCGCGTGGCGGTCGACAGGCGGTCTATGGCGCGGGCGGCGGCCTCGGGCGTCGGCTTGCCGCGCTGGCGCAGGGCGTCGTCGAGGGTCAGGAGGTCGAACAGGAGCTCGACCCCGGCCTCGGGCGAGCGGGTGGCGTGGCCGCCGTCGGGCAGGACGATGCGGTCGATGTGGCGGGCCAGGGCCTTGAGGCCCTTGTCGATCAGGGCCTCGCCCGGCTTGCCGGCCAGGACGCAGCCGGCGATCGTCACGGCGACGGCGCGCTCCAGGGCGCGGGCGGGGATCTTCTGGATCTCGGCCAGGTGCCGGGCCTGGCGGGCCAGGTCGCGGCGCAGGTCGGCGGCCTCGGCGTCGCTGGCCTCGGCGGCCAGGGGGCGGGCGGCGCAGGCCAGGTGGAAGACCCGCCGCTCCAGGCATTCCGGACCCCAGGAGAAGGCGTTCCACTTGCCGAACACCCGCCGCCAGTCGTCGATCAGGCGCAGGGCCCGGCGGGCGCCGTCGGGGCCGGCGGCGATCAGGTCGGGCAGCCAGTCGAAGCGGTGCAGGCTGACGGCGAAGCGGCGCGTGGGGCTGGCGGTGTCGAACGGGTCGCCCGCCTCGCCGATCCGCACGGAGCCGCCGTCCAGCGCCAAGGTCCCGGCCAGGATGCGGCGACCCTGTCCGGCGTTGGAGGGGCGCGGGTCGCGCGGATGGGCGGCCAGGGCCTCGACCTTGGGGCCGGAGAGGATGAGGCGATGCGGGCCCGAGCCGAACCACTCGCGCTCGATGTGGGTGGAAAGCTCGGCCGTCAGGGCCCGCCAAAAGACCCGGGCCCGCTTCCTGGCGGGAGGACGATAGCCGTTGGCGGAACGCTTGACGGCTGGAGCCAAGGGATCAGCCGCCCTTCAGCGCGCGGATGTTGGCGGCGTAGGCCTCGCGGCCGCCCTTGAACACCGCCGAGCCGGCGACGAGGGCGGTGGCCCCGGCGGCCACGCATTGCGGGGCGGTGACCGGGGTGACGCCGCCGTCGACCTCCAGAAGGATATCGAGGCCGGCCTTGTCGATCATCTTGCGCAGGGCCTCGACCTTGCGCAGCTGGCCGGGGATGAAGCTCTGGCCGCCGAAGCCGGGATTGACCGACATGACCAGCAAGAGGTCGACGTCCTCCAGGATCCACTCGACGTGGTCGATGCCGGTCGAGGGGTTGAACACCACGCCGGCCTTGGCGCCCAGCTCGCGGATCCGCTTCAGGGAGCGGTGCAGGTGCGGGCCGGCCTCGGGATGGATGCTGATGATGTCGGCTCCGGCGGCGCGGAAGGCCTCCAGATACGGGTCGGCCGGACTGATCATCAGGTGCACGTCAAACGGGATCTTGGCGTGCGGCCGGATCGCCCGAACGACGTCCGGGCCCAGCGTGATGTTGGGCACGAAGTGGCCGTCCATCACGTCGACATGCACCCAGTCGGCGCCGGCCGCCTCGATGGCGGCGACCTCCTCGCCCAGGCGGGCGAAGTCGGAGGCGAGGATCGACGGGGCGATGAGCGGCGCGGTCATGACCCTGGGATAGCGGGCCCGAGTCGCTCTGTCATCCCGGACGGGACGCGTTAAGCGTAGAAATGGGGCGGCTTGGTCGCGGGCTCAGCTTGCCTTGCGAAACCGCGCGGCGAAGAAGCCGTCCTGGCCGCCGTCCAGCTGGTGCGGCAGCAGGCGCAGCGCGCCGCGCGCGGTCAGGCTGGCCCCAGGGAAACCTGCCGCGCCGCCTTCGCCCGGCTGAATCGGGTCCAGCGCCATGTCCGGGCGGCGGGCCAGGAAGGCCTCGACCTGGGCCTCGCCCTCCTCGGGCTCCAGCGAGCAGACGCAGTAGACGAGGCGCCCGCCGGGCTTGAGGCGGCCCGCGGCGCTGTCCAGGATGCGGGCCTGGACATTGGCGAGGCTGGCGACGTCGCCGGGCCGCGCGGCCCAAAGCACGTCCGGATGGCGGCGGAAGGTGCCGGTGGCGCTGCACGGCGCGTCCAACAGGATGGCGTCGAAGGTCCGCGTGTCCTCCCACGTCGCGCCGTCGGCGGCCACGACCTCGGCTTGGAGCCCGGTGCGGACCAGGTTCTCCTCCAGACGCTTGAGGCGCGCGGCCGAGCGGTCGAGCGCGACGACGCTCGCCCCGGCGGCCGCCAGTTGCAGGGTCTTGCCGCCGGGCGCGGCGCAAAGGTCGAGCACGGCCTCGCCAGCCTTGACGTCCAGCAGGCGGGCGGGGACGGCGGCGGCGGCGTCCTGCACCCACCAGCTCCCGTCCTCGAAGCCCGGCCAGGCCGCGACGTCGCCCTTGCGGCGCAGGCGCAGGCTGCCCCCGGGCAGGATCTCGCCCTCCAGCGCCTGCGCCAAGGCGGCCGCGTCGGCGCCGGGCTTGAGGGACAGGTCGGTGGCGGGCTCCAGGGCGATCTGGGCGGCGATCTGGCGCGCCGTGGCCTCGCCGAACGCGGCGACCCAGCGCGAATAGAGCCAGGGCGGGGCCAGCAGGGTGGGATCGTCGCTCGGCGGGGCGTCGCGCAGCAGGCCGCGCAGCACGGCGTTGACCAGGCCCTTGAACGGACGGCTGGCCTTGTTGGCGCCGGCCAGCTCGACCGAGGTCGCCACGGCGGCGAAGGCCGGGACCTCCAGGTGGAAGGCCTGGGCCGCGCCGAGGCGCAGCAGGTGCATGACGCGGTCCGGCGGGGCCTTCTGCAGGCGGGCGGCCAGGGCGCGGTCGATGGGGCCCAGATGCCGCAGCACGGCCATGGCCAGGGCGCGGGCGAAGGCCCGTTCGCGCGGCTCCAGGAAGCGGAAGCCGTTGGCCGAGGCGGCCTCGTCGAGGCCGCCGCGCCGCGACAGGGCCGCGTCGATCAGGGTCAGGGCGGCCTCCCGGGCGGGGAGGCCGTCGTTCAGTTCTTGAGTCACCGCCTCGCCGTGCCAAGAGGCGCGCCCGAGCGCAAGCGGATTCGACGCGGCTGGGCCCTAGGCGGTCTTCGCCAGGGCGTGGAACAGGCCCCGGATCGCCGTGACGCCGAACACGAAGAAGCCGAGGACGACCAGCAACGAGCCCGCCGCGATCATCGGCTCGAACACCGCCGAAGGCCCGGCCTGGCCCAGATACATGAACAGCCCCGGGATCATCAGCAGCACGCCCAGATTCGAGATGGCGAAGTTCGCCGCCTTGACCTTGTTCGACACGCCCTGGCCGAGCGTGGCGTAGAAGGTTCCCATCATCGCCAGGCTGAGCCAGCCCAGCAGATTGAGGTGGGCGTGGGCCGAATAGGTGGCGTGGTTCTTGGTCATCCCCATCGCCAGGCCCCAGCAGACTCCGACCATGGCGTAGAAGGCGGCCGACGCGAAGAAGGCGTGGGGCCAGCGGCTGCGGCTCATCTCTAAATTACCTCGGTATTCGAACGCGGTTATCTTGGAGGCGGGGTTGAACAGCATGTGACTGGCGGCTTCAACCGTCATGATGTTAAACCTTTGTCATGTCTGATCTTCCCGCCGCCCCTTCCGATGCTCCTGAGGTTCCCGGAGCCGCGCCCGGCAAGGCTTTGAGCCCCGCCGCCCGCCGCGCCCTCGAGGAAGCCGCCGCCCGCCGCGCGGCCGAGGAAGCGTTGTCGCTCCCTCCCGAACAGGGCGGCCGCGACGGTCCGGAACCAACTCGCTTCGGCGACTGGGAGAAAAAGGGCGTGGCGGTCGACTTCTAGGCGTTCGGCCGGCTCTCACGGGAAGACGCTAGACGCGCTCGACGCGGCTAGGCGAAAGTCCAGCTCGGACGCGGCGATTGATCTTGTCTTGTCCTGAAATCTAGAGTTGGCGGATCGGACAGCGTCATGTCGCGCGATGGCTTCATCGGATTGACTCAGGCCGAGGCGGACCGACGTCTCGCCGAGTTTGGCCCCAACGCCCTGCCGCGCGCCGCCGGGCGAGGCCTGGCCGGGATCCTGCTCGACACGCTTCGCGAGCCGATGTTCCTGCTGCTGATCGGGGCCGCCGGCCTCTATCTGGTGCTGGGCGACCTGGGCGAGGGCCTGTTCCTGATGGCGGGCGCCGTGGCGACCATCGGACTGGTGGTGCTGCAAGAAGCGCGCAGCGAGCGGGCGCTGTCGGCCCTGCGCGATCTGTCCCAGCCCTATGCGCGGGCGGTGCGCGACGGGGTCGAGGCGCGGCTGGCGGCGCGGGACCTGGTTCCGGGCGACATCATCCTGATCGGCGAGGGCGAGCGGCTGCCGGCCGACGGCGTGCTGGTCGGCGGCGATGTGCTGAGCGTCGATGAGTCGGCCCTGACCGGCGAGTCCGCGCCGGTCTCCAAGCGCCCGTTGATCGATGGGGAGGCGATCGACGCCGACGTCCAGCCTGGCGCCGAGGCCGGGCCCTATCTTTTCTCGGGCGCCCTGGTCGTGCGCGGCCAGGCCGTGGCCCAGGTCGAAAGAACTGGCGCGAGGACGGCGCTGGGCCGCATCGGGGTCTCGTTGGCCGCGATCGTTCATCAGCCGACGCCGCTGCAAAAGACCGCCGGGCGACTGGTGACGCTGCTGGGCGCCCTGGCCATCGCCTTCTGCGCGGTCGTGGCCGTCGCCTATGGCCTGCTGCGCGGAGACTGGATCGGCGGCGTCCTGGCGGGCGTCACCGTCGCGATCGCGCTGATCCCCGAGGAATTCCCGATGGTGCTGGCCGTCTTCCTGGCGCTCGGCGCCGGACGCCTGGCGCGGCGGAAGGTGCTGGTGCGACGCAGCGCGGTGATCGAGGCGTTAGGCGGCGCGTCGTTTCTCTGCGTCGACAAGACCGGCACCCTGACCGAGAACCGGATGCGCGTGGCGCGGGTTTGGACGCCGGGCGAGGACTGGGCGGTCAGCGCCGACACCCCTCCGCCCGATTCGTCCCGCCACTGCCTGCGCGTGGCCGGACTGGCCTGCGCCGTTCGTCCCGTCGATCCGATGGACAAGGCCGTGCGGGCGTTGCTGGACGGCCCCGAGCCCGAGACGCCAGAGGGGCCCGAACGGACCTGGCCTCTGCGTCCCGAGCGCATGGCCATGGTCCAGGCCTGGCGCCAGCCCGAGGACCAGTGGCGCATCGCCGCCAAGGGCGCCCCCGAGGCGATCTTCCGGCTATGCCGATTGACGGAGGCCGAGATCGGCGGCCTGGTCCCCGTCGTGGAGCGGTTCGCCCGGCAAGGCCTGCGAGTCCTCGCCGTGGCGTCCTGCATGACGGCCGGGCCGCTGTCCGACTTTCCAGAGGACATGCGCTTCACCTTCGAAGGGCTGATCGGCTTCCTGGACCCCGTGCGCGAGGACGTTCCGGCGGCCTTGAAAGAGGCTCAAGCGGCGGGGATATCCGTGGTCATGATCACGGGCGATCATCCGGCCACCGCCCTGGCGGTCGCCGAGGCGGCCGGGCTGGACGCTTCGGGCGGGGTGCTGATCGGCCCCGAGATCGCCGCGCTCGACGACGCGGCCTTGGCCGCGCGGCTGCGCCACACGCGCCTCTTCGCCCGCATCACGCCGGACCAGAAGCTGCGGATCGTCCAGGCCCTGAAGGCCGACGGGCAGGTCGTGGCCATGACCGGCGACGGCGTCAATGACGCGCCGGCCTTGGAGGCGGCCCATATCGGCATCGCCATGGGCCAGAAGGGAACCGACGTCGCGCGCGAGGCCGCCGACCTCGTCATTATGGATGACAGTTTCGCCTCGATCGTGGGCGGGGTGCGGCTGGGACGACGGATCTTCGCGAACCTGCGCAAGGCGCTTGTCTATGTCACGGCCATCCACGTCCCGATCGCTGGCGTGGCCCTCATTCCGATCGTGCTGGGCCTGCCGCCGCTGCTCTATCCGATGCACGTGGTGTTTCTGGAGCTGTTGATCGATCCCGTCTGCGCCATGGTGTTCGAGGCCGAGCCCGCCAGCGCGCACGCCATGCGGCATCCGCCGCGGCGACGGGACGAGCCGCTGTTCGGGCCCAGCCAGGTAGGCTTGGCCCTGATGCAGGGGGCCGGCGTCCTGGCCGCCGTGCTGGGGACCTATGTCTGGGCGCTGGGCCATGCGCCGGAGAGCCAGGCGCGCGGCGCGGCCTTCCTGACCTTGGTGGCGGGCAATCTGGCCCTGGCCCTGGCCGACGCCTCGTCTTCGGGCGGCCGGCTGCTTTCGCCTCATCGCAGAATCTACTGGACGATCACCGCGGTGGCGTCCGGCGCCCTGGTCCTGATCTTCGCCGTCCCGACCCTGGCCGCCATTTTCAAGGTCGCGCCGCCGTCGCCAGGCCTGCTGTTCGCGGCCCTGGGGCTGGCGCTGGTCGGCGGCGGCTGGTTCGGCCCTGTTCGCGCGCTAAAGCGCGCTAGGTTGAGGCGTGCGCGGTCAAACCGCCCAAACGCGCTCTAAGTCCATGAAATAGAGCCCCCGACTCAGATCCCCGCGATCTCTTCGATCACCTTCAGCGCCGCTTCGCGCGGATCGTTCGCCGCCGTGATCGGGCGGCCACAGACCAGGTGGCTGGCGCCGGCGCGGATGGCGGCTTCGGGGGTGGCGGCGCGGGCCTGGTCGTTCTTGGCCGACCAGAAGGGGCGCACGCCAGGCGTCACGATCAGGAAGTCGGGCTTCCCCGCCGTCTTGGCGATCTCGCGGGCGAGACCGGCCTCGTGCGGCGAGGAGACGATGCCGTCGACGCCGCACTCAAGCGCCTGGCGCACGCGGCGCTCCACGAGGTCCCGGGCGCTGAAGGCGTAGCCCATCTCGATCAGGTCGGCGTCGGTCAGGCTGGTCAGCACGGTGACGGCCAGGATCTTCAGCGAGGAGTCGCCGCGCGCCTGGACCGCCGCCTTCATCACCTGGGGCTCGGCGTGGACGGTCAGGAGGTCGCAGCCGCTCTGCGCGAGCACGCGGGCCGAGCGCTCGACCGTGGCGCCGATGTCGTGGAGTTTCCAGTCAAGGAAGATCGACTTGCCGCTGGCCTTCAGCTCGCGGGCCAGGGCCATGCCGTCGCTGGCCAGCAGCTCCAGGCCGATCTTGTAGAAGCCGACCGCGTCGCCCAGGCGCTCGACCATGTCGCGGGCTTCGTCGACGGTGGGCAGGTCGAGCGGCACGATCAGGCGCGGGTCGGCGGTCATATTCTAGTCCCCGGGGTTGGCGCGCGTCACCGTCCGCTCTAGGACAGAGCCAAGCTTGGGCGCGATCTGAAAGGTAGGGACGTCGAATGACCGAGGCCAAACTCGCCGTCAACTTCTTCGTCGCGCTGTTCGCCCTGATCGATCCGATCGGCAACGTGCCGCTGTTCGCCGCCGCCACCCTGGGCGCGGCGGCGGCGGGGCGGCGGATGGTGGCCGTCTATATCGGCCTGTTCATGACCGCGTTCCTGATCTTCTTCTATTTCACGGGCGTGGGCCTCTTGGCTTTCTTCGGCATCTCGATGCCGGCCTTCCGGATCGCCGGCGGCATCATCCTGTTCATTCTCGGCCTCGACATGGTGCGCGACGACTTCACCACCATGTTCGCCGACGCGGCCGAGGGACTGGAGGACCAGTCGCCCCGCGCCTACGCCAAGAAGCGCTTCGAGCGCCTGATCGTGCCGTTCGCCATGCCGCTGCTGATCGGCCCGGGCGCGATCTCGACCGTGATCATCTACGCCGCCGAGGCCAAGCCCCTGGGCCTGGCCGGGGCCGGCATCGGGGTGGCGGTGATCGCCGCCGTCTCGCTGGTCGTCGTGGCCGCCTTCTGGGCCGCGCCGCTGATCAGCCGGGTCCTAGGCCGGATCGGCATGAGCATCGTGGTGCGGGTGCTGGGCCTGATCCTCTGCGCCCTGGCGGTGCAGTTCGTGATCGTCGGCGTCGGCGACGCGACGCGCGGCCTGGTCCGCGCCGACGCCAAGGCGCCCTACGCCGCGAACCATAAGTAGGCGCCTGCACTGGACAGGCCTGGGAGACGGGGCCCATATCCCCCGTCATGCGCGCTTACGATGCCGATGTGATCATCGCGGGCGCCGGCATGGCCGGCGCCACCCTGGCCCTGGCCCTGAAGTCCGGCGGCCTCAAGCCCCTGCTGGTCGATCCCCAGCCGTTCGACGCCCAGCTGGCGCCAAGCTTTGACGGGCGCAGCTCGGCCATCGCCTATTCCTCGTTCCGCCAGTGGCGGGCGATCGGCGCGGGCGAGAGCCTGGAGCCGCACGCCCAGCGCATCGAGCAGATCCTGGTCACCGACGGCAGAACGCCCGGCGCGGCGGCCCGCAAGCCGTCGGCCTCGTTCCTGCGCTTTGACTCCAGCGAGATCTCCGGCCGCATCGAAGGCGAGCCGCTGGGCTATCTGGTCGAGAACCGCCAGATCCGCGCGGCGCTGTCCAAGGCCGTGATCGAGAAGGACATCCCGGTCATCGCGCCGATGTCCGCCCAGAACCTCGAAGTCACCGACGGCGCGGCGCGCCTGATCCTGTCCGACGGTCGGGCCCTGACCGCTCCGCTGGCCGTCAGCGCCGAGGGGCGCGGCTCTGTCCTGCGCCAGGCGGCCGGCATCGGCCATATCGGCTGGGGCTATGGCCAGAGCGGCGTCGTCTGCACCGTCAAGCTGGAGCGCCAGCACGAAGGCGTCGCCCACGAATATTTCCTGCCCAGCGGCCCGTTCGCCATCCTGCCACTGACCGAGCAGCGGGCCAGCCTCGTCTGGACCGAGAGCACCGCGCGGGGCGAGGCCCTGCGCCACGCCTCGCCGGAGATGTTTCACGCCCACCTGATGCGCCGGTTCGGCGATTTCTTGGGGACCGTCGAGGTGGTGGGGCCGACCTTCGTCTATCCGCTGTCGCTGCTGCTGGCCGAGCGCATGACCGCCCCGCGCCTGGCCTTGATCGGCGACGCCGCCCACGGGGTGCACCCGATCGCGGGCCAGGGGCTGAACCTGGGTCTCAAGGACGCCGCCGCCCTGGCCGAGGTGCTGGTCGAGGCGGTGCGCAACGGCGAGGACATCGGCGCCGAGGCCGTGCTGGAGCGCTACGCCCGCTGGCGGCGGTTCGACACCGTCACCAACGCCCTGGCCTTCGACGCCTTCGTGCGAATCTTCTCGAACGACAACCCACTACTGCGCGTGGCGCGCGGCGCGGGCCTGGCGGTGGTCAACCGCATCGCCCCGGCGCGGCGGTTCTTCATGCACGAGGCGGGCGGCGGGGTGGGCGATCTGCCGAAGCTGCTGCGGGGCGTGGCGCTGTAGGGCGCCAGATCCTCCCCCGCGATGCGGGGGAGGTGGCCCAGAGGGCCGGAGGGGGCGAGCTGAACGTTGGCCGCGTTAGCCCCCTCAGTCGCTCCGCGACAGCTCCCCCGCATCGCGGGGGAGCATCTTGCCGGCTCTACCCCTCCAGCTCCCGCGCCTCTTCCGGCAGCATGATCGGCACGCCGTCACGGATCGGGTAGGCCAGCTTGGCCGAGCGGCTGATCAGTTCGCCGGCGGCGCGGTCGTAGTCCAGCGGGCCGCGGGTCACCGGGCACACCAGCACTTCCAAGAGGCGCGGATCGACATCGACGGGGGGAGGGGCGGCTTGGGTCATGGCGCCTGTCTACTGAATCGAAGTCGGTTCGTCATCGTCGCTTCCGGCCGCGTCGATCTCCAATAACGCCGTAAGGGTCGCCTTGCGCTCGAAGATGGTCTCGGCCTCGAGCAGGGCCTGCTTTTCCATCGGGTCGAAGGGCAGGGCCATGGCCAGGCTGTTGATCAGGGCGTCGGAGGGGGCGCTCTCGGCGTCGCCCCAGTCGATGGCGAGGCCTCGGTGGTCCAGATAGCGCCGCAGCGCGGCCAGCAGCCGGTCGATGTCGGCGGCGGTGCGCTCGCCCGCCCCGTCCTCGCGCAGGTCGGGCTCATAGGGCGAAAAGTCCGCGCGGACCTGGCGATAGGGCGTGCGCACGGGCAGCTCCTCGCCGGCCTTGAAGCGGCAAAGGCCCGTGAGGGTGATCAGGTAGCGGCCGTCGCTGGTCTCGGCGAAGCTGGTCACGCGGCCGGCGCAGCCGACCGGCGCCAGGGCCGGCCTTTGATGATCGCCGCCCGGTCGCGTCTGGATCATGCCGATGATCCGCTCGCCGGACATGGCGTCGTCCAGCATGTTCAGATAGCGCGGCTCGAAGATGTTGAGCGGCAGCTGACCGCCCGGCAGCAGCAGCACGCCGTCCAAGGGAAAGACCGGGATCACCAGGGGTAGGTCGCCAAGCTTTCGGTAGACGGCCGGCATGGACTCTCCGTGGGCTGAAACCTTAGCTGAACAGGATCGAAGACAGTTTTCGCCGCCCTTGCTTGGCGACTTCCGAGGTCGGGCCGGCGGCCTCGAACACGGTCAGCAGCTGCTTGCGAGCCGCCTCGTCGTTCCACGTACGGTCGCGGGCGATGATAGTCAGAAGATGGTCGGCGGCCGCCTGCAGTTGGCCCGCGCCGGCCAGGGCCTTGGCCAGCTCGAAGCGGGCTTCGTGGTCGTCGGGATCGGCGGCCAGGCGCTGCTCGAAGGCGGCGGTCTCGGACGGGGCTTCCTGCGCCAGGGCGAGCGCCGCGCGGGCGGCGTCGAGGTCGGGGTCCTTGGCGTCGGCGGGGGCCATGGCGACCACCTCGGCCGCGCCTTCCAGGTCGCCGCCGATCAGATAGGCGCGGGCCATGCCGCCGATGGCCTTGA
>Ga0247725_1001384_pt1 | contig 12470 bp, 8 predicted proteins | sample OKSTACKMCFT3sol_FD_183021 | JGI IMG/M metagenome (GOLD analysis project Ga0247725, IMG submission 183021) | Subsurface sediment microbial communities from gas well in Oklahoma, United States - OK STACK MC-FT3-sol | ecosystem: Environmental > Terrestrial > Deep subsurface > Rock core/Sediment... | reverse complement strand
GTGACTCCATTTATGGAGATTATGGTAACGATACGTTGAATGGGGGAACCGGTTCGGATTATCTCGCAGGAGGAGATGGCAACGATGTACTCTATGGCGGTGCTGACGATGATACTATTGTCGGGGATTCTGGTGACGATACATTAGATGGTGGTTTGAGTGCAGATATACTGGTAGGAGGCTCTGGGTCTGATACCTATAAATTTGGGCGTGGCTATGCTGTGGATCTTATTGTTGAATCCGACACGGAATCCACTAACCGTGATGTTGTGATTATTGGTGATAACGTGACAGTTGACCAGCTATGGTTCTCACGTGTTGATAACAACCTCGAAATGAGCATCGTTGGTACATCGGACAAGCTCGTCGTGAATAATTGGTATTCCGGGAGCCAGTACCAGATAGAGATGTTCCAGGCTGCAGATAATCAGATGCTGCTTAATTCTCAAGTTGAAAACCTTGTTCAAGCTATGGCTGCGTTCACTCCACCGGCTGCCAGTCAGACAAGCTTGCCACAAGACTACCATGATGCCTTGACTCCGGTTCTTGCTGCTAACTGGCATTAATGCGTTCTTAGATATACTTTTAGGAGTTGTGTTGTCATGCAGATGCCGCCGTTAACATCAGTGAGCGATAAAAGCGATAAAAGCGAGAAAAGCGAAATGAGCGGAGTCCCTAACGGGGCTTCGCATATTGATACCGGATTAATGGGTCTTGTTATGTTGGCGCGATATCACAATATCGCAGCCGACCCTGACCAGCTTGCGTACGAATTCCAAAGTGATGGCAGCCATTTTGATTCGACTAGAATTCTTCTCGCCGCTAAACGCGTAGGGCTAAAGGCAAAGTTGGTCAAAACGAGTAGGGCGCGATTGGAGCAAACCCCCTTACCTGCTCTTGCGCTCGACAAGAATGGACAATTCTTTATTCTAGCTCGAGTGAATAATGAGCAGGTCTTGATACAAGATCTCAGTTTAGAACGCCCACAATCGTTGTCGTTGGGGGAGTTCTGTGAACGGTGGTCCGGGCAAGTAATATTGTTTACGTCCAGAGCTTCTCTTGCTGGCGATCTAGCTAAGTTTGATTTCACTTGGTTTATTCCGGCGATGGTAAAATATCGAAAGCTACTTGGCGAGGTATTTTTGGTTTCCTTCGTTTTGCAATTATTTGCATTGATCACGCCACTTTTCTTCCAAGTGGTCATGGACAAGGTGTTGGTTCATCGTGGCTTCACCACCTTAGATGTGATTGCTGTGGGTTTATTGGTTGTAATAATTTTTGAGGTCACATTGTCTGGGTTGAGAACATATGTCTTCTCACATACTACAAGCAGGATCGATGTCGAGCTAAGTGCTCGGTTATTCCGTCATATGTTGACGCTTCCTTTAGCCTATTTTCAGGCTCGTCGTGTTGGTGATACCGTAGCGCGTGTTCGAGAACTGGAAAACATCCGCCAATTTCTTACTGGCAATGCGATTACGCTGGTACTGGACCTCTTTTTTTCGCTTGTTTTCATCGTGGTGATGTCCTATTACAGTGGTTGGTTGACTCTCATCGTGGTGCTCTCGTTGCCCTGTTATGTCATCCTTTCTGTCCTTATCACGCCGATGTTGCGAGCTCGCCTGCACGACAAGTTCAACCGAGGAGCTGAGAACCAGGCGTTTTTGGTGGAGACCATTAGTGGCATTGATACGCTCAAAGCCATGGCTGTAGAGCCGTTGATGACTCGCCGTTGGGACAACCAGATGGCAGCATATGTTGCATCGAGTTTTCGTACCACTACCTTGGCGACCATGGCCCATGAAGGAGCATCATTTATTGGCAAACTAGTCACGCTCGCTACCATGTGGCTCGGTGCGTTGCTCGTTATTCGGGGCGAATTGACCGTGGGTCAGCTTATCGCCTTTAATATGCTTGCTGGCCGCGTTGCCGTCCCCGTGATGCGCTTGGCACAACTCTGGACCGATTTCCAGCAGACCGGCATCTCTGTACAGCGGTTGGGCGATATACTCAATGCCCGTACAGAAGTCTCCAATGCCAATCGCAGTACGTTACCGCCGATTAAAGGACGTATAGAGTTCGATCAGGTGGTCTTTCGTTACCGTCCGGATGGGCCTGAAGTATTGCGGGGCGTCAATTTGCTTATTCAGCCGGGTGAGGTGATCGGTATTGTTGGGCGCTCAGGGTCTGGTAAAAGTACGCTGACCAAACTCGCTCAGCGATTATACATACCTGAGCGCGGTCGGGTACTGGTTGATGGTATCGATTTGGCAATGGCTGATAGCTCTAGTTTACGGCGTCAGATTGGTGTCGTACTACAAGAGAACATGTTATTTCATCGCACGATTCGTGAAAATATCTCTCTTGCTGACCCCAGCCTGCCGATGGATGTCGTCATGAATGCTGCAAAACTAGCAGGAGCCCATGATTTCATTCTCGAACTACCAGAAGGTTATGACACCATGGTGGGTGAGCACGGAGCGTCGCTTTCAGGTGGCCAGAGACAACGGATCGCCATTGCTCGAGCACTGATCACGAACCCGCGTATCCTAATCTTCGACGAAGCAACCAGCTCATTGGATTATGAATCGGAACGAATCATCCAGAACAATATGAAGGCCATTAGCCACGGACGGACTGTGCTGATAATTGCCCATCGCTTGAGTGCAGTACGCGATGCTAACCAAATTATTGTGATAGATCGCGGACAGATTGTTGAGCAAGGTACGCACACCGAGCTACTTACGCATGAAGCTGGTCATTATTCGCGTTTGCATCGCCTGCAGCAGGGTTAAGATATGAACAATCCTATAAATATTCGATTAAATGCCGTACTCGATCTCTTTATACGTTACTGCGCCATTTTTCGGCATGCTTGGCTTGAACAGAAGAAACTAGATCTCCGTCCTCGCCTACCTCATGAAGTGCAGTTTCTTCCGGCCGCTTTAGAATTGCAGGAAACTCCGGTTTCACCAGCTCCTAGAGTGACCATGTGGTTACTTATGACATTTTCCTTTATAGCCTTATTGTGGGCACTGTTTGGCCATATTGACGTCGTTGCCATTGCACATGGAAAAATAGTGCCTAGTGATCGTACCAAGGTCATCCAGTCGTTCGAAACCGCGACTGTTCAGGCAATCAAGGTCATCGATGGACAAACGATAAAAGCTGGCGAAGTACTGGTTGAGCTCGATGCGACAGATACGTCTGCCGATACCAAGCGTATTGCCAATGATCACATAACAGCATTATTGAAAGCGGAGCGAGCCAAAGCTCTGCTGGACGCAATCGACTCAAACAAGCCGGCTATAATAGCGAATGTTCCCGAAGTCGATAAGTTTCGCCTGGAACAGGAGCAGAGGATTCTTGACGGAGAATATGGTGAGCATTTAGCTAAATTAGCCCGGCTTGACGCAGAGATCTCCCAGCGGAGAGCTGGGCTGAATTCAACCCGTGAAATCATCCATAAGCTTGAATTGACGGTGCCAATTGCACGTCAGCGCGCCGATGACATTGAGGAAATGGTTAAGAAAAACTTCATCTCTCGACATGACTACCTTGAAAAGGAGCAGGCTCGTATTGAACAGGAAGCTGATCTTGCTACTCAGCGCAGCCGAGTCCAAGAAATGACGGCTTCTCTACAGGAAGCACAGAGCCAGCGAGCGGAAATTATTGCTGCAGCGAAGCGTTTAGCGTTAGACAACCTTTATGAGGCTGAACAGAAATCTATTACTTACCAGCAGGAACTGATAAAAGCAAAATCGCGCAACAGGCATATGACGATAACTTCGCCGGTCGATGGCACTGTCCAACAACTAGGAGTACACACGGTGGGCGGAGTAGTGACAGAGGCTCAACAACTCATGCTGATTGTTCCTAAAGACAACCCCATCGAAGTCGAAGCATATGTCGAGAACAAGGACATCGGTTTTGTAAACCCGGGCCAGGAGGCGGTGGTTAAGGTGGAGACCTTCTCATTTACCAAGTACGGCACGATAGATGCCACGATCATCTCGGTTTCCAACGATGCGGTAAATGACGAGAAACAGGGGTTAATCTTTCCAATCCAAGTGAAATTGGCAAAGCCGACAATATTAGTGGAAAGCAAGGAGGTGAGGCTCTCGCCCGGCATGGCGGTTTCAGTAGAGGTAAAGACTGCCCAGCGTAGGGTGATTGAGTATTTCCTAGCCCCACTGTTACAGCATAAAGACGAAAGTTTGCGGGAGCGCTAAATTTTGGGGGTAATAATGCGCTTTCTTTAGAGCGGAATGCACATGAGGTGTAGTGGTCAACTAAATCCGGACACACAGTTAAGCCGATTTTCGGCCTCTGCTGGCGGTATCCCATCATTGTGTTGATGCGGGCGCAGCCAGTTGTAGTAATCCATCAGGTAGTAGCTGATATCCCGCTTGGCTTCCCGCAGGCTCATGTACCCCGTGGTCGGAAGCCATTCCGTCTTGAGGCTCCTGAACAGCCGCTCCATCGGCGCGTTATCCCAGCAGTTGCCACGCCGACTCATGCTCTGGGTCATGCGATAGCGCCACAGCCGTTGCCGAAATACCCGGCTGCCGTATTGGCTGCCCTGGTCGGAGTGAAACAGCACGCCAGACGGGCAGCCCCGTTGCTGATACGCCATGTCGAGCGCTTTCACGACCAACTCAGCATCAGGCCTGCCGGACATCGCCCAGCCCACGACCCGCCGGGTGTGGAGGTCGAGAACCGCGGCCAGGTAATGCCAGCGGCCACCTGCCCATACATAAGTGATGTCGCCGCACCACACCTGATTGGGTTGCTGGACATCAAATTCACGCGCCAGAAGATTGGGAATATCCGGTCGTTCAGACCGCGCGACCTGCTAACGATGAGCTCCCGGTTGTTTGGAGACCAGCCCGGCTTCCTTCATCAGGCGACGCACCTTGAACCGACCAATCTGATGCCCAAGTGCCCGCATCATTGACATCAAGGCCCGGCTGCCAGCTGAGCCTCTGCTCTCGTTGAACAGATGCCGTAACTCACTTCTTTGCTGCACCCGTTCACAGTTAATTGTGCGCCTGCGAGCCAGATAGTCGTAAAAACAGGCGGTTGGTATACCGAAAGCGCAACAGACCAGGGTGGTGGGGGCTTGCTCCCTTAATCGGTCTATCAGCGCGTACGTTCGAGTTCGTCCGCCATCAAGAGAGCAGTAGCCTTTTTTAGAATGGCCTTTTCGCGTTCAAGCCTGTTGATGCGGGCTTCCAACTCCTGAATTTTTTGTTGCTCAGGGGTCAGCGCCCGGTTAGCAGGTGTAGCGCCACTTCGTTCTGATTGAAGTTGCTGAACCCATCGACGCAGCACGGTTTCGCCGACATCCAGTGAACGGCTGGCTTCGGGGACTGAATAGCCTTGGTCGAGCACCAGGGATGCGGCTTCCAGCTTGAACTCGGCAGTAAATGAGCGACGTAATCTTGTCATTGAACACCTCAAATAATGGTGGCGACTGTACCACCTAAAACGGTGTCCGGGATGATTAGACCACTACAATTAACTTGAGTCGGATTTAATCCACTAGAAATCAAAAGAACAGTGCCGGTGGCACTGCAAAGCGCTTGCTTAGCGCCTCGATATGTTGGCGGGTCAGTTTTTTCCCCTCGGCGGTATTGAGCAGTTTGCTCACATTGGACTTGGAGCCCAGCTCAGGCAGGTCAGCCACGCCCAGTTGGTGCTGGATCATCAAAGTCTTCAAGACAGCAATGCCCGGCTCCACGCCTGCTAAAGCCTTGTTGAAGTCGGCGAACTCGTCAGCCCGGTCTTCCCAGCGCTCGATACTGGTTGCAAGCAACTGAGTTAATTGCTTATTGGTTTCATAGTCATCGATCAGCTCGTCCATCAGCTCAAGAGCTCGCTCATAATCGTCCTGATTATTGATGTGGGCGATGTAAGGCACTTGAGCTAATGCTTCTCTAATCTGAAGCAGGGCAGGATCTAACATGATGGTTACTCCTTGTTTCTCCGGTACTTGCCGTGAATAGCGACTATCTGGAGCTGGTGATTCTGTCAGAAATGGGAGCGCTGAACAAATATTAGTACCCATGATCTCACTCTACTATGGGAACTTCTAAATCTCGGATTACTGCTAAGGCTCATAAACATTATTTTTGCCAAAATCAGCAAGCAAGTTATGTCTTCCCCAGCCCTAGCTACTACACTTGGAACCGTTTTGCTGACAAAAATATCCAAAGGCAGGGGCTTATTTTTATCTTATGGGGTTTATTGATAGTCAGAAAATAATGGCCTTTAAAAACCCTGATTAACCGATGCCCGATAGAAGACGGCCCATCTCTGCTTCAGGATCATATTTTTTGGCGGATTCTTGGGTCTTAAGTGTGTGGTTTATTTTACGAGTTAGACCAAGATGCATATTGTCAAAGTCTTGCTGGCAACGATAAATAGTTCGCGCTATTGCGACCTGAGCCATTACCAAGGCCTTGCCAGTTAGTCGTTTCTCTGTTTTTAACGCTCCTTTATACATGAGAACAAGGGTGTCTTCTAATCTAGTTCGTTTGAAACGAATTACTAGGTCGTCATATTGAAATGATATGATACTTATTGCTTCGGGATGTATATAACTAATGTTTTGGTTACAAGCGGCCCCTCTTTACTGAGGGGCCCGTTGTGCTGGATACAATACTTTTTATGACCTATAATTAATGAATTGGATTTGCTAGTACATCAAGTAAAGAGTGAGCCACCGGTCTTATGAGGTCAGATATCGCATCATAGCCATGAGCTGGAATACCAGATGTGACAATTATTTTATTAAGTAGATGCTGGCAGAGATTTTGTATTTCCTCGTCAAGTTTCCCTGTAGAAGATAAATATCTGGAGAAACTCGAAATCTCATTTTCCGTCGGGTTCGATGCCAACCAAGATCCAATCAGTGAAGCAAACTCTTCGTCGCTCCCGATCCTGGATTTGATAGCATAGTTAATCCTATCTTGAAAATCCCACAAAGAATGATTAGGGCGATTGATCATTCTTTTAACTATAGTTTTAAGCTGCTTGCTTTCAAAACGAGATACAGCAAGAATGATGGATGGTGCATAATTTTCTAATGTATCTTCTTCGATTAAGATTTGTTTAGCAAAACTATCCAAACTAGAATTATTGGGATCATAAATCGCCATTGCAGAAATGCCATGTTGAAAATTAGAATCTTGTAGCACCTTCAGCAGCTGACCTAACAGATCTGAGTTTCCACCAAATTGATCTCGTAAAATATAAGATGCTTCAAAATATCTCTGATAGCTTGGCCATGTTGCATTGGAGTTTAGATCTTTAATATTATTTATACATAACAAACAGTGTTGCAAGAGCAAATCACTTTTGGGAAGTTCTTTGGAAAGTGCCTGTAATTCTTGGAGCTCAAGGCATTTCGTGGAGCTTATACAATGTTCGATAAATTTCTGCCGTAGAGCAGGGCTACTAGAAACGTATGGAGATATAAGTGTCCAAAAATGAGACTCAGAAGAATGATATCTTAATCGAGAGAGTGTTTTTTGATCAAAGCTTTTATCAAGATCCTCCCAGTGTTCAGCTATCAACCTAAGTAGAGATTGAGACTCGCGGCTATAGTAACCGAAAGAAATATCTAAAGGCTGATTATTCCATTTAAGTTTCGCAAATTGTTCTGTAGCACCATATGTGATCAACCCGGCAAAAGCTGCCGCACGGCGCTCATCGTGGTCATATCCTACTGCGATTGCGTCTGAAAGTAATCGATTTATTACTTCTTGACGGTTAGTATCATTGGGATACGACGCCTGATAATTTTTTATAGCTCCCTGAATTTTTAGTTGACCATCTACTTCCATGTCATATTTTCCAAGTATTTCTTTGGCTGTATCATTACGATCAAACTCATTCGATGCAGCATCGATGATCTGCTGTCGCATAGTTATCGTGAGCGAGCCGACTTGTTCAGAAATTTTTCTTTGGATATTTGGTTCATCATGATACACAGTGGCTAATAGGGCAAGTGGGGGATTACGCCCTTCAAGTTTCGACAAGGCAAATTTCTTTACACTAGGTTCATCCGGACATAATGCAATCAAGCCATTGGAAGCCGAAAATACAGTTTCTGGTCTATTTAAAAGTGTGGCAACCAAAAATTCAACAATATCTTTATCGCTCCTGATATCTAACTGGCTGAAAGCAGATAATAATAAATCGGCTCTAACGTTTTCATTCTCTTTTGTGATTCTTAGCAGTTCCTGAATGCATGCTTCGCGATCTAGCATTTTAGGGTACAAGCTAACTACATGCAGCTTTCGTTCATCTGGCCAGTTTAGAACCTCTTGGATTAAATCGCTAACGTCAGGATGGTTAGCCGCCCATCCTTCTAACAAGGGGGCCAAGCTCCAAAAAATAGAAAAGCCTTTAGCGTTTTTAACCTTATCGATCAGATGTTGTCTGATCCGGGAATCTTCAATCTTATTGAAGATAGGTCGCATGACATACTCTTGATGTTCCATCTTCGTAGATATCGCAGTGAGAATAAGTTGTTCGCGAATTTCTTGGTTCCCGTCAGAGAATCTCAAAATCCACTCCCAATCTCCTCTTAGCATCGTAATAAAAGGACGTTCTGATTTAAGCTCGTGTAGAATCCAACCACACACTGAAGGATTATGTACATCACTACTGATTAGATATTTATATGCCACATCTCTATCAATATCATTGCGATGGCTAATAGATCCATTTAACGTATTAATACATATCTTGATAATTTCATGGTTATTCCTCCATCCCTGTATCAAACACTGCCCGGCTAACCCCATATGGTGATAGTCAATTCCATTTTGCCAGGCCACAAAACTGAGCAAATCCTCCAGATCTACGTCCGAATGAAGAGTTAGCTGCACTTTACACCAAATAGCGCTTAATCGAATAGATTTATCTTTCGCAACTGACGCACTATCAAGTAAGTCAATTAAAGCAGGATTATTCGGCCAACCGATTGTTAGAGCCTCTAAAACTATCCCCACAACAGGCAAGTTTGTATCACCGCGGAGCAATGATATTAGCCACCGTTCAACCTCGGAATTTTCTTTGTAGACTGTGGCGAGGGTTTGAACTGCTGCTCGAGCATTTTGGACATTATCGTCTTTCACTCCATGCTTTAATATATTGAGCAAGTTTTCTGAACGTGACCAATTCGATAGTGCTTGATAAAATTCATGTAAGTATTCTTCGCTTCTAATTCCCCAGCGGATGATTGTTGTGGATGTTTTTTCTCTAAGAGTTGGGTTATAAACCCCTTCTAGGCTAGCGGCTAGGTGTGCACTTCGCTCACTTATCCAGCCAGCACCCTCGATTATTTCTAAACTGCGATCAGCAAGCTTAAGGGCCGTTGGTTTATTTATTTCTGCACCACCAAACACTACATCAGCGAGAAGTAGACGTCGCTGCAATGCCCCAATGGCATCATGCTCTGGTTCGTCGATAACCCTAACAATTTGCTCAGCCTCAGACCTTCTATTATTTCTAGCGATCAAATCTCCGAACACGCTTCTCCAACGGAAGTTACTCGCGTTTGCCCGCACAAATTCTAAAATACGTTCTATCGGCCAGCCATGAATATGAACGGATGCCAAATATTCTTCCAAACTGGCATGCACGAACCCCACCTCTTCACGTCCTTTTTCGACAAGCAGTCCCATCGTCTCAGAATTCACTGAGAGTATTTCATTAGCAACTTGTAATGCTTCTCGGGGCGAATAACAGAACCCTTCTGGATCAGTGAGAAATGTTTTTATACAATGTCGGGCTAATTGGATGGGATACCCGGCATCACCGCCCTTCGAGCGGATTTCGAAAGCAAGCGCGGCAAGCGCTTCACGGCGTACGTCAATTGAAGCAGCTGAAGAGAAACGCGGCACTACATCACCGGCCGCTGTTGCTCGGCTATATGGATGAAGTTCTAACAAAAGTTCAGTTAACTGACTCAGCGCTTGTACTTTGTTTATGGGTAAAACAATCTGACGCACAGCGAGTGCAATCAACCCTAGCAATAGAAGAGGCGTTTCTGCTAATGTTGACAATCCCCGTCCTTTATGTAACTCCTTAAAGAATCGGTTTGTCTGCCAGAGCACTGACTCCTCATTAGGGGAATAACCATTATTTAGGACAACATTTCGTGAAAACCAAATAGTTGCAATTTCTCTTTGTTGCAACTTTGATAACGGTGCTAACAGCCCTACTGCCCAGAAATCAGGAATTCCTCCTATTTTCGAAAGCCCACCGGGTCGAGCGCTAACAACAACAGGTATGCTATGTGCAGATACTATAGTCAACAATGCTTGCAAAGTAGTGCGCGCCGCCTGCTCATTAGCCCACTCGTCAAGACCATCAACAAAAAGTACCACCCGTGACTCATCGATAGCCTTATCTATCAATGTAACTAAGTCTGCAGTTAACTGCTGCTGCCATGTAGCCCGAATTAATTCTTTAATACCTACTGCTTCTACATTGGCTTCAGTGAGCCGCACCCATTTCGCAAATGAGATGAATAAAGGTAAGTGACGTCCCCATTTCTTGGCTACGTCAGTAAACCGCTGCTGTTGACCGAGTAGATCAAGTGCCAGACATCTCAACACCGTGCTTTTGCCTGTTCCCGCATGACCAATCACCGCGATCTGATCAGATTCTGCTAGCCAGCTTAAGATTGGGGTACGTCGGTATTGTTCAGTTTTGCGACCTTCTTCCTTAGTATTCAATTGTGAAGATGTGTCTGCCAGTTGGAGGTCATGCGTAGGTGCCGTCAGTTCACGATCCTGTGTTTTTGCCAAGTGATTTAATACATTTTCTTTCAGCAAAACGTCTGGTGTGGAGAACCGTTCCAGCAGGGAGATGGGAGCATTGGGCTGATTAGAGAATGGCGTTGGCGCATTGACGGGAATCTTATCAAGAAGTTCGAATCCAGCTTGATAAACTCGTTGCAATTGCACTCTAACCTTTTGGATTTCAGTTCCATCCAACTTAAGGAGAAGGTCTGCATTCACCGTATCCCCAAAAAATTTCTTAGCGCATTCTCGCCCAAAAAATTCCAATACGATGTCAGGATGACTGCGTAAAGCTGTACATAAATCATGCCCGCCAAGAACTTTCAAAATTATACCTTGGGCACGGAATTTATCTGCCTGCTCTTCGATTGCATTCTGTAAGTTGACATCATCCACTGGGCATTGTACAGCAATGATAAATTCCTCAGTCTTACGCACCCAGGCCCCGGATAGAAAAGTCGAGCAAGCTTTTTGTAAATCATTTTTAGAATAATTCTTGTAGCACTTCGCTTGCCAAGCATTGTATTTACTGTTGCGTTTTCTAGCAAAGATGTCTATACCCTGCTGTGCTTGTCCAGTTCTGCCATACAAACTATGGTATTCCACATCTGCATCCTTGCCAGCTAATCGATAGCACAGTTTCTCAAAGTTCTCCCAGCGCAGATCACTAAATGGTAGTAACTGCAAAACCGTTTGAACTGGAACAAAAGGGGGAACGTGACTTGCTGGCGCAGTAATCGCAGTCTCTACCGTACTTTTCGGGTCCATAATTAGGTGTCGCTCCAATTATCAGATTAGGAATTCAAATAGAGGCATTATTTGATTCAAGCCGGAAATGCCTTGTAAGTTGTTCATACGATAGCGAATTGTGAGCCTCCAGTCGAAGGGGGATGCTAGTTTTTGCCACCTGTCGGTGGCTAAATTGTCTCATACGTGAGTTGCACGAGTTGTTCTCCACTCTTGACTGAATCGCCCCTACTTTCCTAGACACCTCAAGAGCCTCAAACTGAGGTCATTCAGGAGGTGTTATGAGCAAGCAGCAACGTTACACGAAAGAATTCAAACTGACCGCCGTCAAACAGGTGACTGAGCGCCATTACCCAGTGGCAGAGGTCGCAGAGCGACTTGGTGTTTCCAGCCACAGTCTCTACGCCTGGATCAAACGCTACAGCCAGCCCGACGTGCAGCAACAGCATGACTCCAGCCAGCAAGCCGAAATTCGGCGCCTCAAGGCTGAACTGCGCCGCGTCACCGATGAGCGAGATATCTTAAAAAAGGCCGCCGCGTACTTTGCCAAGCTGTCAGGGTAAGGTACGCCTTCATCCGGGAGCACGCGTCCACACATCCCATCCGCAGACTGTGTCGGATGATGAATGTCCACCCGAGCGGTTATTACGCCTGGCAGCACCAGCCTTTATCTGCCCGCGCACTTGAAGACCAACGCCTCCTGGGCCAGATCAAGCAATGTTGGCTAGAAAGCGGGGGCGTCTATGGTTATCGCAAGATCCGGGATGACCTGCGAGAGATGGGCGAGACCTGTGGGAAACACCGGGTGGCGCGATTAATGCGTCATGAAGGTTTACGTTCACAAACCGGTTATCGTCGCCGTCCCGGTCATTATGGTGGGCGGCCAACGGTGGTTGCACCGAA
>Ga0247725_1001383_pt1 | contig 12473 bp, 14 predicted proteins | sample OKSTACKMCFT3sol_FD_183021 | JGI IMG/M metagenome (GOLD analysis project Ga0247725, IMG submission 183021) | Subsurface sediment microbial communities from gas well in Oklahoma, United States - OK STACK MC-FT3-sol | ecosystem: Environmental > Terrestrial > Deep subsurface > Rock core/Sediment... | reverse complement strand
AGCGCGTAAGGGTGCGGCACCCGACAGCTCCTACGTCGCCAGCCTGTATCACAAGGGCCTGAACAAGATTCTGGAAAAGGTCGGCGAGGAATCGGTGGAAACCATCCTCGCCGCCAAGGACGCCGCCACCAGCGGTGACTGCAAGGACCTGATCTACGAAACCGCCGATCTGTGGTTCCACAGCCTGGTCATGCTCGCCGCCCTCGGCCAGCATCCGCAGGCCGTGCTGGATGAACTGGATCGCCGTTTCGGCCTCTCCGGCCACGCGGAAAAAGCCGCGCGACCGCAATCCGAATAAACCTTCACAACGGAGTACATATCATGGGTTTTGGCGGTATCAGCATCTGGCAACTCCTGATCATCCTGCTCATCGTGGTCATGTTGTTCGGCACCAAGCGCCTGAAGAGCCTGGGCTCGGACCTGGGCGACGCGATCAAGGGCTTCCGTAAATCGATGGACAATGGCGAAGCCGAGAAACCGGCAGTCGAAGAGCCCAAGGGCCAGACCATCGACGCCCAGGCACGCAAGGTCGAAGAGCCAGCGAAGAAAGACTAAGCCATGTTCGACATCGGTTTTACCGAACTGCTGCTGGTCGGTCTGGTGGCCCTGGTGGTGCTCGGCCCCGAGCGCCTGCCAGGCGCCGTGCGTACGGCCAGCCTGTGGATCGGCCGGATAAAGCGCAGCTTCAACTCGATCAAGGCCGAGGTGGAGCGCGAGATCGGCGCCGACGAGATTCGCCGTCAGTTGCATAACGAGCGGATTCTCGAACTCGAGCGGGAAATGCAGGCGATGAAGCAGGACATTCTCGGCACCGGCAAAAGCGACAATCCGCCAGCGGAGAACAGCGCCAAACCGACTGCCGACACGGCCCCGAGCGTTCAGGACAAGAATCCCCAGCCATGAGCAATAATCCACAAGCCGACCAGGAAATGCCTCTGGTCTCGCATCTGGCCGAGCTGCGTACTCGTCTGTTGCGCTGTGTAGTGATCATCCTGCTGATCTTCGCCGGCCTGTTCTACTTCGCTCAGGATATCTACGCCCTGGTCGCTGCGCCGTTACGCGCCTATCTGCCAGAAGGCGCGACGATGATCGCCACAGGGGTCGCCTCGCCGTTTCTGACGCCATTCAAGCTGACCCTGATGTGTGCGTTGTTTCTCGGCATGCCGGTGATCCTGCACCAGATCTGGGGCTTCATCGCGCCAGGGCTGTACACCCACGAACGGCGTATCGCGGTGCCACTGCTGGTCTCCAGTATTTTCCTGTTCTATGCCGGCATGGCCTTCGCCTACTTCGTGGTGTTCCCGATCATGTTCGGCTTCTTCGCCAGCGTGACCCCGGAAGGCGTGGCGATGATGACCGACATCGGCCAGTACCTGGATTTCGTCCTGACGCTGTTCTTCGCCTTTGGCGTAGCCTTCGAGATCCCTATCGCTACCTTCCTGGTTATCTGGATAGGTCTGGTCGACGTAGCGACTCTGCGCAAGAGCCGCCCCTACGTCATTGTCGGCTGCTTCGTGGTCGGTATGGTGCTGACGCCGCCGGACGTGTTCTCGCAGACCCTGTTGGCCGTGCCGATGTGGCTACTGTTCGAAGCCGGTGTACTGGCTGGCGCGCTGGTCAAGCGCAAGCGCGACCAGGAACACGCCGAAGAAGAAGCCAAGCCCGAAGACCAGCCACCCACACCGCTGCCGTGAACCTGCTGCTGCTGGAGGACGCCGACTTCGTCGGTGGCGAGCGGGTACGCCTCAGTGGCAGGCGCCTGAAACATCTACATGACGTGCATCGCGCCGAGACCGGTGATCGCCTGCGCGTCGGTCATCTTGGCGGGCTGATGGGCGAAGGTCGACTGATCGCCCTGGATGCCGAGCATGCCGAACTGCATGTCAGTCTCGACCAGCCGCCACCGGCCAAGCTACCGCTGACCCTGATCCTCGCCCTGCCCCGCCCGAAGATGCTCAAGCGCGTGCTGCAGACGGTCAGCGCCATGGGCGTGGCGCGCCTGGTATTGGTCAACAGCTACCGGGTGGAGAAGAGTTTCTGGCAGACACCGTTTCTCGAGGCCGAGGCCATTCGCGAACAGCTGATCCTCGGTCTGGAACAGGCGCGCGACACGGTGCTGCCCGAAGTGAGCATCGAGAAACGCTTCAAGCCCTTCGTCGAGGATCGCCTACCAGCCCTGGCAGCCGGCACACTTGGCCTGACCGGCCACCCCGGTGATTACCCGACCTGCCCGCGTGCAGTGCAGGAGGCCGTGACCCTGGCCATCGGCCCGGAAGGTGGCTGGATTCCCTACGAAGTCGATCTGCTGCGCGAAGCCGCAGGCCTGCAACCTGTGCAGTTGGGCGAACGCATCTTGCGGGTGGAGACGGCGGTGCCGGCATTGCTGGCCAGATTGTTCTAAACACGAACGATCAACCTGTAGGAGCGAGCTCTGCTCGCGAAGCGTTCGAGTCGCCAGCATTCGCGAGCAGAGCTCGCTCCCACAAGCTACCGCTATACCTCGAGCAGGAAGGTCACCGGCCCATCGTTGACCAGATGCACCTGCATATCCGCGCCAAAACGGCCGGTGGCGACCTGCGGATGCTGGGCTCTGGCCAGTTCGACCAGACCGTCGAACAGTGCAGCGCCCTGAACCGGTGAGGCAGCACTGGAAAAGCTCGGGCGCATGCCGCTCCTGGTATCGGCGGCCAGGGTGAATTGCGAAACCAGCAGCAGACCACCCTGCACATCCGTCAGCGAGCGATTCATCTTGCCAGCGTCATCGCTAAACACCCGATAGTTCAGCAACTTGTGCAGGGCGCGGGCCAGGCTGGCCTGATCGTCCTGCGGCTCGATGCCGACCAGCGCCAGCAGGCCCTGATCGATGCTGCCAACCACCTCACCTGCGACCTCCACCCGTGCACCGCTGACGCGCTGGATCAGCAGCTTCATGCATCCTCCGGCGGCAGGTCGAGCAGGCGCCGGGCCATCTGTTCGGCAGCGCGGATCAGCGCATCGGTGATACCCGGCTCGGCCGCCGAGTGGCCGGCGTCACGGATGATCTGCAGCTCGCTGTTGGGCCAGGCCTGATGCAACGCCCAGGCATTGTCCAACGGGCAGATAACGTCGTATCGGCCATGCACAATGATGCCCGGCAGATGCGCGATCTTCGGCATGTCACGGAGCAGCTGGTTAGGCTCGAGGAAGGCGTCGTTGACGAAGTAGTGGCACTCGATACGGGCGATGGACAGCGCCCGATGCGCCTCGCTGAAGCGCTCGACCACCTGAGTGTTCGGACGCAGGGTGGCAGTGCGCCCCTCCCAGGTCGACCAGGCCTTGGCCGCATGCATCTGGGCGATCTGGTCGGTACCCGTCAGGCGCTTGTAGAAGGCCTGCATCAGGTCGCCGCGCTCCTCGACCGGGATGGGCGCCACGTAATCCTCCCAGTAATCGGGGAACAGGCGGCTGGCGCCTTCCTGATAGAACCAGCTGAACTCCTGCGGCCGACACAGGAAGATGCCGCGCAGGATCAGTCCATGCACGCACTGCGGATGCGCCTGTGCATAGGCCAACGCCAGGGTCGAGCCCCAGGAGCCACCGAACAGCACGAACTTGTCGATGCCCAGATGCTCGCGAATACGCTCGATATCGGCGATCAGCGCCTGGGTGGTGTTGTTCTCCAGACTCGCGTGCGGCGTCGAACGACCACAGCCGCGCTGGTCGAAGGTGACGATGCGGTACAGGGCGGGATCGAAGTAACGGCGGCTGGCAGAATCGCAGCCGGCGCCGGGGCCGCCATGGATGAACAACACCGGCAACCCATCCGCAGAGCCGCTCTCGTCGATGTACAGCACGTGCGGTTGCTCGACCGCCAGTTCATGGCGAGCGTAGGGTTTAATCTCCGGGTACAAAGTCTGCATGGTTGGCTCCTGTTGGCTGGGCTACAACTGCCGTGTTCCACTCTGCCCGGCATCATAACCATGAAAAAGGAGTTTCAGCATGTCGATACGCTTTCTGGCCTGGCCCCTGGCGCTGTTTTTCGCCCTGCTGCTGGGCGGCTGCGGCGGCAAGGACGTCCCGCAGGCGGCGCTGGAGGCGGCCGTTCAGCAGTTGCAGGACAACATCGAGGCCAAGAGCACCGCTGCAGTGCTGGAGCAGTTGCATGGCGACTTCCTCGCCCGCCAGGAGCTGGACCGTGAATGGGCCAAGCGCACCATGACCCTGCTGTTCCTGCGCCACAAGAACATCAAGGTCATCGCACTGGGCAAGAACAGCTGGATCGATGCTGCGATCAGCAGCAAGGGCTATACCGAAGCTCAGGTAGGCCTGAGTGGCGCCGAGGGGTTGATCCCCGACAGCGCGCGGCACTATTCGGTGAAGCTGGAATGGTGGCTCGACGGCAGCGAATGGAAGCTGGCGCGCCTGGACTGGGAGTGAAAGCGTAGCCCGGCCCCCGCCTACGTAGGAGCCGGCTTGCCGGCGATCCCTCGATGTTCGCCAGCCGATCTGATCGCGAGCAAGCTCGCTCCTACAGGGGAGCGGGCCTAACGCACCCCGTTACGTAGCCGAGGCAAGCCAGCTATGGGTGTATCAATCGGCCTGACGCCAGATCAGGTCCGAGGTGACGTAACCCTGCTCACGCGCGACGCTGAGCAATTTATCGCGGGTTTCCTGATCCACCTCAGGGGTGCGCGCGAGCAGCCACAGGTACTTGTGCTCCGGGTGACCGACCAGCGCCACGCGATAGTCCTCGTCGTGGTAGATCACCCAATAGTCGCCCTTGATCGGCAGCAGCTTGCTGGCCCAGTTATCGAAGCGTACCCACAGCTTGTCGGTGCGCCCCTCGACCTGAGACTCGGCGACGCCCTTGGCCTCGATCCACTCACCGTCCTTGTCACGGCAGCGGTTGGTCACGTCGATGCGCCCATCGTCACGCAGACCGTAATGCGCTTCGGACTGCACGCAGTTGCGCTGGAAGAACATCGGCAGGCGCGCCAGCTCGTACCAGGTGCCCTGGTAACGCTGCAGATCGACCTGCATGGTCTGCGGTGGCGGTTTGGGGATGCTGCCGGTACCGGAATTGGCGCAGCCGACCAGGGCGAGAATGGCGCTGGCGATTAGGATCGAACGCATGGAAGCTCCCGTTTACTTGAGTCCCTTGCCGGAGAACAGCATGACCTTGTCCCCGGCGTACTGGACACTGATATAGGCCTTGTCGTCGCCCCAAGTGCAACTGGTCATTCCCAGTGCGCCGGCACACTCACCGGGCGCGCCGAGCAGGCTTTCCACTTCCTGCTTGCTCATACCGGCCTTGAGCTTGGAGTAGTTTTCCTGATTGACCTTGCTGCAGGCAGCGAGCAGGCAACAGCCGAGCAACGCGACGATACGCATCGACATGGATGAAGCTCCTGATGGGAAGGTGCCAGCAAGCTTGGCATAGCCGGCGACGACTTGCCCGCTTGGAGTTCAGAAACGCGAGCCGGGTTCCCGCAGGAAGGCTTGCTCTTCGTCAGTGGAGGCGCGACCGAGAATCGCATTGCGATGAGGAAAGCGACCGAAACGGACAATCACCCGCTGATGACGCTCGGCAAAATCGAGGAAATCGGCGAACAATGGCCGCTCATCGACAGCGGCTTCGTTCAGCAGATCAGCAAACAGCTCGACCGCGCGGTCCTGCAAGGGCAGATCTTCGGCGTGCTCGAAGATCAGATAGGCAAACACCCGCTGGATCGGCGTCAGCCTACGATCCCAGCCACGCTCAAGCCCTTCCTGCAGCAATGGGCGAGCCCGGCTGTCGCCGGCAAAGGCCCGAGGCGTATCGCGAAAGATCATGCGCGGCAGCTGATCGAGCAGGATCAGCTGTGCCAGCCAAGCCTGCGGGTCATCCAGCCAATCCTTGAGATCGCCAGCCAGCGCCCGCTCGACCAGGGCGCCGAACCGCGCCTCTGCCTCACGGTCCTGGCTGTCGCGCTTGCCGAACCACAACCCCTGGCGTGCTGCGGCGACTTCGGCAGCGAACCACCAGTCGAGCAGCGGCTGCCAGGCGCTCATCAGTTGCGGTGGTAGGCGGTGATACGCAGCACTTCTTCCTTGGAGCCGAGGAATACCGGCACGCGCTGGTGCAGGGAAGTGGGCTGGATATCGAGAATGCGCTGGTTACCGTCGGTCGCAGCGCCACCGGCCTGTTCGATGATCATCGACATCGGGTTGGCCTCGTACATCAGGCGCAGCTTGCCCGGCTTGTCCGGCTCGCGGGCATCACGCGGGTACATGAACACACCACCGCGGGTGAGGATACGGTGCACGTCGGCCACCATCGAGGCGATCCAGCGCATGTTGTAGTTACGCCCCAGCGGCCCGGTTTCACCGGCCAGCAGCTCGGAGACGTAACGCTGCACCGGGGCTTCCCAGTGGCGCTGGTTGGACATGTTGATGGCGAATTCCTTGGTCGACTCTGGCACCTTGATGTTGTCGTGGGTGAGCACGAAGCTGCCGAGTTCACGATCCAGGGTGAAGCCCTTCACGCCATCGCCCAGGGTCAGCATCAGCATGGTCTGCGGGCCGTAGATGGCGTAGCCGGCAGCGACCTGCTGGGTGCCCGGCTGGAGGAAGGCGTCCTCGCCCAGGTCGCCGGTTTCACCGTTGCGCTCGGGGCAGCGCAGCACCGAGAAGATGGTGCCGACCGAGACGTTGACGTCGATATTGCTGGAGCCGTCCAGCGGGTCGAACACCAGCAGGTAGGCACCTTTGGGGTACTTGCCGGGGATCTGGTAGGCGTTGTCCATTTCCTCGGAGGCCATGCCGGCCAGGTGGCCGCCCCACTCGTTGGCTTCGAGGAGGATTTCGTTGGAGATCACGTCGAGCTTCTTCTGCACTTCGCCCTGCACGTTTTCGCTGTCCAGGCTGCCCAGCACGCCGCCGAGGGCGCCCTTGGACACCTGATGGCTGATCGCCTTGCAGGCCCGCGCCACGACTTCGATAAGGAAACGCAGGTCGGCCGGGGTGTTGTGGCTGCGAGTCTGCTCGATCAGGTAGCGGCTCAGGGTGACGCGGGACATGGACGGCTCCGGAAAGGGGAAAAATCGCGCGCAGTTTAACCCGAGTCGCCGCGCAATGCTGCCTGCCGGGATGGATGGCTGAGATCGGCGCCTGCCAGCAGCCAGCAAACACGATTGCGCCCGTCGCGTTTGGCCTGGTACAGCGCAGCATCGGCAGCCTGCAGCAGCTCGTCGAGTGCCTGCCCCTGCTCAGGCCAATGGGCCAGGCCGGCAGACAGGGTCACGCGCTGATCGCCGCCACGGGTGGCGACATCGCGAGTCGCCAGTTGCGCGCAGATGCTCTGCAGGCGCTCGCTGGCCTCGCGCGGATCGGCGCCCGGCAATATCAGCAGAAACTCTTCGCCGCCGATACGAAACACCGCATCGGTGCTGCGCAGGTTGTCCAGCAGGTGCTGCGCGACGGCCTTGAGTACGTCGTCGCCGACCAGGTGGCCGCATTCGTCGTTGAGGCACTTGAAGTGATCGAGATCGATCAGGGCCATCGCCAGTGGCAGGTTCTCGCGCTATGCCCTGGCCAGCTCGCGCTCGAAGAACTCATCCAGATAACGACGCTTGTACAACCCGGTCAGCGGATCACACAGGGCCTGTTCGCGCAGTTGTTCATGCAGGCTGGAGATGGTGCGCAGGCGCTCCTCGCTCAGCGCCAGTGCTTCAGCCAGCTTGAGTTCACTGAGGTGGCGCTGAGGAAGGTCATTTCCAGCGCTGCAGTAACCATCCAGCAGAGGCTGGCCAGATGCAGCAGTATGAAACTCTCACCTCCGGGAAAGTCGCGCTGGCGGGTCACCCAGTGCGCCAGCAGGATCCCCCCCAGACACACCAGCAGCGTCACCATTACCGGTGCCGAGAAACTCCAGCCCGAAGCCATGCAGGCCTGCATCAGCGACGCCGCCGCATTCCCGGCGAGGCAGCACTTGAATCACGTACACACGCGACACAAGACGACTGGAAGATGACGCGAATCGAAATACACAAGGGCCTTCCTGACCTTCAATGCTGGAGTGGCGCGGGGTGCCTAGATACGGCAAAAGCCCTGCCGCAGCTGGGCTTTATTGGTCCATACCTCTCAGACGTCCGGCGGGCGGCGCAGCACACTGGCGGCCATCGCGGCCAGCAACACAACGCCCACTAACAGTACAACCCAGAGTCCCCAGCGCTGCCAGTCCTGGCCGGAGCCGGCTTGTGGCTCGAGCGCAGAGGCAAACGCCTCGGTCAACTCGGCACGGCCAAGACTGACAAGTCGCTCCGCCTGATAACCGGGGATCAGGGTGTGCAGTGGCAAGGCTGCCGACTGCGCGCTCGAGCTACCCAACGCCAGCCGATAAGGCGGCTCGCCACGGGCGAGAAACACCAGTTGCGTGGCACGCAGCGCGACCTGCAAGCGTGGCGTTTCCACACCCAAGCCGCCGCCACGGGCATCGACTTGCGCACGCAGTTGTTGCAGCGGCCAACCGGGCAGGGCCAATGCATCGTTGACAACTTCGCGCCCGGATTCGGGCAAGCGATAGAGCACCCCGCTGACCAGAGGACGCCAGGTGCCCTGATCGCTGCTACGCGCCTCGATACGCAGTGGCGCCAGGGTATTGCTCTGCTCCAGCGCGATACGCAGCCGTTCCAGAGGCAGGGCCAGCGGTAACTGCCACTGGTACAGCCCCTCAGCGCTGGTCTGCGCCGACATGGGCTCGGACCATACCAGCGGCGCAGCCTGATGAGCCTGCCGTTGACTGCGCAGGGTAACGGCCTGCAGTTGCGGGGCCTGGGCAGGATTGCGCCACAGCAGACGCAGATAACGGGCACGCTGCCCAGGCAGTTCGACCTGACGCTGATCGATACGCTCATCGGCGAAGCTCAGACGCGCCACCTGCCCGTCTCCCCAACTACGCCAGTGCTGCAGATCGTCACTGGCCTCGATGCTGAAACGCTGAAATCCTTCCTCTGCCCCGCTCCAGTCCAGATTCAGACGCACCAGCGGCGCATCGATGGCGCTGGCATCGAGCAACCAGCCGCGCAGTTGCTGCTCGCTTTTGGCCGGTGCATCGCCGCGAAGTTCGATCAGCGTGCCCGTGGTGCTGCGCTCGACGCGCAGCGCAGGCATTTCCTGGGCATCGGCGCGGCCCCGCAACGGAAACCAGCGCACACCATGCTCCTGTTCCTGCTGCACGGTCTCGCTATGCCCCGGAATCAACGCGTAGGCCTGCATCTGATCATTGCTGTCGAATACGCGTAGATCGCGCAAATCACCATGTCCGGCGGCGAGGTGAGCAGCGAAGGGCAGCTCAAGGCGATACCAGGGGCCCTCACCAGCGAGTTGCAGGGCAGCGCTGTGCCGATAGTCCTGAGGTGTCTCACTGGCCTGACTAAGTGCACTCAGCGACAACCCCAGGAGCAGGCCCCAACGGATGAGTTTCATACGGCAGACTCCTGTTCCTCAGCAGCCGACTTTTCGGCCTTGCGCGGCGGCAGCGGGGCGAAATAGCCCACCACCAGCAACAGCACACCGACCCCGATGAACGAGACGATGCGCTCCAGGCCACCACGGTTGCCCAGCTCGACGAAGAACAACTTGGCTACCACCAGGGCGATCAGCGCAGCACCTAACAGCCACAGCTCGCGGCGTACGCGTAGATGCCCAAAGAGCATCAGCGCCAGGGCGATCAGGGTCCAGACGATGGACAGCCCGGCCTGCACCAGCATCGAATCGAACAACGCTGACGTCTGCCAGGGCACACCACCCCAGTGGTGCGCGGTACGCATCACCGTCACCGTCAGCAGGGCAAACAGCGAAACACCTGCGACGCCCTGCACCACCGGCAGCACTCGCACCGGTGCCAGGCCGAAACGCGGCAGCGCATCACGTGCCCAGACAAACAGCGCGCCCAGACACAGCAGCAAACCCAACTCCAGTGGATTGAACAGCGGCAGATAAGGCAGCGGATCGCTATCACCGGCGCTATTGGCATTGGCCAGCCAGAACCAGGCGAGCATCAATGCTGCCAGCAGCGCCGCCGCCCAAAGCCGGTACTCACGGTCGAAACTGGCCACCGGCCAGGGCAGGCGACGCGACTGGGCCATGGCCCACAGATAGGCAGTAGGTATCAACGCCCAGCCCAACCAGCGCCAGGCGTTGTAGTGCTCGGACAGACTCAGCAGCAGATAACGCAGCTCCAACGCCAGCACGCCAAGCAACAACCAGCAACCGAGTACATGAGCGACGCTGGCGGCGGTGTTCGGTAGCAGCGCGCTCAAACGCCTCAGCATCAACAGATGCGCGGCGAGCACAGCGATCCAACCCAGCCAGCCGTAGTTCGCGGCCGGGTGATACAACGGATGCCAGGCATACGCCAGGATCAGACCGGCCAGCGGCGCCAGCAGGCTGCACAGCACGGCCAGGTCGCGCCAGCCCGTGCGCAGTGCCAGCAGCATCCAGGTCAGTGCCGACAGGCCCGCCAGAATCAGCAACACACTGGCCTGCAGCTCGCTGCTGACGAAGCGCAACACCTCGCTGACCAATGCCAGCGCCCACCAGGCCGCGCCCCAGGCCAGCAAGAGCTGACCCAGGCGCTGCAGGCTGACGCCATCGAGGCCCGTCTCCCGCCCGCTGCGCGCCAGGCTGTGCAGACGCCAGGCGCCGATCTGTGCGGCCAGGCCGAGCACGGCGGGCGTCCAGAAGCCGGTATGCGCCAGCGGCGACAGCCCTTCGCCCGAGATCCCGCTCAGCAGCAACGGCCCGGCCGCGAGGAAGGCCAGACCGGCAAACACCTGCAGCAGCAGACTGAAGAGGAAGGCCGCACGCTGCCCGAAATAAAGCGCCAGCCAGAGAATCAGCAAACCGCTGCCGCCCCACACCGCCGCTGCCACCACCCAGGGCAGCACGAACAGCACCGCCAGGTTGATAAATACCAGCCCCACCAGCAGCACCAGCAACAGGGCGCCGAGCAGGCGGCGATTCTCTCGAATCTGCGGATCGCGCGCGGCCAGCAGCATGCCGGCGATCAGCCCCAGACCGACCATCGACGCCGCCAGCAGGCCGAACCAACCAGCACTGAAGCCGCCATGGCCAAACAGCGAATCCAGCGCCATCTGCCCGAGGAACAGCAACCCGCCCAGCAACTGCACGGCAAAGGCGCTGTAGACGAAGCTCGGCGCGGCGATGCGCAGGCCGACGAACAGCGTCGCCAGGCCGGCCAGCGCCCAGGCGATGGCGGTACCGGGGGCCTCGAACAGCAGCGGTGCGATCAGGTAGAGAAACGCCAGCCCGGCCAGGCCCAACCAGGGCAGCAGTCGGAGTTCCCAGGCGTTGGCCGCGCCAGGCATCGAGCGCGACTGCCAATAGCTGAACAGCAGCGCCGCACCGAGCATAAGCGCACCCAGCGGCGAGCCGTCGAGCAGGCTGTCGTAGCCGAAATCCAGCCCACTGACGAAGGCCAGCGCCGCGCCCACCTGCAGCAACAGGGCGAAGGCACGCGCTAGTGGCCGTCCCTGACGCAGACCAAGCCAATAAATGCCGGCGCCTTCCACGGCCCAGGCGGCCGCCGTCCAGCGCGCATCCAGGCCAAGCGGTATGGCCAGGCTGGCGAATACCACGCCGAGCGCCAGGCAGGTTTCCACCAGCAGCAACGCGCGTTCGCCGGCACGCGCCTTGAGCACGCGCGCCAACAGTAAATAGAACAGCCCCATGCCGAGCGCGCTGAAGGCAGCGGCGAACTCGATATGCCGCACCAGCGCCACCTGCAGGCCGAACCCCACCAGCGGCGGACCAAACAGCGTGGTGGCATCGACGTAATCGCCACGCCGTAGCGACCAGCGCAGCAATTCATCACGTGCCTCGGGCGCATCCGCCGCGTCACGCAGGGTGCAGCGGGCGAACAGCAAACCGATGGCCACGTACATCAGGAAGAACAGCAGCAGGAACGGTTCGGTGCTCCACAACAGGTCGGGCGTGTAGGAACGCAGGCCCCAGGCGAAACCGATACCGAAGGTGCCGACGAAGCCGATCAGGTTGAGCAGACGCCAAGCCTTGAACCAGGCGATGGCAAAGATGCCGGCGTTGAGCAGAGCGAAATAGGAGAACAGCGCGACATGGTTGCCGCTGCCGGTGGATGTGAGAATCGGCGCGGCGAAACCACCCAGCGCCGCTGCAGCCGCCAGGCCGAGGGCATTCTGCTGCACGGCGAGAATCGCCGAGAACAGCGTCACCGCCACCAGCAGGCCGAGCGCCATGCCCGGATCGAGCAGTGGATGCAGGCGCATGGCGGCGAACACCGTCAGGTACAGCACGGCGATGCCGGTGCCCTGCAGCACCAGGGCGTAGTTGCGATTGCGTCGGCGCAACCACCAGCCCAGGCCAAGCAACGCCAGGGCGCTGGCCGCAACACCCATGTAACGCAACTCTACCGGTACCTCGACACCTTCGGTGGCGTAGCGCAGGAGGAAGGCCAG
>Ga0247725_1001381_pt1 | contig 12488 bp, 13 predicted proteins | sample OKSTACKMCFT3sol_FD_183021 | JGI IMG/M metagenome (GOLD analysis project Ga0247725, IMG submission 183021) | Subsurface sediment microbial communities from gas well in Oklahoma, United States - OK STACK MC-FT3-sol | ecosystem: Environmental > Terrestrial > Deep subsurface > Rock core/Sediment... | reverse complement strand
TGCCGCAGACCAAACCTGGTATGAAGGTGCCGCCCAGGTGATGGACGACCGCGCCAGCCTTGCCAGGGCCATTGCGGTGCTGGATGGGGTGCTGGCCAATCAACTGCCGGCGTACGAGACCCTTATCCCGCTGTTGCAAAAGGGCCAGAATCGTCTCGCAGCACAGGCCAAAGAGCGTAAGGCGCTGCTGGAAACCACCCGGGTGAATTTCTCGTCGCTGGGCCATTACGAGGAGGACGACCATGCCTGAACCATCTGCTATGGCACAGTCGCAAACGCTACCGGCGGGGCCGGATCTCCTGCGGTTCTGGCACCCAGGCATGCAACAGGCTCTGTTCCGGAATTTGTTGAAAGCCTTCAGCTACCCCGGTGAATCAGTCTGGCTGGCGGACACAGACGGTGCGGTGGCCATACTGGCAACGCTGGTAGACGCGGAAACCACACTCGCAGACCCTCATCAGCTGCTGAGTGACCTCACCAGAACCCGCTTTAATGCAAACCTGACTGACCCGGAACGGGCGGGTTATGTGATTGTCCGGGGTGACCTTGAGCCCGATTTTGCGCCACAGCTTGGCAGCCTGGAATCGCCGGAGACCGGTGCCACTGTGGTGGTAGTTGTGAATTCCCTAGTGGACGGTCCTTGCTGGCAGCTTTCAGGCCCCGGTATCAGGCAATCCCGGCGCATCAGGATTGGCGGCCTGGATGGGTCCTGGCTCAACGCACGAAATAACTGGTGCAGCGGCTTTCCTCTGGGTGTTGATCTGATTCTCACGGATCAACAGCATTGCCTGGCGCTGCCGCGCACCACGCTGATTGAAGATACGGGGGCAAACTGATGGGTTACGTTGCCATTAAAGGCGGTGGCAAAGCCATTGCCGGCGCCCAGACTGCAGTAGAAAGCCTGCGCACAGCCGAGGGTGAGGACGGGTCATCGCTACCGTTGGCTTCCATTGAACATCAGCTGAGGTTGCTGACATCCCGGGTGGTCTCGGAGGGTGGCCTGTACCACCCGCGGCTGGCGGCCCTGGCCATCAAGCAGATGCAGGGTGACACCCTGGAAGCGGCCTTTGCTCTGCGGGCCTATCGCTCCACCCGGCCCCGGCTGATGGAAACTCCTACCCAGTCCACCTCCGGAATGCGGCTGATCCGGCGAATCTCCAGTGCTTTCAAGGACATTCCCGGGGGGCAGATGCTGGGGCCAACCATGGATTATGCCTTGCGCCTGCTCAGGCTTGACCTTGTCGATGAATCGCCGGAAACCTTCCGTAAAGTATCCCGCCGGTTTATCAGGGATGCGCCCGACAGCGACCTTCCCGACAGTTTCCCGAAAGTTGTTGACGCGCTGCGGGAAGAAGGCCTGTTGCCACCGCAACCGGACAGGCCGGATAGCCCTTTCGATATCACCCGGGAGCCACTGGTTTTCCCGGTTCCGCGATCGGCGGCGCTGGCCACCATGGCACGGGCGGAAACCGGATCCTTGCTGGCGCTGGCCTATTCCAACGTGCGCGGGTACGGCAATGTGCACCCCACCATCGCAGAACTGCGGGTAGGTTACGTACCGGTGACGCTGCCGCATCCGATAACCGGCGAGCCCACGGAAGCCGGGGAAGTCCTGATGACAGAGTGCGAAGTGGTGGCGACCCAGGAGGGCGCTGGATCCGGTGCGCCGCCGTTGTTTTCGCTGGGCTATGGCGCCTGTTTCGGCCACAACGAAGTAAAAGCCATTGCCATGGCCATTCTCGACCGGGCGTTACAGAAGGGTATGCAGGACGGCGCTGACTGCCCCTCGGAAGACCCTGAATTTGTGCTGTTGCATGTAGACGGGGTGGATTCGATGGGCTTTGCCAACCACTACAAAATGCCTCATTACGTGACATTCCAGTCGGAAGTGGACCGCCTGCGGACCACCCAGGAAAAAGATCCGGCACACACAAAAGCAGCACATGGAGCGGAATCATGAACCCGGGTTACGAGCTGCCTGTTGATAATGTGAACTACAACTTTGCCTTCCTGGATGAATTCGCCAAGCGTGAAATCCGCCGAAACATTCTGAAAGCCATTTCGATTCCCGGCTACCAGACACCCTATGCCTCGCGGGAAATGCCCATGGGGCGGGGGTTTGGTACCGGTGGCCTGCAACTGACCCTGTCATTGCTCGGCGCCGGTGACACCCTGAAAGTGATTGACCAGGGCGCCGATGATTCCGTGAACGCCGTTAACCTGAGGCAGTTTGTGGAACTGACCTGCCCGGGCGCCAACACCACCGAACGGGCGGCCGAGGCGAATATCATCCAGTCCCGTCACCGGATACCGGAAGATAAGCTGAGCGCCGACCAGATACTGGTGCTGCAGGTCCCAACACCGGACCCGCTGACCATCGTGGAACCGTCCGAGGCGCGCCGGAAAATCATGCACGGCGAGGGGGACTATGCGCCACTTCTGACTAGGCTGTACGAAGACATCGTCCAGTTTGACGAAATTGCCATATCCAACCGCTATCCGACCCGGCTCAATGGCCACTATGTGATTGATTCCAGCCCTATCCCCCGTTTCGATGTGCCGAAAATGCACCAGTCTGCCGCGCTTATCCTTCTGGGGGCCGGGCGGGAACGCAAGATTTATGCGGTACCACCGTTCACCGATGCGGTTCCGCTGGCCTTTGAAGACGTCGCCTTCCGCACCGAGGCCTTCCTGGACTCGAAGGGCAACCGGCGCCATTGCGATCGCTGCAACAGTGTCACCTCCTATCTGGATGAAATCATCCACCCTGACGGGTCGCGCCACTGGCAGTGCTCTGATACCGGCTACTGTAATGATCGGTGTTCCCAGCTGAAGAATGCAGAGTGCGAAGAGGCCAGGCCATGAAGAAAATACTGGAAGTACGGGGGCTGAGCAGGATTCACGGCCCGGGCTGCCCGTTATGTTTCGAAAATACCGGTGCCGAGGCGGAAACCAATGTATGCGTCAGCTGTGGCTCGGTGGTGGCGGCTCAGAATGTCAGCCTCGATCTTCATCAGGGTGAAATCCTGGGTATTGTGGGCGAATCCGGCAGCGGCAAGTCCACGGTGGTCAAAACCCTGTTTTTCGACGCCGAACCCAGTGCCGGTGAAGCCCGTTTTTTCGATGGCGACCAGCAGCTGGATCTGTTTTCCCTGAACGCTGCCCGTCAGCGCTGGCTGCGCAACCACCGGTTCGGCATGGTGTACCAGAACCCCAACCTTGGCCTTAATTTCAACGTGTCCGCCGGCGGCAACATTGCCGAACGTTTGCTGATGAGTGACGTGGCGAATTACGCCAGCATCCGCCAGCGCGCCCGGGATCTGCTGACTCGCACCGAGGTACTCGGCGAGCGGATGGATGAATCCCCCCGCCGGTTTTCCGGCGGTATGCAACAGCGCGTACAGATCGCCAAAGCCCTGGCAACCCGCCCTCCGTTGCTGTTGCTGGATGAAGTGACGACCGGGCTGGACCTGTCCGTGCAGGCCCGCATTCTGGATCTGATTCTGGAAATCCAGCATGAACTGAATACCGCGATGATTGTGGTCACCCACGACCTGGGTGTTATACGGCTGCTGGCAGGACGAACCCTGGTGATGAAGTACGGCCAGGTGATCGAAAGCGGCCTGACCGATCAGGTGCTGGAAGACCCCCAGCACGCCTACACCCAACGGTTAGTGGCGTCTGCCCTTTAAGGAACGTCTTTTTATGAAGCCTCTTCTTGATATTGATGGCCTCAGCAAACATTTCCAGCTGCACGAACAGCAGAAGCTGATCCCATCCTGCAGCGCCGTCAAAGTGACGGTTTATCCGGGCCAGCTGACGGCACTGACAGGGCCGACCGGTTCAGGCAAGTCCTCCGTGCTCAAATGCATTTTCCGCACTTACCTGCCAAGCTCCGGGCGCATTCTGTATCGGGATCAGGAGGACAAAGTCACCGACCTGGCGCAGGCGTCCGAATACCGGATATTGCAGTTACGGCGCCGGGACATAGGCTTCGTGACCCAGTTTCTGCATTGCCTGCCCCGCAAAAGCGCACTCGACATCACCATAGAGCCATTGCTGGCCAGGGGTGTCAGCCACCAGGAGGCCCAGAGGCGCGGGCGTGACCTGCTGGCACAGCTGCAGGTGCCAGAGCGCTTGTGGGGACTTCCGCCAGCGACCTTTTCCGGCGGGGAAAAGCAGCGAATCAATCTGGCGCGGGGGTTGGTTGCCCGGCCAAGACTGCTGCTGCTGGATGAACCAACGTCCAGTCTGGATCCCGGCACGACACAGAGCGTGGCCGAGCTGATTGAGACCATCAAGCAGGAAGGCGTTGGCATACTGGCGATATTCCATCACCCGGATCTGGTTCGGCGCCTGGCAGACGAGACTATCAGGCTACAGGCGCCTGCGCCGGTGATGCCGGAACCATGCTGACCGGGCTTCAGCGGGCGGCGTTTCCGCTGGCCATTGCGCAAACACTGACCTGGGCGTCGCTCTACTACAGCTTCCCAGCGCTGCTGCCGACCTGGCAGGCGGCGCTGGGCTGGTCAAAATCGGAATTGTCCGGGGCATTTACGCTGGCGCTGGTGGTTTCCGCCATAGCGGCACCTCTGGCTGGCTCCCTGATTGATCGCGGCTATGGGCGCGCTGTTCTGGCAGGGGGCATGGTGTTGGGTGCCTTGCTGTTGGTGGCCTTGCCAGAGGTCAGCGAGGTGTGGCACTTCTACCTGATCTGGGCGGGTATCGGCCTGGCCATGTCGGCGAGCCTCTATGAAGCCTGTTTTACGGTGATCACACGGGTCATTGGCAGCCAGGCACGGCAGGTGATTACCGTAGTGACTCTGCTTGGCGGGTTTGCCGGTAGTCTGGCATTTCCTGCGGCACATCTGATGGCGGAGGCCTTTGGCTGGCAGGCCGCGGTCAGAATAGGCGCGGCAGTGGTGCTATTTGTCAGTGTGCCTTTTGCCATTTTCGGCCTGGGTTGCCTTCGCCCCTTTACCGAAACGCTGGAGCCTGCAAAGCCCGGAACCTCCGGTAAAATCATGGCACAACCCACCTTCTGGATGCTTGGCGTTGCCTTCTGTGCCATCGGGCTGGCCCATGGTGCCATTCTGACCCACCTGTTATTCATTCTTCAGGAGAGCGGTTTGTCGATATGGCTTGCAGTGGTTGTGGTGTCGATGATTGGCCCCATGCAGGTGGTGGGCCGGGTGTTCATGATGCTAACCGCGGGTCGGGTCAGCACCTTCGGCGTTGCGGTTGCCTGCTACATGCTGATGATCATCGCGACAGCCGCACTGCTGGCAACCCGCTTCAATATCTGGATGGCTTTCGTGTTTGTGGCTTTCCATGGCGCCGGATACGGTGTGGCCAGCATTGTAAGGCCGGTGATGACGGCGGAGTTGCTGGGCCGGCAGAGCTTTGGTGCGGTTTTCGGGATGCTGGCCATTCCTTTCATGATGGGTTTTGCGCTGGGTCCGACCGCAGCGGCCGTGGTTTCCGAGCTTGCCGGATACAACACAGTCATTGTTAGCGCCGGCGTTATTCTGGCCGGCGGGCTGATTGCCATTGTTGCGGCCCGGCGCATGGCGCCAACCAATACCGATTTTTATGGAATAAGGAGCGCTGAGGGATGAAAGGGCGACTGATATACGTCATTGGCGCCTCTGGCAGCGGCAAGGACACCCTGATCAAAGCCGCGGCCACTGCCTTGGCAGAGCATTCCGATATCCGCTTTGCCCGGCGCTGTATTACCCGCCCGTCTGACCCGGATGGGGAAAACCATCTGCCAATGAGCAGGGATGCTTTCAATGCTCGTGCGCAGCAAGGTCTTTTTGCCATGCAATGGTCGGGTAACGGGCACGACTATGGTATCGGTATAGAGATCAATACCTGGCTGAACAACCGCAATACCGTTGTGGTGAACGGCTCAAGGCAGTGGCTTGCACAAGCCTTTGCCCGCTATCCGGGTCTGGTTCCGGTGTTGATCGAGGTGTCAACCTCGGTACTGCGCCAACGACTGCAAAAGCGCGGCAGGGAATCGGCCGCAGAAATCGAGGCCCGCCTGCGGCGGCATCAGCAGATCCAGTCGCCAATTGAACACTGCATAGTGATCAATAATGATGGCGCTTTGAGTGAAGCATCACGGGCATTTATCGAAGTAATCCGCCAACCGGTCAGAGGCACAGCATTATGCAGATAACTTTCACGGGAACAGCTGGCGCCGGTGGCGTGCCACGTTACGGCTGTGAATGTGCGGCCTGTGTTCGCGCCAGGCAGCAACCGGAATACCAGCGCCGACCCTGCTCGGCACTGATTGAAACGGATAAGGTGCGGTTGTTACTGGATGCCGGCCTGATGGATATACACGACCGGTTTCCGGCGGGCCGTCTGAATGCCATTGTTCTGACCCATTTTCATGCAGACCATGTTCAGGGGCTTTTTCATTTGCGGTGGGGCAAAGGTGCGCAGCTTCCCGTGTTCTGCCCGCCTGATCCTGACGGCTGTGCCGATCTGTATAAAAACTCCGGAATACTGGATTTTCAGCACCTTGAAGCCTTCAGGCCATTCGAAATCGGTGATCTGAAAATCACGCCTTTGCCGCTGAATCACTCGAAAATCACCTACGGCTACGCCATCGAAACTGCTTCCGGGCATCGGTTTGCCTACCTGACCGATACGGTCGGTCTGCCAGAAAACAGTATGCACTTCCTCAAGTCTTGGGGACCTTTTAGCATGGCGTTAGATTGCAGCTATCCCCCAAAGGTTCACTCTCCCGCCAATCATAATGACTATAACCTTGCCTTAGATATCATAGACAATGTCAGGCCCCAGAAAAGTTGGTTAACTCACCTAAGTCACGAACTGGATCTTTGGCGAATTAAAAATAATTGCAAACTGGAAAGTAATCTCGCTTGGGCAGCTGACGGTCTGATAGTGCAAGTTTGAAGGACGTCTGCGGCAAGCCCCCGATATCTTTTAAACCTAACAGCTCCTTAAGATACTGTTTTACGAAGTCCATAGTGGATCCTTATCAGCGGATTAGCATCCTTTTCCCTCAAAATTGGAGCCTTACGGCAGATATTGCATAACTCCGGCCCTTTGGACTCTGGGATGTCTGAGAAAGAGTTCCGACCGGTACAAACTGAGCCCAAACTTTGATCGCCGCAAATGTCCGCTTTTGTTTAATACCGGGCGGCCAAAATATGTATAGCACTACTCACTCGGTTTCCCCCTAAAAACTGTCACGTTTTTACTCTCTAAAATAGCCAACAGACGACGGTTTTCGAGTGCCAAGGTAGCGTTTTTTGAGGCAAGTGCATTGCGCTGCTCCGTTAGATCCACGATCTTTGAACGTAGCTGACGATTCTTGAAGCGCTCCTGTTTGAGCTGGAGATGCTTCTCGTCACGCTGGCTCTGGATCGCTTTGTTGGCATTGCCCCGGATGCGTTCCATCAAGTCAGGATAGTCTTTGTGAATCAGGGCACGACTGACTCCAGCTTCCTCAGCCACGGCAGCCACCGAGACCTTCCGCCCTTTCTCAACTAACTTGGGCTGGCCTTTTTCCAGTCGCACGATGGCCATGCGGATTCGTTTGTGAGTCTCTGACTCAGATGGTTTCGACATCGGCCAGTTGCTCCTTGAGGCGGTTGATGTCTACGCCGAGATCGGCCAGGACCTTCTCGCATCGATCCATGGTCCTTTCGACGGTCTTCGATCCCGAGGCGTCCAGATCCTCGATCTGGCGCAGCTCAATTTGTTGCTGGTAAAGGCCTTCCCAGAACGGCTTGTGGTTATCGTCAATGCAACCGTGCTCACAGTTCTCGCACTGGCCACCTGCACAGTCTACGCCGGTGTCATTGGTGCACCAGGCAATGCCTGTGGACCGCAAGTACACCAGTTCACTGATGGCCTGAACCATTTCCCGACGATCTTTATAGGTGCGAGTCTTCTCGGTACGGCTTCGCATCTGACGGACATGCTCCCCCATGCCACCGGAGAGCGGTGTGTCCGGCTCCAGCCAGTGACCGACGATGGCTTGACGCTTTTCCTCAAATGCGGCATAGATTTCATCATAAAGCTCCAGATCCTGCGCCTCGTTCATTACATACAAGATGGTCATATCCAGGCTCCAGTGCTTGAAGTGGTCTCGCAGGTACCGAAGGTCGCCTAGCTTGTGATGGACAACGTAATTCGCAAATGTACGGCGAAACTGGTGCGATGCTAGTTTCCAGTCAAGCTTTAGGCCTGTTGCAAATCTCTTCAGACGATCATCCAATGATTGCCAACTGATCACGCTTATGGGATTACCCTTTTTCATGCTTCTAGTCAGCCCAACACACTCGGAACACTCCTGTAAGCGAGTCACCTCCTGATGATCACCGACTTCTATGGCATGTTCCAGCGCCTGTTCAAGCTCAATTTGCAAGGGCTCTGAAAGCCGTTCGAGCGTCTTCACGGCGTAAATGGCGATCTCGGGGCACAGCCATGACGTTTCGCCCTCATGGGTTTTATCCGAGCGCGAGCCGAGGAAGTAAAAACGCTCACCATCCCGAACCTCGCTGTACCAGTGATCCCGCCTGATGTTGCCCAACTCATGAGCCCGGATGCCGGTGGTGGCCAGAATGATCACGAAGCAACCATCGCGCAGCTCGCGAAGGGCGTTGTTTAAGGCTCCAAAACCCAGATCCCAGCCGCGGGTTTTCAGGAAGCGAGATTTTTCCTTTATCTGACCAGATAGGTTTTTGTAGCGTAATTGATAGTCGCCCACCGCGTCTCGATGTCCCAGCAACTCGGTAGCCCTGCTCAACAGGGATTCGGACTGTTGGATGAGGGGGAGCAGCACCTCTTCCGGAATGATGTCGGTTTTCGGTTTAGTTGCTTGTTTCAATTTGGCCAGCGCACTTGCGGAGTTCTCGGGCCAGGGGTGGTCGAAACCGTTTGGTGTATCCAGCAGGTGGCGCCAGCACGTCTCCACAACCAGGAGTCGTTGTGCTTTCGTGCCAGGAGCCAGAGGCCCACCGATCCTGTTAGGTGAGGTGAGCTGGTTTACGTGTTGAACATAGCGGTCTGCAACCATAGGCGTGACTTGTGCAAGGCTTCGGATACCCTGGTCGTGCAGCCAGTTCAACCAAACCACAAGTTTCATGAACTGGCCAGAAACTGTTGAGACCGCTAACTTCGTGTTTGCCCAGATCAGTCTCGCCATGACTGCTTTGGATTCGGACCGGAGTTGTTTACATCTGATGCGGGCAAAATCCAACTTGCGCTTGCAGTCCACGAGACTTGTCGGGCAACCGGTCTTCGGTAACCACCAAACCATGTCTTCGTAGCGAGACAGCACATACAGTACCCCCTCTGCCCGATCGGTGGTGACAATGCCGAGTAAGCCTTCGCCGCTCGGCAGGGCTTCCCGAAGCCGTTGACGGTCGGCCAGCACCACTGCCTTGGATACCATGCTCATATCACCATCCTCGCCATGCTCAGGTCTCGCCAGAAGGGGTGTGGATTCGTCTTCGTTTTTTCGCGCTGCTCGTTCACCTGAGTCTCATCAAAGTGGGGCGCAATCTCTTCATCGATCAGCCGAACGACTTGCTTCAGGTATTTGGTCCAGCGCTTGCCACCAAAGCTGTCGTAGTTTCGCAGGGCGGCCCAGTAGAAGCTGAACAGGCGATAGAGGTCATCGCCGGTGACGACAAAGCTCTTGCACCGGAAGCATCCTAAATAGTCCTGACAGGGCTCACCGTTTTTTGGAGCGCGATGCCCCCGCCGCGCATCTTGGCAGGACGCCACGGGGGTCCGATCACTGGTGATGATGGTGGATGCGCTGAGAAGTTCTTGAACGCGGGCCTCGCCCAAGAACCGCATATTCGTTTCGGCCTCCGGAGGAGCTTCCCAATAATGAGCGTTCCCTGTTGAGATGGTGTGTCGGCCCGTTCTGGCTGCCGCCAAAGGGTCTTGTCCAGACATTTCCCAGACGCGGTTCAGGAGCGTTTGTCTCAATCGACTAATATTCAGTTTGAGCGGCCTTCCATCGTCGGTCTGGAGCTGGTGTTCATCAACGAGCCTGTTGACTCTTTCTGTAAGCATATTCTTGGTCAGCCGGACTGGTTTCTGCTGGTAACGCTTGCTCGTGGATTCATAAACCAGCAAGCGATTCGGGTCACTGAACTGGCGTCGGATGCTCGCGTTTCGCTCAACGATCAGATCAATGGCATCAGCCGCGTACAAATGGATACTGGCCATCTCGGTCACTTCCTCGGATTTTCTCAAGGCGACAACCTGAGTGGCATTTCCACGGCGCTTAAAGCTCACCAGAAGCCGAAGGTTGGACTTTAACGGGTGGGGCTGCACGCAGTCCGTCACCAGCTCCAGAATGGGCGTACAATTCATACCCGTAGACAATGCGATGGAAAGCACACCCACCGCGAGATCGTAGCTATCTAGCGGCTCAGAGTGTGCCACGATCCGTTCCATTTCTTTTCGCAGGGCTTTGACCACCCGGCGTTTCTCGTTCTTGCTGAGCGCTTTCTGACCTTTGGAACGCTTGTTGGAGTTCGGAAAGGGGTTGGCTGGCCACACCGTTTTAATATCCACTTCCGGCCAAAAGCCGAAACGATAACAGGCTCTGAGCAGGGCTATGGCCTTCGTGTAATAGCTCTTTTGCGTGACGTATCCGATAGGCTCGTTTCTCAGGTACTGCACGAACTGATTGATTGTATGGGTGTTCAGGTCCCCCATGGAGAGGTTTTTGCCACTGGCTGTATGAAGCAAAGAAAGAAACGGCGTAGCTTTGCGAAAACCGTACAGCCAGTAACCTACAACGGTTGTAACCGCCAGGGAGTTACCCTTCGTCTCCAAGCTCTCAGCAACCAGCTTTTCAATCGCACTTTGACAGGCCGCAGTGATGTCGTCATAGCCCTGACCGTAAAACGGCCCGAAGTCAGCGGTTCTTATAGAGGAGGCACTTTCGGGAAAAGAAACCACGGTGTTTGCCGGATTTGAGGGTATCATCTGATCGACGATACTGACCTTCGCCGCACTCGTGGATTTGCCGGCGTCCTGCACCCCAGTTTCCTGGCTCACCAACGTAAAGTCTTTTTTCATGCGCAGGCTACCTCCCTGGCCGTGTCCTCAATTTCCTCCTGATAGCTGGTGCGCAGATCGTCTTCGATATCATCCAGAAAGTGCAGGTATTTTTCGGTGGTCACGATGCTACTGTGCCCCAGTCGATCTCTCACATAGAGCAACGGATTGAACGTATTGCTTTTGCGGGTCATCAGCGATTTCAGGGTGTGTGTCGCATAGGTATGACGCAGTACATGGGGATGACAGGCAAACGATAAGTCCAGTCTGTTCAGTTGATTGTTGAGTGAGGTCCGAATACTCCAGGGTTTTCCCTTTGCCGTGACAAAGAGCGTCTTCGGGTGCGTCCCGCGCTGTCTAATCGTCTCATGACGTTCGTGGATCAGGTAATCCCAGAGATCCGCCATCAATGAAATAGGCACATGGATCGTCCGCGGAACGTCTCCCTTGGTTTTCATCTGTTGGGGATCTAGCTCAACCTTCACATGACTCCGGGCCGAGACCGACTGAGGTGCTGACACAGAGGTAACTGGAAACGTCAGCAGCTCTTCTTTTCGCAAACCCGTCAGCAATGCCAACCGAACGATCAATCGGAGAGTTTTGTTCTTGATAGTTTTGAGCAGCTCATCGACCTGCTCTTTGTTGAGGACTTTGATCCTGGTTGGCGTGGTTTTCAGCAGCACATCCGGCTTTACTGCATATCCCCCGGAGGTATCTGTGTGTGTCAGGAAACCCTTTGTCTGCCTCGCTCTCACTGTCTCAAGGTCGTAAGGCAGTGTGCTTACCCAACCTTGCTTGAGAGCAAATTGATAGAACTTGATTACTAGATGAAGTCGTCGATTGACGGTTGAGGCATTGAGGTTAAATCGATCAAAGGAAATGTCCCGATACAGGGCTAACAGAGTTTCGTGATTTCGGTGATCAAGCTCTCTCCAATCAAACCCATTGGCTTCGATGAACTCGAAATAATCACACAGATCTCTTCCAAACGTTTCCCAGCTACCTCGGCTTTGCACACTTCCACGTTTTAAGCAGTGATGAACGAGAAATTCCATTCCTTCGACAAACACATCATGATTGGCTTTGAGAAGAATCGGGAACCCTTCATAGCAGTGGCCCCTGATTTCAAACTCTGACGTAGCAAGAAGGAACTCCACCCTCGAATCTCCAATACTGTATTCTTATTCAGTATAAAAAGGTGGTTTAAGACTGCAACAGGCAAGTTACATTATCTGTGGTACAAAACATCTGATGCCTAGCGCCTTGGCCTCTGGGCTGCGGCTGATAACACAGCCGTCGTTGTATCTGAATGACCCTAACAGTTAGTTGAGTGTAAGATATTGATTTATAAGCAAATTAACTCCCTAACATTTTTTTGATTATTTTCCTTCGTTCCTGATGGCGATACTCCTCGACTAAGC
>Ga0247725_1001380_pt1 | contig 12491 bp, 11 predicted proteins | sample OKSTACKMCFT3sol_FD_183021 | JGI IMG/M metagenome (GOLD analysis project Ga0247725, IMG submission 183021) | Subsurface sediment microbial communities from gas well in Oklahoma, United States - OK STACK MC-FT3-sol | ecosystem: Environmental > Terrestrial > Deep subsurface > Rock core/Sediment... | reverse complement strand
CCGCCACGGGTGCCCAGCACCGGGGAAGGACGACCATCGGCGACCCGCACCACCACCGGCTGGCCCTGGCCGACCGGAGTCAGCGGGCCGGTGAGCTTGGGTTGCGGGCTGAGTTGTTGCGGGCTGAGGGCACAGCCGACCAGGGTCAGGCTGAGGGCGGCCAGCAGGCCGAGCAACGCGCGGTTCAGCATGCTTGATTCTCCAGGTTCGGAAACGAAAGGCCGGCAGTATAAGCGAGCCGGCGGGCCCGCCGACAGAGCACACGCCGATGGCGTTCTGACAGCGCCCGGGGCCGCTCGGTTCCTGTCATGACCCTGTCACGCCCTGATGGGATAACGGTGCCGAACCCAAGGAGAGCCCGACGATGATGTCCCTCTGGTCCCTGCTGGCCCCCCGTGCCCAACCCCGCCACTTCGCCCTACTGGACGAGGCCGGTATCTGCCGCGGCCTGCACCAGGCCACCCAGGCCCCGGCAAGCGGTCACTGGGTCGAGGTGGACGAGCCCTCCCCGTCCTGGATCGGCCAGCCCCTGCCGGTGCGTGCACGCCTCTCCCAGGCCACTCGGGACGCCCGCAGGCCCCGCGCGTTGGCGGCCTGACCGATGGATGAATAAAAGTCACGGGAAACGCTCAACACGCCCGCTTTCTCCGCTACAATCGCCCCCCGATTATAAGGTCGACTCCTGATCGGGCCCCGCAACACCCGCCGCGCCTCGCGCCGGCACTTCACACAGCCCCACAGAGAGCCGCCCACTATTCGCGCTGCCAACTACTGGCCTGCTGCTGTTTCCGCCCGATATGCAAACGCTTTTGCATGGACGTAGCGTGTCATCGCGCGATGGAAGCGGCCTGCCTCTAGGCAGGCGATTCTTTTGAGGTTCACGTCTCCAAAAGAGCGTGAGATGACGGTTTTTCACTACTTCACGAGAGAGTGGCGAGCAATGGCGCAAAACGAGAACGAAGCAGTGGACGTGTTGCTGGTCGGGGCCGGCATCATGAGCGCTACCCTGGCGACACTGCTGAAGGAACTCGATCCGGGCATCAAGCTGGAAATCGCGGAACTCCGCGAATCCGGTGCCGTGGAGAGCTCCAATCCGTGGAACAACGCCGGTACCGGCCATGCCGGGCTGTGCGAACTGAACTACACCCCCCAGGCAGCCGACGGCTCCATCGACATCAAGAAAGCGGTGCTCATCAACACCCAGTTCGAAGTGTCCAAGCAGTTCTGGGCCTACATGAGCGGGAAGCCGGCCTTCGGCAGCGCCCGTGACTTCATCAACCCGGTTCCGCACCTGTCCTTCGTGCGCGGCAAGGACATCCCGTTCCTGCGCAAGCGCTTCGAGGTGATCAGCCAGCACCACGCCTTCTCGCACATGGAGTATTCCGAAGAGCGCGAGACCCTGGCCAAGTGGATGCCGCTGATGATGCAGGCCCGCCCGGCCGACGAAGCCGTGGCCGCGACCCGTGCCGAAAACGGCACCGACGTGAACTTCGGCGCCCTGACCAACAAGCTGCTGGCCTACCTGACCACCCTCCCGGGTACTGCGGTCAGCTACTTCCAGAAGGTCACCGGCCTGAAGCGCACCGACAGCGGCTGGTCGGTCAGCATCCGCAACACCCAGAACGGCAGCACCCGTGAGGTGTCCGCACGCTTCGTCTTCCTCGGAGCCGGCGGCGGCGCCCTGCCGCTGCTGCAGATGTCCGGCATTCCGGAAGGCAAGGGCTTCGGCGGCTTCCCGGTCAGCGGCCAGTGGCTGCGCTGCGACAACCCCGAGGTGGTCAAGCGCCACCAGGCCAAGGTCTACAGCCAGGCCGAAGTGGGCGCCCCGCCGATGTCCGTGCCGCACCTGGACACCCGCGTGGTGGATGGCAAGAAATCCCTGCTGTTCGGGCCCTACGCCGGCTTCACCACCAAGTTCCTCAAGCACGGTTCCTTCCTCGACCTGCCGCTCTCGGTACGTCCCGGCAACCTCGGCCCGATGCTGGCCGTGGCCCGCGACAACATGGACCTGACCCGCTACCTGATCAAGGAAGTGATGCAGTCCCAGGAGCAGCGCCTGGACGCCCTGCGCAAGTTCTACCCGGACCTGGATCCGGCGGACTGGCGCCTGGAGATCGCCGGCCAGCGCGTGCAGATCATCAAGAAGGACGCCAAGAAAGGCGGCATCCTGCAGTTCGGCACCGAGCTGGTCTCGGCCGAGGACGGCAGCATCGCCGCCCTGCTGGGCGCTTCCCCGGGTGCTTCGGTCACCGTGTCGATCATGCTCAACCTGATCGAGCGCTGCTTCGGCGAACAGGCCCGCTCTGCCGAGTGGAGCAGCAAGCTGAAGGAGATCTTCCCGGCCCGTGAAAAGGCGCTGCAGGACGACGCCGAACTGTACCGGCAGATCAGCCGCCAGTCCGACGCCCGCCTTGGCCTGATCGACGCCCAGGCACCGGAAGCCACCGCTTCTGCCGGCTGAGCCGGGTGCCAATGAAAAAACCGCCCTTTATGGGCGGTTTTTTTATGGCCATGCCGACTCTCCGTTACGACCGCCGCTCACCAGGCCAGCGGGCGCTCCTCACTCTTCCAGAACAGCCACCGCCGCCGCTCCCGGTGATTGCCGGTGCCGATCTGCCACGCCGGACGCCCGGCTTCCAGATCGATGATCGACACCACCCCTGCGTAGCTGGCCGCCACCAGGGTGCGGCCGTCGGCGGACAGGTCCATGGCGCTCAGGGTCGAACCCAGGTAGTGCTGCCACACCGCATTGCCTGCCGCATCCACGCAACGCAGGTAGCCATAGGCATCACCGAGGACGAAGCGGTCGCCCATGGACACCCCGGCATACACCCGCGCGCCCGGTTCGATCAGGGTCACGCCCTCGACGTCCTCGTAGTAGTCGGAATCCAGGCCAGGCGCGCGCGCCAGGTCCACGGCGATGGTGCCGCCGTTGTAGAAGTGGCAGGCATTGAAGGCCACGCTGCGGCCATCGCCGCTGAACAGCGCGAAATGCGGGTACTCGCCGTGGGGGCCGATCTGGGCGACGGGGTTCAGCTCGCCGTCGAACAGCTGGTGCCGACCGTCCTGCGCGCCGAAGGCGATCCAGCGGCCATCCGCCGACACCGCGCCGTGCTCCATGGACAGGCCGGTGCCCTGGGGCTCGTCCGGCTCGGCGGACTCCAGCAGCATGGCGTTGTCCGGGTACAGGCGCCGAGCGCCGTCGGCCGCCAGCACGAAGATGCCGTCGGCACTGACCAGCAACACGCGCCGGCCATCCGGGAACGGCTGCAGGCGCGTCGGCCGGGGGAAGCCCTCGATGGGCTGCAGCTCCACACCTTCCGGGGCGTCCTCGGTGCCACGGGGCCAGGCACAGCGCAGCACCTCGGGCCCCTCCCAGCCCTCACGCACCACCACGCCGGCGGCATCAGCGGTGGCGTAGAAACGGCGGTTCGGGCAGGCACCGAAGTACTCCAGCCCCGGCAGCTCCTCCACCCGATCGGCGTGGATGCGCACCACCCGGCCGGCTTCCCAGGTGGCGCCAACGCGGGCGAGCACCGAACCGTCGTCCAGCAGCGCCAATTGGGCAATGCATTGCCCCTCTTCGTTGACGTGCCCGAACAGCGGCTCGTGGGCCGGCGGCCAGGCGTCGCGCAGTGCCTCCACCTGCCCATTGCGGTTGGCGTCGCGCAACGCTTCCAGCAGGTGCGGCACCAGCGCCTCGCGCCCCTCGGCGCTGGGCTCCTTGCCGGCGTTGTCCCAGCCGTCGCGCAGGCCACGCTCCACATAGGCGTTGATCGCCTGGGCGTAGGCGAGGGTCTGTTGCTGCCACTGGCGCTGGGCGTCGTCCCTGGTCATGGCTCACTCCTTTCGGTTCGGGGGTTCGTGTGCTGGGTCACGGTTTTTCCGCGGCCCATATATGCAGAAACCCGCACGAGGGCGGGTTTCCGGTGGACAGGTCACGGCGCGTCAGCCACGGGCCGCCTGGACGGCTTCGATGTAGGGCTCGGCCTGGCGCTGGTCGCGGATCAGCGCGATGAAATCCTGGCCCTGGGCGTCGCGGGCATCGAGGTCCAGGCCCGCTTCGCGGAAGAAGCCGAGGAAGCGCTCGAAGTCGTCGATGCGCAGGCCACGGTAGGCCTTGACCAGCTTGTGCAGGGAGGGCGGGGTGCCGTCGGCGGGCTCGAAGTCGAGGAACAGCTTGATCGCGTCGTCGCTCATCTCTTCGCCAATCACCTGCTTCTTGTCTTTGCGCATCGTTCGCTCTCTCTGGCCGCACGTTGGGGGCCGGCAGTGTACCCCCGGGCCGGGCCGGGGCTCAACGCACCCGCACCGGCCCCAGGTGCAGGTCGGCCCACACGTGGCCGTTGGGGTAGCTGAGGAACTGGCAGTAGATCGGCCCGCCGTTGCGCAGCAGGTCGAGCACCGGGCGGTACTGGGACAGCGGGTAGTTCAACGTGAGGGTGCGCGACTCGGCGTCGTAGGCGGCCTTCTTCAGGCTCTTGCCGTCCGCCTCGAAGTGGATCAGCACCGTGCTCAGGTCACCGGCCCTGGCCGCCTTGCTCACCGGTTTGGCGCGCAGCTTGACCAGGGTCGGCGTGGTGATCGGGATCGGCTGCTGGCTGGACTGGCGCTGGTTGCCGAGGGTGACGCTGAAGTCCACCACCTGCAGCAGCACCTGCTGGTCCGGCTGTTCGCTGCGCAGGCCGGCATCGTCGGGCGGCAGGAAGGCGGCGTGGGGCGGAGCGGCGGGAGCGGTCGGAGCCGGCGCGGCGGCCAGCGGCAGGCTGGTCAGCAGCAGCAGGGCACAGGCAAAGCGGGTACGGCGAGACATCGGCAACTCCCGGCTGGGTCAAGCGGGGCACTCTAGGGGCTGTCGCTTCCCTGACGCAAGCCGCCCGATCAACACCGCTCAGTGCTGACCGCCCTATAATCCGGCCTTCAGCCAAGGAGCCGCCATGACGCCCAACGTGCCGCTGTTCGCCGCCCTCCGCCAGACCCTGCGTGCGGGCTATTCGTGGAAGCGCCTGCGTGGCGACCTCGGCGCCGGGGTCACCGTCGGCATCATCGCCATCCCCCTGGCCATGGCGCTGGCCATCGCCGTGGGCGTGGCGCCGCAACACGGGCTCTACACCGTGCTGGTGGCGGCGCCGCTGATCGCCCTCACCGGCGGCTCGCGCTTCAACATCTCCGGCCCCACGGCCGCCTTCGTGGTGATCCTGCTGCCGATCACCCAGCAGTACGGCCTCGGCGGCCTGCTGCTGTGCACCCTGATGGCCGGGCTGATCCTGCTGGCCATGGGCCTGGGCCGACTCGGGCGGCTGATCCAGTTCATCCCCTACCCGGTGATCCTCGGCTTCACCGCCGGCATCGGCATCGTCATCGCCACCCTGCAGGTGAAGGACCTGTTCGGCCTGAGCCTGCCGCATACGCCGCAGCACTACCTGGAGCAGGTGGAGCTGCTGGCCCTGGCACTGCCCGGCGCGCACCTGGGCGACACCCTGGTGGCGATGGTGTGCCTGGCGGTGCTGCTGGTCTGGCCGCGCTTCGTGCCCAAGGTGCCGGGGCACCTGGTGGCCCTGGCGGTGGGCGCCCTGCTGGGTCTGCTGCTGGACACCCTCGGCCTGCCGGTGGCGACCCTGGGCGAGCGCTTCAGCTACACCGTGGACGGCGTGAGCCACCCCGGCATCCCGCCCTTCCTGCCGGACTTCGCCTGGCCGTGGAACCTGCCCGGTGCCGATGGCCAGCCGCTGCGGCTGTCCTTCGAGCTGATCCGCCAGTTGCTCGCGCCGGCCTTCGCCATCGCCATGCTCGGCGCCATCGAATCCCTGCTCTGCGCGGTGGTGGCCGACGGGATGGCCGGTACCCGCCACGACCCCAATGCCGAGCTGGTCGGCCAGGGCCTGGGCAACCTGGTGGCGCCGCTGTTCGGCGGCATCACCGCCACCGCCGCCATCGCCCGCACGGCGGCCAACGTCCGCGCCGGGGCCTTCTCGCCCCTGGCGGCCATCATCCACGCCGGGGTGGTACTGACCGCCATGCTGCTGCTCGCCCCGCTGTTCAGCTACCTGCCGATGGCGGCCCTGGCCGCGCTGCTGGTGATGGTGGCGTGGAACATGAGCGAGGCACGCCATGTGCTGCACACCCTGCGCATCGCCCCGCGCAACGACGTGGTGGTGCTGCTGGTGTGCCTGGTGCTGACGGTGCTGTTCGACATGGTGCTGGCGGTGGGCGTCGGCCTGCTGCTGGCGGCGGGCCTGTTCATCAAGCGCATGAGCGAGCTGACCGACACCCAGCCCATGCCCGGCCATGCCCAGCGCGCGCTAGGTGAACTGCCGGCCAGCGTGGTGCCCTACGTGATCAGCGGCCCGCTGTTCTTCGGCGCAGCCGACAAGGCGCTGAGCGTGCTGCGCATGCTCAACCCGCAGGTGCGTGTGGTGGTGGTGGAGATCAGCGCCGTGCCGCTGCTGGACATGACGGCCCTGGCGGCCCTCGAAAGCCTGCTGGAGGACTACCGCCGGCAGGGCATCGGCCTGGTGCTGGTGGGCACCACGCCGCGCGTGCGCCTCAAACTGCGCCGCGCCGGCATCCGCCGCGAGGAGGGCCGCCTGGCCTATGTGCAGACCCTGGAGCAGGCGCGTGCCAAGGCGCTGCGCTGGGTGGGAGAGCCGGCGGGGTGAGTCAGGCGAACTGCGCGCGCATCCAGGCCAGGTAGTCGGCGACACCCGGCTCCCCTTCCCGGGGCGCCCAGGGGGCGAACTCGCCCTCCGCCAGTGCGCGGTAGGGGCCGGCCTTGCATTCGAACAGCAGGCTGTCCGGCTCCAGCACCACCAGGGCGTGGAACTGCCCGGGCGGCAGGTCGACGCCAACGCATTCACCGCCGGCTTCCAGCAGGCGGGTCTCCTGCAGCGCGCCGTCGTCCGTAAACAGCATCAGCCCCAGGCGGCCGCGCAGCACCAGCAAGGTCTCGGCCTTGTCGGCACAGAGGTGGCGATGGGGGGCGATGTAGGTGCCGGGCTGGAGGCCCACCGCCAGGCGGTGGCAGGGCTCCTCCATGGCGTGCAGGTTGTGGTGCTGGCGCAGGCGCGGGCTGGCCGCGGCGCCTGCGGCCAGGCCATCGAACAGCGCCTGGTCGAGGAAGCGTGCAGCCACGAGGGTCACATGCCCTTGACGGCGAAGATGCCGGCGGCGTTGCGCCAGTAGCCCTTGTAGTCCATGCCGTAGCCGAAGATGTAGCGGTCTTCGCAGTCCAGGCCCTTGTAGTCGGCCTTCAGGTCCGGGCGGGCCTTGCGGTCGTGAGTCTTGTCCATCAGCACGGCGGTGTGCACGCGGGCGGCACCGGCGTGTTTGCAGAAGTCGATGATGGCGGCGAGGGTGTGCCCCTCGTCGAGGATGTCGTCGATGATCAGCACGTCGCGGTCGATGAAGGAGATTTCCGGCTTGGCCTTCCAGAACAGCTCGCCGCCGCTGGTTTCATTGCGGTAGCGGGTGGCGTGCAGGTAGGACAGTTCCAGGGGGAAGGCCAGCTTGGGCAGCAGCTTGCCGGCGAAGATCAGGCCGCCGTTCATCACGCAGAACACCACCGGGTTGCGTTCGGCCAGGTCGACGTTGATCGCGGCGGCGACCTGGTCGATGGCGGCCTCGACTTGGGCATCGGTGAACAGGCAATCGGCTTCGGCCATTACCTGGCGGATGTGGGCGAGATCGACGGGCATGGCGAGGGTTCCTCAGGTCGGCTGGTCGGGCCCCGCTTCCGACGGAAGCTGTCCGGGGCGTCAATAAAAAAAGGGCGCAACGTTACCCATCCGCCCTCCTCCCGGCAAGCCCTGCCGGACGAGTGAGCGATGGTGCGCCAAGCGCGCCCACAGGGGAAGCCCGCGGCCCTGTGACCCATGAGTCATCTCACGACATGGCACGGGCAATGCTTTAATCTATCGCGATTTTTTTGCCAGCCCGCCGGAGTGATTCCACATGCCCATTCGAGAGATCCGCCACCCGCTGATCCGCCACAAGATCGGCCTCATGCGCCGCGCCGACATCAGCACCAAGAACTTCCGCGAACTGGCCCAGGAAATCGGCGCCCTGCTCACCTACGAAGCCACCAACGACCTGCCCCTGGAGAACTACGAGATCCAGGGCTGGGCCGGCCCGGTGCAGGTGGAGAAGATCGCCGGCAAGAAGATCACCGTGGTGCCCATCCTGCGCGCCGGCATCGGCATGCTGGACGGCGTGCTCAGCCTGGTGCCGGGGGCCAAGGTCAGCGCCGTGGGCGTGGCGCGCAACGAGGAAACCCTCGAAGCCCACACCTACCTGGAGAAGCTGGCGCCGGAGATCAACGAGCGCCTGGCGTTGATCATCGACCCAATGCTGGCCACCGGCGGCTCCATGGTCGCCACCATCGACCTGCTCAAGCGTGCCGGCTGCAAGGAAATCCGCGCGATGGTGCTGGTGGCCGCGCCGGAGGGCATCAAGGTGGTCAACGACGCCCACCCGGACGTGATGATCTACACCGCCTCCATCGACCAGAAGCTCAACGAACATGGCTACATCATCCCGGGCCTGGGCGATGCCGGTGACAAGATCTTCGGCACCAAGCAGAAGGACACCTGATCCATGAGCGACGACTACAACGATCCGCTCTGGCGCCAGGTGCTGTCCGGCGCGCAGATGCTCTTCGTGGCCTTCGGCGCCCTGGTGCTGATGCCGCTGATCACCGGCCTGGACCCGAACGTCGCGCTGTTCACCGCCGGCATGGGCACCCTGCTGTTCCAGCTGGTGACCGGGCGCCAGGTGCCGGTGTTCCTGGCATCGAGCTTCGCCTTCATCACCCCCATCATCCTCGCCAAGGGCCAGTTCGGCCTGGCCGCGACTATGGGCGGCGTGGTGGCGGCGGGCTTCGTCTACACCTTCCTGGGCCTGGCGGTGAAGATCAAAGGCACCGGTTTCATCGACCGCCTGCTGCCGCCGGTGGTGATCGGCCCGGTGGTGATCTCCATCGGCCTGGCCATGGCCCCCATCGCCGCCAACATGGCCATGGGCAAGGGCGGTGACGGCACCCAGCTGATCCCCTACGGCACCGCCATGTGGATCTCCATGCCGGCCCTGCTCACCACCCTGATCGTCGCAGTGTTCGGCAAGGGCATCTTCCGCCTGGTGCCGATCATCGCCGGCGTGCTGGTGGGCTTCGTCCTGTCCTTCTGGTTCGGCGTGGTGGACACCGCCAAGATCGCGGCGGCGCCCTGGCTGGAGCTGCCCAACTTCGTCGCCCCCGAGTTCAACTGGCAGGCCATCCTGTTCATCGTCCCGGTGGCCCTGGCCCCGGCGATCGAGCACATCGGCGGCGTCATCGCCGTGGGCAGCGTGACCGGCAAGAACTACCTGAAGACCCCGGGCCTGCACCGCACCCTGCTGGGCGACGGCCTGGCCACCTCGGCCGCCGGCCTGTTCGGCGGCCCGCCGAACACCACCTACGCGGAAGTGACCGGCGCGGTGATGCTGACCAAGAACTACAACCCGAAGATCATGACCTGGGCGGCGGTATTCGCCATCGGCCTGGCCTTCATCGGCAAGTTCGGCGCCATCCTGCAGAGCATCCCGGTGCCGGTCATGGGCGGCATCCTCTGCCTGCTGTTCGGCTCCATCGCCGCCGTGGGCCTGAACACCATGATTCGCCACCAGGTGGACCTGGCCGAAGCGCGCAACCTGGTGATCGTCTCCGTCACCCTGGTGTTCGGCATCGGCGGCATGCTGGTGGGCACCGGTACCGGCCAGGACGACTTCGGCCTCAAGGGCATCGCCCTCTGCGCCATCGTCGCCATCGCCCTCAACCTGATCCTGCCCGGTCACCAGACCTGGAAGCACAAGGCTGCGGACGACACACCGGACATCTGAGTCCTGCCCCAATAAAGAGCCCCGCCATCGCGGGGCTTTTTATTGGGCGCTCATGCAACACCACACGGGCCAACCGACACCGCACAGGGTGGGCTTCAGCCCACCATTCCCCCCTCCCCGGATCAGGCATCCGCCAGCTTCGCCGCCGGCATCACGCTGGGCGCCACCCATTGTTTCAGCCGCTCGACGCTCTCCCGATACGGCTTGAGGCCCATCCACAGCAACACCACGGAGCTGCCCACCGCCAAGGTGGTGACGATCAGCAGCGACCAGCGCAGGGCCAGGTCATCGGCGAAGACGAAGTCGGTGACCAGCGCCACCGCCGTGGGGCCGAGCCCGAGGCCGATGAGGGTGATGACGAACAGGTAGATGGCCGAAGCCTGGCCGCGCATGGTGTTGGGCATGATCTCCTGGATCGCTGCCGGCGCCACGCCGAAGGGCATGCTCAGGCAGAACACCGTCGGCGCCATCACCACGGTCACCCAGGCGGCATCGTCGAGGAGCGGGAACAGGATCACCAGCGGCAGCGCCCCCAGGGCAGCGAGCAGGCCGACGCGCATGTTGGCGTCGCTGCGGCCGCGCTTGGCCATCCAGTCCGCCAGGCGCCCGCCGAACACCACGCCCAGGCAGCCGAACACCGCCACCAGGGAGCCGTAGACGACGCCGACGTGCCCGGCATCCCAGCCGTGGGTGCGGATGTAGTAGGTGGGAATCCAGGCCGCGCTGCCATAGCCGGCGAAGGACAGCCCGGCGAAGCCGAGGTTGTGGCACAGCACCGTGCGGCGGTTGCTGCGCAGGTAGCGGCCGACTTCCGACAGCGGCACCGCGACGCCGGAACCGACGCCCCGCCGCTCGGGCTCGCGCACCGCCAGCATCAACAAGGTGAACAGCACCCCGGCGGCGCCGAGGATGAGGAAGATCAGCTGCCAGGGCCGCACGTCCCCCAGCAGCGGAAGGTGCACGTCGCCCTGGGCCGAGGCGAACTTGATCACCAGCCCGCCCACCAGGAAGGCCAGCCCAGAACCCAGGTACACCCCCATTGAATAGACGCTGATGGCGGTGGCACGGCGCTCCCGGGGGAAGCTGTCGGCGATCAGCGAATAGGCCGCCGGCGACAGGGCCGCCTCGCCGACGCCCACGCCGATGCGGCAGACGAGGAACTGCCAGTAGAGCTTGGCCAGCCCGCAGGCGGCAGTGGCGGCGCTCCAGAACAGCACGCCGATGGCGATCAGCCCGCGTCGGCTGCGGGTATCGGCCAGGCGTCCGAGGGGGATGCCGCACACGGTGTAGAACAGCGCGAACGACAGCCCCATGAGCAGGCTCATCTGGGTGTCGCTGATGACCAAGTCGCGGCGGATGGGGCCCACCAGCAGGTTGAGGATCTGCCGGTCGATGAATGACAGCACGTACGCCACCATCAGGATGGCGACGGTGGTCCAGGCTCGCAGGCCCGAGGGATAGCCGTTGTTGTTGTTCTGCATGGGCTCTCCTCGGCGCCGCCAGTGCGGCGCACGACGGGTGGAAGGAGCGCCCAGCTTAGGTGCAGGCGGGATGGGGCAGCGGCCTTATAGGCCAGGCGAATGCCCGGGCTGCCCCTGGGCTGATGCTCAGAGCAGGCGCTGGGCCTTGCCGGAAAGGCTGGCCAGGGCCTGGGCCCATTGCGGGTGGTCGTTCATGCAGGGCACCAGCACCAGGTCCTCGCCGCCGGCGGCGATGAACTGCTCGCGCCCGCGGTCGCCGATCTCTTCCAGGGTCTCGATGCAGTCGGCGACGAAGGCCGGGCACATCACCAGCAGTTTCTTCACCCCCTGGGCCGCCAGTTCGTCGAGGCGGCTTTCGGTGTAGGGCTCGATCCACTTGGCGCGCCCCAGGCGTGACTGGAAGGACACCGACCACTGGCCCGGCTGCAGCCCCATGCGTGCGGCGAAGCCTTCGCTGGTGCGGTAGCACTGGGCGCGGTAGCAGCGGGCGAGTACCTGGCCCTCGGCGCGCTGGCAGCAGTCAGCGCCCTTCAGGCAGTGGCTGCCGCTGGTGTCGGCCTTGTGCAGGTGACGCTCGGGCAGCCCGTGGTAGCTCATCAGCAGGTGGTCGAAGCCCTGCTCCAGGTGCGGGCGGGCACTGGCCACCAGGGCGTCCAGGTACTCGGGCTGGTCATAGAAGGGGTCGAGCACCTGCACCTGGAGCTTGAGGCCGTGGGCCGCGATGACCCGGCGCGTCTCCTGCTCGACGGTGGTGGTGGTGCTGTCGGCGAACTGCGGGTACAGCGGCGCCAGCGTCACGCGCTTCACGCCCTGGCGCACCAGCTCCTGCAGGGTGTTCTCGATGGAGGGCTCGCCGTAGCGCATCGCCAGGGCCACCGGCCCGTGGGGCCAGAACGGCCGGGTGGCCTCTTGCAGGCGGCGGCTGAGGGTCACCAGCGGCGAGCCTTCGGGCCACCAGATGGAGGCGTAGGCGTGGGCCGACTGCGCCGGCCGCTTGATCAGGATCAGCGACACCAGCAGGCGGCGCAGCGGCCAGGGCAGGTCGATGACGTAGGGGTCCATGAGGAACTGGTTGAGGTAGCGGCGCACGTCCTCCACCGAGGTGGACGACGGCGAACCCAGGTTCACCAGCAGCAGCGC
>Ga0247725_1001378_pt1 | contig 12493 bp, 11 predicted proteins | sample OKSTACKMCFT3sol_FD_183021 | JGI IMG/M metagenome (GOLD analysis project Ga0247725, IMG submission 183021) | Subsurface sediment microbial communities from gas well in Oklahoma, United States - OK STACK MC-FT3-sol | ecosystem: Environmental > Terrestrial > Deep subsurface > Rock core/Sediment... | reverse complement strand
CGTCCAGCTCGGGGTCGTGCAGGGGTTCGAGGAAGTCGGTGCCGGTGAGGTGCAGGTAGAGCCCGTCGCCCCGGGGCAGCAGGGTCAGGTCCAGCTCCTGGGTGTTGACGCTGAAGCGGTGGCGCGGGCCGAGCTTGATGACGTTGCCGCCGGCTTCGAACAATTCGCTCTTGTCGCGCAGGGCACGCACGGCCTGGTCGCGGGCGCCCTTGAGGCGGGCTTCGACGTCGTCGGCCTTGACGCTGTCGTTGAGCTCACGCAGGCGCTGGGCCAGTTCGCGCAGCTTGAGGATCAGCGGGTCGGCGGCGAAGAAGGCGTTGAGCTCCTCGGCCTGGGTGAACTTGGCGGTACGTCGGCCGAGGCTGTCGAGGATGCGCCGGGCGGCGTCCTGCAGGCCCTGGGCCTTGCGCTGGCGCTCGTCGAGCAGGGATTGCTTGTGGGCCTCGAAGGTTTCCAGCAGCTCCTCGCGCTTGCTGAGGATGTCGCCGAGGAACTGCTCGTGGTCGCCGAAGCGGCTCTCCAGTTCCTCCAGCTGCACCAGCAGGCGCGACAGCTGCTCGTCGCAGCGCTCGGGGTCCTGGGCCTGGGCCAGGGCGTTGACGATGCCCTGGCCGAACAGCTTGAACTGGGCGCCAAACTGGGCCACCGATTCGGTGGAGCCGAGGGCCTTGCGGCGCTGCTCGGCGCGGGCCTTGGCCTGGTTGAGGCGGGCGTAGATCTCGGAGATGGACTCGATGATGCGGGTGCGCTGGGTGGCGTCGTCGATCTGCAGCGAGCCCATCAGGTTGGACAGCATGTCCAGGTCGCCGGCCATGGCCTGCAAGGCCTCCAGCGGCGGTGCCAGGAGGGCGACGGTCTCGGCCTTCTGCGCGTCGGCGTCCAGCGTCTCCAGGCGGGTGACGAAGGGCTGCAGGGCCTGGTCGCTGGCGAGGAAGGTGGCGGTGGCGGCAGCGGTGCGCGCCTGGGCCTCCTGCAGCTCGGCTTCCATGGCGTCGATGCGGGCGACGTCGATGTAGCGGTAGTCACGGATGGTCAGCAGCAGGCCGCGCTGGGCGGTGATGCCGTTGAGGGCGTCGACGTAGTCCTGGGCCTGTTCCCAGCCGGCGGCCTGGAGGCGCCCGAGCAGGGCCTTCTGCTGCGCTTCGGCGCCGGCCATGGCCTGGTCGGACTGGCGGCGGATGCTCTCGACCTTCTCGTATTCGTCCAGCACCCGTTCGGCGGTGGCGGCCACTTCCCGTAGCAGCGGGGCGAGCCCGTCGAGCTCGTCGCTGCCGAGCCAGTGGTAGACGTCGAACAGGCGGCGGGTGCCCTGGCACAGCTGGGTGTAGCGCTGCACCGAGACGGAGGGGGTTTCGATCTCGCGGCACAGGCCGTAGAGGTCGGAGACGCCGCGCACCAGCTCGGCGTTGCCGATGCGCCCGAAGAAGCCGCTGCGGGCCGGCTGGCGGGCGGCGTACTCCTCGGTGAAGAACGGGGTCTGCCAGATCTGCATGGGGTGGATGCGGGTCGGCTCGTCGCCCTCGGCGGCGAAGATCACCATGCGGCCGTCTTCCAGGCGCGCGTAGCCGTGGCCGAACAGCGGGTTCTGCAGCTGGCGGCTGATGAGGTTGTAGGTGAGCAGGACCGAACGGCCCTCCTCGGGGTGGTAGAAGATGTACTGCACGTCTTCGCCGTTGGGCGAGCGCACGCTGCGCTTGAAGCGCATGCCGGCCATGGAGGCGTCGAAGGTCTTGTATTCGCCGTTCTGCAGGTAGCAGCCGCCGGGGAAGATGATGCCGTGGTCCTCGGGCAGCTGGACGCAGGCCTGGCCGATGGCGTCGATGCGCTCCACCTGGCGGGTCAGGCTGTTGTAGACCAGGTAGCGCCACTGCTCCTCGCGGTAGGGCAGCACCTTGAGCAGCACCAGGCTGCCAAGCCGGGCGAATTCGATCTGGGCGTCGTCGAGGGACTGGGTCTTGTCCACCACCTCTTCGCGGTAGATGCCGAGGCCGTCCTCGGTGTTGTTCTCCACCTTGATGGTGAGGTCGCCGCCGATGGTCTCGACGAACACGGTGTCGAGGATATTCAGGTGCGGGTGGCGGCCCTGGACCACCATCTCGCGGGTGGCCTTCTTCCATTCGAAGTCGAAGGGCGACGGCAGGGCGATGTCGCGCTCGCCGCGGTTGTCGATGTAGCGCACCTCGCGCCCGTCGCTGGAGAGGGACCAGCGGAACACGCGGATGTCGGTGATGCGCTCGCCGATCTGGAAGCTCGCCAGCAGCTTGCCGTCGCGGATGGCCAGCTGCAGCAGGCGGGTGTTCTTGTAGTAGGTGTAGAGCTCGTTGAAGTCGTTGAGGAAGCCCTGGGCGGCGAGGAAGGTGCCCTCCAGCGGCACCGGCTCGGCCTCATAGCCCTCCTCCCCTTCCACCAGGCGGTAGAGGGAGAAGACATCGGCGATGCCAGTTTCCTTCCTCAGGCCGATGAAGACGTTGTAGCCGAACAGCAGGCAGTCGCCGACCTGGACGATGTCGCGGGCGATGCAGTTGTTCTCGGTGCGGATGCGCACCCGGCCGACCACGTCCATGCGGCTGTCGCCGAAGGCTTCGAGGCGCCGCTGGTTGAGGCTGTCGGTGGTCTGCCGCAGGCGCTGCCCCTGGTCCTGCAGGCGCTTGTGCAGCACCTCGTAGGCGCCGCCTTCGGCGACGGCCTTGTCCAATACATCCTGTGCGGGGGTTGCGGCGGTGACGTCCGACATCGTGTTCTTCCTGAATCTGCTGGGTCTGCGTGCAGGGCCCCTCGGGTGGAGGGGCCGGGTACGCGGGGGCGCGGGGCCTGGGCTCAGGCGCCGATCTTGCGGGCGACTTCGGCCATCTGCTCGCGCAGGGCGGGGTCGATTTCCTCGGGCCTGACGTGGGCGAGGATCTTCTTCAGCACACGCTTCTCGTTGTCGTCGATGACGCCGTCGCGCTCGGCGATGGCCAGCAGGGCGGCCAGTTCGTGCACGTCCAGGCGGCCGTCGTTGGCGAAGCAATGGATGGAGCGGAAGGACAGCTCCAGGTAGTCACGGGATTCGGCCATGGCGGGGTTCCTCTTGGCGGGTAGGCGGGCCCGGCCCCTTTCGCAAGGCGGGGCGGACCCTGTGCGCGGCGTCGGGCCCCGGGGGTTCCGGGGCCCGCTCGATCAGGCTTCGGCAGCCGGGGCGGCGTCAGCCTTGGGCGCGACGGCCGGGGTGCGGCCGTTGAGCAGGCGGGCGAGCACGTCCTGCACCACGGGGCTCTTGCCCACCACGCCTTCGATGGCCTTGCCGACGGAGAGCGACTTGGCGAAGGAGTTGAAGAAGTCGCCTTCGCCGCCGACGATCTCGATCTTCGCCTTGCCCAGGGCGGTGGCGAGCACCTCGGCCTGGTCCTTGGCGATGTCCTTGTTGGCGGCAATGGCGGCCATGGCTTCCTCGAAGCTCTTCTCCAGCTGCATGCGGAACTCTTCGTGCTGGCGGGCGCTGTCGCTGAGGGCGTCGAGGGCGCTGAACTTCTTGCCCAGGCCTTCGGCCTCGGCGTTGAGGCGCTGCAGGAGGATTTCCGCTTCCGCCGAACCCAGGTCCTTGGTGGCCTTGGCCTTGGCGGCGCCGAGCTGTTCTTCGCCTCGGGCCTGGGCACCGAGCTTCTCTTCCAGCACCTTGGCTTCGGCGAGACCGTCCTTCTCCTTGGCGGCGGCCTGGGCTTCGAGGATGCGGGCTTCGGCAAGGCCCTTCTCCTGCTCGCCACGGGCTTCGGCGATCAGCTGTTCGGCGCGCACGCGGGCGTCGGCGAGGCCGTCCTTCTCCTTCGCGGTGGCGGTCGCTTCCAGCACGCGGGCATCGGCCAGGCCGGGGGCGGCGCGCTCGGCCTCGATGCCTTCGGCCATGCGTTTCTTGGCTTCGGCCTGCTTGGCGGCGGCTTCCAGTTCGGCCTGGGCGAGGTTGTTGATCTCGACGGCCTTGTGCTTGGAGCGGGTCTCGTCGGCTTCGGCCTGCTTGACCTGGCGCACCAGCTCCTGCTCGGCTTCGGCCTGCGCCTGGAGGACGATGACCTGCTTGGCACGCTCGGCTTCGGAGACTTCACGCACTTCCTTGATGCGCTCTTCTTCCTGGGCGACGGTCTTCTCGACAGCGACGCGCTCGCGGATCACGTTGGCGATGTTCTTGCGCTGTTCTTCCAGCGCCTTTTCCTTCTCGATGCGCTGCAGCTCGACCTCGCGCTCGCGGGCGACCACTTCCAGGTCCTTGGCGCGGGTGACCTTCTCCACCTCGATGACCACGGCGCGCTGGCGGTTCTGCTGGGCCACTTCCACTTCGCGCTGGTGGTTCTCGACGCGGATGTCGATCTCCTGCTGGGCCTGGATGCGGGCCTGCTCGGCCTTGAGGCGTTCCTCTTCCTTGACCTTGGCGGTCTCGGCTTCCTCGCGGGCGCGGATGGTCTCGATCTCGCGCTTCTGCCGGGCCTCGGCGTCGGCCTGCTGGCGTTCGAGGGCCAGGGCGGCTTCGCGGGTCTCGACGTTCTTCTTCTGGATCGCCAGTTCCTGGTTGCGCTCCAGCTCGTTGGTGATGACGTTCTGGTTGGCGGTCAGTTCGGTGATCTTGCGGATGCCTTCGGCGTCGAGGATGTTGCTCGGGTCGAGGGAGTGCTTGGCGGTCTGTTCCAGGTAGTCGATGGCGACGTCTTCCAGCACGTAGCCGTTCAGGTCGTTGCCGATCACTTCGATGATGCGGTCGCGGAAGTCCTGGCGGTTCTCGAACAGTTCGACGAAGTCGAACTGCTTGCCGACGGTCTTCAGCGCTTCGGAGAACTTGGCGTTGAACAGTTCGTTCACCGCGCCCCGGTCGGAGGCGCGGTCGACGCCGATGGCCTTGGCCACCTTGAGCACGTCCTGCTGGGTTTCGTTGACGCGCAGGTAGAAGGCGACGGTGATGTCGGCGCGCATGTTGTCACGGCAGATGAGGCCGTCCTTGCCACGGCGGTCCACTTCCAGGGTGATCAGCGAGATGCGCATGAACTCCTTGAGGTGGATGACCGGGTACACCAGGGCGCCGGTGAAGTGCACCTTGGGGGTGGAGGACATGTCGTTGACGATCAGTGCGGTGCCCTGCGGGACCTTGATATAGAAGGCCTTGAACAGGGCCAGGAGCCCGACGACCACGAGGACGACGAGACCGACGCCGATCAGGATGGGCAGCAGCGAGGCTAGGTTCATTGCAATCATTCTCCTTTGATGCTGAGGCACACCGGGGTCAGAGCCCGCGGAATTCGTCCTCGGTGATGACCCGATAGGCGTGCTGCGCCTCCAGGTATTCCAGTAACACGACGCGGTCGCCGCGCTTGAGCCCGAGGGCTTCGTCGGCACGGACCTTGAGGATCAGCCCGGCGCCACCGTCCTCCAGCACGGCTTCGCCCTGCCCGGCGGTGACGCGGCCACTGCGCACCACGGCCGTCTGGCCGATGACGCTGCGGGTGCTGGTGGCCTCGGCCTTGAGGAACAGCGGGCGCAGGGGGCGGCACAGGGTGGAGGCGATGGGCACGGCCAGCACCAGGGCGCCGATCATCACCACCAGTCCGAGCGGGTAGCGCAGCCAGCCGAGGGGCAATTGGCCGAGCAGCCAGAGTTCGACGAAGTAGCTGATGAACCAGCCGAAGAAGAACAGCAGGGTCAGCACCAGGGTGACCGGTACGCCGTTGAGCTTGAGCTTGGACAGCAGGCCGGCGAGGCCTTCGGCGTTGCCGTGGCCTTCGAGCAGGGAGTCGGCCTCGACGTCCAGCAGGTCCACCTCCAGCAGGCCGAAGGCGACCACGGTCCAGTAGATGACCGCGATGAGCAGCAGGAAGCTGAACACCACGGTGGGGAACGAGAGGGCGGTGATCAGGAAGAGGTCCATCGTTTCCAGTCCTTGAAACAGGGCGGGCGGGGCCGCGGTCGGGTGGGTCAGCGTTTGTCCCGCAGCCTCGCCAGGACGCTGTCGGCGCTGCTGGGCCCGGTGGCGATGCCGGCGGCCCGCAGGCGCGCTTCCAGGTCGTCGCCGCGCTCGGCACTGGCCAGTTCGTCAGCCGCCTCCAGCCGTGCGGCACGCTCGGCCTGCTGGCGCTTGAGGCGCTCCAGCGAGTCCAGGGCGGTGCCCAGGCGGCTGTGGGTATCGCCCTGGCGCTGGGCCACGGCCTGCTGGGCACGCTGCACGCTTTCGGTGGCCTTGACCGTGTCCACCTGTTGCTTGAGGTGGCGGATGTTGGCCTCGGCCTGGGTCACGGCCTTGCGCAGCTGGGCGACCTGGGCGCTGAAGCCTTCGGCCTGGTCGCGCTCGCTCTGGTGCTGCGCTTCCAGCTCGGCGATCTTCTCCGCCACTTCACGGGCCAGGGCCTCGTTGCCGCTTTCCAGGGCCTTGAGGGCATAGCCTTCGTATTCGTCGACCTTGGCCTGGCACTGGGCGGCGCGCTCGTCGGCGAGCTTCTGCCGGGCCATGACGCCGGCCAGGGCTTCGCGGGCCTGGCGCAGGGCCTGATCGGCGTCGCGGATCTCCTGGTCGAGGATGCGCAGGGCCTGGCTGTCCACCAGGGCGTCGCCGGCTTCGCCGAGGCCGCCACGCAGGGCGTCGATCAGCTTGCTCCATACGTTCATGGGTTTCTCCGGGGTCAGGCCTGGGGCGCCAGGTAGCCTTCGTAGGCTTCCGTGGCGCGGATGACATTGCTGGCCAGGGTCTCGATCTCGAACACCACGTTGGACAGGATCGAACGGGCGCTCAAGGCGCCGAACATGATGTAGCAACGCTCGCCGCCGGGACGCGTCTCCAGGCCGATGCTGGAGAGCGGAAAGAGCTGGCGGCTGAGCAGGATTTCTTCGTTGAAGCGCGCCACGTCGCGGACTTCGGACTGGGGCCAGAGCAGTGCCTCGACGAGGATCTGCTCGCCGTGCACGGCGAGGAACAGGGGCAGGTCGCCGAACTCGCGCATGGTCACCAGCAGGCTCGGCTCGGCGCCTTCGATCAGCTCCACCTGGGCCTCGCCCTGGCGGAACAGCTCGGTGGCGGCCAGGGCGTCGCACAGCGCGCGGGCGTTCCAGATCTGCGGCATCTCCATCGCATTCTCCTGTTCCAGGTGAACCGGCCCCGGCTGGGGCTGGCGCAGCGTCCGCTCCACCGCGAGCAGCGCGCGGGCGTTCTCGGGGAGGATCCAGACCTCTTTCTTGACCAACCCCTGGTCACGCAGGCGCTGGCGGAAGAGTCGCTGGTAGTGGGCGGATGATTTCTGCATGGGGTCGGAGCCTAGACCATCACATGTGAGCCCGCAATAGCTCACATGTAATAGTCGCGCACCGATTCACACCGCCGATTCCCGAGTCGATTAGACCTGCCGATGCCGGCCAGGGACAGCACGGATGTCCCGGGGCGCGACGGGGTTCGCGTTACGCCGGTGGCTGCCAGGGGCGAAGGGATCGTCTAGGCTAGCGCGACCTTTTCCACTGCCCTCCCGGACGACCATGGACACCTCCCGCAAGCCCCTCGCCGGCCTGAAAGTGATCGAACTCGGCACGCTGATCGCCGGCCCCTTCGCCTCCCGCCTGTGCGCCGAGTTCGGTGCCGAGGTGATCAAGGTGGAGTCGCCCGACGGCGGCGACCCGCTGCGCAAGTGGCGCAAGCTCTACGAAGGCACTTCGCTGTGGTGGTTCGTGCAGGCGCGCAACAAGAAGTCCATCACCCTCAACCTCAAGCACGCCGAAGGCCTGGAGGTGCTCAAGCGCCTGCTGGCGGAGGCGGACATCCTCATCGAGAACTTCCGCCCCGGCGTGCTGGAGAAGCTGGGGCTGAGCTGGGAGGTGATCCACGCGCTGAACCCGAAGCTGGTGATGGTGCGCCTGTCCGGCTTCGGCCAGACCGGGCCGATGAAGGACCAGCCGGGCTTCGGCGCGGTGGGCGAGTCCATGGGCGGGCTGCGCTACATCACCGGCTTCGAGGACCGCCCGCCGGTGCGCACCGGCATCTCCATCGGCGACTCCATCGCCGCGCTGTGGGCGGTGATCGGCGCGCTGATGGCCCTGCGGCACCGGGAGGTGAACGGCGGGCTCGGCCAGGTGGTGGACGTGGCGCTCTACGAGGCGGTGTTCGCGATGATGGAGTCGATGGTCCCGGAGTTCGACGTGTTCGGCTTCATCCGCGAACGCACCGGCAACATCATGCCCGGCATCACCCCCTCCTCCATCCACACCAGCGCGGACGGCCGGCACGTGCAGATCGGCGCCAACGGCGATGCGATCTTCAAGCGCTTCATGCTCGCCATCGGCCGCGAGGACCTGGCCAACGATCCGCAACTGGCCAGCAACGACGGCCGCGATGCGCGCCGCGACGAGCTCTACGGGGTGATCGACCGCTGGGTGGCGGCGCTGCCGCTGGAGCAGGTGCTGGAGACGCTGAACCGCGCCGAGGTGCCGGCCAGCCGCATCTACTCCGCCGAGGACATGTTCAGCGACCCGCAGTTCCTCGCCCGGGAGATGCTGCTGCAGGCCCGCCTGCCGGACGGCCAGCCGTTCCGCATGCCGGGCATCGTGCCCAAGCTCTCGGACACCCCCGGCTCGGCGGACTGGATCGGCCCGGAGCTGGGCCAGCACAACGCCGAGGTGCTCGGCGGGCTGGGCTACGACGCGGCCCGCATCGACGCCCTGCGCGCCGCCGGGGCGATCTGACGCCCCTGCTCTTCCCCTAGCGTTCTCTCCGCGCGCCCTGCCCATCGGGGCGCCATCCGCCCCCTCGTACGTCCCCTTCGTCCCCTTCACAAACCCGGGAAACCTTTCGTCCTGCTTGCTCCAGCCGGCCTGGCAAGGGCTGCCCCTGCAGTACCGCCACCGGCACCAACAAGGAAAGGTACGAGCATGGCGAGCAACCCGGACGCGAGCCTCGAGACAGGCACGCCGCATCATGTGTGGAAACTGCTGATCGATCATGAACCCGTGCTGCGCAGACGCTGCCAGCAACTCACCGCCAACCGCCAGGATGCCGAGGACGCCCTCAGCGAACTGCGCCTGCGGCTCTTCACCCTGCTGCTGCGCGAGCCCCAGCGCCTGGAGCGCATCGAGAACCTGCCGGCGTGGTTGCGACGGGTGGCCAGCAACCACTGCATCGACCGTCTGCGCAGCACCCCGAGCACCTGCAGCCTCGACTGGCTGGACCTGCACCCGGCCGACAGCGCCGGCAACGAACCCGAACGCCAGGCCTGCCTGCGGGAGGCGATGGAGACCCTCGGCGAGGCGCTCCACCAACTGCCGCCCAACCTCGGCGATGCACTCTGGCAGCACTGCGTGGACGGCATGGCCTACGGCGAGCTGGCGCGCCACCTGCAGATCAAGGAGCCCAACCTGCGCAAGCGGGTGCAACTGGCCCGCGATCAGCTGAGGCAACAGGTCGGCGGGTTGTGCCAGGGGCTGCAGCCCTGAGGGGCGCCGGAGAGCCCACCTCGCACGCGAGGTGGGCCCAGGTTCAGAAGCTGGCGATGGGGTAGACCGTGCTCAGCGTCCAGAGCCCCGCGACCTGCTTGATGTAGCCCCCGACAGTAAAGGGATTGCCCCCTTCACCGGTGCAGTAGCCCACGGCGCCGATCGAGGGAGCCGACGGGCCGGCAAAGAAGTTGGCATACGGGGGACGTGCAGGGCCACCAGGCGGCGGCGGAGGAACGAATGGGCCGACATCCTTGAAGGGATGGGTATAGGCGTAGCGGATCGAGGCGATCACCTGTACCTGGCTGCAGCTGTCCGGAAAGAAGGTGGACGGAGCAGCCTTGGGCACCATCACACCAGCGGCATTGGCCACCTGAATCCCTCTGCCCAGGTAGCGATAGGGGCCGGGGTGGTTGATGCCAGGCTGGACGATGTAATGCACCCCGGCGGTGATCCGGGCGGCGAAGGGCGCGCCAGGCGCTGCCCCCAACAGTGGATCATGGCTGTTGGGCCGCGAGTGGAAGCCCGTCGCGACCCCGGCAGCATTGACCTCGCCGCAGAAGACGTGGCGTTGGTTGATCTGCGGGTTCAGACGACTGTTGGCCAAGCCCGCGCCGACCTGCACCGGCACCGGGTTGACCCCGGGGGCACCGGCCGTGCAGTCGATCTGGGCGAGCACTGGGAGGCTGCAGCAGGCGGCCAGCAGGCCGAGCGGCAGTGCGTTAACGAAGCGATCCATGGCATTTCTCCTTGACTGGACTGGGCGGAAGGTGCCCAGCAGGCAAGACGCAACGCGGCTGCATCCGTGAAGGCCGCACCGACACCCAGCACGCGACGGCACGGCACTTCACAGCCGCCCCTGCCGGCCGTCAGGGAGACAGACCCGGGCATTCGCCAGGGTCACAACGGAACCAAGGAGAAAAGGACATGACGACTTTCAACGTGAACTTCAATGTGGACGACATGGAAGGCAAGACCGTGCTGGTCTTCCTCAAGCCGCAGAACCCGCAGCGCGACTACCGCGTCCACGCCTGGCAGGTGCTGACCGGCTCGGCCGGTGCCACGGAGTCCTTCGACTACGAGGCGGTGATCGAGACCGACGTGAGCAGCCTCGGCGAGAAGGCCGGCAACCAGATCATCTCCGGGCGCCGCCCCATCCTGCCCGGCCAGCTGCTGCAGGCGGTCAGCCCGAGCGGCCTGTCGCCGCAACTGGAGCCGGCCTCCACGTCGCTGGCGCTGGAGAAACTGACGCCCCAGCAGTGCGGGGTGATCAACAAGACCAACCCCTACACCCAGTTCGACAGCAACTGGTACGTCAACGGCCGCCCGGTGGTGACCATGCCCAAGGTGGACTCGCGCATGACCGTGAGCTTCGAGTACGAGCCCAACTTCTACTTCATGGTCGCCACCCCGCCCATGATCGGGCAGACCTACATCGTGCAGAACTTCTCGGACATGACCCGCTACGTGGCGCCCATCACCGCCACCGAAGTGGACGTGACCCTGACCCGCCCGAGTGGCCTGTGGACCTTCGACTTCATCGCCCGCTGAAGCCCTGGCGCACCGCATGAAGAAGCCCCCGGCGAGTGATCGCCGGGGGCTTCTTCGCATCTGGCACGCTGCGGCATTCACCCGGCATACCGTGGGATGACTCGGAACAGCAGGGGCGTGGCGCCGAAGCCCGCAGCACCTGGGGTAGGATCGGGCCCGACGTCAGCACTGCGCCACCAGGCGCCAGGAGAGGTGAAAAATGGAACGTTTTACCGAGGATCTGGCCCGACTGGATCACTTCGTACTGCGCGCACTGCGCTTCCAGGCCATGGCCCTGGTCTTTCTGATGCTGGGTCTGCTGCCGGGGATCGCAGGCTTCTACCTGCTGGATGGCCTTGGCTGGCACGAGGCCACGCTGAACGCACTGTCCATGCTGGGCTCGGTGGGCCTTGCACACCCGCCGAGCAGCCTGGCTGGCAAATACTTCGCCGCGCTGTATGGGTTGTTCCTGGACAGCGTCTTCCTGGTGGCGCTCGGTGTAGTGGTCACCCCGTTCGCCCACCGCCTGCTGCACCGCTGGAACCTGGCCAACGACTGAGCCTGCCATCAACCGTTTCCCGTACCTGGACAAGGCCGGCACCCTGAGGGGAGCCGGCTTTGTCCAGGTTGCATCTGTGAACAGCCATCAACCGGCAAAGGGGTGGGGACTGGCCCATGATCGGTGTCTGCCCCATTGCGTCCGGGGCCTGACGGAGACAGGGAGAAAGGACATGAAATATGAAATCAAGGTCATCAATCAGAGCCAGCAGGGCAGCGACCGGGTGATTTTCCAGCAACCGCCCCAGCTGCCGAACACCCCTCGGCCCATAGCCTGGCAGGTGATACGCGACATCAAGGCGCCGGACATGAAGATCGACTTCAAGCTCGACTATGGCGTCTATGTGCCCGGACAGCGCGCCGTCTCCACGCCGGTGGACATGACGAACTGGGGAGCGCTGGAGCTGGAAAGCAGCGCACCTGCAGCAGAACAGGACGCGCAGGGGAAAGAGAGCACGGACTGATCCGCCCCGAAACAACAAAAAGCCCCTGGCGATCGCTCGCCAGGGGCTTTTTCATGGCCGTTCAGCTCAGAGCGGCTTGCCGCGGTTGCCGTGGGCAGCAACGAAGGCCTGGACCTGCTTGAGGTCGTTGGCCAGCACGGTGCAACGCTCTTCGCGCTGGAACAGGTCGGACAGGTGCGCCGGCAGCGCCGGGGCCTGGCCAACGCCGGCCTTTTCCACCGCTTCGGGGAACTTGACCGGGTGCGCGGTGCCCAGGGTGACCATGGGGGTGGACAGGCTGCGGCGGCATTCGCGGGCGGCGCGTACGCCGATGGCGGTGTGCGGGTCCAGCAGCTCGCCGCACTCCTTGTAGACCTCGGCGATGGTCTCGCAGGTCTGCTCGTCGGTGACGGCGAGGGAGTCGAACAGCTTGCGGGCTTCGGTCCAGCGGTCCTGCTCGACGCTGAAGCCGCCACCTTGCTTGAAGGTGTCCATCAACTGGGCGATGGCGGCGCCGTTGCGGCCGTGCAGGTCGA
>Ga0247725_1001377_pt1 | contig 12501 bp, 11 predicted proteins | sample OKSTACKMCFT3sol_FD_183021 | JGI IMG/M metagenome (GOLD analysis project Ga0247725, IMG submission 183021) | Subsurface sediment microbial communities from gas well in Oklahoma, United States - OK STACK MC-FT3-sol | ecosystem: Environmental > Terrestrial > Deep subsurface > Rock core/Sediment... | reverse complement strand
CCGCCGGTGGAGAAGGTGATCGCCGTCGGCGACTGCCACCTGCACCACTACGGCAAGGCCTTCAAGGCCGGGCGCAAGGTCGGCCACGCCACCCTGCGCAGCGCCGACCTGCCGACCCTGAAGGCGCGCATCGCCGAGGTCGAGGCGCTGATCGCCGGCTGAACCCCTGCCGCTGCGCTGCTGTCTGATCAAGGGCGTGTCCACGGACACGCCCTTTTTCATTCAGGATTCAGGAGTGACTGCCATGGGGCTCATCGGAACGCTATTCATCGGCCTGGTCGTGGGCCTGGTCGCACGCTTCCTCAAACCGGGCGATGACAGCATGGGCTGGATCTGGACCATCCTGCTGGGCATCGGCGGCTCCATCGCCGCCACCTACGGCGGCCAGGCGTTGGGCATCTACCGCGCCGGGCAGGGGGCGGGCTTCATCGGTGCGGTGGTCGGCGCCATCGTCCTGCTGATGATCTACAGCGCTATCAAGAAAGACTGAGGGCTGGGAACCGGGAACGGGCGCGGCTAGTCTTAGCGCCTGTTTCCCGCCCGCGAGCCCGCACCATGCGTCGTACCCTGCTGCTTCCCTTGCTGCTGTGCAGCGCCCTGGCCCACGCCCAGCTCCCCGAGACCGATTGGCTGGAGCTGATGCCCCCGGAGGACCGCAAGGCCCTGGAAGAGATGCCGGACATCAGCCACAACACCCCCGAAGGCGAAGGCACCTTCACCAACAAGGGCGGGTTGAAGCAGCAGGACAAGGACCTGCCGGCGGTGATGTATTCGGCGAAGACGGTGGCCACGCTCAACGGCAAGAAGATCCGCCTGGGGGGCTACCCGGTGCCGCTGGAGACCGATGCCAAGGGGCGCAACACGCTGTTCTTCCTCGTGCCCTACCCGGGCGCCTGCATCCACGTACCGCCGCCGCCGCCGAACCAGATCGTGCTGGTGCGCTTCCCCAAGGGCATCGCCCTGGACGACATCTACACCCCGCTCTGGGTGAGCGGCACGCTCAAGGTGGAGCAGGTCAGCAACGACCTGGCCGACGCGGCCTACGCGATGGACGCCGGCGAGGTGCGGGTGGTGCAGGACGAGGACCTCTGACGGGCCTCAGGCCACTTCGCCGCGGATGTACTGCTCCAGGTGCAGGATCAGGTTGTCCTGCTCGGCCATGGCTTCCTTCACCAGGTCGCCGATGGACAGCAGGCCGATCAGCTGGCCGTCTTCCACCACCGGCAGGTGGCGCATGTGGCGGTCGGTCATCAGCGACATGCATTCGCGGATGCTCTGCCGGGCATGGACGGTGAACACCGGCTCGGTCATGAACTCGCGCACCGGCGTCGCCACCGAGGAACGCCCCTGGAGCACGCCGCGCCGGGCGTAGTCACGCTCGCTGACGATGCCCACCAGGCGACCGCCTTCGGTGACCGGCAGGGCGCCGATGTTCTGTTCCGCCATCAGGCGCAGGGCCTCGAGCATCGGGGCATCGGCCTCGATGGTGTGGACCTGCTGGCGAGGCTTGGCGTGAAGCATCTGGGCGACGGTTTTCATGGCTTCTCCTCCCTGGGGATGGCGCTGACTGGAAGCGCAGGATGCACCTGCAGCCGGTGCGGCGGCCAAGTGGGAATTTTCATGATGGCCATTGAGAAATTCATGAGCCGGCCAGGTGCTGCGGCGGGCTCGGATGGTGGGCTGAAGCCCACCCTACGCGGTGCGGCTCCCGTAGCCTGGGCTTCAGCCCAGGGAGATTCGACTCCAAGTCCCCGGGCTGAAGCCCGGGCTACGGCTGGTAGGTGTAGATGCCACAGCGGGGAGGCTTCGGTGTCGGGTGTGAGTCCGGTCGGTGGATAAAAAGAGCGTTATCCACCCTACGCAATGACCGGCACCCGTAGGGGGGATCGCGCTTCATCGATCCACCAGCGGAGTTGCGGCGGGCTCGGATGGTGGGCTGAAGCCCACCCTACGCGGTGCGGCTCCCGTAGCCTGGGCTTCAGCCCAGGGATGTTCGGCTCCAGGTCCCCGGGCTGTAACCGTTGGGCATAGGCAAAAAAAGGGAGCCTTTCGGCTCCCCACGGGGACTTCGGGTCGGGATCATTCGATCTCGATCAGCACCTCGCCCGGGTTGACCCGGTCGCCCTTGGCGACGTGGATCGCCTTGACGGTGCCGGCGATGGGCGCCTGGACCTCGGTTTCCATCTTCATGGCTTCGGTGATCAGCACGGCCTGGCCGGCCTTGACGCTGTCGCCTTCCTTGACCAGCACGTCGACGATGTTGCCCGGCATGGTGGTGCTGACATCGCCCGGTGCGCTGGCGCTCTTGCGCTTGTTGCCGCCGCCGCCGATGAATTCGTTCAGCGGCTCGAACACCACTTCTTCCGGCATGCCGTCGATGGAGAGGTAGAAGTGGCGCTTGCCGTCGCTCTTCACGCCCACGCCGGTGATGTCCACGCGGTAGCTCTCGCCGTGCACGTCCACCACGAACTCGGTGGGTACGCCCTCGCCGCCGACCGGGGCCGGGCCCTGGCCGTTGGGGATGGGCAGCAGTTCCTCGGGCTTGAGGGTGCCGGCGGCGCGCTCTTCGAGGAACTTGCGGCCGATGTCCGGGAACATGGCGAAGGTCAGCACGTCTTCCTCGGACTTGGCCAGGCTGCCGATCTCGGCGCGCAGCTTGTCCAGCTCGGGCTTGAGCAGGTCGGCCGGGCGCACGTCGATGACTTCCTCGTTGCCGATGGCCTGGCGGCGCAGTTCTTCGTTGATCTGCCCGGCGGCCTTGCCGTAGCGGCCTTGCAGGTAGAGCTTCACCTCGTTGGTGATGGTCTTGTAGCGCTCACCGGCCAGGACGTTGAAGAAGGCCTGGGTGCCGACGATCTGCGAGGTGGGGGTGACCAGGGGCGGGTAGCCCAGGTCGGCGCGCACGCGCGGAATCTCTTCCAGCACTTCGCCCATGCGGTTCAGGGCGCCCTGTTCCTTCAGCTGGTTGGCCAGGTTGGAGATCATGCCGCCGGGCACCTGGTTGACCTGCACGCGGGTGTCGACGCCGGTGAATTCGCTCTCGAACTGGTGGTACTTCTTGCGCACGGCGTGGAAGTACAGGCCGATCTCCTGGATCAGCTCCAGGTCCAGGCCGGTGTCGTAGGGGGTGTTGCGCAGGGCCGCGACCATGGACTCGGTGCCGGGGTGGCTAGTGCCCCAGGCCATGCTGGAGATGGCGGTGTCGATGCGGTCGGCGCCGTTCTCCACGGCCTTGAGCTGGCACATGCTGGCCACGCCGGCGGTGTCGTGGGAGTGCACGGCCACTTCCAGGGGCAGGGCATCCTTCAGGGCCTTGACCAGGTCGCCGGTGGCGTAGGGGGTCAACAGGCCGGCCATGTCCTTGATGGCGATGGAGTCCACGCCCATGGCGGCCATCTGCTTGGCCTGCTCGACGAAGGCGTCGATGGTGTGCACCGGGCTGGTGGTGTAGCAGATGGTGCCCTGGGCGTGCTTGCCGGCGGCCTTCACCGCCTCGATGGAGACGCGCAGGTTACGCACGTCGTTCATGGCGTCGAAGATGCGGAACACGTCGATGCCGTTGACGGCGGCCTTGGCCACGAAGGCGCGGACCACGTCGTCGCTGTAGTGGCGGTAGCCCAGCAGGTTCTGCCCGCGCAGGAGCATCTGCAGGCGGGTGTTGGGCAGGGCGGCCTTGAGCTTGCGCAGGCGCTCCCACGGGTCTTCCTTGAGGAAGCGCACGCAGGCGTCGAAGGTGGCGCCGCCCCAGACTTCCAGGGACCAGTAGCCGACCTTGTCCAGCTTGTCGCAGATCGGGAGCATGTCCTCGGTGCGCATGCGGGTGGCCAGCAGCGACTGGTGGGCGTCGCGCAGGATGGTGTCGGTGACGGTGACTTTTTTGCTCATGTTCTGAATCCTTCCCCTACAGGCCGGCGTGGGCAGCGATGGCGGTGGCGATGGCGATGGCCAGGTGCGACGGGTTGCGCTTGATGGAGTACTGGGTCAGTTCCGGGTGGGCTTCGACGAAGCTGGTGTTGAACTGGCCGCTGCGGAACTCGGGATCGCGGAGGATCTCCTGGTAGTAGGCGGCGGTGGTCTTGACCCCCTGCACGCGCATGTCGTCGAGGGCGCGCAGGCCGCGGTCGAGGGCTTCTTCCCAGGTCAGCGCCCAGACGATGAGCTTCAGGCACATCGAGTCGTAGTAGGGCGGGATGGTGTAGCCGGTGTAGATCGCCGTGTCGGTGCGCACGCCGGGGCCGCCGGGGGCGTAGTAGCGGGTGATCTTGCCGAAGGAGGGGAGGAAGTTGTTCTTCGGGTCCTCGGCGTTGATGCGGAACTGCAGGGCATAGCCCCGGTGGATGATGTCGTCCTGCTTGACCGACAGCTCCAGCCCGGAGGCGACGCGGATCTGCTCGCGGACGATGTCGATGCCGGTGATTTCCTCGGTGATGGTGTGCTCCACCTGCACCCGGGTGTTCATCTCCATGAAGTACACCTCGCCCTCGGCGAGCAGGAACTCCACGGTGCCGGCGTTCTCGTAGCCCACGGCCTTGGCCGCGCGCACGGCCAGGTCGCCGATATAGGCGCGTTGCTCGGGGGTGAGCTGCGGGCTGGGGGCGATCTCGATGAGCTTCTGGTTGCGGCGCTGGATCGAGCAGTCACGCTCGAACAGGTGCACGGTGTTGCCGAAGGAGTCGGCCAGCACCTGGGCTTCGATGTGCTTCGGGTTGACGATGCACTTCTCCAGGAACACTTCCGCCGAGCCGAAGGCCTTGGTGGCCTCGGAGATCACCCGGGGGTAGGCCTGCTCCAGTTCCTCGCGGCTGTTGCAGCGACGGATGCCGCGGCCGCCGCCGCCGGAGGTGGCCTTGAGCATCACCGGGTAGCCGATGCGGTCGCCTTCGCGCAGGGCCTCGGCCAGGTCGGCGACGTTGCCCTCGGTGCCGGGGGTGACCGGTACGCCGGCCTTGATCATGCTGCGGCGCGCCTCGGTCTTGTCGCCCATGCGGCGGATGACCTCGGCGGACGGGCCGATGAACTTGATCCCGCGCTCGGCGCAGATCTCCGCCAGCTCGGCGTTCTCCGAGAGGAAGCCGTAGCCGGGGTGCAGGGCGTCGCAGCCGGTCTCCACGGCCAGGTTCACCAGCTTGCGCGGATTCAGGTAACCGGCCAGCGGGTCTTCACCGATGCTGTGGGCCTCGTCAGCGCGCTTCACGTGCAGCGCATGGCGATCAGCCTCGGAGTAGATGGCCACCGAGCGGATGCCCATCTCGGCGCAGGCGCGCACGATGCGGACAGCGATCTCACCCCGGTTGGCGATGAGGATTTTCTTGATCACGAGTGTTCCCTCGACCAAGTGGGCAGGCGAACGGCGTAGGCCGGTCGGCGAGTGACCGAGCCAGGCTGGACGGTCGCGTATCTAACCTAAATCGAAGTTTGTGAATAACCAAAATCAATAATTATTGGGATATCCATTAGGAAGGCCTTATAGTCCGGCGCCGCACCCCCCGATTTATCGAGGTCCATGATGCGCAAGACCCTGCTGCGCATGACGTTGCGCCAGCTTCAGGTGTTCCGTGCCGTGTACGAGAGCCGCTCCTACAGCCGCGCGGCGGAGGAGATGGCGCTGACCCAGCCGGCGGTGAGCCTGCAGATCCGCCAGCTGGAAGAGCTGGTGGGCCAGCCGCTGTTCGAATACGTGGGCAAGAAGCTCTACCAGACCGATGCCGCCGAGGCGTTGTACGTGGCCAGCGGCGACATTTTCCAGCGGCTGGAGAGCCTCGACATGCAGCTCTCCGACCTGCAGGGCTCGCTGCAGGGGCAGCTCAACCTGGCGGTGGAGTCCAGCGCCAAGTACTTCGTGCCCCACCTGTTCGCCGCCTTCCGCCAGCAGCACCCGGACGTCAGCCTGCACCTCACGGTGGTCAACCGCGCCCAGGCGATCAAGCGCCTGGCGGACAACCGCGACGACCTGGTGATCATGTCCCTGGTGCCCCAGGACATGGCCCTGGAGTTCCTGCCGTTCCTGAACAACCCGATCATCGCCGTGGCCCCGCCGGACCACCCGCTGTGTCACGCCCGCAGCCTGACCCTCAAGGACCTGGAGCCCTTCCCGCTGCTGGTGCGCGAGGCCGGCTCCGGCACCCGCAAGGCCTGCGAGGAGTACTTCCAGCAGAAGCGCGCGCACTTCGCCCACACCCAGGAAGTCACCTCCCTGGATGCGTTGCGCGAGTGCGTGGTGGCGGGCCTGGGCATCGGCCTGCTGCCCCGTCATGCGGTCAGCCTGGAGCTGGCCACGGGGTTGCTGCGGGAACTGCCGGTGGAGGAACTGCCGCTCTACCGCAGCTGGTGCGTGGTGCATGCCAAGGGCAAGCGGCTGTCACCGGTTGCCCAGGCCTTCATCAGCTACATCCGCGAAGAACGCGCCCAGATCAGCACGCTTTCGCAGCGGTTCGACGGCGCTTTGCCGTTGTCGACAACAGGTAGTTGATGGCGATCAGGTCGGGATAATCGTCGATTTCGGCCTTCAGGCGCCGTTCTTCGGCGTGGGCCTCGATGGCGCGGCGGAAACGCATCCGGCGCTGGTCTTCGAGTTTGCGGCGGGTCTTGCTGTCGAGGACGGGGGCGTCCGAACGCACGTCATGGGGATGAGTCATGTCGGGTCTCCAGGGGCTCCGTTGTCGGAGCTCCCAGCATTTGCGCAGCAGGTGACCGTTTGAAGACGTGCCGTTGAACATCCCGTGACGCCGATGGGTGATTGCTCGCTGCTGGGGCCCTACATAGAATGAGACTTTTTCTCATTTGATGTCGGTCAGGCGCATGTCGCCAGGGAAGTCCTCCATGCCAGTCGCCCCCCACCAGAGCTGCTCCGGTGATCCGCTGCAGCAGCTTTACCGTGAACACCATGGCTGGCTGCTCAACTGGCTGCGCAAACGCCTGGGCAATGGTGCCGATGCTGCCGACCTGACCCAGGACAGCTTCCTTCGCCTGCTGGTGGCCCGACCGCAATCGATCGAGGCCCCGCGAGCCTACCTGGCGACCGTGGCCAATCGCCTGCTGATCAACTTCTACCGGCGCAAGTCGCTGGAACGCGCCTACCTCGATGCCCTGGCGGAGTTGCCCGAGCCTGCGGTGCCGTCCCTGGAGCAGCAGGCGCTCCTGCTGGAGGCCTTGCAGGAGGTCGACCAGGTGCTTCAGCGGTTGTCTGCAAAAGCCCGTGAGGCCTTCCTGCTGTCCCAGCTCGAAGGTTGCACCCAGGAGGAAATCGCCCAGCGCCTGGGTGTGCATGTGCGCTCCGTGCAGCGCTATCTCGCCCAGGCGTATGAAGAGTGCATCGTGATTGCAGGGGATTTGTTGTGAGCGCAGGTCCCATCGAACGGAGGATTGCCCGGGAGGCGGCGCGCTGGTTCGTTCGCCTGCAGGCCGGGGCCAGTGAGGCGGTGCACGCCGAGTGCGCCCGCTGGCGGGCCAGCCATGAGGCGCACGAACGCGCCTGGCAGATTGCCGAGCAGTTTCATCAGCGGCTACAAGGCATTCCGCCTGCCATTGCCGGACAGGCCCTGGGGCGGCCGGCGACAGCGGATCGCCGAGCATTGCTGAAGCTGCTGGCCCTGGCTGCCCTCGCCGCGCCCTGCGGGGTCATCGGCTATCGGACAACGCCCTGGCGCAGCTGGGTGGCAGACGAGCGTACGGCAGTCGGCGAGCGACGCGAGATCCAACTGCCCGATGGCACCCAGGTCGTCCTCAACACCGCCAGTGCCCTTGATCTGGCGTTCGATGAGCAGCGACGCCTGCTGCGCCTGCACGCTGGTGAAATCCAGGTGTCCACCGCCGTGGACGCGTCTGGCCGACCGTTCTGGGTGCAGACCCGAGAGGGCCTGGTGCGACCGGTGGGGACGCGCTTCACCGTGCGACAACGCGAGGGGCTCACCCAGGTGGCAGTGCAGTCGGGCGCCGTCGAGCTGAAGCCCGTCGGTGCCCCTTCGGCCACTCTGCTGGGGGCGGGCTACCAGAGTGAGTTCGACGATCTGCGGATGGGCGAGGTGAGGCCGTTGCAGCCCGGAACGGACGACTGGGTGCGTGGTGTGCTGCGGGCCGAAGGGCTCACCCTGGGGGTATTCATCGAGGAGCTGGGACGCTACCGACCCGGTGTGCTGCGCTGTGACCCTGCCGTCGCCGGGCTGCGCATCTCCGGTGCCTTCCAGTTGGCCGATACGGACCAGGTGCTGGAATCCCTGGCGCGTACCTTGCCTGTGGATATCCACTACCGGACCCGATACTGGGTGACGCTGGCTCCCCGTGCCTGAGGCGCTGCATACGCGCTAATGAGAATTGTTGTCGTGTTTTCGCGGTTGGCGTGTCCCTTCCTCGACACTGCCAACCACAACACGGGGACACCCTGATGCAGCCCGCCACTCTTTTCTCCCTCCACCCACTGGCCCAGCGGGTCCGCTGCCTGGCTCTCGTGCTGGCCACCAGCACGGCGGCCGTCGCCCTTCCGCTCAATGCTGCGGATGGGGTCCGTCACTTTGCCGTACCGGCCGGTTCCCTGGGGACGGCGCTGGTCGAGTTCGCCGTGCAGGCCGGGATCACACTGCCGATCGACCCGGCCCTGGTCCAGGGGCGTTCCAGCCCAGGCCTGAACGGTGACACCGGCATCGAAGCCGGGTTGGAGGCTTTGCTGCATGGCAGCGGTTTGCGTGCTGTTCGCGAGGGTGAGGGGCTCTATGGAGTGCAGCCGGTGGGCGACGAGGCTGGCCTGCAACTGGCGCCCACCACCGTCGCCAGCACCGCAAGCGAGTCGGCCTATGGCCCCGTGGTCGGCTACATCGCCACGCGCAGCGCCACCGGAACCAAGACCGACGCGTCGTTGCTGGAGGTTCCGCAGAGCATCAATGTGGTCACCGCCGACCAGATGCAGGCCCAGGGCGCGCAGGACCTCACCCAGGCCCTGCGCTATACGCCGGGTATCGGGGTGAACGGTTTCACCGATCGCAACGTGATTGCCGACGAAATCACCAGTCGCGGATTCGCGCCGGCAGCGCTTTACCTGGATGGAGCCTACCTCCCGTATGCCGGCAGCCTGGGCGGCGCCCCGCAGATCGACCCCTACACGCTGGAGCGGGCCGAGGTCCTCAAGGGGCCGGCGTCCGTGCTCTACGGGCAGAACCAGCCGGGTGGCCTGGTCAACCTCGTGTCCAAGCGGCCTACCGGGGAAACACGCAACCAGGTCAAGTTCGGCCTGGGCGACGACCATCGGGTCAATGGTGCGCTGGACACCCAGGGTGTACTGGATACCGAGCAGGACCTGGCCTACCGGCTGGTGGCCCTGGCGCGCAAGGGCAATGGCCAGGTCGATCACACCCGCAATGGCCGTCTGCTGCTGGCGCCGAGCTTCAGCTGGGCGGTGTCGGATGACACCGACCTGACCTTCCTGGCGCAGGTGCAGCGGGACGATGGCAAGGCGGACTACCAGGCCCTGCCCAGGATCGGCAGCCTGGTCCGGGGGCCGAATGGGCAGCGGATCGACCGCGACTTCTTCTCCGGAGACTCGAACTACAACGACTACCAGCGCGACCAGTACGTCCTCGGCTACGACTTCGAGCACCGTTTCGACGATGACCTGAAGTTCCGTTCCACAGCGCGCTACATCGATGTCCGTGACCGCTACAAGGGCTTCTACCTGCGGGGGTTCGTCGTCGACGGACTCGGCCAGACCGACTACACGCGGGCCAACCGCGTGAAGTTGGATTGGCGCCAGCACAACACCACCTACACCCTCGACAACAACCTGACCTACAGCTTCGACACCGGGCCCGTGCAGCACACCACGCTGGTGGGCGTGGACTACCGCGACTTCAACCGCAAGTACCAGGGCTACAACGCCTACAGCGTGCTGCCCATCGACCTGTACGGCCGCAACAACTACGACACCAGCAGCGTCACCCCGCAGTTGGATACCCGCTGGGACAACACGGTCCGCCAGACCGGTCTCTACCTGCAGGACCAACTGCGCCTGGGCAATTGGTTGCTGACTCTTGGCGGTCGCCAGGATTGGGCGGAGGTTGAGAACAAGGACCTGCTGGCGCGTACCGAGACGACGCAGCGAGACAACCGGTTCACCGCACGGGCCGGGCTGACCTACCTGACCGCATTCGGCCTGGCGCCTTACATCAGCTATTCCGAGTCCTTCATGCCCACCGTCGGGACGGGCGCGCCGGAGCGGGGTGGCAAGGCGTTCGAGCCCATCGAGGGCATCCAGTACGAGGCGGGCGTGAAGTACCAGCCCCACGAGGACCTGCTGCTGACCGCATCGGTCTTCGAGATCACCCAGAAGAACGTGCGGACCGGCGATGTCGACTATCCCCAGTACGAGATCCAGTCCGGGCAAATGCGCACGCGGGGTGCGGAGCTGGAGGCCAAGGCGCGCCTCGGGCGCTTCGATGTCATGCTCTCCGGCAGCTACCTCGACGCCTTCTACACCCGCGACACCTACGGCAACGAAGGAAACCGCAGCGAGGCCCAGGCGCCCGTATCCGCCGCTGCCTGGGTGGATTACCACCTGGTCGGGCTGCCCGGTGTCACCTGGGGAGCGGGTGCCCGTTACACCGGACGCAAGCCCGGCGACGCGGCCAACAGCTTCAGCACCCCCGCCTATGTCGTCTACGACACCACCCTGCGCTACCAGCTGGGGGAACTGTCGGCTGACCTCAAGGGCCTGCAGGCCAGCCTGAACGTGCAGAACCTCTTCGACCGCGACTATGTGTCGGACTGCAACTATGCCTTCGGCTGCTACTACGGCCAGGAGCGCACGGCGAGCCTTGAAGTCACCTACGACTGGTAAGCTGTACTGCCGCTAGAACAGGGCGTCCAGCAGTCCATGCTGGCCGCCCGGTGGCCTCGGTGCATGTGGTGGCGCCCACCAGTCGCTGGACACAGGAGGAAGCCGAGCGCCGCCTGGCGCCGGCGGTGATCGAGTGCGCGCGGGCCATCCGCACCTCGATCCGCACGCTCTAGCCGGTCGCTTTCAGCGGACTGCTCAGTCCTCGGCGTTCTTGATCGACTTCGGCGACAGACGCAGGCTGCGCAGGCTGCGCTTCACGCTCTTGAGGTGGTTGACCAGGCTCGGGCCACGGGCCATGGCCACGCCCATGGCCAGCACGTCGATCACCACCAGGTGGGCGATACGCGAGGTCAGCGGGGTGTAGATCTCGGTGTCTTCCTGCACGTCGATGGCCAGGTTGACGGTGGCCAGGTCCGCCAGCGGGGTCTGGCTCGGGCACAGGGTGATCAGCGTGGCGCCGGTCTCGCGGACCAGGTTGGCGGTGATCAGCAGGTCCTTGGAGCGGCCCGACTGGGAGATGCAGATGGCCACGTCGGTGGGCTTGAGGGTCACCGCCGACATCGCCTGCATGTGCGGGTCGGAATAGGCCGCGGCGGTCAGCAGCAGGCGGAAGAACTTGTGCTGGGCATCGGCCGCCACCGCACCGGAGGCGCCGAAGCCGTAGAACTCCACGCGCTGGGCCTGGGCGCAGGCGGCGATGGCGGCCTGCAGGGCCTGCGGGTCGAGCTTCTCGCGCACGTCCATCAGGGTGTGCAGGGTGGTGTCGAAGATCTTCAGGCTGAAGTCCGCCACCGAGTCGTTCTCGTGGATGGCGAACTGGCCGAAGCTGGCGCCCGCCGCCAGGCTCTGCGCCAGCTTCAGCTTGAGGTCCTGGAAGCCGCCACACCCGATGGCACGGCAGAAGCGCACGATGGTGGGCTCGCTGACCCCGACGCTCTGCGCCAGGTCGGCCATGGAGCTGTGCATGACGGCGGCGGGGTCGAGCAGGACGTGATCGGCGACTTTCAATTCCGACTTGCGCAGCAGATGGCGCGATTGGGCGATATGTTGCAGCAGATTCACTGGGCAGGCTCTTCGAAGTGGGGAAGTACGCCGCAGGTCGCGATCTATTCGGCCGGGCAACTCGGTTATGATCGGCGACGGTCAGGCTGTAGTGACCGTGTAGTTATACTACATGACCCGCTTCCCCGCCCAGGCAAACCACGCAGGAGTGCACACGTGACCCAGCCTTGCGACATGTTGGTCTTTGGCGGCACCGGCGATCTGGCGCTTCACAAGCTGCTGCCGGCGCTCTATCACCTGCATCGCGACGGCCGGCTGCATCCGCAGCTGCGCATCCTCGCCATTGCCCGCAATCCCCTGGACATCGACCGCTACCGCGCCCTGGCCGAGCGCCATTGCCGCGCCCAGGTGGCCCGTGCCGAGTTCACCGAGCAGGCCTGGGCCGGGTTCGCCGAGCGGCTGGACTACTTCGCCATGGACGTGTCCCAGAGCGCCGACTTCGGCCGCCTGGCGCGCCACCTCGGCCCGCTGGAGGGGCGCACCCGCGTCCACTACCTGGCCATCGCCCCGCGCCTGTTCGAGGACATCGCCCGGCACCTGCAGATCGCCGGGCTCGGCGGGCCGGACGACCGCATCGTGCTGGAGAAGCCCATCGGCCATTCCCTGGAGTCGGCCCG
>Ga0247725_1001376_pt1 | contig 12502 bp, 11 predicted proteins | sample OKSTACKMCFT3sol_FD_183021 | JGI IMG/M metagenome (GOLD analysis project Ga0247725, IMG submission 183021) | Subsurface sediment microbial communities from gas well in Oklahoma, United States - OK STACK MC-FT3-sol | ecosystem: Environmental > Terrestrial > Deep subsurface > Rock core/Sediment... | reverse complement strand
GAGGGTCAGACCCCCTACAGCATGTTCAAGAAGGGTCTGAAATTGATACCGAAGGAAGTGCGCACTAAAGTAGCGTAAACAAGACACCGGTTTGAGGCCGGTGTCAGGTGATAACTAGATCTGTACAGATTGGTTAGCTAAATGAAAAACCGCTGCTCAAGAGTTGTGTTTTTTTATTTATGTAGATAAGTATAAATAAACTTCAATATTACAATGGTGACTCTATTTAACTTTGTATTTTGCTAGTTTTTTTTCAGCAATAAAATACAAATTACCTTTGGCCCTAGTGCAAGCAACATAAAGTTTATTTTTTGTCGTAGGGCTAAGATTTTCTAATGTGTTTTCTTCGTAGGATTTTAAGGTTGTTGGGTTCAACACTACACAAACATCCTGGAAGTGATCTAATCCCTTTGTGTTACCCCAATTTGCAGTGTTTCCATGATATGTATTGCTGCCTTTAAAAAATAGTTTAACAATAGATTTATCTTTGAATATACCATCTATTTCATCATCGTCTTCAATGAATTTTACTGCCGTTAAATCTTTCCTGTGGGATTCAATAACAATCCCTAAATGTTTATGGACAAATAAACACACGCTGGGACTACAGCGATAACTATTAGATAAAGATGTTAAGTCTATGATGAAACCAGATTTTTCCAACTTATTACAATATTGGGGAAAAGAGTCGTGTAGAGAGTTTTGGGTATTCCCATCTCGGCTTGTATCGAAAGTATGTTGATAGAAATCACCGACTAGACGGATGTTTACGTTAGCTTCTACCAATGCACATAACAAGTTGAAGTCGTTGGCTGCGAAATCTTGTATCTCATCAATACAAACTAGGTCAAAAAACTTCTCTATTCTTTGAAGGATTTCAGGTATGGCATTAAACTCAATCAGTAACTTTGCAATGCGATTGGAGAATAATCTTTTATTTTTGTCTACGTAATGCGCTAATAGTTTTTTACTTGTGCGCTGTGCATACTGTGGTAATGGATAATCAAAATTAATTCCTTTGGTTTTTATTTCGTGGCCACAAATCGGTCTAAAGCAAAAGGAGTATAAAAAATTGAAATAACTATATATTTTAATGCCGTCTGGAATACACCCAAACTTCCTAATAACGCTATGTTTAAGATGATGAGTGTTATTTTCTGTATATGTAATAAGTAAACATCGACTGTCAGCTACAAGGAGATCAATGATGCTTGATGTTTTACCAGAACCAGCGACAGCGAAGACTACTCGTTTATCCATGTTATGGCCCTCTTTATATAATCTGGTACTGTCAATAATTCTGAGTGATTATCTAAAAGTTGGAATGCACTTTCTGCTTTGTGGCTTAACATGAACTCTAAGGGTGTTTTACTTATTCTTCCGCCAGAAAAAATTGCATCACAAATAGCTTTGTTATCCTGATATATGCATACTTCAAATGTATAACGCTCAGTATCTTCATCAGAAAAAACTTTAATTTTATCTGAAACATGCTCGATGTAGTTTTCTACACAATTAACTTGATAGTCTTTATCATTATCACGAACAACAGCTGTTATAATGCCAAGTTCTCTTGCCAGTTCCATATATCGTTTAAAGCTAGTGCCACCAACAGAAATGACATGAATATTGTCACTCTCTAAACTTCTCCCTGTTTCTTTTGAGTACATTGCATCGATTAACATATACTCTGCGTCGCCCTCAACCAGTATTACTTTACTTGATAATACAAGTTCAAGAATGTTGTTGTCAGGAGCCTTCATAAAAAACTTTGCTGTGGAATTAGAGAGATTCTTTAGCGTAACAGGTTTTTTGCTGGAACTATTTATTAGTATTGACTTTCGCAAATCCAAGCGAGTACTTATCAGACTGCTGTGTGTTGCAATTATTATTTGATTTTGATGTGTATTTGAAATTTTTGAAACTAGCAGCTTCATATTACTATGGCTCAGATGATTTTCTGGCTCTTCAAGTAGTAGCACATCTATGGTTCTTTTTTCAGAATTTCTAGATAATGCAAATTCTGTTTTTATAAAGCACTGCCTTCCTTTACCTCTCTCATCGATTGGAATGTTATCTTGGGTCAGTGTAATATCAGTTTCTAAATTAAATTTTGAACCTGTTCTGACAGTAAACTCATATTCACCCAATTCATCGTTAATGGTTTTAAAATTTTTTTCTTTGAATTGAAGCTTCTGTTGTCTATATTCATTTTGCAAACCAATTCTGGTCACGAGGTCAACAGTTGAATCATAGATGGTTCTTATGTACTCCTTGTTCGCATTCTCACTATTGATTTTTGTACTGTCAATTGTTAGGCACTTTAGAAAACGACGGTATCCTGTGTATGCCTCTCCATTGAAAGTGATGAACTTGACGGTATAAAATTCGAAGGGGAAATTTTCGCTTCCATCAGCCAGTAGTTGGTTTATTTCATTAATAAGATCCTCATTGGGTTGATAAATCATATGCAAGCCACTCGAATTGGTTTTATCAGTATTATGCTTGCCGAAAAGATCTGGATTAGTCTCATCACTAAAATAAGCTTCAATATGCACTTCTGGTAATTTTTCAAAACTCCTATCTGTTTTAAAGAAATCAGATATTGCAGTTTTATTTAGAAGTGACTCCAATCCAACGGATTCGACTTTATGCCTGCTTCCGCTAGAAAGTAATTCTATCGCTTGTAATATTGAGCTTTTCCCTGCTTCATTATCCCCAATAATAACATTCATTTTTGGATCGAATTCAATTTCAAATTCGATGAACCGTTTAAAATTAAGAAGCTTTATTTTCTTTATGCAATTCATAATTATCCCTCTGCTTGATTAATTTGTTGCAGGTATTTGGCTCTGTAAAGGGCCGTAGGTTCGATTAGCGAAGCGTAATCGGACGTTCGAGAAATAAGGTGTTATTACGGTGAAATACTCACTGTCGGACATTCGATATAAAGCTGTTTCTCAATAGGCATATCTACTACTTGCCGTTATACCCGCCATGATTTTTTCACCTATGCAACCATCTTGATAAGGTCTGTTGCATAGGTGCGACAATCTGCTCTCGCCATGGGGTGGGCGAGGGGTAGGCTGTGAGATAACAACCCGCCCAATCTTTGCCCCGAATAAGCTGGGGAGTGTTACCGCGGTGCAATGCGCTGCGCTTGTTGCACCCTACGCTTGTTAACCGGCCTCGGGGCGGCGGGTTGGGTGTTGCCCCCTGTTGTTCGCCGAGGTGAGGGCACAAGGTCAGGAGCGCCGTCATGGACGACGGCGCAGACGCAGGCGGTACAGGGATGTACCGTCTGCGTCGTTCCGCCAGACCTTTTGCCTGAACCGAGGGAACCCGACGCAGGAGGGCGAACAAGTGGGGGTGGCCTTTCTTTTGGTGACTTTTCTTTGGCCACGCAAAGAAAAGTCACTCGCCAAGCCGCGCAGCGGCGGCGAAACCCCATCGAGGACGGAGTCCTCGTGTCCTGCGCGGCGAAGCCGTGCCATTGAGGCGTGGGACGACATTGCACCAGGCAATGACGTTACCGACCCCTCACCCTAACCCTCTCCCCCAAGGGAAGAGGGGATCAAACCGAAGTCGCCGAGGCTCGCGGGCGAAACCCCATCGAGGACGGAGTCCTCGCGTCCTGAATGGCGAAGCCGTGTCATTGAGGCGTGGGGCGGCATTCGCCAGGCAATGCCGTTCCCCACCCCTCACCCTTACCCTCTCCCGCAAGGGGAGAGGGGATCAAACCGAAGTCGCCGAGGCTGGCGGGCGAAATTCCGTCGAGGGCAGCGCCCTCGCGTCCTGCGCGGCGAAGCCATGCCATTCACACGTGGGACGACATTGCACCAGGCAATGAGGTTACCTACCCCTCACCCTGACCCTCTCCCGCAAGGGGAGAGGGGATGGTTACCGCGGACGATGATGCTTCGCTAATCGACCCTACCGACCCTACCGACCCTACGGCGTAGCCATGCCAAATGACGGTGAGTGACCCCCCCACCCTGACCCTCTCCCTCAAGGGGAGAGGGGATGGTGACCGTGGGCGAATACGCGGCGGGAATCGACCCGGCACCCAGGGGCGAGGGCAGAGTTGTGCCCCTGTGTTTCGCATGGCGACGCCGCTTGGGGGCCGGTTATGCCAAAATGTGAACAAATCGATCTTTCCCCCGGTCAATCGCGGTCTACCACTTGTCGGGCCCGCCCCGAGTTGGCTAAGGTAGCCGCCCATCAGATGCACGCAGTAGTGGAGGTAGGCATGGATAAAATTTTGCTGGCGCTCTCGGAGCAGATGATAAACGCGCAGGATCTGGAGAGCCTGACCCGCCCCTTGCTGGAGATGCTGGCGTCGGTGACCGGGCTGGAGTCGACCTATCTCACCGAGATTGACCTCGGGCAAAGCACCCAGCATGTCCGTTATGCCCGCAATGTGGCCGGGCTGCAGATCCCCGAGGGGATGACGGTGGAGTGGAGCGATACCCTGTGTCGCCGCGCCATCGACGATGAGATTGGCTACACCGATGACGTCGCCGCTCTGTGGGGGGACTCCCAGGCGGCCAGCGAGCTCGGCATTCGCTCCTATCTGAGCAGCCCGGTTCGCACCTCGACCGGCTCCCTCTATGGCACCCTGTGCGGCGCCAGTACCGAACAAAAGCCCGCGGTGGCGGGGGCGCAGCAGCTCATCGCCTTCTTCGCGCACCTGATTGCCGAACAGGTGGAGCGGGAGCAACTGCTGCGGCAATTGCAGCAGGCCAACGACGAGCTCTCGCGCCTGGCCCTCTCCGATCCCCTCACCGGGCTCCCCAACCGCCGCGCCCTGATGCTGGAGCTCACCCGCCTCTTCTCGTTGTCGGAGCGGGCGGGGCATCCGGTGCTCATCGCCTTTGTGGATCTCGATGGCTTCAAGGCCATCAACGACGAGCATGGCCACGAGGCGGGGGACAGGCTGCTCACCGCCATGGCGCGGCAACTGGGGGAGACCCTGCGCGGCGGCGATCTGCTGGCCCGCTTTGGGGGGGACGAGTTCGTGGCCGTGGGCATGGGGCCTTTCCCGGACGCCGACACGCTGGACGGGGCGGTGGCGGCGTTTCGCCAGCGCCTGTTCGAGCACAGCGTGCTGTCACTGCCGGTGGGGGACAAGGTGATCCATTATCCCGGTGCCAGCGTGGGGGCGGTGGCCGTGATGCCGGCCGAGGTCAGCGTCGAGGAGGCGCTGAACCGGGCCGATGCGAGCATGTATGCGGTCAAGCGCCAGCGCCGGGCCGCAGGGGAGGGCGGGAACCCGCCTCCTTCCAGTCAGGTGTCTGCCCCGCGATAGGAGCGGGGCGGGTTGAGAGGGCACAGGGTGGCGCGTCCACCCGGGTGCCAGTCTGTTTTCCCTTTTATCAGTTCGGAGCTCATACCATGGTTCATCTTCTTGTCCGCCGTGTGCGCGCCCTGGCCGGGCGGGCGGCCACCCTGGTGGCCGGACTCTGCGAGTATCAGCAGCGCATCTGGGTGGTCAGCATCGTCAAGGAGTCCTACACAGATACCTTCGTGGTCAACGAAGGGGGCTTCGAGGAGCCCTTGCAATGGATGCGCCGCAAGGGCTACAGCGCCGAGATGCTGGCCAGGGTGGAGGCCATGGCCCGATCCCAGGTGCTCCAGCTCGAGTGCGCCGGGCAGCATCACCGTCTGATGCGGGTGAAATAGGGGCGAAGCCGCCCCCGAATGGCCTGGGCGGCACCGCCGCCCGGGCATTGACCACATATCCTGCCGCCCTCTTCGTGTCAGACGGGGCAAATGGGTCGCCAGTTATGATTTTTCCGTGGTTCTCTCCGGCTTCAGACCGCCGGAGTAGACGCAAATCGCGGAGTTGTAGCTGTTGAAGGTGACCGCGTAGTTGAAATCGCAGAAATAGGCTGGGTGCTTGGTGGCGACAATGTCCCCCGCCTTGCATTTGTCCTGCATCCCCTCCACCAGGGTGTCGTTGTTTGACCCGAGACAGGCCTTGCCGGTGGTCTTGTCACCGCCGCAGGCCATCAGAAGGGCGCAGACCGAGAGACTCATCAACCATTTCGCTGTGTTGTGCATGTGTGTTCCCAAGAGATCGGAGAGATGGCGGGGAAGGGCGTGAGCGCGGCGCTGCCCGATGAAGGCGGCCAGCGGGCACGCTGCCGCCCCTGACTGTCGCTGCCACCGTGCGCCCTGCCCCTTGCCGTGAAAAAGGGGCCAACAGGCTCCTGCGCCCTATATTACGGACCCGAGGCGGTCTGCGTCACCCCTTGTCGTTGCAAGTGGCGAACATTAAACGGGTTTCGTGCGCTGGCTCAAAGGCGGGCCGGGGCCATGGCGGCCCCGGCGGGGGAAAAGGTCAGGGGGAGGGGAAGTATTTGTGCTGGAGCTGCTGGAAGTCGCTGCTGGCCAGCACCTGGGTCAGGCCGAGCTGGAACTCCCTGACCAGGGCATCGTCCACCGGGTGGCTGAAGGCGAAGCAGTACTGCTCGGAGCTCAACATCCAGCGCACCTCGAACTGGGCAGGATCCAGCTGCTGGGTCTTGATGAGATCCAGCAGGGTGGACTTGTTGCTGGAGACCAGATCGACCCGGCCCGAGGTGAGCATGCGCAGGGCCTGGGAGAGGCGGTTGGCGGTCATGATCTTCTGCTCGTCGAAGCCAGCGTTGAGCAGCAGTTGCTCCCCCACGTCGGATCGCACGGCGCCTATGGTGTAGCGCTGGGCCTCTTCCAGACGGGTCAAGGTCAGGGGGCGACTGGCGAGCCCCATCAGCACTATCTCGGCATAGCCGATGGGGCAGGCCCACTTGAACAGGGGATTGCGCGCCTCGGTGCGGGCGGTGGAGAAGAGCACCACATTGGGTTTCTGGGTCAGCAGGTAGTAACCCCTGGCCCAGGGGAGGATGCTGACGGGCTGGACAGGGGTGCCGGTCTTTTGCCACACCAGGTGCAGCAGGTCGATGGCAAAGCCGGTCGGGGCGCCATCCTCCCCGGTGAAGTTGTAGGGTTTGTACTCTTCGGTGAGGTAGTGCAGGCTGGCGAGCGCCGGGCTGGCCTGGGTCGCGGGAGTGCCCCAGACCATGGCCGCGAGGGCGGCGCAAGCGACCAGTCTGCGAAGGGGGACTGCAATGTCTATGTTCATCCTGACCGTCCTGCTGCCGAGTGCCCAGTTTCAAGTGTTGCCAAGTCACGGCGTTTCGCCACCCGGCGAATACGTTATCCGTCGGGGGTTGTCATCATTTCGCCACTCTCAACCGGATCGGCGCCCTCTTTTTATTACCAGGCCGGGCGGGTGTGACCCAGGGGGGTGAACGCCTCATCCCTCAGCCCCACCAGCAGGGTGCTGCCATCCTCTTGCAGACGAAACTCGCCGTAGCGGGCCGACTCATACTGATCTCCCGTGCCCTCTTCGAAGAAGAAGGCGTCAGGCCCGATAAACCACTGGCCGTCGCGCTGGCGCACCTTGAGCAGACGCTCCCCCGGGCCCGGGGCCTCGGGCTTGCCCCCTTCCACCCAGTGCACCACCTGATGTTCATCCAGGCGAACGACCAGGGTGTGGGGGCCGGCGGCGGCCTGGCGGCCCGCCAGCTGGCGGGCGAGGGCGTAGTTCAGGCGCATGTAGTCCCCCTGCATCAGGGAGCGGGGGTCGACCGGTGCCAGCTCGATCAGCACCACCTCCCCCTGGCTCATGGCGTGCTCGAAGCGCCAGACGGTGGCGTTGATGCCGGCGAGCAGGGCAAGACCGGTCAGCAAAAAGGCGAGGCGTCTCATGAGGGGCTCCCGTTGTGAAGGTGCTTGAGCCACTGACGGGTACCGAGCAGCAGGGCCCCCGAGGCGAGCAGCAGCCAGGACTTGGTCATCAGGGTCAGCCCCAGATCGTAGTAATAGAGGGAGCCAAAGCCGAGCAGCAGCAGGCCTGCCAGGGTCATCAGGGCCAGGCTGCCGGCGTAGAAGCCGAGCACCAGCACCAGGGCGCCAGCCCCCATGCCGGGAATGATGGCGCTGATCACCACCAGCGGCAGCCCGTAGCGCAGCGGCAGCCTGAGGCGAACCATGACCGCGAGCAGCAGGGCGGCGCTGAGCAGGGGATTGAGCCAGAGGGGCAGGCGGGAGCTGCCGAGCTCATTGAGCACGCTGGTGCCTCCCTCCCACAGGGGGTGGTGCAGCCGTCCCAGCACCAGCAGGGAGAGTGCCAGCCCCAGGGTGAGGGATTCATAGAGCAGATGGCGGGCGGGATCGCGCTCCGCCTGCAGCCAGCACAGGGCGACGGCGCCCATCACCAGCGGCAGAGCCAGCAGGTGCAGGCCGAGGCAGGCGAGGGCGAGGGTGAGCAGGATGGCGGCGGCGAAGCTGTGGAACAGCCTGATCAGCCAGTGCTCGAACAGGGCGGCCACCCCGAGGGAGAAGGCGGTCAGACCGAACCAGAGCCACGCGACGTTCAGATCCAGCCTGTCCAGCAGGCCGTAGAGCAGCCAGGCATCTGCCGCCAGCGCCAGCGCCAGCACGAACTGATCCCAGAGATCGCTGCGGGTCGCCATGCGGTTGAGACCGAGGGCGGCGGCCATCAGCACCATCCCCATGGCGAGGGCGTTGTTGGGGTCGCGGGTCAGCTGCTCGAAGGCCATGAAGAGGAAGAAGAGCAGGAAGAGGGCGGCTATCCAGCCCACCATACCGAGCAGAAAACGGCCCGACCAGTGGGGCTGTTCATCCCGGGGGGCATCCCCTTCCACAAGTTGGGCTGCACGCAGGCGTTCCCAGGGGGTGAGATCAGACATGCTGCCTCCGTTGTTGTTGCAGCCAGCGGCTGGCCATGACCGACAGGCCGATGGCGATGAGGGCCAGCAGCAAAAAGCCGTTCATGTCCGGCTCCATCCACTTGCCAAGGGCCGCGAGGATCACGGCGATAAGGCTCAGGCACCCCATGGCGAGCCCGGCGATGAACCTGTGGTGCCAGCGCAGGTAGGCGGCGCCGAGCCAGGCGAGCCAGGCAGGCCAGACCCAGGGAGAGGCGGCATCGAACAGGGCCAGCAGGGTGAGCAGGGTGATGCCGAGCCCCGCGGCCAGCCCCGCGAGCCAGGAGGGCATCAGGGCGTAGCGGGCGGGCACCAGGATGAGCAGACCCCAGAGGGCGGCGTTGAGCAGGGTCAGGCACCAGCCGAGGGCCTCCTCGTTGAAGGAGAAGAAGAGATCGAGAAGGCCGAGCCGCCAGTAGAGCACCAGGGCGAGCTGACCGAGCAGCCAGGCCAGGGTCCAGAGCAGCGGGCTTCTGCCAAGGGCCGCCAGCGGCAGCAGCATCAGGGCCCAGGTGGCGAAGAGCTGCCAGGGGTCGGCGCCGGTCTGGTAGGTCTGGCCCACCAGGGCGAGCAGGGCGCCGAGGTTGAGGGCCAGGGCCAGCAGCAGGGCCTGGCGCGGGGTGTCACTTATGGGTTTGCGCCAGAGCACCAGGAGCATGGCGAGCAACGGCAGCTCCAGCAGGGCGAGACGTGAGAGGCGCCCCAGGGCCTGCCAGTTGAAGGCGACGAAGAAGACGAGGCCGGCGCCAAGGCAGAGGCAGCCGAGCCAGAGCAGCAGCCTGTCGAACAGCCACTGCCAGCGGGCAGGGCCGGGGGGCAGATCGCACAGGGCCAGGGCGGCAGGCAGCGAGGCCCGTGGCAGGCGGCCGCGCCTGACCCAGTCGAGCAGGGTCTGTCTTGAGGTGAGGTGCATGGGGGCTCCTGAAGCCGTGATGCCTGAAAGATAAGGCATTATGGCACGGCGACGCGTCTCGGGGCAGGGGCGCCGTCGGCGCTGCGACACAGGTCGCGGCACGGGGCCATGTCTTTGCACTAAAAAGGCCCCCGCCGTGAGGAGGGGGCCTGAAGGACGTCCGGGGCGGCGGTGGCGATCAGTGCTCACGCTGATCCCCCGCCGGCTTCTATGGAGGTCAGGCGAAGATCAGGGTGGAGATGCCAAGCCCCGCAAAGAGGATGGCGCAGGCAATGCGGATCCCCTTGAGGGGGAGCTTGTCGGCCCCGAGCTTGCCGAGCAGCACCACGGGCACGTTGGCCAGCATCATGCCGAGGGTGGTACCGGTGATCACCTGGATCAGGGAGTCGTACTTGGCTGCCAGCAGCACGGTGGCTATCTGGGTCTTGTCACCGATCTCGGCGATGAAGAAGAGCACGAAGGTGGCCATGAAGGGGCCGTACTTGTCCAGGGAACTCTCTTCATCGTCCATCTTGTCCGGCACCAGGATCCAGGCGGCCATGGCGATGAAGGCGCCAGCGACCAGCCAGGTCATCACCTTGGGATCCATCCAGCGACTGATGAATTCCCCTATCCAGGCGGCCCCTGCGTGGTTGAGCAGGGTGGCAGCCAGCATGCCGGCGATGATGGGCCAGGGTTTGCGAAAACGACAGATGAGCAACAGGGCCAGCAGCTGTGTCTTGTCGCCGATCTCGGCGATGGCAACGCTGATGGTGGAGGTTAACAAGGCTTCCATAAAAATGACCGGGGGACGGAATTGTTATAAACCAGAGACAAGCCTGCGCCATCCGTCCCCGGTTTTGGCACTGGCCCGTCAAAGGTCTTGTCAAATCCGGCATTGCCCGGATCACCCTGACCATGGTGAGTTGGCACCAAGTATGTTGATCAGGATCGCGCACGGAACGGGTCCGTGGCGAGACTACTCCCCCTCGATGGGAGCGGGCATTCTAGGGAAAAACCCCCGGTGAGGCAAGGCGCGGGATGGGGAATTATCCCCCCACCAGCTTGACCTGAAAGCCGGCCTTCTCCAGTTCGGCCTTGATAAGGTCCCGTTTGTCCCCCTGGATCTCGATGATCCCCTCCTTGAGACCGCCGCCGGTACCGCACTTCTTCTTGAGCAGGGTGGCGAGGGCCTTCTGCTGGTCGACGGGAACGCCGTGGATGCTGATGACCCCGGCCCCCTTGCGTCCCTTGGTCTCGCGGCGGATGCGCACGACCCCGTCGGCGGGGAAGGGGGAGGCGTGCTGGGCGGGGGCGGATTCCTTGATCATGCCGCCGTCCGTGCTATAGACCAGGCGGCTGTTGTTGTCGTGACTCATGGCAATACTTTGTCGGTTAGCTAAGCGGAGTTTGATTTTACGCAAATAAATGTTGAGGGCACAGCTTATAATCCCCCCATTAAAAGCGAATTATTCTTGTTTAACTTCAGGAGCCCGTCATGGTACTCACAGAGCTGTCGCCGGGACAGAGCGCTCGCATCACGCACATGAACCACCTTGGCCGCGCCTTGCGGCGCAAGCTGATGGTGATGGGGCTGCTGCCCCAGACCGAGATCCTCTATCTGCGGGCCGCCCCCCTGGGGGACCCGCTCCAGATCCAGTGCCAGGGCATCTGCCTCTCCATGCAGCGGAGTCTGGCCCAGCAAATCGAGGTGGAGCCGGTATGAGCTACAACCTGGTCACAGTGGGCAATCCCAACAGCGGCAAGACCTCCCTGTTCAACGCCCTGACCGGCTCCCGCCAGCAGGTGGGGAACTGGAGCGGGGTCACCGTCGACAAGAAGATGGGGGCCTTTGCTGCCCGCGGGCAGGAATACACCCTGGTGGACCTGCCCGGCATCTATGCCCTGGCCAACCAGGAGGCGAGCCTGGACGAGCAGATCGCCAGTCGCTTCGTCCAGCGCCAGCAGCCGGATCTGCTGCTCAACGTCATCGATGCCGCCAACCTGGAGCGCTCCCTCTACCTCACCCTGCAACTGCGGGAGCTGGGGCTGCCCATGGTGGTGGTGCTCAACAAGATGGATCTGCTGCAAAAGCGGCGCATCACCATCGACGAGGCCTTGCTCGCCAAGGCGCTGGGGTGCCCCGTGGTGTCGCTCTCGGCCCACAATCGCCAGCAGGTGGCGGCTTTCAAAGAGGGGATCCACCAGTTTATCGGTCAGTCCCAGCCCGCCCTGGTGCTCGACTACGGTCAGCCCCTCGAGGGGGACATCGCCGAGCTGGAGACCCTGCTCGCCCCCCATCATCTGCATCGCCGTGGCCGCGCCCTGCGCCTGCTGGAGGAAGACATCGCCATGCAGGAGACCCTGGCGGCGGGGCAGCAGGCGGCGGCCGACAACGTGGTGAGCCGCGCCCACCACGTCCAGGACATCGACCTGCAACTCGCTGATTTGCGCTACGGCCATATCCACCACTGGTGCCAGCAGGCGTGCCGCCATCAGGACAAGCTCACCGTCGCCCAGAGCGAACGGCTGGACAGGGTGCTGCTCAACCGCTGGGTGGGCATCCCCTTCTTCCTGCTGGTGATGTACCTGATGTTCATGTTCGCCATCAAGGTGGGTAGCGCCTTCATCGATTTCTTCGACATCCTCGGGGGTGCCCTCTTCGTGGACGGGGTGCACCACCTGCTGGGGCTGATGAATGCCCCCGACTGGCTGGGAGCCGTGCTCGCGGACGGCGTGGGTGCCGGTTTGCAGACGGTGGCGACCTTCATCCCCGTGGTGGGCTGTCTCTTTCTCTTCCTCGCGGTGCTGGAGAGCTCCGGCTATCTGGCCC
>Ga0247725_1001375_pt1 | contig 12502 bp, 9 predicted proteins | sample OKSTACKMCFT3sol_FD_183021 | JGI IMG/M metagenome (GOLD analysis project Ga0247725, IMG submission 183021) | Subsurface sediment microbial communities from gas well in Oklahoma, United States - OK STACK MC-FT3-sol | ecosystem: Environmental > Terrestrial > Deep subsurface > Rock core/Sediment... | reverse complement strand
GAGTCATGGTTTCGCCTTTTACGTCTTGTAGGTTCAGAGGTGTGCCTGTGGTCATCGCCACATTGAGGCAGGCGCATTGTAATTGAACATGTAATACTACGACAAGAATTACAAAAAGATTTTTTCTGAATTCTTCGTTATGCTGGAAGCAGAAAAGATGAATGAGAAACTTATGAAATATTTGGTATTAAGCATGAGCCTGGTGATGTTGAGTGGCTGCTCTGAGGGTGAACTGACGTTACGCGCTGTTTGTGAGCAAGAACCAGGTCTGTGTAGTGACTTAAATAGCGACTCCCATTGCAATTTGCAGCGTCGTGATTTGATTATGCAACGCTTTGAAGAAAAACGATTACCCTCAGACAAAAACAAATATCAGTTACTGGTCGATTTTGAAAAATATTCCAAATGTATTGAGCTTGCTGCTGGTATCGAACATATCAAGCTGAAAGAAAAAACCACCACCCGTATGATTGGCTACATGACCAGTCTGAAAGAAATCAGGCGCTTAAGTGACGAAACTGTCAGCTCAGACGATCCACATTTGCTGTTTTACCACTGGTCACGAAATAAAAGTGACAGTCATCTGCAACGTTTTTTACAGGCAGAACAAAATAAGCAACTGGAAACGCCTGAACTGCAAATGGCGCTGGTCAGTTACTACAGCAAAAGAGATACTGAAAAAAGCATTCAGCTACTGCATCATGCTTTAGAACTTTATCCACCAAATCCTAAGATCGATCCTGAAATTTATGCGTCACTAACCAGCATATTTTACAAGAAAAAAGACTACGCAAGTTCCTATCACTGGGCAGTACTTGCACAAAAAAGTGGGGCTTTTAATGTGGAGTTACAAGAATTAAAAATATATTTGGAACAGGCAAAGCTTGACCATAAAAAAATAAAAGAAGCAGCTGAACATACCTTGGCTCAGCTGCAACTGGGTCAGTTTACTCCGCCGAAATTTTAACGTCAGGATTAAATAACAACGACACTGAATTGACACAATAACGTTGCCCGGTCGGTGCCGGGCCATCGTCAAACACATGACCTAAGTGCGCGTCGCAGTGTTGGCATAAAATTTCTATTCTGGTCATACCATGGGAAGTGTCTTTTTCGTACTTCACCTGACCTTTAATAGCCTTGCTGAACGACGGCCAGCCACAACCCGAATCAAATTTATCTGCTGAATCAAATAACGGCTGCTGACAACAAACGCAGTGGTAACTACCTGTGTCTTTATTATGTAGCAAGGTTCCACTAAAAGGATACTCAGTGCCCTTTTGCCGTGTCACTCTGTATTGTTCATCGTTGAGCTGCTGACGCCACTCTTGTTCAGATTTTTTCATTCACCGCTCCAAGTCAAAGTACATGCTGCACAGCACTCAGGTTCTCTACTGTAAAACAGCAACTTTTAACAACAGTACTTCTAATACGTAAAAAGCCCCTTGCGGAGCTTTTTATTTACTTAATTTTTTGCATCGGCCTGTCGTTATGACTCCAGTCGACGTGAAAAGTTTTACCTTTGGCTTTATCAGTGCGCTCAAAGGTATGAGCGCCAAAATAATCCCGTTGTCCTTGCAGTAAATTCGCAGGCAACACCGCAGTGCGGTATGAATCGTAATAACTTAACGCTGAGCTTAAAGCAGATACCGGAATACCTGTCATGGCAGCTTCTGCCACAGCGCGGCGCCAATTCATCTGATTGACAGAAATTTGTTTGGAGAAAAATGGATCCAGCAACAAGTTCTGTAAATCATCGTTACGCTCATAAGCTTCGGTAATAGACTGCAAAAACACTGCACGGATAATACAACCTGCACGCCAAATTTTTGCAATCTCAGCAAAGTTCAGCTGCCAACCATGCTCTGCTGCTGCAGTTTTCATTAAATCAAAACCCTGTGCATACACACAGATTTTTGCGCAGTAGAGCGCATCATGCAGCTGTTTAATCATCTGCTCTGCGGTCTGGTTTGTGCAGTGTTCTCGCACAGGGCCAGACAATAAGGTCGAGGCCAGCACTCGCTGATCTTTTAAGGTCGACATAGAGCGGGCAAACACAGCTTCGCTGATGGTCGGCGCAGGGCAACCTAATTCCAGACTGCTGACGGCAGTCCATAGACCTGTGCCTTTTTGCCCTGCTTTATCCAGAATTACGTCCACCAGAGGTAAGCCTGTTTCTGAATCTTTAGTGGCCAGCACTTCAGCGCTGATTTCCATCAGGTAGCTATTTAATATGCCCTGATTCCACTCTTTAAAGACGTCAGATACCTGTTGTGCGCTCATGCCCAAGGCGTCACGCATCACCTGGTAGACTTCACAAATCAGCTGCATATCGGCGTATTCAATACCGTTGTGCACCATTTTTACATAATGGCCCGATCCACCAGGCCCAATGTATGTTGCACAAGGTTCGCCTTCAGTCACTGGATTACCAGGCTCGTGCCGCTCCAGTGGACGGCCTGTGGCCGGATCGACTTTAGCAGCTATAGCACGCCATATAGGTTCAATCCGTGTCCAGGCATAAGGATCACCACTTGGCATTAAAGAAGGACCAAAACGGGCCCCCACTTCACCACCGGATACGGCAGTACTGAAGAAAATAAATTTCCCTTCGTAATGTTTTTCACGGCGTACTGTGTCAGTCCACAGGCTATTGCCTGTGTCGACAATAATGTCGTCGGCCTGAATACCTGCATCAATCAGCTTTAAGCAGACATCATCGACAGGTTTGCCGGCTGGCACAGATAAAATAACTAAATGAGGGGAAGATAAACGCGACAGAAGTTCTGTATAAGAGTTGCAGCTGATCACTCGGGCCGGTTTGTCGCCCCGCTCGGCTTTGTCCTGCGCTATAACAGCTTCCAGTTTTTTATGGTCTAAATCAAAAGCGGCAACCCGATAACCGTGATCAGCCAGATTTAAAATGAGGTTCTTCCCCATTACACCTGCGCCGACAAAACCTATATCACATAATACGGATGTCTCAGACATTTGATTTTCCTTTTAAAATCCGGCACTGCAAAAGTGGCCGCGATTATACTGGAAAACTCCGGATAAAGAAAAAGCTCAACTGAAAAAACTCATCTCCAAATGGATAAAGATCGTTCACTCTGCAAATATCGAGTCCTTATTGCTGATTTTTCCAGCGGCTCACCAGTCTCAAACTGAGTATCAACAAGCAACTGCCAGCTTTTTTTCGGTAACTCGACCTGAAGCGGATGATCACTAGCGTTGATAATCACCAGCATGGCCTGATGATCTTTTAAGTGCTCAATGACAAAAACACAGTTTGTTTTGTAGGGATCTGTCCAGTGTTCGTCTTGTTTTACACTGCCATCTGCTAAATACCAACTGACCTGATGTTTATCACCATGCAGCTGATACTGATCGTCCAGCAAAGAGAGCTGCTGTAAACAGGTAAACTGCTGACGCAAATGAATCATCTTTTTGACGAACCCCAGAAACTGGGTGGCCTGGTAATCCAACTGCCAGTGTAGCCAGCTGATTTCATTGTCCTGGCAATAGGCATTGTTATTGCCTTGTTGGGTGTGACTCAGCTCATCTCCCCCCAACCAATGCACTATGCCCTGACTAAGCATTAGCGTTGCCACTAAGTTACGTTTATGCCTGAATCTTTTTTGCAAAATGTCAGCATCGCTGCTGGGCCCTTCCACACCATAATTCAGGCTTAAATTGTGGCCATGGCCATCGCGGTTCTGCTCTGCATTCAACCAGTTGTGTTTATCCTGATAACAGACCATGTCCTGCAAGGTAAAACCGTCGTGATAACTGATGTAGTTCACGCTGCAGCAGGCAGGTTTATGATGTTTCTGGAAAATATCGCGTGATCCCAACAAGCGGGTGGCGAACTCAGGCAACTGACTTGCATCCTGCCGCCAGAAAGAGCGAAAGGTATCGCGGCATTTATCATTCAGTTCTGACCAATGCGCCGGAAACTGCCCCAACTGGTAACCAAAAGGCCCTAAGTCCCAGGGTTCAGCTATCAATTTAACCTGACTTAACACCGGATCCTGTGCTATTACCTGTAAAAAAGTTGCATAGGCATCAAAACGCTTATGTTCACGCGCTAAAGTCACAGCTAAATCAAAGCGGAAACCATCGACCTGCATCTCTGTTGCCCAATACCTCAATGCATCTAACACTAAACGTTGAGTCACTGGATGCGCCACATTGAGCGTATTACCGCAGCCGCTGTAATTACAGTTTTGCTGATAATCGGTAATGTCGGCGTGATTTTCAAACAGATAATAATGCCTGTTAGCTAAACCTCTGAAACTTAAACGATAGTCCTCAGCCTCCGCCGTGTGGTTAAACACCACATCCAGAATCACTTCCAAACCATGCTGGTGATAAGTACGGATCAGCTCTTTAAACTCTGTCACTGCATCCTCGACCTGATAACGGGCATCAGGAGCGAAAAAATTGATCGGGTTATAGCCCCAATAATTACTCAGTTTCAGCTTTTCTAAGCGTGGCTCACTCATAAAACTGGCGACAGGCAATAACTGCACTGTGGTAATGCCTAAGTCTTTTAAATGCTGAATAACAGCCGGATGACACATGCCCTGATATTTACCGCGAAGAGCGTCCGGTACATCCGGATGCAATTTGGTCAGCCCCTTAACATGGGCTTCATAAATAATGGTTTTCTCGCGAGGTATCGCAGGTTTTTTGGCGCCTTGCCAATCAAAAGCCTGCGATGCCAGCACTGCTTTGGGCACCATATAATGGCTGTGCACCTGATAAAGCCGTTCGTTCCAGACTAAAGCGCGATTCAGTTGTTTGGCATAAGGGTCTATCAATAATCTGTTGCGATCAAACACCAACCCTGAACTCGCCTGACAAACACCTTCGGCCCGCAGGCCATATAAAGTGCCAGGTTCAATACCTTCCAGCTGTATATGCCAAACTTCTCCGGTACGGGCAAAAAACTCAACCTCAGCCAGCGGCTCTTCGGTATCAGGACAAAATAAACATAACCAGAGCGAAGACGCATCAGGCGCATACACAGAAAAGTTCCAGCTATGTGGGCCTGTCTGAGTGGGACCTGGTGGATAAGCCGTACCTGTACTACTTATCCATTCAGGAGTTGGCTCTGGTTTAGTATTCACGATGATTTACGTCTCACATAAAGGGTCGACAAAGGAGGTAAATCCAATTGCACCATATAGTCTAAGCCAAATGCTGCGGCTGGAAAGGCTGGCAAATATTCACCCACCGGATAATTACTGCCCCAGTAATATTCGCTGTCTGTGTTGAGGATCACTTCGTATTCGCCTTGTTCTGCCACAGATAAACGGAAAGCGCTGCGTGGTATTGGCGTAAAGTTACTGACCACATACACAGCCTGGCCTTGTTGATCTAAACGATAGAAACTTAAAGTGCTGTGTTCAGCATCCTGATAATTAATCCAGCGGAATCCCGCTGGTTCGTGATCCAGTTGATGCAGAGGCGCACAGGCTTTGTACGTCAGGTTTAAATCACGGAATAATTGCTGTATGCCTTTATGCTTTTCGAAAGATAATAAAAACCAAGGCAATTGCTGGTTGTGATCCCATTCGGTGCCCTGACCGAACTCATTGCCCATAAAGTTTAACTTTTTCCCTGGGTGCGCAAACATAAAGGCGTAATAAGCCCTTAAATTAGCGGCTTGTTGCCATTCATCCCCAGGCATCTTATTGATGATACTGCCTTTGCCATGCACCACTTCGTCGTGTGACAAAGGCAAAATGAAGTTCTCATTAAAGGCGTACACCATAGAGAAAGTTAAATCGTTATGGTGGAACTTACGATAGGCAGGGTCTTTTTTAATGTAACGCAGCGTGTCGTTCATCCAGCCCATGTTCCATTTAAAGCCAAAACCTAACCCGCCTAAATCCACAGGTCGGGTCACGCCGTTAAATGATGTTGACTCTTCCGCTATCATCATGGCTTTTGGATACTGGCGATACACTTCAGTATTCAGCCAACGTAATAAACTAATGGCTTCATAGTTATGATTACCACCGTCGATATTAGGCACCCATTCTCCATCACGACGCGAATAATCCAGATACAACATCGACGCCACCGCATCAACCCGTAGCGCATCAATATGAAAGTAATCCAGCCAGAACAAAGCACTGGCGACTAAAAACTGCCTTACCGGATCTTTGCCGTAATCATAAATGCAGGAATTCCAGTCCGGGTGCCAACCACGGCGTGGATCTTCGTATTCATATAAATGACTACCATCAAAACGGGCCAGGCCATGCGCATCTTCCGGGAAGTGAGCTGGAACCCAATCTAAAATCACGCCGATTCCGGCCTGGTGGCACGCATCGACAAAAGCTTTGAACTGATCCGGAGTACCAAAACGTGAAGTTGCGGCAAACAACCCCAACGGCTGATAACCCCATGAACCAGAATATGGATGTTCCATCACAGGCAGTAATTCGATATGGGTGTAGCCCATATCCAACACATAAGGAATAAGCTCAAGCGCAAGCTCAGTATAGGTGAGTGGCTCACCATGCTGATTGTGCTTCCAGGAGCCAGGATGCAGCTCATAAATGCTCATGGCTTCATGATAAGGATCAAAATGCCGCTCTTGCCATGTTTTATCCTGCCACTTGTACTGAGAGTGATCGAAAACCAACGAAGCATGAGAAGGATATTGTTCAGCGGCAAAGGCCAAAGGATCTGCTTTATGAGGTAATAAATTACCAAAAGCGTCTTTGATTTCAAATTTATAACGCACACCAGCGCCAACCTCTGGCATCACCAACACCCAATGACCACATTCAGTGCGTTGCATCGGATGACGGCGGCCATCCCACTGATTCATATCGCCTATCAGACTGACACTGGATGCATTAGGAGCAAAAACAGCGAAGCGGGTTGCGTTAAGTTTCTTTTTACCAAGGTTCAGCTCTATAAGCTGTGCACCTAGCTGTTTATAAAGATTCTCTGGTTTGCTGTTGACAAAGTGCACAGCGTAATAGGCTTCGTCTTGAAACTGATAAGGGTCAACCAGCTCATAACCATGATGATGAGGGGTTTCTATCTGAAAATAATAAGGACTGGCTTTACGTTTTTTAGGTAATTCAAGTTCAAATAAACCATGTAAAACAGGCTTTGCCGCCATCTGACCCAAAGATTTGCGGGTCGCAAAATCAAATACTTCAACTTTGGCCGCATCTGGCAAATAAGCGCGGATCATTAAACCTTTTGTTGTTCCTTGTTGCCAGGACAATACAGAGAATGGAGACGAACAACTGGCAGAGGCTAACTGAGTTACGGACATGAACTATCCTTTTGATTTTTTTACCGTCTTGGTCTCTAAGATAACAAATTACAATAAAACTGCCATGGGGTTATGGCAGTTTTATAACCGAATTATTTGAAGCCATCGCTTTATTTTTTTGCTATGGCCTCAAAAATTCGAATTACATCGTGACTTTAGCGCCTGTTAACTACGACGTAAACGAGTCAGCTCTTGCAGTAATTGATTAACATTTTGTTGCTGCGCTAGTTGTTCTAAGGTCATAGTCAACTTGCGTCGCCAGTTCGGGTATTCATCGCTGGTGCCCGGGATATTCACTGGTTGTGTCATTTCCATCCAGTCTTCCAACTGCAAACACAATAACTGACTAGAGCCTTTAGCAACATGGCGCTGAATGGCATAACTCAGCTCAGTACTCATACCGACATGGTCTACATTGTGGTCAAAATTCGAGTCCAACATTTTGTGGCCATGCAATGAATCAAGGATTTTTTGTTTGTCTTTATGACGGGATTCAAATAATGCAGGTAACTGATCATCACGATACAGCCCCACTTCTTTACCTAAATGCAAGTCATCACAGTGCCAGTAACCTATTAAAGTTGGCATATCATGGGTTGTTAACGTCGCCATAGCCTGCACCGGATAGTGAGCCGGAGACACGTAACCACCATCTTCGGCTTTTTCAAAGAAAAATACCCGGTAAGAATACATACCGTACTCAGCCAGTATTTCACGAATGCCGTCTGGTACTGTGCCTAAGTCTTCGCCTATCACCACCACCTGATGGCGCTGCGACTCAAGAGCCAAAATACCTAATAAATCCTGGATCGGGTAATACACATAAGCTCCGTCCCCTGCACTTTCAGCTCCTTTCGGCACCCACCATAAGCGTAATAAGGCCATAACATGGTCAATACGCAGCGCACCTGAATTTTGCATATTAGCGCGGAATAAATCGATCATAGGCCGGTAAGCTTGCTGGAACATTTGATAAGGCAGCATAGGAGGTAAACCCCAGTTCTGGCCTTTAGGTCCTAAAATATCAGGCGGCGCACCTACGCTGGCACCACGGCAATACAGTTCAGGGTTCCCCCAGATTTCAGTCGAAGCTTCACTGACGCCAACAGCTAAATCACGGTACAAACCTAATAACATGCCCTGCTCTTTGGCAAAGGCTTGCGCTTTTGCCAGCTGTTCACGGGCAATAAATTGCAGATAGCAGTAAAAATCCAGTTCATGGGCATGCTCTTCGGCAAATGCCAGCACTTCAGCGCTATCAGGTCTTTGCCAGGCTTCAGGCCATACAGGCCAGCCCCACGCATGCACATCTTTTTGAATTAAATGGGCGTGAATTGCATCGTACAACGCCAACTGTAATAAACTTTCACCAGATTGTTGTTTAAATACAGAAAATGCCTGAGCAAGTTCAGTATGTTCAGCCTGATGCTCAGTAAACCATTGATACAGTGCCTTTAACACCGGCAGCTTCAAACGGGTCACAGCAGTATAATCCACCCATTCAGCAGCACGCGCAGCCTCTAGCTGTTGCTTAAAGCCTGGCGCATTAACCAACTGTTTAACCTGCTGGCATTGATCAAAACCCAACATTTCAGGCACGGCTAAATAAATAATATTTAACCAGCGACGTGAAGATGGACTATAAGGGCTGGCGGATTCCGGCATGGCTGGATAAAGTGCATGGATGGGGTTTAAACCGACAAAATCAGCGCCTTGTTTGGCTAAATGACCCAGCAGGAAACGTAAGTCTGCAAAGTCTCCAATACCCCAATTCTGTTCTGAACGCACACAGTACAATTGCACCGATACGCCCCATTGTTTTTGCTTCTTAAATTCGGCAGGCTGGAAACAGGCAGGTGGTGTAATGATCAATGACTGAACAAAATCCAGCTCACCTAAAGTCAAGCTTAAACTGTGATAACCCTGCTCAAGCAGTAATGGCAAAGTCCATTGATATTGTTGATATTCTTCGCCGTCAAATACTATCACCTGGTTTAAATCAGCATCCTCTGTCGCAGTCACTGTAAAGGTATGTGTTTTACCTTGTTCAGTGTTCAATACAAGCTCTAAAGGTGTATTGGCTAAGGCGATAGGTAACTTCAACTGAATTTGTGTATCTTGCCCGGCTTTTTGCACCGACACAGGATCGAGCAATAGCTCCCAGTGATCTTGTTGGCGCTCAATTAACTGCTCGCGGGTTAACGCATCGTTATCCACAGCAAAACCCTGGGCTGCTAATAAAGTGAGTAAATTTTTCTCTTCGACTTCTGATTGGTTGCCCCATGCGTCGGTAAATTTTGTTTCTATGCCTGTGAAGGCAATCAGATCGGAAAGTAATTGTTTGTCCATAAAGGCTCCAGGGACCCGCATTTTGCTCGGAAAAGTAAATGGTTAGCGAAAATTAATTATCACAGTCTACTCCAGATTCAAGACCTGGATTAAGAAAATACGAATGCATAACTTTTTTGTACTTGAAAAGAATGACAAAAAATGTAATTTTATTACAGAATTAAATTACAGTCTGGGGATAGGTTATGACAATTCGTGTAGCAATTAATGGTTTTGGTCGTATTGGCCGCAACGTTTTACGCGCTTTATATGAGTCAAAGAAGAATTATGACATCAAAGTTGTAGCCATCAACGATTTAGGCGATGCCGCTATTAATGCTCATCTACTGAAGTACGACACAGCTCACGGCATTTTCTTCGCTGACGTAGAGCACTCAGACAAAGCCATTTTCGTTAATAAAGATGAAATTCTGACCTTAAGTGAACGTAGTCCGGCGAACCTGCCATGGGCCGAATTAAATGTCGACGTAGTACTGGAATGTACAGGTCTGTTCACCAACCGTCAGACTGCAGGTGCTCACTTAACAGCAGGTGCAAAGAAAGTCATTATCTCTGCTCCGGCGAAAGATGTGGATGCGACTGTAGTGTATGGTGTAAACCATGATGTCATTACTAAAGACATGACCATCATTTCTAACGCTTCATGCACCACCAACTGTTTATCTCCTATCGCCAAGCCGTTAAACGACGCCTTAGGCATCGAATCAGGTTTAATGACCACTATTCACGCTTACACCAACGACCAGCGTTTAAGTGATGTGTACCACACTGACGTTCGCCGTGCCCGTGCAGCTGCGATGTCGATGATCCCAACTCAAACAGGTGCAGCTGCAGCTGTAGGTTTAGTAGTACCAGAGCTGAAAGGTAAATTTGACGGTTTAGCAGTGCGTGTGCCAACACTGAACGTATCTTTAGTGGATTTATCTTTTATTGCCGGTCGTAACACCACGGTAGAAGAAGTCAACGATATTATCCGCAAAGCTGCAGCACAAAGCCCGATGAATCAGGTATTAGCGGTCAACGATTTACCATTGGTATCAGTCGATTTCAACCACAACCCAATGTCATCTATTTTTGATGCCAGTGAAACCCGCGTAAACGGTCGTCTGGTGAAAGTAATGGCATGGTATGACAACGAGTGGGGTTTCAGTAACCGTATGCTCGACAACACTGTTGAACTGATGAAACATAGTCAGTAAGCTTCAGAACCTTTGCAGAGGCGGCTTTTTAGCCGCCTTTTCTTTCTCCTGAATTTGAGGTCATCAGATGTCCAGCAACGCCATTACTCAACTCTCCGGGTTTGCCCACTTAGAGGATTTACCTTGTTTTGTACTCACTTGTGGTCAGGCAACAGCTGTCATTAGCAGCTATGGCGCTCACCTGCTCTCTTATAAGCCAACAGCAGAGGTTGAGGTCATTTATTTATCACCTGAAGCGGCATGGCAAAATAATACCCCTATCCGCGGAGGCGTACCTGTATGCTGGCCCTGGTTTGGACCTGTAGCAGCAGAGTTTAACCCTGCAGCACAAAAGTTACCGAATCATGGCGTAGTGCGTACTGAACTTTGGCAGCTTGTGACCCAGTCAGTCACCGAATCCGCTGTCAGCATTGAGTTTCATATAGAAACCAAAGCTTTGCCTTATTCCGACGCGCCTTCTTATTTAGGTTTGACCCTGCAGTTAACCGAAACCGCTTTAACCCTGACGCTAAACTCGGACCAGGGCTTACAGCAAGCTGCATTACATAGCTATTTTAACGTGGATTCAGTGCATCAGGTTTCAGTCAGTCCCTTGTCCGGAGATTATCTGGATAAAGTACAAGGCGGCGGGCGTTTTGTGCAGCCACAGGCTGAACTGAAATTCACAGCAGAAGTGGACAGGGTTTATCTCAATACCGCGGATGAGTTAACTTTAGATCAGCAAAGCACTGCTGTGCAGATCACTCAGCAAGGCCACGATGCCAGCGTGTTATGGAATCCATGGACAGAAAAAGCGGCAGCATTAAAAGACTTACCTGATACAGGTTATCTGGATTATGTTTGCGTAGAAACAGCCCGCTTGGATCTGAGCAATACAGCCCCGCTGCAATTGGTACAACAAATCCGTTATTTGGCTTAGTCTGGCCAGCTGGAATAGAAAGGCAACAGCAACAGCTTTTCCCCTTCTGTGGCATGAAGCAGTGTCAACTGCAATTGCCACTGCATTCTCGGCTGACTGCAGGCGCCCAACACCATTTCAGTATTATAAAGCTGTGACTGCCCAGCCACAGCTTCAAACACCAGTGGTATAGTACCCATACTCATCGACAGACCTGTAACTTCTGCTTGTTTGATTTTCCAACCGTCCGACAATTCGATAGTCCAGTTTAGAATTTCTTCGACCGGCGCATCAGCCGGGCTTAAACTTACGCTGACTTGTTTATCTTTGTGCAGCTGCAACACATGGTGCTGCTGTACAGGTTCTTCCTTTGAGCAACTGATCAGACAAAGCAAATAAAAAGCCAGAACAAGCAATCTCATCTGTTCATTTTCCGTAGATAAAGGATGGCAAGTGTACCTTCTTGTAGCGATCAAACGCAAAACACTGCTGTAATTGGTTATTTTGCGACCAGCAGTATTGTTCTACATCATAAAAGCGGCTGTTTTGCCTATCTTTTTAAAGGCAAAACTCGTATTATTTCGCCCCAAAATGGTTAGGGGTTTAGTTGCTTTGCTTGTTACGGAGGCTGCTACACTGTTAATCAACAATAAGAAGGGTCACCTTAGGGTGAATTTTTAATCACTAGCAATAAACTGCAGCGGAACTCAACATGAGCCAGACCAAATCGTTAAATGTTGACTACAACTA
>Ga0247725_1001372_pt1 | contig 12549 bp, 12 predicted proteins | sample OKSTACKMCFT3sol_FD_183021 | JGI IMG/M metagenome (GOLD analysis project Ga0247725, IMG submission 183021) | Subsurface sediment microbial communities from gas well in Oklahoma, United States - OK STACK MC-FT3-sol | ecosystem: Environmental > Terrestrial > Deep subsurface > Rock core/Sediment... | reverse complement strand
GGCGGTGGCTTCGGCACCCGCCTGATGGAGGAAGTGCGGGAGAAGCGCGGCCTCACCTACGGCGTCAGCTCCGGCTTCACCGCCATGCAGGTGCAGGGCCCGTTCATGATCGGCCTGCAGACCCGCGCCGAACTCAGCGACGGCACCCTCAAGCTGGTCAAGGACATCGTCCGCGACTACCTGGCCCAGGGCCCGACCCAGAAGGAACTGGACGACGCCAAGCGCGAACTGGCCGGCAGCTTCCCGCTGTCCACCGCCAGCAACGCCGACATCGTCGGCCAACTGGGCGCCATCGGCTTCTACGGCCTGCCGCTGACCTACCTGGAGGACTTCATGAAGCAGGTCCAGGGCCTCAGCGTCGAACAGGTGAAAGCGGCCATGGCCCGCCACCTCGACCCGGACCGCTTCATCATCGTCACCGCCGGCCCCACGGTTCCCCAGAAGGAACTGCCGGCACCGACCGAGAAGCGCTTCAAACCCAGCTTTGGCATCCCGGAGCACTGATGGCCACACGTACCCCGAAGAAGCCCTCGGCCCATGGCGGCCAGGGCCAGCTGCGCATCATCGGCGGCGAGTGGCGTTCGCGCCGCTTCGCCTTCCCCGACGGTCCCGGCCTGCGCCCGACGCCTGACCGCGTCCGCGAAACGCTGTTCAACTGGCTCGCCCCCTATATAGAGGGCGCGCGGGTGCTGGACCCCTTCACCGGCAGCGGCGCGCTCTACCTGGAGGCACTCTCCCGTGGCGCCCGCGAAGCCCTGGCGCTGGACCTCAACCCCGACTCGGTGGCCGCCCTGCGCGGCACCCTGGACACCCTGCGCTGCGGCACCGGCCAACTGCTGCAGGCCGACGCCCTGCGCTACCTGGCCAACCAGGCCGCGACGCCCTACGACCTGGTGTTCCTCGACCCGCCGTTCAACCTCGGCCTGCTGCAACCGGTGTGCACGTTGCTGGAAGAACGCGGCTGGCTGGCCAACGACGCCTGGGTCTACACCGAAAGCGAAGCCGCACCTTCCTCCCTCGGCCTGCCCGGCAACTGGCGGCTGCACCGGGAGAAGAAGACCGGCAACGTCCACTACGCCCTCTGGCACCGCACCGCGTGAACGACTTCCGCCCCGCCTGGTGGCTGCCCGGCCCGCACCTGCAGACGCTGTGGTCGCCCTTCTTCCGCAACCCGCCCCGGCTGGAGCGCCAGCGCGAGCGCCTGTGGCTGGAGGATGGCGACTTCATCGACCTGGACTGGTACGGCCCCCATGACGCCCATGCCCCACTGGTGCTGGTGCTCCACGGGCTGACCGGCTCGTCCAGCTCGCTCTACGTGCTCGGCCTGCAGCAGCGCCTGGCGGAGCAGGGCTGGGCCAGCGTGGCGATCAACTGGCGCGGCTGCTCCGGCGAGCCCAACCTGCTGCCCCGGGGCTACCACTCCGGCGCCAGCGAAGACCTGGCCGCCACCGTGGAACACCTGCGCCGCACCCGCCCCCTGGCGCCGCTCCATGCGGTGGGCTACTCCCTGGGCGGCAACGTGCTGCTGAAGTACCTGGGGGAGTCCGGCGAGACCTGCCCGCTACAGGGCGCTGTGGCGGTGTCGGTGCCGTTCCGCCTGGACCAGTGCGCCGACCGCATCGGCCTGGGTTTCTCCAGGGTCTACCAGCGGCACTTCATGCGGGAGATGGTCGCCTACGTGCGCGACAAACAGCGCCTGTTCGCCCACCAGGGCATGGCCGACCGCCTGTCGGTGCTGGAGCAGCTCGGCCCGCTGGACGGCCTGCGCACCTTCTGGGACTTCGACGGGCGCATCACCGCGCCGCTGCACGGCTACGCCGATGCCGACGACTACTACCGGCGCGCCTCCAGCCGCTTCTTCCTCGGTGCCATCCGCGTGCCGACGCTGCTGATCCAGTCGGCGGACGACCCCTTCGTGTTCCGCCACAGCGTGCCGGAGGCCCACGAGCTGTCCGCCAGCACCCGGCTGGAACTGCACGACAAGGGGGGGCATGTGGGCTTCATCGGCGGCTCGCCGCGCCAGCCCGACTACTACCTGGAACGGCGCATCCCCGCCTGGCTGGCCGCGCTACCGCGCTGACAGGCCTGCGCCTGGCCAACGTCAGCCCAGCGGCGGCACCACCTGCTCCAGCGGCACGAACAACCGGGCCTGGAGCGCCGCCACGGCCTCCCGGCAGCCCTCGGTGACGTAGCCCGCCTCCAGCGCCAGCACCTGGTAGATGCCACGCATCAGCAGGCGCTGGTCCAGGTCGCCTGGGGCGCTGCGGGTGGTGCAGAGGAAGCGCACCCAGGAGGTCATGATGATCCAGCTGTTCAGCGCCAGCGCCTCGATCTGCGCCGCATCCATGCGCAGGATCCCCACCTCGACGAAGCCCCGGTAGATCGCCTGGGCATGCCCCAGGCAGCGCTGGGCGAACACCCGGTAGCGCGCCGCCAGCTCGTCATCGGACTCCAGCAGGTGCTCCAGGTCGCGGTGCAGGAAGCGGTAGTGCCACATGGCCGCCAGCAGCGCCTCCAGGTAGAAGGTCTTGTCGTCCATGTTCAGCGGCCGGTCCTGGGGCAGGCGCAGGAAGGTGTCCACCCGCGCCTCGTACTCGGCGAACAGCTCCGCGATGATCATCTGCTTGTTGCGGAAGTGGTAGTACAGGTTGCCCGGTGACATCCCCAGGTGCGCGGCGATGTGGTTGGTGGTGACCGTCCGCTCGCCCTGGGCGTTGAACAGCTCCAGGCTGCTCTGCACGATGCGTTCGCGGGTCTTGATGCGTGGGGCCATGGGCGGGTCGGTCTCACAGGCGCCAAAAAGGTGGCCGAGGGTAACAAAACTACCCAGAGGCCGTGAATCGGCGCCCCGGGGGCGGGCAGCCCAACTTTTCGTTTGGTAGGCAAGCGTCGGCCGGCCGCGTCATGCTATTTGACACTCTAGAGCAATTACTCTAGAAATCGGCATGTCCAACAATAACGAAGAGGTGCCGCCATGGTCGCCGATGTCGCCTACCTGCAGCAGACCCAGCAGCAGATCAGCCAGCTGGAAGAACTGTTCGCCCGCCAACGTGCCGCCTATGGCAACCACCCGATGCCCAGCGCCGAGCAGCGCATGCAGTGGCTGCAGTCGCTGCGCGACCTGATCTTCAACGAGCAGGACGCCCTGATCCGCGCCGTCAGCCAGGATTTCAGCAACCGCTCGGCGGACGAGACCCTGCTGGCCGAGATCATGCCCAGCCTGCACGGCATCCACTACGCCCGCCGCCGCATCCGCCGCTGGATGAAGCCCTCCCGCCGCGCCGTCGGCCTGGCCTTCCAGCCCGCCTCCGCCAAGGTGGTCTACCAGCCCCTGGGCGTGGTCGGCGTGATCGTGCCGTGGAACTACCCGCTGTTCCTCGCCATCGGCCCGCTGGTGGGTGCGCTGGCCGCCGGCAACCGGGTGATGATCAAGATGAGCGAATCCACACCGGCCACCTCCCAGCTGTTCAAGGAGCTGATGGCACGCATCTTCCCCGAGGACCAGGTCGCCGTGGTACTGGGCGAGGCCGATGTGGGCGTCGCCTTCTCCAAGCTGCCCTTCGACCACCTGCTGTTCACCGGTGCCACCAGCATCGGCCGCCACGTGATGCGCGCCGCCGCCGAGAACCTCACCCCGGTGACCCTGGAGCTGGGCGGCAAGTCGCCGGCCATCGTCTCCGCCGGCGTCCCCCTGGCGGACGCCGCCGAACGCATCGCCTTCGGCAAGACCATGAACGCCGGCCAGACCTGCGTCGCCCCCGACTACGTGCTGGTCCCGCGGGACCGTGTGCAGGGCTTCATCGACGCCTACCGCGAGGCGGTCAACCGCTTCTATCCGAAGCTGGCGGACAACCCCGACTACACCGCCATCATCAACGAGCGCCAGCTGCAGCGCCTGAAGGGCTACCTGCAGGACGCCGAAGCCAAGGGCGCGCGGCTCATCCCGCTGTTCCCCGGCGACCAGGCCCGCCGCCTGGCCCATACCCTGGTGCTGGACGTGAACGACGACATGAAGCTGATGCAGGACGAGATCTTCGGCCCGCTGCTGCCGGTGGTGCCCTACGACCGCCTCGACGACGCCCTCGCCTACGTCAACCAGCGCCCGCGCCCGCTGGCCCTCTACTACTTCGGCTACGACAAGCGCGAGCAGCAGCACGTGCTGGAGCAGACCCACTCCGGCGGCGTCTGCCTGAACGACACCCTGCTGCACGTCGCCCAGGACGACATGCCCTTCGGCGGCATCGGCCCGTCCGGCATGGGCCACTACCACGGCCACGAAGGCTTCCTCACCTTCAGCAAGGCCAAGGCGGTGTTCGCCAAGCAACGCTTCAACGCCGCCCGGATGATCTACCCGCCTTACGGCAAAGCCATTCAGAAACTGGTCTACAAGCTGTTCGTTCGCTAACCCTGCAAGGGACCTGATGGGGTCACAACAACAATGACAGACACCACCCTCCAAGCGCCGGGGCTTACCCGGCGCGGCCTGCTGAAAGTCGGTCTCGTCGGCGGCGCATTCCTCGCCACCGCCGGGGTCACCGCCACCCTCACCGGCTGCTCCGCCTCCACACCGGCCAACGGCATGGTCGTGCTGCGGGACTCCGACCTCCCCTGCCTGAAGGCGCTGATCCCGGTGATGCTCGCCGGTGCCGTCACCGCCGAGCAGATGCCCCAGGCCGTCGCCGGCACCATCCAGAGCCTGGACAACGCCCTGGCCCACCTCTCCCCGGAGATGCTCAAGCTCACCGTGCAGCTGTTCGACGTGCTCGCCCTGCCCATAACCCGGGGCCCGCTCACCGGCATCTGGGGCAGCTGGGAGAACGCCAGCGCCGACGACGTGCGCACCTTCCTCTCGCGCTGGCAGAACAGCTTCATCGGCCTGCTGAAGATGGGGCACGCCTCCCTGCTGCAGCTGGTGATGATGGCCTGGTACAGCCGGCAGGAAGCCTGGGCGCACTGCGGCTACCCCGGTCCGCCGACCGTCTGAGCGCCGCTACCACAACAAGAACCCCGCGCCCCGACCGCCAGGCCGGCCGGCGCGACCGAGGATTGAGCTGATGCCCGTACCTGATCTGTTCGCCGAGGGCCTGGCCCGCGGCTGGAAAACCCACAACGGCTCCCGCCTGGAGCAGGACCTGACCCTGGAAGCCGACGTCGCCATCGTCGGCAGCGGCGCCGGTGGCGGCACCACCGCCGAGATCCTCAGCGCCGCCGGCTACAAGGTGCTGATCATCGAGGAAGGCCCCCTGAAGACCAGCAGCGACTTCAAGATGCAGGAAGCCGAGGCCTACCCCTCCCTCTACCAGGAAGGCATCGGCCGCATGTCAAAGGACGGCGCCGTCACCATCATGCAAGGCCGTGCAGTAGGCGGCACCACCCTGGTGAACTGGACCTCCAGCTTCCGCACCCCCGAGCCGACCCTGGAGCACTGGGCCAAGGAGCACGGCGTCAAAGGGCACAGCCCGGCCGAGATGGCCCCCTGGTTCGAGAAGATGGAACAGCGCCTGGGCGTCGCGCCCTGGGCCATCCCGCCGAACGCCAACAACGACGTGCTGCGCCAGGGCTGCGAGAAGCTCGGCCTGCACTGGAAGGTCATCCCGCGCAACGTACGCGGCTGCTGGAACCTCGGCTACTGCGGCATGGGCTGCCCGACCAACGCCAAGCAGTCGATGCTGGTCACCACCATCCCCGCCACCCTCGACAAGGGCGGCGAGCTGCTCTACCTCGCCCGTGCCCAGCGCCTGCTGATCCAGGGCGACAAGGTCACCGGCATCGAATGCCAGGCCATGGACGAACGCTGCGTCGCCCCCACCGGCCGCACCATCACCGTCAAGGCCCGCCACTACGTGCTGGCCGGCGGCGGCATCAACACCCCCGGCCTGCTGCTGCGCTCCGACGCCCCCGACCCTCACGGCCGCGCCGGCAAGCGCACCTTCCTGCACCTGGTGAACTTCTCCGCCGCGCAGTTCGACCAGGTCATCAACCCGTTCTACGGCGCGCCGCAATCCATCTATTCCGACCATTACCAGTGGGACGACGGCACCACCGGGCGCATGTCCTACAAGCTCGAAGTACCGCCGCTGCAACCGGCGCTCACCGCCACCCTGCTCGGCCGCTTCGGCGAGGACAACGCCCTGCGCATGGAGCAGCTGCCCCACACCAACGTGATGCTGGCGCTGCTGCGCGACGGCTTCCACCCGGAGAGCGCCGAAGGCACCGTGGAGCTGCGCGGCGACGGCAGCCCGGTGCTCGACTACCGCCTCACCGACTACACCTGGGATGGCCTGCGCCGGGCCTTCCACACCATGGCCGAGATCCAGTTTGCAGCCGGCGCCAAGGCCGTGCTGCCGCTGCACGCCGACGCCGACTACGTGAAGACCCCGGCTGAAGCCCGCGAACTGATCGACCGCCTGTCCCTGGAGCTGTACCGCACCCGCCTGGGCAGCGCCCACGTCATGGGCGGCTGCGCCATGGGCGAGGACCCGAAGCAGGCCGTCACCGACAGCCTCGGACGCCACCACCAGCTGGAAAACCTGTCGATCCACGACGGTTCGCTGTTCCCCACCAGCATCGGCGCCAACCCCCAGCTGTCGGTCTACGGCCTCACCGCCCAGCTCTCCACCGAGCTGGCCAAGCGCCTGGGCAAGGCCTGACGCCCGCCGGGCCCGCGCCCGGCGGGCCCGGCATCCGACGGACCGCGTGAACCGCACCTGTGCGCCTTTGCCGCAGGGTGCGGCCTGCGCTACCATCCGACTCCCTTACGGACCCACCCCAGGACGTAGCGATGAACCGAGTGCTGTATCCGGGCACCTTCGACCCGATTACCAAGGGCCATGCCGATCTGATCGAGCGTGCCTCCCGCCTGTTCGACACCGTGATCATCGCGGTCGCCGCCAGCCCCAAGAAGAACCCCCTGTTCTCCCTGGAGCAGCGCGTCGGGTTGGCCAAGGAAGTCACCAAGCACCTGCCCAACGTCGAAGTAGTGGGCTTCTCCACCCTGCTGGCGCACTTCGTCAAGGAACAGAACGCCAACGTGTTCCTCCGTGGGCTGCGCGCCGTCTCCGACTTCGAGTACGAATTCCAGCTGGCCAACATGAACCGCCAGCTCGCCCCGGACGTGGAAAGCATGTTCCTCACCCCGTCCGAGAAGTACTCCTTCATCTCCTCCACCCTGGTGCGCGAGATCGCGGCCCTGGGCGGCGACATCAGCAAGTTCGTCCACCCCGCCGTGGCCGACGCCCTGGCCGAGCGCTTCAAGCGCTGACCGCCGGCCGGCGCGCACAAGTGGTGCGCCGGCCCCCGCATTCCGGCACAATTCCGCTCCTGTTCCGATAGACCGCCGTGTTTGGACGGCTGGAGTTGTTCCATGTCCCTCAAGATCACCGACGATTGCATCAACTGCGACGTCTGCGAACCCGAGTGCCCCAACGGCGCCATCTCCCAGGGTGAAGAGATCTACGTCATCGACCCCAACCTCTGCACCGAGTGCGTCGGCCACTACGACGAACCGCAGTGCCAGCAGGTCTGCCCGGTGGACTGCATCCCCCTCGACGACGCCAACGTCGAAAGCCGCGACGAGCTGATGGCCAAGTACCTCAAGCTCACCGGCAAGGCCTGACCGGCATGGGCAGCCCGGTGCTCGGCAGACCCTGGCAGCGGGGGCTGATCGCGGCCCTGGCCCTGCTGGCCAGCACCGCCCTCCAGGCCGCCACCCCGCAACGCGCCGCCGTTGCCAGCGCCCAGCCCGCCGCCACCGTCGCCGGCCTGGAAACCCTGGCCCTGGGCGGCAATGCCTTCGACGCCGCCGTCGCCATCAGCGCCGCCCTGGCGGTCACCGAGCCCCATGGCTCGGGCCTCGGCGGCGGCGGCTTCTTCCTGCTGCGCAAGGGTGGCGCCAAGCCCGAGTACCTGTTCCTCGACGCCCGCGAGCGAGCGCCCCTGGCGGCCCGCCCCGACCTCTACGTACGCAACGGCAAGGTGCAGCCGCAGCTGTCCATCAACGGGCCGCTGGCCGCCGCCATTCCCGGCCTGCCCGCCGCCCTGGCGGACCTGGCCGGCCACCACGGCCGCCTGCCCCTGGCCGACAGCCTGGCTCCGGCGATCCGCCTGGCAAAGGACGGCATCTCGGTGGACCGGGTGTACATCGAACGCGCCGGTTTCCGGGCCGCCGCCATGCGCGACGACCCCGAGACCGCGCGCATCTTCCTCGACGCCAAGGGCCAGGTGCCCGAAGAATTCAGCCTGCTGCGCCAGCCGGAGCTGGCGCGGACCCTGGAACGCCTGGCGCGCTACGGCAAGGCCGGCTTCTACGCCGGCGAGACCGCCGAGAAGCTGGTGGCCGGCGTGCGCAAGGCCGGCGGCATCTGGACCCTGAAGGACCTGGACAGCTACCGCGTGGTGGAGCGCCAGCCGCTGCGCTACCCCCTGGCCGACGGCCGCGAACTGATCGGCGCACCGCCCCCCTCCGCCGGTGGCGTGGCCCTGGCCCAGAGCCTGGCGATGTTGCAGCAACTGCCCTGGCGCGACGGTGACCGCCTGCAACGCACCCATTACGTGGTCGAGGCGCTGCGCCGCGCCTACCGTGACCGGGGTCTGCTGGGCGACCCGGACTTCGTCCGCAACCCGCTGGACAACCTGCTGGCACCGGCCTACCTCAAGCAGCTCGCCGCCGGCATCGACCCACGCCGGGCCACCCCCAGCGCCAGCCTGCCGCCCGCGCCCGCCTGGCGCGAGGGCGACCACACCACCCACTTCGTGGTCATCGACCAGGACGGCAACGCGGTTGCCGCCACCCTCTCGGTGAACCTGCCCTTCGGCGCCGCCTTCGTGCCGCCCGGCACCGGCGTGCTGCTCAACAACGAGATGGACGACTTCGCCGCCGATCCCAACGGCGCCAACGCCTACGGCCTGGCCGGCAGCCAGGCCAACGCCGTGGCCGCCGGCAAGCGCCCGCTGTCGAGCATGAGCCCCACCTTCATCGAGAGCGACGCGCAGTTCACCGCCTTCGGCACCCCGGGCGGCAGCCGCATCCCCAGCATGGTGCTGCTGTCGATCCTCGAATACCTCGACGACCAGCCGGTGAGCCGCTGGGCAGCGGTGCCGCGCTACCACCACCAGTACCTGCCGGACGTGGTCGAGCACGAGCCGGACACCTTCAGCGCCGCCGAGAAGGCCGAGCTGCAGGCCCGTGGCTACAGCCTCAAGCAGGTGGACCGCCGCTACGGCAACCAGCAGGTGCTGCTCTGGGACAAGCGCGGCGGGCAGATCGAGGTGGCCAGCGACCCACGGGGCGTGGGCCTGGCGGAAACCCTGGCCCCCCGGAAGCCCGAGGCGGTCAGCGGAGCTCGATGAGGCTCCCTTCGCCCTCGTCCTCAAGGGTGCGCATCACGCTGAACAGCCCCTGTCCCTGGCCGATCATCAGCACGTTGCGCAGGCTCTGGATGATGCGGCTGGCATAGCCCAGGTCGTTCATCAGCGAGCTGGTCTGCAAGCCGTCCAGCTGCCCCGCCCGCACCGCCGCGAACAGGTGTTCGCGGAAGGCGCCGTCGAAGGCCGCCGCCTGCTCGTCCAGCCACTCCAGGTGCTGGTTCCAGACCTCCTCGGGCAGCTCCGAACGCCCCAGCTCACGCACCTTCTGCAAGGCGCCCAGCAGGTGCCGGCGCAGGTCCAGGTAGGCATCGCGCACCGATGAGGGGCCTTCACCGAGGTAGCGGCCGAGGTTCTTCTGCAGGTGCTTGGCGTCCTTCACCGCGTCCACCAGCTGCAGGGCCGCCACCTGGCAGCTCAGCCAGAGGCGCTGGTGGGGTTCGTCCAGCTGCACTTCCAGGCGCCCCATGAAACTCAGCAGGTCGCCGTAGACGCCCTTCACATGGCGCTGGTAGAGCGCCTCGGCATCCAGGTGCAGGCGCTCGGGGATGATCTGCAGGGCAGCCTCGTCCGGGCGCGAGCGGTTGAGCTGGTCCACCGGCAGGTAGAGCGCGTGGCAGATCACCTCCAGGCTCAGCCGCCCCAGGTGCCGCAGCTCCTGCAGCACCGCGCTGCAGGCCGCCTCGGAGGAGTCCAGCGCCCGGGCGCTCAGGTAGCGGGCCGTGGTGCGCTCCGGCTCCACCGGCCCGGCCACCAGCTCGGTGATCAGCACCTGGGGTTCCTCGCGCTCCGGCAGCCAGCGCACCAGCAAACCGGCCAGGCGCTGCTGCCAGGGCCAGAACAGGGCCACGCCCAGGGCGTTGAACAGGGTGTGGAACATCGCCAGCTGGATCAGCGCGTTGCCTTCCAGCCCCACCGGCTCGGCCAGGGCCCGTACCAGCCAGGTCAGCGGCGTGAGCAGGGTGAAGGCCACCACCGCCGTCACCACGTTGAACAGCACGTGGGCCAGGGCCAGCCGCTGGCCGCTGCGGTTGCCCCCGAGGGAGCCGACGAAGGCCGTGGTGACGCTGCTGCCGACATTGGAGCCGATGGCGATCGCCAGGCTCTGGCCCAGCTCCAGCTGCCCGCCGGCCAGGGCCGCGAGGGTCAGCATCAGGGCCGCATGGCTGGACTGCAGCACTACGGTCACCAGCATCCCCACCGCCATGAACAGCAGGCTGCCGAGCACGCCATCGACCCGCAGCCCGGTCATGTCGAAACCGTCACCGAAGGTGGAGAAGCCGTCCTTGATCTGGTCGATGCCGAGGAAGACGAAGGCGATGCCCAGCACGATGCGCCCGGCGGCCTTGCTGCGCGGGCCGATGAACCCGGCCAGCACCCCGAACACCAGCAACGGCAGGGCCAGCGGCGAGAGGCTGAGGTTCTGCCCGGCCATGGCCAGCAGCCAGATGCCGCTGGTGGCGCCGAGGTTGGCGCCGAAGAGGATCGCGATGCCGCCGGCCAGCTGGATCAGCCCGGTGCTGATGAAGGCGATGGTGAGCAGCGCTACCAGGGTGCTCGACTGCAGCAACAGCGTGCCGCCCACGCCGAACATCAGTCCCTTGAAGGGCGTTGCGGTGCTGCGGGCCAGCACCTGCTCCAGCTTGCCGCCGGCCAGTTGCCGCAGCCCGTCCTCCAGGCACTGCATGCCGAACAGGAACAGCGCCAGCCCCGCACACAGCTGCAACCAGCCCGGGCTGTACCAGAAACTCGCCGCCAGCCCGGCCGCTCCCAGCACCAGCAGCGCGATCAGTTGAACCCCCTTCATCCACTCCCTCCATCCCTGGCGGGGCCGGTCCAGCGCCGGCCCCCAATGCAAACGGCCCCTTGCCCGCTACCGGGCAAGGGGCCGTGAACGGCCTGGCAGGCCGCAGCCGAAACGGATCAGTCCTTCTGGTAGCCGCTGCTGGTGCAGCCCAGGCAACGCACGAAGGCTTCCTTGCCCGGATCGACCACCAGGGCCTTGCCGGCAGCGCCGACGTTACCGCCCAGGGCGCTGAACGGCAGGCTGACCACGAACAGCCCGGCACCGATCACGGTGGCACCGATCAGCAGCGGACGGGCGATCAGCAGGTCACCGGCCATGGCAAAACCGGACGGAGCGTTGACGGTGTAGGTGGGGTCGCCGCTGGTGTTCTGCTGCTGCACCGTCTCGGCCTGCGCCGGAAGCGCCATGAGGCCGGTGGTCAGCGCCAGGACGGCAGCGGAAGTGCGAAACAGGTTCATGATGCAATCCTTCGGCTATTTGTAGGAGTAATCGTGCGGCTAACTATAACAGCGCCATTTGGCTTGTCAGCGTGACGGCCATCAATCGCCGTTAAAAGCGTAGTCGGGATTCTTCGGCACATAGGGGCGGTAGAAGGCCAGCAACTGGCGCAGATCGGCCTCCTCGTTCCCGGTGGGCTGGAACGGCGCACCGATGACGATGCGCCGGTGCTGGAAGTCCAGCGCCGCCGGCACGATGGGCACGCCGGCTCCGCAGGCGATGTGGTAGAAGCCGCTCTTCCAGCGTTCCACCTTGCGCCGCGTGCCCTCCGGCGACAGCACCAGGATGAACTGGCGGTGTTCGGCGAAGGCCTCGATGGCCTGCTCCACGGTGTTGAGCTTCAGGTGCCGGCGGATGGGAATGCCGCCCCAGTAGCGCATCAGCGCGCCAAAGGGCCAGCGGAAGATGCTGTGCTTGCCGAACCAGCGGGCGTTCAACCGCAGGATGAACTTGGCAGCGATGAACAGCACGAAATCCCAGTTGGAGGTGTGGTGGGCGCCGATCACCACGAACTTGTCGAGGGGCGGCAGCTGCCCCTCGATGCGCCAGCCCATGAGCCGGAATACGGCATGGCCGAGTGCCTCCGCAAGCGCATTGCGGGGCAGGTAGTTGCCGGACATCGTTCACCTCTTGTTCTTGTTCTCGGCAGGTGTCGGTAGCAGCCCCTAGCGCTGGCAGCGCGGGCAGTAGACGCTGGCGCGCTGGCCCAGCCTGACCTCCCGCAGGGTGGAGCCGCAGACCTTGCAGAAGTCCCCGCCACGCCCGTAGGCGAACAGCTCCTGCTGGAAGTAGCCGGGCTGGCCATCGCCGCCGACGAAGTCCCGCAGCGTGGTGCCGCCGCGCTCGATGGCATTGGCGAGGATGCGCTTGATCTCCCCGGC
>Ga0247725_1001371_pt1 | contig 12559 bp, 9 predicted proteins | sample OKSTACKMCFT3sol_FD_183021 | JGI IMG/M metagenome (GOLD analysis project Ga0247725, IMG submission 183021) | Subsurface sediment microbial communities from gas well in Oklahoma, United States - OK STACK MC-FT3-sol | ecosystem: Environmental > Terrestrial > Deep subsurface > Rock core/Sediment... | reverse complement strand
CCCTTCAGCTCCTATGCAAATCGCCTTGGCACCCATGGAAGGCCTGGTCGACGAAATCCTGCGTGACGTCCTCACCCGCGTGGGCGGCATCGACTGGTGCGTCACCGAGTTCATCCGCGTGTGCGACCGCTTGTTGCCCGCTACCACCTACCAGAAGCTGGCGCCTGAGCTGGCCGACGGTGCACGTACCCGTGCAGGCACGCCCATGCGGGTGCAGTTCCTCGGCTCGGACCCGGTGTGCCTGGGCGAGAACGCTGCCTTTGCCTGCGAGCTCGGAGCGCCGGTCATCGACCTGAACTTCGGTTGCCCGGCCAAGACGGTGAACAAGTCCCGGGGTGGTGCCGTCCTGCTCAAGGAGCCCGAGCTGCTACATGCCATCGTTTCCGAGGTGCGGCGCGCGGTACCGGCGGCCATTCCGGTGACGGCGAAGATGCGCCTGGGTTACGACAGCCCCGAGGTCGCTCTCGACTGTGCCCGCGCGCTGGCCGACGGCGGTGCCCAGCAGATCGTGGTCCACGCCCGTACCAAGGTGGAGGGTTACAAGCCGCCTGCCCACTGGGAGTGGGTCGCGCGGGTGCAGGACGTGGTGCACGTGCCGGTGTTCGCCAACGGCGAGGTGTGGACCCTGGACGACTGGCGACGTTGCCGGGAGGTGAGCGGGGTGGAGGACATCATGCTTGGTCGCGGCCTGGTTTCGCGGCCCTCGCTGGCCCGGCAGATCGCAGCCGTGCGCGATGGTCGCGAGCCGGAGGAGATGAGCTGGGAAGCGTTCTTCCCGCTGCTGCAGGACTTCTGGCGCCAGGCCCGGCACAAGCTCGCGCCGCGCTACGCCCCCGGCCGTCTCAAACAATGGGTGGGCATGCTGACCCGGACCTACCCCGAGGCGGTGGCGCTGTTCGCCGAGATCCGCCGGGAGCATGACTGCCTGCGCATCGACAGCCTGCTGGGCTGCGATCTGCTCGCGATTCAGCGGCCGCCCGAAACGTCCAGAATGGCGCCGGTGGTGTAGGACGCCTCGTCGCTGGCCAGCCACAGGATGGCCGCTGCAATTTCCTCCGCTTCGCCCCCGCGCTTCATCGGCACGCTGTGGCGCACCCGTTCGATCCGGTCGGGCTCGCCGCCGCTGGCATGGATGTCGGTGTGGATCACCCCCGGGCGAACCGCGTTGACCCGGATGCCCTCGCCGGCCAGTTCCTTCGCCATGCCCAGGGTCATGGAGTCGATGGCACCCTTGGCGGCGGCATAGTCGATGTATTCATCGGGAGCGCCGATACGGGCTGCCACCGAGGACAGGTTGACGATGGCGCCACCGGTGCCGCCGTGCCGGGTCGACAGGCGGCGGATGGCCTGCTTCGCACACAGGAAGCTGCCTATCACGTTGGCCCGCAGGACGCGCTCGAAGCGGGCTGCGTCCATCGCCTCCAGGCGCATCTGCCGCTCCAGCATGCCGGCGTTGTTCACCAGCACGTCCAGCCGGCCGAACGCCTCGTCCAGGCGCTGGAACATCTGCTCGACCTGTTCTTCGACGCCCACGTCGGCCTGGATCGCCAACGCTTTGCCGCCCGCCGCGCATATGGCATTGACCAGCGCTTCGGCTTCTTCGCGCCGCTCCCGGTAGTTGATGCCCACGGCGTAGCCGCGTTGCGCGGCGAGATGTGCCGTGGCAGCACCGATGCCACGACTGGCTCCCGTGACGAGCATGACCTTGCGCATGATTTGCCCCCTTGAAAAGTTTCGGCCTGTCCCTATCTAGGGTACTGCGGGATGCCGAAGTCGGGTCCCGCACCCGTAGAACCCTTGCTGATCTATTCAGGAGAACACTATGAGCACTGCATTTTCCCTGGCCCCCCTGTTCCGCCATTCCGTGGGTTTCGACCGCTTCAACGACCTGTTCGAGTCGGCCCTGCGCAACGAAGGGGGCAGCAGCTACCCGCCCTACAACGTCGAGAAGCATGGCGATGACCAGTACCGCATCGTGGTCGCGGCCGCCGGCTTTCAGGAAGACGACCTCGAACTGCAGGTCGAGCGTGGCGTGCTGACCGTCAGCGGTGGCAAGCGCGACAAGGGCCCCGAGAGCAGCGTGACCTACCTGCACCAGGGCATCGCCCAGCGCGCCTTCAAGCTGTCGTTCCGCCTGGCCGACCACATCGAGGTGAAGGGTGCGTCGCTGCAGAACGGCCTGCTCAACATCGACCTGGTGCGTGTCGTGCCGGAAGAGGCCAAGCCCAAGCGCATTCCCATCGGTGGCAATGGCGGGCCGGCCATGCTGGAGCACTGATCGACTCCTGGCCATGTGAAACAAGGGCGCCCGAGTGGCGCCCTTTTTCTTGTCCGGGAATCAGGCGTTGGCGGCCGTCGCCGGTTTGAGCAGCGTGCGAAAGGCGGAGAAGGGCAGGGGGCGGCTGAACAGGTAGCCCTGATAGAGGTGGCAGCCCTGCTGCTCGAGAAACTCCAGCTGCTCGGGCTGCTCCACGCCTTCGGCCACCATGCCCAGGCCGAGGCTGCGTGCCATGGCAACGATGGCGCGGATAATCTCGGCGTCATTGGGGTCGTTGGTGGCGTCGCGGACGAAGGACTGGTCGATCTTCAGCACGTCCACCGGCAGGCGCTTGAGGTAGGTGAGGGACGAATACCCCGTGCCGAAGTCGTCCATGGCGAAGCTCACGCCGAGCTTCTTCAGCCGGCGCATCTTGCCGATGGTGTCGTCGATGTTCTGGATCACGATGCCCTCGGTCACTTCCAGCTTGAGGAGGCGGCGGGGCAGGTGGCTGTTGCTCAGGCTCTTCTCGATGCGCTCGACGAAATCGTTCTGGCGGAACTGCCTCGGGCTGATGTTGACGCACAGGCTGAAGTCGCTCGGGTCGATCAGGCCATCGGCGATCAGCGTGGCGCAGTTGCGACAGGCTTCCTCCAGTACCCAGCTGCCGACTTCGAGGATCTGCCCGCTCTCCTCCAGCACCTGGATGAACTGACCCGGTGACTGCGGCCCGAGGGTCGGGTGTACCCAGCGCAGCAGCGCTTCGGCGCCGACGATGCGGTTGCTGCGGGCGTCCACCTGGGGCTGGTAGTGCAACTCGAACTCGCTGCGGGCGAGCGCCAGGCGCAGGTCGTTCTCCAGGCGCAGTCGCTCGCTGGCCGCTTCCTGCATGGTGGAGCGGAACAGCTGGATGGCGTTGCGCCCGGAGTCCTTGGCCCGGTACAGCGCGATGTCGGCGCGCTTGAGCAGGTCGGCCGGGGTCTGGCCGTGGTCCGGGATCAGCGCAATACCGATGCTCGGCGTCACCTGCAGGTGGTGGCCGTCCAGCAGCATCGGCTCGGCCAGCAGCTTGCGCAGCTTGTCGGCGATCTGGCGGACCTGGCGGGTCACTTCCGAGCGCTTGCCCTCCAGGCCACTGAGCAGCACCACGAACTCATCGCCGCCCAGGCGGGCTACGGTGTCCTCCAGGCGCACGCTGGCTTCGAGGCGTGCAGTGACCATCTTCAGCACGGCGTCGCCCACCGGGTGGCCGAGGGAATCGTTGATGTGCTTGAAGTGGTCCAGGTCGAGGAAGAGCAGGGCGCCGCGCAGATCGTGCCGCTTGAGCAGGGCGATCTGCTGGGTGAGGCGGTCCATCAGCAGGGCGCGGTTGGGCAGGTTGGTCAGCGGGTCGTGGTAGGCCAGGTGGTGGATCTGCTCTTGAGCGTCCTTCAGGGCGCTGATGTCCCGCGCGGTGAGCAGCAGGCAGGCCTTGCCGTCCAGCTCGATACGCTCCACCGACACTTCCACCGTCTTGGTGTGCCCGTCGCGGTGGCGGCCGACCATTTCCAGGTGCAGCGCGCGGCCGTCGCGGTCCAGCACTTCCAGCAGCCGCCGGCGCTCGGCCGGGTCCGACCAGATCTGCATTTCGCCGGCGGTACGGCCGATCACCTCCTCGGCGCTGTAGCCGGTGAGGCGGCAGAAGCCTTCGTTGACCTCGATGTAGCGGCCGCTTTCCAGCTCGGTGATGGTGATGGCGTCCGGCGAGCTGTGGAACGCCTTGGCGAACTTCTCCTGGCTGGCCTTGAGCGCGGCTTCCGCCTGCTTGCGCTCGGTCACGTCGCGGAAGGTGGTGGTGATGCACAGCTGCCGTTCGACGCGGATGAAGCGGCTGGAGACCACGCAGGTGATCGGCTCGCCGGAGTGCTTCAGGTAGTGCACCTCGACGTTGTCCAGGCCCTTGTCCCGCATCAGTTGGGCGGAGAGTTGCTCGCGCTGTTCCAGGTTGGCCCAGAAGCGGATCTCGGGGGCGCAACGGCCGACGATCTCTTCCGGTTTCCAGCCGAACACGTCGGTGAAGCTGGGGTTGATCTCGATGAAGGCGCCGTCACGCAGGCGGGTGACGCAGATCGGGTCCGGGCTGGCCTGGAACAGGGTGGAGAACTTTTCCTCCGAGGCAGCCAGGCGCTGCTCGCGGCGCACGCGCTCGGTGATGTCCATGAGGGTGCCCGCCATGCGCAGTGGTGCGCCGTTGGCATCGCGGTAGAGCTTGGCGGTGCTCTCCAGGTAATGCACCTCGCCATTGGCGAAGCGCGAGCGGTAGATCAGCTGGTAGCGCGTCTGCTGGCCGTCCTGCAGCTCCTGGTAGGCCTTGCGCATCGTCCGGCGGTCCTCGGCGGGAACGCTGGCGAAGAACAGGTGGAAGTCGCCGTCGAAGGGTTCCGGTGCCAGCCCGTGGAGGGCCGAGGCCCGTGCCGAGCCATACAGCCGCCCGCTGGGGATGTGCCAGTCCCAGGTGCCCAGGTCGGCTGACTCCAGCGCCAGCGCCAGGCGTTCCTGGCTGTCACGCAGGGCACGCTCCTGGGCGCGTACGGCGGTGATGTCGCGCACGGTGAGGACCAGGCAGTCGCGCCCCTGCAACTGGATCTGGTCGCCGTAGATCAGGTTGGTGCTGGTGGTGCCGTCGCGGTGGCGGAGTTCCACTTCCACGCCCATCAGCCGGCCGTTGTCGTCCTGGCCGAGGAGCATCTGCCGGCGCTGCGCGGGGTCGATCCACAGGCCCAGCTCGGTGGAGGTGTGGCCGATGGTCTCGGCGTTGGTCCAGCCGAACTGCCGGGCGAAGCTGGGGTTGGCCTCAATGAACAGCCCGCTCTCGCGCTCGGTGATGACGATGGCATCCGGTGAGCTGTGAAAGGCCTTGGCGAACTTTTCCTCGCTGGTGCGCAGGGCGGCTTCGGCCTGCCGACGCTCGGTGGTGTCGAGGAAGGTGCTGATGAAGAAGGCCTCGCCGTCCAGCTCCACGTACTGGGTGGACAGCACGCCATCCAGCAGGCGGCCGTCACGGGTGCGCAGTTGCACTTCCTGCACCACGGGCTCGCTGGAGCCGGGGCCGATGCGATAGAGGTGCTCGCGCTGGCGGGTGTCGACCCAGAGGCCCAACTCCAGTGCGTTGCGCCCGATCACCTCGCAGGAGGGCCAGCCGAACAGCGTTTCGAAGTGCTGGTTGGCCTCGGTGATCCGGCCGTCCTTCACGCGCACCAGCATCACCACGTCCGGGCTGAGCTGGAACAGGGTGGAGAAACGCCGTTGCGAGCTGGCCAGGGCCTCGTCGCGCTCCTGCTGGGCGGTGACGTCGCGGATCACGCCGATGACATGGCGACGGCCATCGTCGTCCTGCTGCAGGCTGCCGCTGATCTCCAGCCAGTGCAGGCTGCCGTCCGGCCAGCGGATGCGGTGCCGGTAGGCGTGGGAGATGGGGCGGTTCTCCAGTACCAGCCTGAACAGCCCGATGATCCGTTCGCGGTCGTCCTCCGGGATCAGCTCCATGTAGTCGACCCGCTGCGCCAGCGGTACCCGCGGATCGAAGCCGAACAATGCCTGGGCACCCCGTGACCAGTTGACCCGGCCGCTGGCCAGGTCCCAGTCCCACGCCCCCAGCCGTGCGCCGTTGAGCGCGGCGATCAGTCGCGGGGCGTCCTGCCAGCTCTGTTCGAACTCGACCGGGTCCAGGGCTGGAATGAAGGGCAGCGGGGGGCTATCGGAAGATTGGGTCATGGCGCCTGGGTCTGTCAGGAGGGTACGAATTGGCGCGGTTGAGGCCTGGAACCGAGGCAGGCATGGGAAGGCCTTTTCTTATCGTTATGGCGTTCACGTTAGCCCCAGCCCCCCGGATCAGGCAAGCGGGTCGCGCTGCCCATCCAGCAGGACCATGAAGGCCCGGGCGGCGTTGGAGAGGGTGCGGTCGGTATGGAAGATGTAGCCGAGCTGGCGGCTCAACTGGATGTCCTGCAGCGGCAGGCGCACCACCTGCTCGTCGAGCATGGTGCGTGGCAGCACGCTCCAGGCCAGGCCGATGGACACCATCATCTTGATGGTCTCCAGGTAGTTGGTGCTCATGGCGATGTTCGGCGTCAGGCCTTCCGCCTCGAACAGGCGGCGGACGATGTGGTGGGTGAAGGTGTTGCCGCCGGGGAACACCGCCGGGTGCTTGGCGACGTCGGCGAGGAAGATGGTCTTGTCGCGGGCCAGCGGGTGTTCGGGCGCGGCGACGAAGTCGAGGGCGTCGTCCCACACCGGCACGGCCTGGACCGGGTCGGCGGTCTCCGGAGCCAGGGTGATGACCGCCAGCTCGGCGCGGCCGTGGAGGATCTCCTCGTAGGCCACCTCGGAGTCGAGGAACTGGATGTCCAGCGCCACCTGCGGGTAGGCGCGGGTGAAGGCGCGCAGCAGCGGCGGCAGCCGATGCAGGCCGATGTGGTGACTGGTGGCCAGGGTGAGCCGACCGCTGATGTCGCCGGACAGGTTGCTCAGCGCGCGGCGGGTGTCGTCCAGCACGTTGAGGATCTGGTAGGCGCGGGGGAGGAGGGCGCGCCCGGCTTCCGTCAGCCCCACCTCGCGGCCCAGGCGGTCGAACAGGCGGACGTTCAGCTGCTGCTCCAGCGAGGCGATGCGCTTGCTCACCGCCGGCTGGGTGAGGTGCAGGCGTTCGCCGGCTTCGGAGAAGCTGCCGGTCTCGGCGATGGCGATAAAGGCGTTGAGGCTGGCGAGGTCCATCGGTATCGGCTCCTGGCGGCGATGGCGGATGCATCGCGGGCGTGTTCCGGTGCCTGTCGGCTACCGGGTCATGGATTCCTGTGAGGAATCATTCGGATAAAAAATATGAATTTGAGTTATTCAATGCAAGCCCCTAGCATCCCCACACGAGCCAAGGGGCCTTTGCAGAGCCCCCGCATAGAAACACGCCGATGAGGAAAGTCCGATGGCTGGCAAGACGCTCTACGACAAGCTCTGGGAAATGCATGAGGTGAAGCGCCGCGACGATGGTTCGTCGCTCATCTACATCGACCGTCACATCCTCCACGAGGTGACCTCGCCCCAGGCCTTCGAAGGCCTGCGCCTGGCCGGTCGCAAGCCGTGGCGCATCGATGCCAACATCGCCACCCCGGACCACAACGTCCCCACCACCACCGCCGAGCGCAAGGGTGGCCTCGAGGCCATCGCCGACGAGGTGTCGCGCATCCAGGTCAAGACCCTGGACGAGAACTGCGATGACTTCGGCATCCTCGAATTCAAGATGAACGACGTTCGCCAGGGCATCGTCCACGTGGTCGGGCCGGAGCAGGGCGCCACCCTGCCGGGCATGACCGTGGTCTGCGGCGACTCCCACACCTCCACCCACGGTGCGTTCGGTGCCCTGGCCCACGGCATCGGCACCTCCGAGGTGGAGCATGTGCTCGCCACCCAGTGCCTGGTGGCCAAGAAGATGAAGAACATGCAGGTCCGCGTGGAGGGCCAGCTGCCCTTCGGCGTGACGGCCAAGGACATCGTCCTCGCCGTGATCGGCAAGATCGGCACCGCCGGTGGCAACGGCCATGCGCTGGAGTTCGCCGGCAGCGCGATCCGCGACCTGTCCATGGAAGGCCGCATGACCCTCTGCAACATGGCCATCGAAGCCGGTGCCCGCGTCGGCATGGTGGCGGTGGACGAGAAGACCGTTGCCTACGTCGAAGGTCGCCCCTTTGCGCCGAAGGGTGCTGACTGGGACAAGGCCGTGGCTGCCTGGAAGGACCTGGTGTCCGATGCCGACGCCCACTTCGACACCGTGGTCGAGCTGCGTGCCGAGGACATCAAGCCCCAGGTCAGCTGGGGCACCTCGCCGGAAATGGTCCTGGCCGTCGACCAGAACGTGCCGGACCCGGCCGTCGAAGTCGATCCGGTCAAGCGCGATTCCATCGTCCGCGCGCTCAAGTACATGGGCCTGAACGCCAACCAGGCGATCACCGATATCCGCCTGGATCGCGTGTTCATCGGTTCCTGCACCAATTCGCGGATCGAAGACCTGCGTGCCGCCGCCGCCGTCGCCAAGGGCCGCAAGGTCGCCGCCACCGTCAAGCAGGCGCTGGTGGTGCCGGGCTCCGGTCTGGTCAAGGCCCAGGCCGAGCAGGAAGGGCTGGACAAGATCTTCATCGAGGCTGGCTTCGAATGGCGTGAGCCGGGCTGCTCCATGTGCCTGGCGATGAACCCGGACCGGCTGGAAAGTGGCGAGCATTGCGCCTCCACCTCCAACCGCAACTTCGAAGGGCGCCAGGGAGCGGGCGGCCGTACCCACCTGGTGAGCCCGGCCATGGCCGCCGCCGCGGCGGTGACCGGCCATTTCATCGACGTTCGTGAATTGATGCAGGCCTGAGGAGCAGAGTCATGAAAGCCTTTACCCAACACACCGGCTTGGTCTGCCCGCTCGATCGCGCCAACGTCGACACCGACCAGATCATCCCCAAGCAATTCCTCAAGTCGATCAAGCGCACCGGCTTCGGCCCCAACCTGTTCGACGAGTGGCGCTACCTGGACGTGGGCCAGCCCAACCAGGACAACTCCAAGCGCCCGGTGAACAAGGACTTCGTGCTCAACTTCCCGCGCTACCAGGGCGCCAGCGTGTTGCTGGCCCGCGAGAACTTCGGCTGCGGCTCCTCCCGCGAGCACGCCCCCTGGGCGCTGGATGAGTACGGCTTCCGCGCGGTCATCGCGCCGAGCTTCGCCGACATCTTCTTCAACAACAGCTTCAAGAACGGCCTGCTGCCGATCGTGCTGAAGGATGAAGAGATGGATGAGCTGTTCGAGCAGTGCGAGGCCACCGAGGGCTACCAACTGACCGTCGACCTGGCGGCCCAGACCGTGACCCGTCCGGATGGCAAGTCCTATGCCTTCGAGGTGGACGCCTTCCGCAAGCATTGCCTGCTGAACGGCCTCGACGACATCGGCCTGACCCTGCAGGACGCCGATGCCATTCGCACCTTCGAAGCCGGCTATCGCCAGCGCCAGCCCTGGTTGTTCCAGGGCTGATCAGCCAGAGGAGGCTCACCATGACCGCCAGCCAGCACGAGGATGTGGTCCAGCGCCAGTTCGGCAGCCAGGCCACCGCCTATCTGAACAGTGCCGTTCACGCCCAGGGCGAGGAGTTCGTCCTGCTGCGGGAGACGGTGGCGGCTGACGCTGGGGCCCGGGTACTCGACCTGGGCTGCGGTGCCGGTCATGTGAGCTTCCAGGTCGCCGAGTTCTGCGACGAGGTGGTGGCCTACGACCTGTCCACCCAGATGCTGGACGTGGTCGCCCGCACGGCCGCCGAGCGCGGGCTGGACAACATCCGCACCCAGCAGGGCGCTGCCGAGCGCCTGCCGTTCGATGACCAGGTCTTCGACTATGTCTTCAGCCGCTATTCCGCCCACCACTGGCGGGACGTCGGTCAGGCCCTGCGCGAGGTGCGTCGGGTCCTGCGTCCGGGCGGCGCGGTGTGCTTCATCGATGTGGTCGCGCCCGGCCTGCCGTTGCTGGATACCCACCTGCAGACGGTGGAAGTGCTGCGCGACACCAGCCATGTGCGCGATTATTCGCCCTCCGAATGGGCACGGCTGGTCGGCGAGGCCGGGCTGGTACTGACCGCTTCCAAGCGGCAGCGCCTGCGCCTGGAGTTCGCCACCTGGATCGAGCGCATGCGCACGCCGGACGTATTCCGCGAGGCCATCCTGGCGTTGCAGCGCTCGGTGGGCGACGAGGTGCGCGAGTATTTCGAGATTGCAGCGGACGGCTCTTTCAGCACCGACGTGCTGGTGCTCTGGGCCGAGCGCTGAACACTGAACACCCCGGCGCCAAGGCGCTGACAGATGAATGATGAGGAAAGCATGAGCAAGCAGATTCTGGTTCTCCCCGGTGACGGCATCGGTCCGGAGATCATGGCCGAGGCGGTCAAGGTGCTTGAGGTGGCCAACGACAAGTACCAACTGGGCTTTGAGCTGGTGCACGACGTGATCGGTGGCGCCGCCATCGACAAGCACGGTGTGCCCCTGGCCGACGAGACCCTGGAGCGCGCCCGCAAGGCCGATGCCGTGCTGCTGGGCGCCGTGGGCGGCCCGAAATGGGACAAGATCGAGCGTGACATCCGCCCGGAACGCGGCCTGCTGAAGATCCGCTCGCAACTGGGTCTGTTCGCCAACCTGCGCCCGGCCATCCTTTATCCGCAACTGGCCGAGGCATCCAGCCTCAAGCCGGAAGTGGTCGCCGGGCTGGACATCCTCATCGTCCGCGAGCTGACCGGCGGCATCTATTTCGGCCAGCCCCGCGAGCAGCGCGTGCTGGGGAATGGCGAGCGCCAGGCCTACGACACCCTGCCGTACAGCGAGAGCGAGATCCGCCGCATCGCCCGCGTCGGCTTCGACATGGCCCGCGTGCGCGGCAAGAAGCTGTGCTCGGTGGACAAGGCCAACGTCCTCGCCTCCAGCCAGCTGTGGCGCGAGGTGGTGGAGGAGGTGGCCAAGGACTATCCGGACGTCGAACTCAGCCACATGTACGTCGACAACGCCGCCATGCAACTGGTGCGTGCGCCGAAGCAGTTCGACGTGATGGTCACCGACAACATGTTCGGCGACATCCTTTCCGATGAGGCCTCCATGCTCACTGGCTCCATCGGCATGCTGCCGTCCGCATCCCTGGACGCCAACAACAAGGGCATGTACGAGCCCTGTCACGGCTCCGCACCGGACATCGCCGGCCAGGGCATCGCCAACCCGCTGGCGACCATCCTCTCGGTGTCGATGATGCTGCGCTACAGCTTCAACCAGGGCGCCGCTGCCGATGCCATCGAACAGGCCGTGAGCCGCGTGCTGGACCAGGGCCTGCGCACCGGTGACATCTATTCCCCGGGCACGACCAAGGTCGGTACCCAGGCCATGGGCGATGCAGTGGTCGAGGCCCTGCGTAATCTGTAATCTGTCGGGCCCGCTGCGCGGCAGCGGCCCACTTTTTTCCTGAAAGGTGCAGTTGTCATGAAGCGTGTAGGTCTGATCGGTTGGCGCGGCATGGTGGGTTCGGTGCTCATGCAGCGGATGCTTGAGGAGCGGGACTTCGACCTGATCGAGCCGGTGTTCTTCACCACTTCCAACGTCGGTGGGCAGGGCCCGGCGGTCGGCAAGGACATTGCCCCGCTGAAGGATGCCTACAGCATCGAAGAGCTGAAGACCCTCGACGTGATCCTGACCTGCCAGGGTGGCGACTACACCAACGAGGTCTTCCCCAAGCTGCGCGAAGCGGGTTGGAACGGCTACTGGATCGACGCCGCCTCCAGCCTGCGCATGCAGGATGACGCGGTCATCGTCCTCGATCCGGTCAACCGCAAGGTCATCGATCATTCCCTGGATGCCGGCACCAAGAACTACATTGGCGGCAACTGCACCGTCAGCCTGATGCTGATGGCCCTGGGCGGCTTGTTCGAAGCCGGCCTGGTGGAGTGGATGAGCGCCATGACCTACCAGGCGGCCTCGGGCGCCGGCGCGCAGAACATGCGTGAGCTGATCAAGCAGATGGGCGCCACCCACGCGGCCGTCGCCGATGACCTGGCCAACCCCGCAAGCGCCATCCTCGACATCGACCGCAAGGTCGCCGAGACCATGCGCGGCGAAGCCTTCCCCACCGAGAACTTCGGCGTACCGCTGGCCGGCAGCCTGATCCCCTGGATCGACAAGGAACTGCCCAACGGCCAGAGCCGCGAGGAATGGAAAGGCCAGGCCGAGACCAACAAGATCCTCGGCCGCTTCAAGAGCCCCATCCCGGTAGACGGCATCTGCGTGCGCATCGGCTCCATGCGCTGCCACAGCCAGGCGCTGACCATCAAGCTGAACAAGGACGTGCCGATCGCCGATATCGAAGGGCTGATCAGCCAGCACAACCCCTGGGTCAAGCTGGTGCCGAACCATCGTGAGATCAGCATGCGTGAGCTGACCCCGACTGCCGTGACCGGCACCCTGTCGGTTCCGGTCGGCCGCCTGCGCAAGCTGAACATGGGTTCGCAGTACCTGGGCGCCTTCACCGTGGGTGACCAACTGCTCTGGGGCGCCGCCGAGCCGCTGCGCCGGATGCTGCGCATCCTGTTGGAGCGTTGATCGAGCCTGGCGCGGGCGGGGCTCGCCCGCGCCAATCGGTCCGATTGCCTGCATACGGGGTGACGGTTAAAGTGCCGCTCCCCGTTTCGCCATAGGCAATGACCATGAGCCCGTCCCTTGAAATCGCCGTGATCGGCGCCACCGGCACCGTCGGCGAAACCCTCGTCCAGCTCCT
>Ga0247725_1001370_pt1 | contig 12568 bp, 18 predicted proteins | sample OKSTACKMCFT3sol_FD_183021 | JGI IMG/M metagenome (GOLD analysis project Ga0247725, IMG submission 183021) | Subsurface sediment microbial communities from gas well in Oklahoma, United States - OK STACK MC-FT3-sol | ecosystem: Environmental > Terrestrial > Deep subsurface > Rock core/Sediment... | reverse complement strand
TGGTCCCCTTGCGGCTTTCGCCGCCGATCAGAAGCTGGCCGGTCAGATGCACTTTGGTCGTCCTGCAAGTGTTGTCGTTGCGATCGCTATAGATGGGAGCGCTAACATGACAAGTCCATGCGCGCGATCCGGCTTTCGGCGCGAAGTTGTCCGCGGCCGTTCCCGAAGGGGGCTTTGAAGCCCGGTTTCGCGTAGGCGCCAAGTAAATCCTCCCCCTAGCGGGGGAGGGGGCGCGAAGCGCCGGAGGGGGAAGGTCTGCGGAGTTTCCGCCGAGACTTCCCTCTCCGTCGGCTACGCCGACACCTCTCCCTTGGGGAGAGGATTTTACAGCGACTGCCCGTCGTCCACGGTGAACACGCTTCCCGTGACCGCCCGCGCGGCGTCGGAGCACAGGTAGAGCGCCGTCCCGGTCAGGTCGTCCTCGTCCATCAGCCGCTTGCGAGGGAAGCTTCCGACCAGCCGCGCGCCGCCCTCGGTGTCGAACCAGTCGCTGTTCAGTTCGGTGCGGATGTAGCCCGGGCAAAGGACGTTGACGTTGATCCCCTTGCGGGCCCATTCGCGGGCCAGGCTCTTGCCCATCATGGCCGTGGCGGCCTTGGACGCGCAGTAGGCGGTCACGCCGGGCAGCACCTTGTGCGCGCCGATCGAGGCGACCAGCAGGACGCGGCCTCGGCCGGTCTGCTCGGACCCGGCCAGGATCATCCGCCGCGCGCCTTCGCGGGCCGTCAGGAACACGCCGCGGGTGTTGACGCCCATCACCTTGTTGAAGTCCGCCGCTTCGATGTCGAGGGCGGAGCCCTGGATGTTGATCCCGGCGTTGGCGATCACCGTGTCCGGCGCGCCCAGGCGGTCGCTGATGGCGTCATAGCCGGCGATGATCGAGCCTTCGTCCTCGACGTCCATCGAGAAGGCCGCCGCGTTCGGGCCGATCTCGTCGACCAGCGCCTCCAGCCGCTCGGCGCGGCGCGCGGCCAGCGCCACCTTGGCCCCGGCGTCTGCGGCCCGGCGGGCCAGATGCGCCCCGATGCCGGACGAGGCGCCGGTGACCAGGACGGTCCTTCCGGTCAGGTCGATCATGCTCTCTCCCCATTTTTCGCCAAGGTGGCCGGCTCGCGCGCCGCTGTCGAGCCGCCCGCGGGGGCAAGTACGAGCGTTCGGCGCGCTCTATGCTCGGCGTAGGCGAGATGGAGTTGTGGGAAATCAGAGACTTGTCACTTTTACAGGCTTCTGGATCATCCGCGTCCGCTGGCGCCGTACCTTTGTGTCATGGCCCAGAAAAGCGAAGACATCGAAGCCGCCCTCAACGCCATCGAGGAGTTGGTCTCCCTGACCTACGCCAAGGCGGCGTCAGAGATTCTGACCGCCAGCGAGGACAAGACCTCCGAGGCGCGGATGGAGATCGCCGCCAAGACCGCGAAGGCCGGCCGAGCCATCAAGCTGTTCCGGGGAAGCGCCCGCCGGGTTGGCCGCGCGCTTTCGAGCTTGCAGCGCGCCGCCAAGGCCGACGACGGCCCCGACCGGAACACTACGGAGACCCCAATGAATGACGACGTCCCATGGAACGCCCAGCGTATCGCCGAGCTTCATGCCGAGGTGCGCGAACGACTGGCGAAGTTTGCTGGATCCCGAGAGCTTAAATACCTGGCTGAGCGGGATCGACGAGAGCCGTCCGGACCTGGCGAGCCAATTGGCGGACAGCCTTCGAACGCTCCGCCTCCGGGCGGACCACCAGGTTCCCCCGCCTAATCCTTGGTCCACCTGGCTGTTCCTTGGCGGGCGCGGCGCGGGCAAGACCTATGCTGGCGCCGCCTGGCTGATCGAACAGGCCGGCCTTGGCGCTCGGCTGGCCTTGGTCGGTCCCACCTTCCACGATGTGCGTGAGGTGATGATCGAGGGGCCGTCCGGCCTCCAGGCGCTGTCGCCGCCGGACGAGCGCCCCCGCTGGGAAGCCTCGCGCCGGCGCCTGGTCTGGCCGAATGGCGCGACCGCCTACGCCTTCTCGGCCGAGGATCCTGACAGCCTGCGCGGCCCGCAGTTCCACGCCGCCTGGGCCGACGAGTTCTGCGCCTGGCCCAAGCCCGGCGACACCCTGGCCATGCTGCGTTTCGGCCTGCGCCTGGGGACCGATCCGCGCCTGGTGGTGACCACCACGCCCAAGCCCCATCGGGCCCTGAAGGCTCTGATGGCCGAGCCGGGGATCTCGCTCACTCGGGCGGGCACGGCCGCCAACGCCGGCAACCTGGCGCCCGCCTTCTTGCGGACGCTGGAAAGCCTCTACGGCGGCACGCGCCTGGCCGCCCAGGAGCTGGACGGGGTCATCGTCGAGACCGACGGCGGCCTGTTCCGCGCCGAGGACCTGGCGCGGTGCCGCGCCGCGCGGCCGGCGCGTCTGGACCGCGTGGTCGTCGCGGTCGACCCGCCCGCCACCGCCGGCGGCGACGCCTGCGGGATCGTGATCGTGGGCCGAAGGGACGACCGCGCGTTCGTGCTGGCCGACGAGACCGCGCGGGGATTGTCTCCCGCCGGCTGGGCGGGCAGGGCCGTGGCCGCCGCGAGGCTGTGGAACGCCGACGCCCTCGTGGCCGAGGCCAACCAGGGCGGCGACATGGTGCGGTCGGTGCTCGCGCAAGCCGACCCGCCGTGCCGCGTGAAACTGGTCCGCGCCTCGGTGGGAAAACGCGCCCGCGCCGAGCCGGTGGCCGCGCTCTACGAACAGGGCCGGGTCCTGCACTGCGGATCGTTCGTGGCGCTGGAGGAGGAACTGATGGCGCTCGGCTCCGGCGACCTGGAACACAGCCCCGACCGCGCCGACGCGCTGGTCTGGGCGGTCAGCGAGCTGATGCTGGGCTCGGTGCGGAGGCCGAGGCTGAGGGCGCTGTGAGGGGCGCCGATGATCAAGATCCTCCCCCGCGATGCGGGGGAGGTGGCCCAGAGGGCCGGAGGGGGCGAGCGCTGGCGACTTCCAGTATTCGCCCGACAGCCGTCTCCGGCAAGGCGAGGATGTCTCGAGCCGGAATGCGGAGCGTGACGATCCCGCGATCTTCCAGCCACGCGTCACGCTCTGCGTCTCTGCGCGGTCGACTATCGAAGCAATGCCATTCGCCATCGACCTCGACGGCTAGACGCAAGGCCTCGCAGTAGAAATCGAGAATGTAAGGACCAACAGGATGCTGTCGGCGGAATTGTAGCCCGCCGATCTTGCGGCCCTTCAATTCACGCCAAAGCAAACCTTCGGGCAGCGTCAGCTCTCGGCGGAAGCGTTGCGCCGTCAGTCTCTGCACAAGGGGAGGTCTCATTGGCTTTTCCGGTGCTCGCCCCCTCCGTCGCTCCGCGACACCTCCCCCGCATCGCGGGGGAGGATCTTTGAGAGCGTTCGCCTTCCCCACAACCCTACATCGTTCCCCATTCGTTCTCAACTCCATCCACCGGAGCCCCCCGCCATGCTCTTCTCCAAACCGCGCCCGCCCGAGCGCAAGGATTCCCGCGCCGCGCGGCTGATCGCGCTGACCACGGGCGGTCGCCCGCAGTGGACGCCGCGGGACTATGGCGCGCTCGCCGCCGAGGGGTTCGGCAAGAACCCGGTGGCCTATCGCTGCGTGCGGATGATCGCCGAGGCCGCCGCCGCCACGCCGCTGGCGGTGTTCGTCGACGGCCGCCGGGCCGATGATCATCCGCTCAAGCGCCTGATCGACCGCCCCAATCCGGAGCAGGGCGGACCCGATCTGATGGAGGCGTTCTTCGGCAATCTGCAGGTGGCCGGCAACGCCTATCTGGAGGCGGCCGGCGACGGCGCGCCCGCTGAACTCTACGCCCTGCGGCCCGACCGGATGACCGTGGTCCCTGGCCCGCGCGGCTGGCCGCTGGCCTATGACTATCAGGCCGCCGGGCGCACGGTCCGGATCGGGCGCGACGGCGACGGCTGGTTGCCGGTGCTGCACCTGCGGCTCTTCAACCCGACCAGCGATCACTACGGCTTCTCGCCGCTGGAAGCGGCGGCCTTCGCGATCGACGTGCACAACGCCTCCAGCGCCTGGAACAAGGCGCTGCTGGACAACTCCGCCCGGCCCTCCGGCGCGCTGGTCTACTCATCCAAGGACGCCGGCGACCGCCTGACCGACGAGCAGTTCGACCGGCTGAAGACCGAGCTGGCCAATGCTCACTCCGGCCAGGCCAACGCCGGCCGGCCGCTGCTCTTGGAAGGCGGGCTCGACTGGCGGGCCATGTCTCTGAGCCCCGCCGAGATGGACTTCACCGAAGGCAAGCACGCCGCCGCCCGCGAGATCGCCCTGGCGTTTGGCGTGCCGCCGCAGCTCTTGGGCATCCCCGGCGACAACACCTACGCCAACTATCGCGAGGCCAACGCCGCCTTCTGGCGCGGGACGGTGGTTCCGCTGGCCGAGCGGGCGGCGCGGGCCCTGACCGCCTGGCTGGCGGTGAAGTTCCCCGGCGCGCGGATCGCTCCCGACCTCGACGCGGTCCCCGCCCTGTCGGCCGAGCGCGACGCCCTGTGGAGCCGGCTGGAGACGGCGTCGTTCCTCACCGACGCCGAGCGGCGGCGGCTGGCGGGGCTGGAGCACTAGTCGGCCGAAGCCGCTGGCCCCCACCTGACCGCTTCGCGGTCGTCCGCCCCCGGAGGGGGCAGAAGGCCGCCCCTTCTTCCCCCGCCGGGGGAGGAGCGCGTCAGCGCGGAGGGGCCCGTATCGAGAGACACCCATGACCAATCCCACCCGCTGGCGGCTGGACCGCCAGGTGTCCGCCGCCGTGCTGGTCGCGGTCGCCATCCAAGCCGCCGCCGCCCTGCTGTGGGCCGGCAAGGCCTCGGCGCGGATCGACGAGATGCAGCGTCGGCTGGAGGCCCAGGCCCCGGTGGCCGAGCGCCTGGCGCGGTTGGAGGCCCAGGCCGACGCCACCCGCCAGTCGCTGAACCGCATCGAAGCCAAGCTGGAGCGTTCGCGATGAGCGAAGACTTGAAGATCGAGGGCTACGCGTCCCTGTTCTGGACCCGCGACCTCAATGACGACGTCACCGCCGCCGGCGCCTTCGCCGAGAGCCTGGCGGCCGGGACGCCGGTCAAGATGCTGCACCAGCACGACGAGGCCGAGCCGATCGGCGTCTGGGACGAAGTGGTCGAGGACGCCAAGGGCCTGTTCGTCCGAGGGCGGATCCTGCGGTCGACGCCGCGGGGCCGCCTCGTCGCCGCCCTGGTCGAGGCCGGCGCGCTGGACGGCCTGTCGATCGGCTTTCGCCAGGTGAAGGCGCGAACTCAGGGCCGCCTGCGCGTGCTGTCCCGCGTCGAGCTCTGGGAGGTGTCGATCGTCACCTTCCCGATGCTGCCGGGCGCTAGGCTGACGATCAGTTCCGGATCAGCCTGAGCAGGGTGCCGTCCGGGTCGATCAGGGCGGCCATGATCTTCTTATCGCCGGGCGGGTGCAGGCGGGGGAAGCCCTCGGTCTTCTCCTCGATCCCGGCCGCCTGGCAGACCGCGTAGAAGCCCTCGAGATCGTCCAGGCGCAGGCAGCAGGCGAAGTTGCTGGTGGCCGGCTTCAGGCCCGGAAACGGGAAGAACTCCAGCGTCAGCCGGCCGCGCTCCAGCACCATCCAGCCCGGATCGCGCGAGGCCCGCTCGAAGCCGAGGGCCGCATAGAAGCTCTCGGTCGCGTCGAAGTCGCTGGACGGAAGATTCGGCGTGGCGCGGTCAGGCATGGCGTCAGAGTCGCGTGAAGGCGCGAGGCTGGCAATAGGAGATCCTCCCCCGCGACGCGGGGGAGGTGGCCCAGAGGGCCGGAGGGGGCGAGCTCGGCATCGTCCAGTTAGCCCCCTCAGTCGGCTTCGCCGACAGCTCCCCCGCATCGCGGGGGAGCATCTGTCACCTCTTTCGGAGAACCCCATGAAGGAAACCAAACACGCGGCCTCGCCCGAGGCCCGCGCGGCGCTGGCTGATGTCCTGACCGCGTTCGAGAGCTTCAAGGCCGCCAACGACGCGCGCCTTTCGGCCATCGAAACCAAGCGGGCCGATGTCCTGCTGGAGGAGAAGGTCGGCCGCATCGACGAGGCCATGGCGCGGGCTCAAGACCGCCTCGACCGGATCATGGCTGACCTGCGTCGCCCCGCCCTGGGCGGCGAGGCGCCGGTCGCCAGCGTGGACGAGCGCAAGGCCGCCTTCGACCGCTATGTGAAGACCGGCGAGACGCCCGCCGCGCTGCTGGAGGCCAAGGGCCTGTCCGAAGGGACGGCCACGGCGGGCGGCTATGTCGCCCCGCCGGAGCTGGAGCGGCTGATCCTGCGGCGCCTGGCCGCCACCTCGCCGATGCGCGAAATCTGCCAGGTCCGCACCATCGGCGCGGGGACCTTCCGCAAGCCGGTCTCGCCCACGGGTCTCGCCGCCGCCTGGGTGGCCGAGACCGCCGCGCGGCCCGAGACCACGGCCCCGACCCTGGACGTGATCGACTTCCCGGCCGGCGAGCTCTACGCCAGCCCGGCCGCGACCCAGGCCCTGCTGGACGACGCCTATGTCAGCATCGACGAGTGGCTGGCCGAGGAGGTGCAGGACGCCTTCGCCGCCCAGGAGACCACGGCCTTCGTGTCGGGCGACGGGGTCAACAAGCCCAAGGGCCTGCTGGCCTACACCGCCGCGCCGGACGCGTCCTACACCTGGGGGCAGGTCGGCTACCTGGCCACGGGCGTGGCCGGCGGCTGGACGGCGTCGAACCCGACCGACAAGCTGATCGACCTGATCTACGCGACCAAGGCCCAGTACCGCCAGAACGGCCGCTTCGTGATGAACCGCCGCACGGTCAGCGCCGTGCGCAAGTTCAAGGACGCGCAAGGCAACTACATCTGGAACGCGGCCCTGCAGCCGGGGCAGTCCGCCTCGCTGCTCGGCTTCCCGGTCACCGAGATCGAGGCCATGCCGGACGTGGCCGCCAACGCCCTGGCCGTGGCGTTCGGCGACTTCGAGAAGGGCTATCTGATCGTCGACCGCGCTGGCGTGCGGGTCCTGCGCGACCCGTACTCGGCCAAGCCGCACGTCCTCTTCTACACCACCAAGCGCGTCGGCGGCGGCGTGCAGAACTTCGACGCGATCAAGCTGCTGAAGTTCGCGGCGTCGTAAGCTCATTCGACGTCCCCCTCCCCCTTGCGGGGAGGGGGCAGGGGGTGGGGGTGTCAGCGCCTCGTTATCCCCTTCTGGCGCGGAGCTTGCTCCCCCACCCCAACCCCTCCCCGCAAGGGGGAGGGGCTTTCTCCCGAGAAAACCATGCCCCAATCCCTCACCCTGGCCGAGGCCCGGGCGTTCCTGCGCGTCCCTGACGCGTCCGAGGACGCCGTCCTGACGCTCCTGATCGACGCCGCCGAGACCCGCGTCGCGGCCGCCGCGGGCGTCGCCCTGACCGCCGCCAGTCCCGCGCCCCTGCGCCTGGCCGTCCTCACCCTGGTCGCCCACGCCTACGAGCTTCGCTCGTCCTTGGGCGACGCCGGCGAGCCCTCGCTGGCCCTCGTCGAGCCGTGGCTGACCCCTTACCGAAAGGCCCGGCTGTGACCGACAAGCCCCTGATCGACGCCCTGGTCGCGACGCTGAAGGCCGCGCCCGCCGTCACCGCCATCGCCGGCCAGCGGATCTACGCGACCGCCCCGCGCCTGCCGACCTATCCCTGCGTCGTCGTCACCCGCTCGGAAGGGCGTCCGGTGTCCGAAGGCGACGGGATCGAGCACCTGCTCACCCTCACCTGCGCCAGCCGCTTCGGCGGGCCGGAGGAGGCCAGAGCCCTGGTCGCCGCCGTCCGCGCGGCGCTGCACGACGCCCGGCCGACGCTGTCGAACCGCCGACTCGTGAACCTGCGCGTCCCCTATGCCGACTGCTTCACGGGCGCCGACCGCGAGACCACGCTCGGGATCGTCCGCGTGCGGGCGGTCACCGAAGCGCTCTGACCTTCACAGCCGCACCCCCACCCCCTGCCCCCTCCCCGCAAGGGGGAGGGGAACGCGAACATCTGGAGACTCATCATGGCCGCCCAAGCCGGCAAGGACATGCTGCTGAAGATCAGCGATGGGGCCCAGACCCCGACCTTCCACACCGTGGCGGGCCTGCGGGCTCGCACCCTCAGCCTGAACGCTAAGACCATCGACGCCACCGACAGCGACAGCGCCGGCCGCTGGCGCGAGCTGCTGGCGGGGGCGGGCGTCAAGTCCGTGGCCGTGTCGGGTTCGGGGATCTTCCGCGACGCCGCCTCCGACGCCCAGGTGCGCCAGAGCTTCTTCGACCAGTCGGCGCGGACCTGGCGTCTGGTGATCCCGGACTTCGGCCAACTGGAAGGCCCGTTCCTGGTCGCGGCGCTGGAATACGCCGGCGAGTACGACGGCGAGGCGTCGTTCGCGATCAGCCTGGCCAGCGCCGGGGCGGTGACGTTCACGGCGATCTAGGATCGGCGACCGTCAAAGCAAAAATCTCGTGTCATCCCGGAAGCCTCGCAGAGGCTATCCGGGACCCAGGGGTTGCAAGAGTGCTGCGCGCACCGCCCCTGGGTCCCGGCTCTTCGCTTCGCTACGGCCGGGATGACACGCCATTATTGAGGTTCAAGAACCATGCTCCCGCCCAACCCCGCGCGCGGCGAGGTCGTCGTGACCCTGGCCGGCGCGCCGCGACGCCTATGCCTGACCCTGGGCGCCCTGGCGCGCATCGAGGCCGCGCTTGACCTGTCCGACTGGTCGCAGCTGCCCGACCGCATCGCCACGCTGAGCGCCGCCAACCTCTTCGCCGTGCTGGCCGCCTTGCTGGAGGGCGGCGGCGAGGCGCCGGAGATCGCCGCCCGCGCCACGGTCCCGGAGGCCGCCTCGGCCCTGGCCGTCGCCCTCGCGGCCTGCGGATGAGCGCTTGGAGCGCGCCGCTGCGCCTGGCGCTCAGCCTGGGCCTGCCGCCCGAGGCCTTCTGGCGGCTGTCGCTGAAGGAGTGGCGCGCGCTGACCGAGGCGCCGCCCGCGCCCGTGCTCAGCCGCGCCGACCTCTTCGCCCTGATCGCCCGCTATCCTGATAAGGAGATCCCCGCATGAGCTTCGACCCAGACGGCCTTTCGGCTGTTCCTGCCCGCGCCGCCGAGGCCGCCGCCGCGCTGGACAGCCTGAAAGCCCCAGCCGAGCGGGCCGCGCGCTCGATCGACGAGGCCTTCGCTCGCGCCGGCGCGTCGCTGGTCAAGTCCCTGGCCCGCGCGGCTTCGGACGGCCAGGTGTCGCTGGCCGAGCTGGCGCGCGCGGTGCTGGGCGCGGCCGGGGCGGCGTTGAAGGGCGGAGGATTGGGCGAGGCGCTGTCGAAGAGCTTTGCCGGCGCCCGGGCTGATGGCGGCCCGGTGCTGCCGGGCGGGGCCTATCTGGTCGGCGAGCGGGGGCCGGAGGTGTTCCGCCCGGCCTCGGCGGGAAGCATCGAGCCGGTCGGAAGCGGCGGGGTGTCGGTAACGATCAATGTCCAGGGCGGAGAGGCGTCGGGCCTGGTCCGCTCCGACGCCCAGATCGCCCAGGCCTTGGCCCGGGCGGTCAGCTTGGGGGCGCGGCGATTGTGAAAATCCCTCCCCCTACAGCGCCACCGCGGCCGTGTTGGGCGGGGGCGGGCCGTACTGGTTGTCGCGCGGCTGGCCCAGGCTGCAGCCGACCCAGAGCGTAAAGGCCAGCCAGATGGCGAAGGCGATGAAGCACGAGATGAAGAAGCCGCCCAAGGCGGTCAGGGCCGCCAGTTCCGGCTCGCCGCTGGTCAGGGCCGCGATGGCCGGCATGACGCCGATCGACAGGGCCGAGCCCATGATCAGCACCGGGCCCAGAACCCACGGCAGCACCTGCCACCAGCCGGTCTGCCCCATGTCGTGCAGGCGCTTGGAGTGGATGCAGACGCTGGAATAGATCGTCGCCAGGCTAATCACCGCGCCAATGACGGGCAGCCAGCCCAAGGCCATGTTGACGCCCAGCAGCACGAGCCAGCCGATCCAGAACGCCTGGCGGCCGATGCGGCCTTCCGGCGACAGGAACAGGGTCTTCCAATCCATATCGGTCTCCAATCTCGCCTCCATAGGTAGGAGCCGAAGGCCCGCTGATGAAGTGAAAAGCGGGTCATGACCAAGACTTAATCGCGTTCGGCCGCGCACGGCTCCGCTTCTCGTCAAATTTCTCGAAACCTTTTCGTGAGGATCGCCATGAGCGAGTTCCATGAGGCGCGCCTGCCCGCGCGCCTGGCGTTCGGCTGCGCCGGCGGCGTCGAGTGGCGCACCGATATCGTCGCCCTGGCCTCGGGCGCCGAGCAGCGGACCAGCGCCTGGACGCGCGGCCGCCGCCGCTATCTGATCGCCACCGCCGCTCGCCCTCTGGATGAGCTGGCCGAGCTGCTGGCCTTCTTCGAGGCGCGGCGCGGGCGGCTGGCGGGCTTCCGCTTCCGCGATCCGGCCGACTTCAAGTCGTGCGCCCCCTCGGCCCAGCCGGCGGCGACCGACCAGCCGATCGGGACCGGCGATGGCGCCCGTAAGGTCTTCCAACTGACCAAGACCTATGGGAACGGCGCGACGGCGCTGGCGCGGCCGATCGCCAAGCCGGTGGCCGGCACGGTCAAGGTCGCGGTGGCGGGCGTGGTCCTGGCGGCCGGCGCCTATTCGGTCGATGTGGCGACGGGCCTTGTGACCCTGTCGACCGCTCCGGCCGCCGGCGCGGCGGTGACGGCGGGCTTCGAGTTCGACACGCCGGTGCGCTTCGACACCGACCGCCTGGACATCACGCTGGAGGGTTTCTCGGCCGGCCGCGTCAGCGCCTGCGCCCTGATCGAGGTGCGCGACTGATGCGGGCGCTTCCCGAAGGGCTGGACCTCTCCCGCCTGTGCCACGCCTGGATCGTCGAGCGGACCGACGGTGTGAGACTGGGCTTCACCGACCATGACCGCGACCTCGTCGTCGACGGCGTGACCTGCCGGGCCGGCGGCGGCTGGAGCCCCGGCGCGTCCGAAACCGGCGTCGGTTACGCGCCGGGCCAGGCGGCGGCGCTGGGCGTGCTGGACGACGCGGGGATTTCGGAAGGCGACCTGGACGCCGGCCTCTACGACGGCGCCAAGGTCTCCGCCCTGCGCGTCGACTGGAGCGCGCCGTCGCGCCTCGTACGGCTATGGACCGCGACGATCGCGGCGGTCAGCCGCGAAGGTAAAGCGTTCAAGGCCACGCTCGCGGGACCCGCGGCGGCGCTGGAGCGGATAGCCGGGCGGACCTTCACCCGGCTGTGCGACGCGCGCCTGGGCGACGTTCGCTGCGGCGTCGATCTGGCGGCCCATCCGGGCGCGACCTGCGACAAGCGCTGGAGCACCTGCGTCGGCGTGTTCGCAAACGGCGTGAACTTCCGAGGCTTTCCGACGTCGCTCGGCGAGGACTTCCTGACGCTGTACCCCGTCGAGGGCGAGCGCAACGACGGCGGGCGGCGGTGAGGGGCGATAGATGCTCCCCCGCGAGGCGGGGGAGCTGTCGCGGAGCGACTGAGGGGGCGAGCTGGAAGCCTGCCGAGCTAGCCCCCTCCGGCCCTCTGGGCCACCTCCCCCGCGTCGCGGGGGAGGATCTTGTCCTCGCCCACGCCCGCCGCTGGCTCGGAACGCCCTACCGCCATCAAGCTTCGACCCTGGGCGCGGGGTGCGACTGCCTGGGCTTGGTGCGGGGCGTCTGGCGGGCGATCCACGGCGTCGAGCCGGAAGCGCCGCCGCCCTACCGTCCCGACTGGGCGGAGCTCGGCGAGCGCGAGCTGCTGCTCGAGGCGTTCGGCCGCTGGCTGACGCCGGTTCCGTTGTCCGAAGCCCGTCCTGGCGACGTCCTCGTCTTCCGCATGGCGCCCGGCGCGGTCGCCAAGCACTGCGCGATCCAGTCCGGGCCCGACCGGATGATCCACGCCTATTGGGGCCGGGCCTGCGTCGAGAGCGCGCTTGGCCGCTGGTGGCGCGGGCGCCTGGTCGCGGCCTTCCGTTTTCCTTGAGGAGCATCTGATGGCTCAAGTCATCCTCTCCAGCGTCGGGGCGGCGATCGGCGGGCCTCTGGGCACCGTGGCCGGGGCGGCCCTTGGAGCGGCGGTCGACCAGGCCGCGCTGTCGGCCCTGTCGCCCGCGCGTCAGATCGGTCCGCGCATCCCGGAGCTGCGGCTGACCGGCGCGGCCGAGGGCGCGGCGCTGCCGTGCGTGTTCGGCCGCGCGCGGGTCGGCGGCCAGGTGATCTGGGCCGCGCGCTTTCGCGAGAAGCGGATCGAAGGCCGCGTCGGCGGCGCCAAGGGCCAGAAGACGACGTCCTACGCCTACAGCCTGTCGTTCGCGGTCGCCGTGGCCGAAGGGCCGATCGACGGGATTGGCCGCGTATGGGCCGACGGGCGGGTGATGGACATGGCGGGCGTGACGATGCGCGTCCACCTCGGGACCGAGGACCAGGCGCCCGATCCGCTGGTCGCGGCCATCGAAGGCGAGGCGCCGGCCTATCGCGGCGTGGCCTATGTCGTGTTCGAGGATCTGCCGCTGGAGCCGTTTGGCAATCGCCCGCCGCAGTTGTCGTTCGAGGTCTTCCGCCGGCCGCGCACGCCCGGCG
>Ga0247725_1001369_pt1 | contig 12577 bp, 7 predicted proteins | sample OKSTACKMCFT3sol_FD_183021 | JGI IMG/M metagenome (GOLD analysis project Ga0247725, IMG submission 183021) | Subsurface sediment microbial communities from gas well in Oklahoma, United States - OK STACK MC-FT3-sol | ecosystem: Environmental > Terrestrial > Deep subsurface > Rock core/Sediment... | reverse complement strand
AGCGGAGCGCTTTATTCGATGAGGCATCTGCTTGTGTCAAACTATGATTCGACCACAGCGATAGGTCCCAGGGCTGTAGGGCGCGAATTACAAGGGGCTCTGTGTCAAACTATATTGTGAGCACCCATCAAGTTGCTGCGGGTCGTACTGCTCTCGGCATTGGCTGTCGGCGTCGTACTCAGCTGTGCGCAGATCGTCTATGACGCCTACAAGACCCGCCAGTCGGTGAACAACGACGCCCAGCGCATCCTCGACATGTTCCGCGACCCCTCGACGCAGGCGGTGTACAGCCTCGACCGGGAAATGGGCATGCAGGTGATGGAAGGCCTGTTCCAGGACGGCTCGGTACGCATGGCCTCCATCGGCCACCCCAACGAAACCATGCTCGCGGAAAAGTCCCGGCCACTGCAGGACATGTCCATGCGCTGGCTGACCGACCTGATCCTCGGCCAGGAGCGCACCTACACCACGCAACTGGTCGGCCGCGGCCCCTACAGTGAATACTACGGCGACCTGAGCATTACCCTCGACACCTCCGCCTATGGCGAGGGTTTCCTGGTCAACGCGGTGATCATCTTCATCTCCGGCGTGCTGCGCGCCCTGGCCATGGGCCTGGTGCTGTATCTGGTGTACCACTGGCTGCTGACCAAGCCGCTGTCGAAGATCATCGAGCACCTGACGCAAATCAACCCCGACCGCCCCAGCCAGCACCAGATCCCCTTGCTCAAGGGGCACGAGCGCAACGAACTGGGCATCTGGGTCAACACCGCCAACCAGTTGCTGGCCTCCATCGAACGCAACACCCACCTGCGCCACGAGGCCGAGAACAGTCTGCAGCGCATGGCCCAGTACGATTTTCTCACCGGCCTGCCCAATCGCCAGCAACTGCAGCAGCAACTGGACAAGATCCTCATCGACGGTGGCCGCCTGCAACGCCGTGTCGCCGTGCTGTGCGTGGGCCTGGACGACTTCAAGGGCATCAACGAGCAGTTCAGCTACCAGGTCGGCGACCAGCTGCTGCTGGCGCTGGCCGACCGCCTGCGCGCCCACAGCGGGCGCCTCGGCGCCCTGGCCCGGTTGGGTGGCGACCAGTTCGCCCTGGTCCAGGCCAATATCGAACAGCCCTACGAAGCCGCCGAGCTGGCCCAGAGCATCCTCGATGACCTCGAGGCGCCCTTCGACCTCGACCACCAGCAGATCCGCCTGCGCGCCACCATCGGCATCACCCTGTTCCCCGAGGACGGCGACAGCACTGAGAAGCTGCTGCAAAAGGCCGAGCAGACCATGACCCTGGCCAAGGCCCGCTCGCGTAACCGATACCAGTTCTACATCGCCAGCGTCGACAGTGAGATGCGCCGCCGCCGCGAACTGGAAAAGGACCTGCGCGAAGCCCTGCCGCGCAACCAGCTGTACCTGGTGTACCAGCCGCAGATCAGCTACCGCGACCACCGCGTGGTAGGCGTCGAAGCCTTGCTGCGCTGGCAGCACCCGGAGCTGGGCATGGTCCCGCCCGACCAGTTCATTCCCCTGGCCGAGCAGAACGGCAGCATCATCAGCATCGGCGAGTGGGTGCTCGACCAGGCCTGCCGGCAGTTGCGCGAATGGCACGACCAGGGCTTCAGCGAGCTGCGCATGGCGGTCAACCTGTCCACCGTGCAACTGCACCACAACGAGCTACCGCGGGTAGTCAACAACCTGCTGCAGGCCTACCGCCTGCCACCGCGCAGCCTGGAGCTGGAAGTCACCGAGACCGGCCTGATGGAAGACATCAGCACCGCCGCCCAGCACTTGCTGAGCCTGCGCCGCTCCGGGGCGTTGATCGCCATCGACGACTTCGGCACCGGTTACTCCTCGCTCAGCTACCTGAAATCGCTGCCGCTGGACAAGATCAAGATCGACAAGAGCTTCGTCCAGGACCTGCTCGACGACGATGACGACGCCACCATCGTTCGCGCCATCATCCAGCTGGGCAAGAGCCTGGGCATGCAGGTGATCGCCGAAGGCGTGGAAACCGCCGAACAGGAGACCTACATCATCGCCCAGGGCTGCCATGAGGGTCAGGGCTACCACTACAGCAAGCCGCTGTCCGCGCGCGAACTGACCAACTTCCTCAAGCAGGCGCAACGCAACCAGGTTTCCGCGTTGTAACCCCCACCAATCTCGGCCAAGCAGGGCAAGCGGGCGTTTGCATGAAATGCGCGCCCGCCCCTTTACAGCAAATGCAAATCTTTCGCATGATGTTGCGGTTTCGCGTGCCACGGCGCACGGTCCACCCATGGTCCAACCACACGACGCAGGAAACCAACAATGATTCGAATGCCTCTGGCCTCCGCCAGTCTGCTGGCCATCGCCATCGCCCTCGCCGGTTGCGGCGAAGGCAATGACGACAAGGCCGCCGCACCGCAAGCCCAGACATCTGCCGCTGTCACCACCGCGGCACCAGGGGCTGTCGATGAAGCCGCCGCCAAGGCCGTGGTCAAGCACTACGCCGAGATGGTCCATGCCGTGTACAGCGACTCGCTGAGCACCGCCAAGCAGTTGCAGACTGCCGTCGACGCCTTCCTCGCCAAGCCCGACGACCAGACGCTCAAAGCCGCCCGGGACGCCTGGGTCGCCTCGCGCGTACCCTACCTGCAGAGCGAAGTCTTCCGCTTCGGCAACACCATCATCGACGACTGGGAAGGCCAGGTGAACGCCTGGCCCCTGGACGAAGGCCTGATCGACTACGTCGACAAGAGCTATGAGCACGCCCTGGGCAACCCGGCGGCCAACGCCAACATCATCGCCAACACCGAGATCCAGGTGGGCGAAGACAAAATCGACGTAAAGGACATCACCCCCGAGAAGCTGGCCAGCCTGAACGAGCTGGGCGGTTCCGAAGCCAACGTCGCCACCGGCTACCACGCCATCGAATTCCTGCTCTGGGGCCAGGACCTCAACGGCACCGGCCCAGGCGCGGGCAACCGCCCGGCCTCCGACTACCTCGAAGGCAAAGGTGCCACCGGCGGGCACAACGACCGTCGCCGTGCCTACCTGAAGGCGGCCACCGACCTGCTGGTCAAGGACCTTGAGGAAATGGTCGGCAACTGGGCGCCGAACGTCGCCGACAACTACCGCGCCAGCCTGGAAAAAGAGCCGGCCAACGATGGCCTGCGCAAGATGCTGTTCGGCATGGGCAGCCTGTCGCTGGGCGAACTGGCGGGCGAGCGCATGAAGGTCTCGCTGGAGGCCAATTCGCCGGAAGATGAACACGACTGCTTCAGCGACAACACCCACTACTCGCACTTCTACGACGCCAAGGGCATCCGCAACGTCTACCTGGGCGAGTACACCCGTGTCGACGGCAGCAAGCTGAGCGGCCCGAGCCTGTCGTCGCTGGTGGCCAAGGCCGACCCGGCCACCGACGCCACCCTCAAGGCCGACCTGGAAGCCACCGAAGCCAAGATCCAGGTGATCGTCGACCACGCTCTCAAGGGCGAGCACTACGACCAGCTGATCGCCGCCGACAACGCCGCCGGCAACCAGATCGTGCGTGACGCCATCGCTTCCCTGGTCAAGCAGACCGGCGCGATCGAGCAGGCCGCGGGCAAGCTGGGCATCGACAACCTGAACCCGGACACCGCCGATCACGAATTCTGATCAGCGTTGCGGTTCAGCAGAGGCGGCCTTCGGGCCGCCTTTTTCATTTCCGTGTTCGGGAGCGGAATGGGTGGTCGCGGACATTTCCAGGTAAAGCCTATTTCATCTGGTAATTGCAAATTGCTCTTATTCAATCCCCCCTGGCCTGATAAGCTTGCACGCCGGTTTTTCGCCCATGCCCAGGATTGTCGATGTCCTTGCTCCGCCTAAGCCCTCTGCTGCTGGCCTTCGCCCTCGCCGCCTGTGACGACGCCCCGCGTTTCACCCAGGCCGAGCCCGGCGAGGCGCTCTCCGGCGGCAAGGCGACGGTGCAGCGCAGCGATCGCAACGCCTACTCGCTGCCCTCGGCCAACCTCACGCCCGAGCGGCGCCTGGACTTCGCCGTGGGCAACAGCTTCTTCCGCAACCCCTGGGTAATCGCCCCCTCCACAACTACCGCCCGCGATGGCCTCGGCCCGTTGTTCAACACCAACGCCTGCCAGAACTGCCACGTGCGCGATGGTCGCGGCCATCCGCCGGAGCCAGACGACAGCAACGCGGTGTCGATGCTGGTGCGTCTGTCGATCCCCGACCAGCCGTACTACGCCCAGGTGATCGAGCGCCTGGGGGTAGTCCCGGAGCCCGTCTACGGTACCCAGTTCCAGGACATGGCCATCCCCGGCGTGGCCCCGGAAGGCAAGGTCCGCGTGACCTACGACAACCACAATGTCACCTTCGCGGACGGCCACCAGGTCGAACTGCGACGCCCGACCCTGCGAATCAGCCAGCTCGGCTACGGCCCGCTGCACCCCGACACACGCTTCTCCGCCCGGGTCGCTCCGCCAATGATCGGCCTGGGCCTGCTTGAAGCCATCCCCGAAGCCGACCTGCTGGCCAACGAGGATCCCGACGACCACAACCGCGACGGTATCCGTGGCCGCGCCAACCGCGTGTGGGACGATGCCCAGGGCAGGACCGTGGTCGGCCGCTTCGGCTGGAAGGCAGGACAGCCAAACGTCAACCAGCAGAACGTGCACGCCTTCGCCGGCGACATGGGCCTGACCACCACCCTGTTGCCCAAGGACGACTGCACCGCAGCGCAGCTCGATTGCCTGGCCGCGCCCAATGGCAATGGCCAGGGCGGCGAAAAGGAGGTCAGCGACAATATCCTGCGCCTGGTCACCTTCTACACCCGCAACCTTGCCGTGCCGGCCCGGCGCAACGTCGATGCGCCGCAGGTATTGTCCGGCAAGAACCTGTTCTACCAGGCTGGTTGCCAGGGCTGCCACACCCCGCAATTCACCACCGCCGCCAATGCGGCCGAGCCGGAACTGGCCAACCAGGTGATCCGCCCCTACAGCGACCTGCTGCTGCACGACATGGGCCCGGGCCTGAGTGACGAACGCACCGAATTTGCCGCCAACGGCCAGGACTGGCGCACCCCACCGCTGTGGGGCATCGGCCTGAGCGAAACCGTCAGCGGCCACAGCCAGTTCCTGCATGACGGCCGCGCCCGCAACCTGCTCGAGGCCGTGCTCTGGCACGGCGGCGAAGCCCAGGCGGCGCGCGACCATGTACTGACCTTCAATGCCGAGCAGCGCGCAGCGCTGCTGGCGTTCCTGAATTCACTTTAAACGCACAAGGAGCCGGGCATGTTCCGACCCAAACTGTTGTTCACCAGCCTCGCCGCACTCGCCTTGGGCGCCTGCTCGCCACAAGACCCACAGGCAGTGACCTCCGCGGCCATCGCCAAGCAGGTGATCCTGCCGACCTACAGCCGCTGGGTTGAGGCCGACCGGCAACTGGCCGCCAGCGCCTTGGCCTACTGTGAGGGCAAACAGGACCTCGAGACCGCCCGTGCCGACTTCCTCAACGCGCAAAAAGCCTGGGCCGAATTGCAGCCATTGCTGGTCGGCCCGCTGGCCGAAGGCAACCGTGCCTGGCAGGTGCAGTTCTGGCCGGACAAGAAAAACCTGGTCGGCCGCCAGGTCGAGCAACTGGTCAACGGCGAGCAGGCGGTCACCGTCGAATCGCTGGGCAAGGCCAGCGTCGTGGTCCGTGGCCTGTCCGCCTACGAATACATCCTGTTCGACAGCAAGCCAGACATCGCCAGCGCCGAACAGAAGGCCCGCTACTGCCCGCTGCTGGTCGCCATCGGCGAACACCAGAAGGCCTTGGCCGAAGAGATCCTCAAGGGCTGGAACAGCACCGACGGCATGCTGTCGCAGATGACCAAGTTCCCCAACCAGCGCTACGCCGACTCCCACGAGGCGATCGCCGACGTGCTGCGTGCCCAGGTCACCGCCCTGGACAGCCTGAAGAAAAAGCTCGGCGCGCCAATGGGCCGGCAGAGCAAGGGCATTGCCCAACCACTGCAGGCCGAGGCCTGGCGCAGCCACTCGTCGATCAAGAGCCTGGAAGCCTCGCTCAAGGCCGCCCAGACTGTCTGGGTCGGGGTCGACAACCAAGGCCTGCGCGGACTGCTGGCCAAGGACCAGACGGCACTGGCACAGAAGATCGACGACGCCTATGCTGCTGCGCTCAAGCTGCTGGCCGACAACCAGAAGACCCTCGGCGAACTGCTGGCCGATGACGCCGGCAAGCAGACCCTCAACCAAATCTACGATGCCCTCAACGTCGTCCACCGCCTGCACGAAGGCGAGCTGGCCAAGGCGCTGAACATCCAGCTGGGCTTCAACGCCAACGACGGTGACTGATCATGCTGCGACGCCAGGCCCTGAAACTCGGTAGCGTTCTGCTCAGCGCCCTCACCCTGGGTGGCTGGAGCCTGTTCCGCGGCAAAGGCAGCGAACCCTTGCTGCTTTCGGCCCGCGACGACGGCGACGGCAAGCACTACGCCGTCGGCTTCCGCCTGGACGGCACCCAGGTGTTCAGCACCCAGGTGGCCCAGCGTTGCCATGCGATCATCAACCACCCGACGCTGCCCATCGCGCTGTTCGTCGCGCGCCGACCCGGCACCGAGAGCTATCTGGTCGACCTGCGTGACGGGCGCCTGCTGCAGACCCTCGCCTCACAGCCCGACCGGCACTTCTATGGCCATGCGGTAATCCACAAGGGTGGCGAGTGGCTGTATGCGACCGAGAACGACACCAGCGACCCAGGCCGTGGCGTACTGGGCGTCTACCGCTTCGAGGGCGAGCGCCTGGTGCACAGCGGCGAGATCCCCACCCACGGCATCGGACCCCATGAAGTGGCCTGGCTGCCCGATGGCGAGACCCTGGTGGTGGCCAACGGCGGCATCCGCACCGAGGCCGAGAGCCGGGTGGAGATGAACCTCGACGCCATGGAGCCGAGCCTGGTGCTGATGCAGCGTGACGGCACGCTGCTGAGCAAGGAGACCCTGGCCCAGCAGATGAACAGCGTGCGTCACCTGGCAGTTGGCGATGATGGCACCATCGCCGCCTGCCAGCAGTTCATGGGTGGCTCGGAAGAAACCGCCGAACTGCTGGCAATCAAGCGCCCGGGCGAGCCGTTCCAGGCCTTCCCGGTGCCGGAGCGCCAGCTGCAATCGATGGCCCAGTACACCGCCAGCGTCGCCATCCACAGCGACCTGCGCCTGGTGGCGCTGACCGCGCCGCGGGCCAACCGACTGTTCATCTGGGACCTGGACAGCGGCGCAGTCAAACTTGATGCGCCGATGCCCGATTGCGCCGGGGTCGGAGCGGTGAAGGATGGTTTCGTAGTCACCTCCGGGCAAGGCCGCTGCCGCTTCTATGATTGCCGCCAGGCGCAGTTGATCGGGCAACCGATGGACCTGCCTTCAGGCTTTTGGGATAACCATCTGCACCTGGTCTGATCGCTCTATTGCCTGCACCGGCCCCATCGCCGGCAAGCCCCACACCAGCAACACCCTCCTGTGGGAGCCGGCTTGCCGACGATGGGGCCACAACAGGCAATCTATCTCCTCCCCTTTTCCAGAAAACCGACAATACTTGCCCCATCGCACGTGGGCCGGATCGCCCGTGGTCGTGCCCGACGAACAACAAAATCCACCTCCAGGGAACCGGACCATGTTGCGCCGCCGCATGCTGATCATGTTGGCCGTCGTCCTGCTGATCGTGTTGATCCTGGGGGGCATCAAGGCCTTTTCCATCTACCGGCAAGTGCAGATGTTCTCGCAGCCCAGGCCCCCGGTCAGTGTTGCCGCTGCCCAGGCCGAGCTACGCCAGTGGCAGGAGCGCATGCCGGCGGTCGGGAGCCTCAAGGCCTACCAGGGCGTTGAGTTGAGCCTTGAGGTGGCCGGGACGGTAAAGTCGCTGCATTTCGAATCCGGGCAACAGGTCAAGGCCGGCCAGTTGTTGCTGCAATTGGACAGCGACCAGGAAACCGCCCTGCTCGGCACCGCACAGACCGACCTGGGGCTGGCCAAGGTCGACTTCGGCCGCGGCAGCCAACTGGTCGGCGACTCGGCGATCTCCCGTGGCGAATATGACCGCCTGGCCAGCCAGTACCGGCGCAACCAGGCCGTGGTTGACCAGCTCAAGGCATCGCTGGCGAAAAAGAGCATCAGCGCTCCGTTCAGCGGCACCATCGGCATCCGCCAAGTGGACGTCGGCGCCTACCTGCCCAGCGGTACGGTGATCGCCACCCTGCAGGATCTGTCCAGTCTCTACGTCGACTTCAATGTGCCCGAGCAGGCGTTGCCACACCTGAGCCTCGGCCAGCGCGTGCTGGCCCAGGTGGCCGCCTACCCTGACCAGACCTTCCCCGCCAGCCTCAGCGCGATCAACCCCAAGGTCGAGGAAAGCACGCGCAACCTGATGGTCCGCGCCACCCTGGCCAACCCCGAAGGCAAGCTGCTGCCGGGCATGTTCGCCAGCCTGCAACTGTTGCTGCCCGACCCGCAACCGCAGGTCGTGGTGCCGGAAAACGCCATCACCTACACCCTCTACGGCAACTCGGTGTATCGCGTCAGCCCGAAAAAGGGCGAGGACGGCCAGCCGCTGCACGATGCCAACGATCAGCCGCAGCTGATCGCCGAACAACTCACCGTGCAGACCGGCGAGCGTCGCGACGGTTGGGTCGTGGTGCTCAAGGGCCTGCAGGCCGGTGACCAGGTCGTCACCGCGGGTCAGCTCAAGCTGAGCCCAGGCGCGGCGATCCGCATCAGCGCCGATTCAGCCCTGAAACCCGCCGCGCCTGGCGCGCAGTGAACGGGAGGCGGCCATGGCGTTCACCGACCCGTTCATCCGCCGCCCGGTGCTGGCCTGCGTGGTCAGCCTGCTGATCCTGCTGCTGGGCCTGCAGGCCTGGAGCAAGCTGCAGATCCGCCAGTACCCGCAGATGGAAAACGCCCTGATCACGGTGACGACCGCCTACCCCGGGGCCAACGCCGAGACCATCCAGGGCTACATCACCCAGCCGCTGCAGCAGAGCCTGGCCAGCGCCGACGGCATCGACTACATGACCTCGGTGAGCCGGCAGAACTTCTCGATCATTTCGGTCTACGCGCGGATCGGCGCCGACACCGACCGGCTGTTCACCCAGTTGCTGGCCAAGGCCAACGAGGTGCGCAACAAGCTGCCCCAGGACTCCGAGGATCCGGTACTGAGCAAGGAGGCCGCCGACGCCTCGGCACTGATGTACATCAGCTTCTACAGCAAGGAAATGAGCAACCCGCAGATCACCGACTACCTGTCACGGGTCATCCAACCCAAACTGGCCACGTTGCCGGGCATGGCCGAGGCCGAGATTCTCGGCAACCAGGTGTTCGCCATGCGTATCTGGATCGATCCGGTGAAGCTGGCCGGCTTCGGCCTGTCAGCAGTGGACGTGACCAACGCCGTGCGCCGCTACAACTTCCTCTCCGCAGCTGGCGAAGTGAAGGGCGAGTACGTGGTCACCAGCATCAACGCCAGCACCGAGCTCAAGTCTGCCGAAGCCTTCGCCGCCCTACCGGTGAAGACCAGCGGTGACAGCCGGGTACTGCTGGGTGACGTGGCCCGGGTGGAAATGGGCGCCGAAAACTACGACACGGTCAGTTCGTTCGACGGCACGCCCTCGGTTTACATCGGCATCAAGGCCACGCCGGCGGCCAACCCGCTGGAGGTTATCAAGGAAGTACGGCGGATCATGCCGCAGCTCGAAGAACAACTGCCCTCCAGCCTGAAGGTGTCCATCGCCTACGACGCCACCCTGTTTATCCAGGCCTCCATCGACGAAGTGATCAAGACCCTCGGCGAGGCGGTGCTGATCGTCATCGTCGTGGTGTTTTTGTTCCTCGGCGCCCTGCGGTCGGTGGTGATCCCGGTGGTGACCATCCCGTTGTCGATGATTGGCGTGCTGTTTTTCATGCAGATGATGGGCTATTCGCTGAATTTGCTGACCCTGCTGGCGATGGTACTGGCCATCGGCCTGGTGGTGGATGACGCCATCGTCGTGGTGGAAAACATCCACCGCCATATCGAAGAAGGCAAGACGCCCTTCGAAGCGGCCCTGGAGGGTGCCCGCGAGATCGCCCTGCCGGTCGTGTCCATGACTATCACCTTGGCTGCTGTGTACGCTCCCATTGGTTTTCTCACCGGGCTGACCGGCGCCCTGTTCAAGGAGTTCGCCCTGACCCTGGCCGGAGCCGTGGTCATCTCCGGGGTCGTCGCCCTCACCCTCTCCCCCATGATGTGCGCCGTGCTGCTGCGCCACGAACAGAACCCCAGCGGGCTGGCCCACCGCCTGGACCTGATCTTCGAATCGCTCAAGGTACGCTACCAGCGCCTGCTGCACGGTACGCTCAACAGCCGCCCGGTGGTGCTGGTGTTCGCCGTGCTCATCATGTGCCTGATCCCGGTGCTGCTGATGTTCACCCGCAACGAGCTGGCCCCGGAGGAGGACCAGGGGGTTATCTTCATGATGAGCAGTTCACCGCAAACCGCGAACCTGGACTACCTCAACGCCTATACCGACCAGTTCACGCCAATCTTCAAGGGCTTCCCCGAGTACTACTCGTCATTCCAGATCAATGGTTTCAACGGCGTACAGAGCGGTATCGGCGGCTTCCTGCTCAAACCCTGGAACGAACGCGAGCGCACGCAGATGCAGCTGTTGCCGCTGGTGCAGGCCAAACTCGAACAGATCGGCGGCCTGCAGATCTTCGGCTTCAACTTGCCATCGCTGCCCGGCACCGGCGAGGGCCTGCCGTTCCAGCTGGTGATCAACACCGCCGGTGATTACCCGGCGCTGCTGGAGGTGGCGCAACGGGTCAAGGAGCGCGCCCAGGCCTCGGGTAAATTCGCCTTCCTCGACATCGACCTGGCCTTCGACAAACCGGAGGTGGTGATCGACATCGACCGCGCCAAGGCGGCGCAGATGGGCGTGTCGATGGACACCCTTGGCAGCACCCTGGCGACCTTGCTTGGCGAGGCCGAGATCAACCGTTTCACGCTGGAGGGTCGCAGCTACAAGGTCATCGCCCAGGTTGAACGGCCCTACCGCGCCAACCCCGGGTGGCTGAAGAACTATTACGTGAAGAACGAGCAAGGCCAACTGTTGCCATTATCGACCTTGATCACCCTGAGCGACCGGGCCCGGCCGCGACAGCTCAACCAGTTCCAGCAGCTGAACTCGGCGATCATCCAGGGCGTTCCGCTGGTGAGCATGGGTGAAGCACTGGAAACCGTGCGCGCCATCGCCCGCGAGGAGGCGCCGGAAGGCTTTTCACTGGACTATGCCGGGACAGCTCGGCAGTTCGTCCAGGAGGGCAGCGCGTTGTGGGTGACCTTCGGCCTGGCGCTGGCGATCATCTTCCTGGTGCTGGCGGCGCAGTTTGAGAGCTTCCGCGATCCGCTGGTGATTCTGGTGACCGTGCCGTTGTCCATCTGCGGTGCGCTCTTGCCGCTGTTCCTTGGGGTCTCGAGCATGAACATCTATACCCAGGTGGGGTTGGTGACACTCATCGGGCTGATTACCAAGCATGGGATTCTCATTGTCGAGTTTGCCAATCAGCTACGGGACGAGCGGGGGTTTGGGGTACGCGAGGCAATCGAAGAAGCCGCTGCGATTCGCCTGCGGCCGGTGCTGATGACCACGGCGGCCATGGTGTTTGGCATGGTGCCCTTGATTTTGGCCACCGGGGCCGGGGCGGTTAGCCGGTTTGATATCGGGATGGTGATTGCTACCGGGATGTCGGTGGGGACTTTGTTTACGTTGTTTGTTTTGCCGTGCATTTATAGTGTTTTGGCGCATAAAGGTGTTGCTGGGGCTTGAGGGTGATTGTTTTTGGTTTTGTATGCGTATTCGTAGACGATATCGACATTTAGTCACCTTTCCGCCCTTACGGCGGCCGACTTTTGTCGTGGCAAAAGTCGGCAAAACCGTTCGGCTCCGTTCATACGGCCCCTACGCTTCGCTCCGGGGTTCCCTCGCTCCGTTCTTGCTCCCGTGGGTACCGCGCTGTACGCCCCATCCTGGGGCGCAGCGCTCGACGGCCATCCATGGCCGTCGCCCCACTACGCAAGAACTCCGCTCGGCCTCCTGAAGTCGCAATTGGCAGCGCCTGAACTATCGCGCGCTTAGAAGCAAGAGCAAGAGCAGGAAATGCGAGGTTTACTGTTTCAAAGTAAGTTATATATTGGCTGTGCCCCGCGAAACAATCGAGAGTTTAATTACGCTCCAACTAGCGACAGCTGCGCCAGTCCAGGCGCCGCCCGTAACTTCGCGACTTCAGGAGGCCGAACGCAGGTCTTGCGGAGGGAGGTGACGGGCATGGATGCCCGTCAAGCGCTGCGCCCCAGGATGGGGCGTTCAGCGCGGTCCTCCCGGGAGCAAGGCCGGAGTGAGGGAACCCGGAGCGAAGCGGAGGGCCGGATGAATGGAGCGATGTACGGATCACCCACATGGGTTACACAAAAGTTCACTCACATAGGTGACAACACCTTGAGTGTTACATAACCATCAGTGGCATCCCGCACATCGACTCTGCCAAGGATGATGGGACCGAAAATAA
>Ga0247725_1001366_pt1 | contig 12604 bp, 6 predicted proteins | sample OKSTACKMCFT3sol_FD_183021 | JGI IMG/M metagenome (GOLD analysis project Ga0247725, IMG submission 183021) | Subsurface sediment microbial communities from gas well in Oklahoma, United States - OK STACK MC-FT3-sol | ecosystem: Environmental > Terrestrial > Deep subsurface > Rock core/Sediment... | reverse complement strand
GATGGCGCGCAGGCCGCGGGCAAAGGTCATGTCCACCCGCGGGTTGACCTGGGTCTGGCCGATGCCTTCCAGGTAGTACTCGATCGGGTCTTCCACCGTGAGGATGTTGCGCGAGCGGTCGTTCAAGGTGACCAGGCCGGCGTACAGGGTGGTGGTCTTGCCCGAGCCCGTGGGGCCGGTGACCAGGATGATGCCGTGCGGCTTGCGCAGGTTCTCGTCGAGCAGGCGGCGGTCGCGCTCGCTCATGCCCAGGTGCGTGAGGGACAGGCGCCCGGCCTGCTTGTCGAGCAGACGCAGCACCACCCGCTCGCCGTTGGCCGACGGCAGGGTGGAGACACGGATATCCACCTCGCGCCCCCCGACCTTGAGCGAAATACGCCCATCCTGCGGCACGCGCTTCTCGGCTATGTCCAGGCGCGCCATGACCTTGACCCGCGAGACCAGCAGCGCCGCCAGCTCACGCCGCGGTTCGATCACTTCGCGGAGGATGCCGTCGACGCGAAAACGCACCACCAGGCGTTTCTCGAAGGTTTCCAGGTGGATGTCGGAGGCGCCGGCCTTGATCGCCTCGCTGAGGATGGCGTTGATCAGGCGGATGATCGGCGCGTCGTCCTCCTGCTCCAGCAGGTCGCCGGATTCGGGGGTGAGTTCGGCCAGGCTGGCCAGGTCGAGTTCGGCACCCAGGCCCTCGGCCATCTGCCGCACCTCTGAGGAGTCGCGCTGGTAGGCCAGGGCCAGTTCCTGCTCGAAGGCCTCGGGTTCCAGCCAGTGCAGCGGCAGCACGCGACCGGCGAAGCGCTGGGCCTCCTGCACGGCGGCCAGGCTGGCGCCGCGGCGCACCTGCAGCTGGGCCTGGCCGAAGGGCTCGCGCAGCAGCACGCCGTGGCGTTTGGCGAAGGCGAAGGGCAGCGGGCGCAGGGCCGGGCTTGCGGGAGCCGTCAGGGCGGCGTGGGTATCGGTGGACATGGGTGGATGCGTTCCCCGAACAGAAGATCCATCTTGCTGTTGTTCTTGTTGTTTTTATGGCACGACCGAGGCGCCAAGTTAACGGATTTGCGCAAAAACTGCAGTGCCGATTTCGCAGGCGGCAGCACAGCCTGGCGCAGAAGTGTGATGGACGTAAGGCGTGCACAAAAAAAACAGCCCCGGCACGGGCCGGGGCTGTTCAGCAAGGGATGACCCTTATTTGTCTTCGTGACGCTGGTGCTTGAAGAACACCCCGTTGTCGCCGAAGGACGAGGCGATGAACGGCGAGGTCAGCTCCATCTCGCCGATCTTCACCGCGCTGTTGCGCCGTTGCTGGGCGTAGCTGCGATTGGTCGATGGCAGGATCGAGGTCTTGATCTCCATCGAGGTGGCGTAGACGTCGTACAGCTTGGTCCCGGCGGCGAGGCTCGTCAGGTCGCTGCGGAAGTCATGCGCCGCACTGGAGAACAGGCCGCGCAGCTCCGGCTTGGGCACGAAGTAGATCTGCGTCGGCGCCTTGACCGAAGTCACGGCCTGGCCGGTCTGGGTCACTTCGGCCATGTCGTCCACGCGCAGCAGGGTCGGCTTGAGGCTGACCAGCGAGAACAGCAGCGTGGTGCCCAGGGTATCGTTGGTCTCCGGCAGGACGAACTGCGACAGCTCGTTGGCGAAGAAGTTGTGGTTGCTGCCCTGCCCGCTCAGGGTGTAGAGCGCGGAGACGTTCTGCGACGGCTTGCCGTCGACGAAGGCCTTCCACGCCAGGCCCGGCTGGAAGCCGTTGGCCGCCGGGTCGCCGGCCACCGACAGGCGCAGCAGGCCGCTGTCGGCACCCTGGAACAGGCCGGTGTAGGGGTGCCCCGGTACGGCGGTGAACTTGACCTTGGCCATCACGCCATGCGGATGCATGGCCTTCTCGTAGCCGGCCGGCGCCACGTCGGACTTGGTCTGTACCTTCTTCCACAGCACCGAACTGATCAGGCCACCGACATCCACCGGCGGAATGGCCGGCAGCTGACCTTCGACGTACTGGCTGCGCAGAGCGCCGTTGACCCACAGGTTGTCCTGCTTGGCCTTGCCCGGCCAGTTCTCGTAGTCGGCCGGGATGTTAAGACCCCAGGGCTTGAAGGCGTTTTCCACGCCAACCAGGCTGTTGACCAGCTGCGGATTGTGGCGTTTGAGCACGTCGACCATGGTGGTGTTCTCGACCCAGGCCAGGCCCTCGGCGGTGTAGATCTCCGGGCGGTAGTCCTTGGTGTAGAAACGGTCGGTCATCAGGCGCCGCGAGGCGTTCATGATGAAGATCTGGAAGGCCGTCTCGCCGAAGGCGAAGCCGTCCGGACGCACAGTCTCGGCCAGCATGCCGACCAGGGTGTCGATCTTCTCGATGTCGTTGCCGTAGATGCGCTTGAGGTTGGCCAGGGTGGCCGGGTCCTTGGTCAGGTCCTCGAACTTGGTGATCGGATTGAGGCCGATCTCGCGGCGGAACTCGTTGTAGCGCGGCACTCCGCGCTCGCGGTCACGCAGCACGTCGATGGTCGCCAGGTCGATGTTGCCGACCAGCGGCATGGACAGGTTGCGCAGGAAGTTCGGGTAGTTGTTGAGGGTCAGCGAGCCCGGGTTGGTGATGCCGAAGGAGTACCACAGGCGCTCGGGATTCTCGTCCGCCAGCAGCTCCTCGGCGTCGGCATCGCGGGCCTCCTGCAGCGGCACGCTGCGCGCGATGATGTTCGAGCCGATGTCGTAGACATCGACCTTGTCGCGCATCAGCGGGTGCATGCGGTAGACCGCGACGAACTCCTCGGTCAGGGTGTAGGGCACGCCGTAGTTGTTCGGGTTGGTCGAGCCGACGATGCCGGCCAGGGCATGGTCGATGGCCGAACTGCCGGCCTGGCTGCCGTCGATGCCGAGAATGCGCAGGACGAAGGAGTTGGAGCTGGCCAGGTCCTCCTGCAGCATGCGAGCCTCTTCCTGGTACTTGTCACGCTCCGGACCGGAACCCAGCAGGCCCCACCAGTTGGCGTACATGGCGCGTTCGGTGACCGGGTTGGCGATCACCGCCGGCGTCCATTCCACGGTGTGAATCTTGGCCATCAGCGCGGAGTTGACCAGGCGCGCACGGTCGTACAGCCACTGGTCGTCCTTGTCCGGGTACTTCTGCTGGAGCATCGCCGCGATGGCGTTGTGCTCCTTGGTGAACAGCTGGTGCAGCATGCTCAGGCCAACCCACCAGTTCTCGTTGAAGCCGGTGATCGGCTTGCCGCTGAGGAACTCGGTCGGCAGGGTACCGTCGGGATTGATCTTCAGCTTGCCACCCTCGAAGGCGCGCACCTTGTCGTTGGTGGCCTTGCTGCTGCCATACAGCTGCGAGCCATCCCACCAGTGGGTGTTGTGGTTGCGGTAGGTGGCCGGCTTGCCTGCCTCGGCCGGGGTACGGGTCGGGTCGGGCTGGGTGCGGCGCACGGACAGGCTGCCGGAGCCGAGCACGTCGCCAGCCGGCAGCGGCACCTGGATCGGGTTGGCTTCGGCGTTGGGGCCGTGTTCGACCCAGTCATGCACCATGAACTGGATCCAGGAGGCGGCGATGAAGTTGAGGCTGGGCGCCGGCTTGAACTCGCCACGCGCCATCAGCACGTTACTCACTTCCCGCGGGTTGGGGCTGAGCAGGGTATCGGCCTCGGTCTCGCCATGAGTCACGGCAGGGTTCACGTTGCGCCCGAAGCGGCGATACACGGAACCTTCGGCCGGGTTGGCGAGGATGTTACAGGTACCGTCCTCGGTACGCGCCACCTGGCTGCGGGCATCGCAGGTGATGCTGGCGTTGGCCGCAGGCAGGTTGTCGACGTCGAACAGGTTGTTCTTGAACAGCACGTCGCGCTCGAGCGCGAGCGTGATCAGGCCGGCATAGATGCCCAGGGTGCCGAACTTGACCAAGCCCGGCCACGTGACCCAAACAGACATGGCGATATCTCCCGAATTCTTCTTGTACTAATGGGGTTGCTTGCCGGCTTTTCCGGCAGGCGGGAGATTAGGCAGTTGCGCGCCCCCCTCCCCCCTCCCCGGGGAGGGGCATGGCGCATTAGCCGTTGCGGGCCTGCATGGCGAGGATGGCTTCGGTACGCCCGGAGAGGCTCAGCTTCGAGTAGATGTTCTTCAGGTGCCACTTGGTGGTGGACAGGGCGATACCGGTGCTGGCACTGATCTCGCTGTTGGACAGCCCCCTGAGCAGGCAGGCGAAGATCGCCGCCTCCTTGTCGGTGAGCTGTTTCAGCGACTCGGCCAGGGCAGCCGCCGGCGCCGGCCCCTCGCTCTGGAGGAAGTCGGCGTAGGCCTCGCGATAGGCCTCCGGCGCCTGCAGCCGGCCCGCGCGCAGCAGGCCGAACACCGCCTCGGCGAAGCCGGGCGCCTCGTCGAACACCGAGCGGTTGATGTTGACGATGCCGAAGCGCTCGACCAGCGCCAGCAGGGCCCTGTCCTGCTCGTCCGCCCCCAGCTGCGGGGCGTTCAGCACCAGCAGGTTGGCCTCCACCACCAGCGCGCGGGCCTTCATCTCGCTGTTCTGCAGCGCCTGCGCCAGCACCTTGAGGATGCGGCAGGCGCGCGGCTGGGCGCCGCGCATCACCAGCCAGTATACGGCGGCCAGGCCGTAGCGCTCCCAGCACTCCTCATAGGGCCGCACCCTCTCCCACTCCCCGGCCGCCAGGCGCTCCTCGATACCCAGGCGCTGGGCCAGGGCGTCGAGCGCCGCCGGGCGCCCGTCGAGATAGGCCTGGCGCATGCTCTCCTGCGCCGCCTGGCTGGCGAAGCGGGCGTAGTTGCCCAGTTGCAGGATGCGCGACAGCTGCTCCAGCAGGCGCGTGGCGCGGCCCTGGGACTGGCGCCGGTGGAGCAGGCGCGACAGGGTGATGTGCACGGTGGCGATGGTCTCGGTGGCCGAGGACGACGTGACCATGGCCATCAGGTCCTCGCACAGCTGCTGGGCGGCGGCCAGCTGGTTCTGCTCGTACAGCGCCACCACCATGGCGGTGGCACGGTTGACCCAGGCCGGCGAGGAGCGCTCGGTACGCTGGTAATCCAGGCAGACGTCCTTGCGCGCGCTGGTGGCGCGCCCGGCGTTGCGGTTGCACAGGGCGATAATCAGGTCGGCGTAGCTCTCCAGGAACAGCTGGCCGGTGCTGGCCAGCAACGCCTTGGCCTCCAGCGCCAGCTGGATCGACTGCTCCAGGCGGCCGTGCATCAGGTGGTGATAGGCGAGGATGCTCAGCGCCAGGGCACGGATGTCCGAGGCGACGCCCGCGGCCAGCAGGTCGGACCAGCGCTGGCCGGGGTCGAAGGCCAGATCGTGCTGGAACAGCTCCAGGTTGAGCGCCAGCAGCTGGCGGGTCGGCTCCTCCAGGCCCGGCTGGCCGGCGCAGCGCGCCACCAGTTCGTCCAGGCAGTAGCGCGCCTGATGGAAACGCCGTGACAGGGTCAGGGCATAGGTCATGGGCACCAGCAGGCGCGACTGCGCGCAGAGTTCCGCCTCGCTCAGCGGCTCCAGCCACTTCAGCACCTCGGCGAAGTGACCGCTGCGCACCCATTGCTCGCAGGCCTCGCCCAGCAGGCTTTGGAACAACGCGCGGTCGCCACTGCGCTGGGCATGCTGCAGGGCCAGTTCCAGATCACCGCGCTGCTGCAGCACCAGGGCCGCCCGCCGGTGCAGTTGCGCCACCTCCTGCGGCTTGTGCACGGCCAGGCGCCGGGCGAGGAAATCGTGCAACAGAGCGTGATAGCGGTAACAGCCGGGATACTCGTCCACCGGCAGCATGAACAACTCGCGCGCGGCCAGGTCCTCCAGCAGCAGGGCCGAACCGCTGCGATCCAGCACCCGGTCGCACAGCTCGCCGTCGAAGCGCTCGAAGATCGCGCTGCACAGCAGGAAGTCGTGCAGCTGTGGCGACAGTTTCTTCAGTACCACGTGGCCGAAGTAGTCGACTATTTCCGGATGGCCGCCACCGAAGCGCTGCAGGGCCTCGGTGCCGAAGCGCGCATGGGCCATCAGGGCCATCTTCACCCCGACCATCCAGCCCTCGGTCATGGCCATCAGGCTGCCGACATAGGCCGGGCTGAGATCAGGGCCACCCAGGTAGGCATTGAGGTGCTGGATCTGCACTGGCGACAGGCGCATGTCGTGCTGGTCGATGCACAACAGCTTGTTGTCCAGTTTCAGGCGGCTGAGAGAGAACCCCGGGTGGTTGCGCCCGGACAGTATGACCCGGGTGTTGCCCGCCAGGCGCTCGAGCATGGCCGAGAGCACGTCGAGGATGATCGGCTGGCCGATGCACTGGAAATCGTCGAGGACGATATAGAGGTCGCCGTCGATGCGATTGAGGGCGTCGGCCAGGTACTCGCCGAGCACCTCGGGCGCCTGGTGCATCTCGGCGGCGAAGGGGTTGAACCAGGACAGGTCGAAGTCCTCGACCTGGGCGCGGATGCTTTCGGCCAGGTGGCGGAAGAAGCGTACCGGCTCGTTGTCACGCGCCTGCAGTGGATAGTGCACCACACTGCCGAAGGGCCGGCCTGCCTGCCACTGGGCCAGCAGGGTCGACTTGCCGGAACCGGCGGGCGCCAGCAGCAGGGTCAGGGGAAACTGCTCGCAGCGGCAGAGCAGCTCCAGCAGCTCCGCGCGCGCAAACCCCACGGGAGCCGCGGCAGGCGGCTTGCGATCTTCCATGGCGGTAATCCGTCTGGCTTATTGTTATTGTTGAACGGGAAGCGCGTGGGGCCGATGATAGCGACTCGTTCGCCGAAAGTTTCGAAATGTTTCACGCTTCCGGCAACGGCGGACAGTGCGCCAGCGCGCAGATAGACGAAGCAGGTGCGCCATGGACAGGAGACTTGCGTTAAGGTTGCCTGCGCCCGCAGAGTACGGGCCGGATTGCGAGACGCCGAGCAGAGCGTCCGCACAGAATAAGAAGAACACCGGGGGAACCATGCCTTGAGTAGCACCCGCACCCGCCTGCCCGCCTGGCTGCAGCGCCACGGCGTGACCGGCCTCTGCCTGCTCGTGGTGCTGCTCATCACCCTCAGCCTGAGCAAGCAGAGCATCGACTTCCTTCGCCTGCTGCGCAGCGAGGCCGCGCCACCGCCTGCTCCGGCGAGCATCACCGAGCGCCAGCCGCTGTCCATCCAGCGCCTGCAGCATCTGTTCGGCACGCCCGCGGCCAGGCCACGCGGCGACCAGGCCGCCCCCGCCACCCGGCAGCAGATGACCCTGCTGGCCAGCTTCGTCAACCCGGACGCCAAGCGCTCCACGGCGATCATCCAGGTCGCCGGCGACAAGCCCAAGCGCATCGCCGTGGGCGAATCGGTCAACGCCAGTACCCGCCTGCAGGCCGTCTATCAGGACCACGTGGTGCTCGACCGCGGCGGCGTCGAGGAGAGCCTGCGCTTCCCCGCCGTGCGCCAGCCCTCGCTGACGCCGGCCTACTCGGCGCTGGAGCCCACCGCCAGCCAACTGGAACAGCTGCAGGACGAAGACGTCCAGGCCCTGCAGGAGCGCATCCAGACCCTTCAACAACGCATGGAAGGCGGCGACATCCCGCAGCCCGAAATACCGGAAGCCGAAGACAGCCCATGATCGACTCCAGAATTCCGCCGCACAAACGCCTGCCCCTCGCCCTGCTGCTGGCCGCGAGCTGCCTCGCCGCCCCGCTGCCGCTCGTCCATGCCGCCGAGCCGGTGGCGGTGAGCCAGGGCGCCGAGACCTGGACCATCAACATGAAGGACGCCGATATCCGCGACTTCATCGACCAGGTGGCGCAGATCTCTGGCGAGACCTTCGTCGTCGATCCGCGGGTCAAGGGCCAGGTCACGGTGATCTCCAAGACCCCGCTGGGCCTCGAGGAGGTCTACCAGCTGTTCCTCTCGGTGATGAGCACCCATGGTTTCAGCGTGCTCGCCCAGGGCGACCAGGCGCGCATCGTGCCGGTCACCGAGGCGCGCAGCGGCGCCAACAGCAGCCGCAGCGCGCCGGACGATGTGCAGACCGAGCTGATCCAGGTGCAGCACACCTCGGTCAACGAACTGATCCCGCTGATCCGCCCGCTGGTACCGCAGAACGGCCACCTGGCGGCGGTCGCCGCCTCCAACGCGCTGATCATCAGCGACCGCCGGGCCAATATCGAACGAATCCGCGAACTGATCGCCGAGCTCGATGCCCAGGGCGGCGGCGACTACAACGTGATCAACCTGCAGCACGCCTGGGTACTGGACGCCGCCGAGGCACTGAACAACGCGGTGATGCGCAACGAGAAGAACAGCGCCGGCACCCGGGTGATCGCCGACGCCCGCACCAACCGCCTGATCCTCCTCGGCCCGCCGGCCGCCCGCCAGCGCCTGGCCAACCTGGCCCGCTCGCTGGACATCCCCAGCACCCGTTCGGCCAATGCGCGGGTGATTCGCCTGCGCCACAGCGACGCCAAGAGCCTGGCCGAGACCCTGGGCGATATCTCCGAAGGGTTGAAGACCGCGGAGGGTGGTGGCGAAGCCGCCAGCAGCAAGCCGCAGAACATCCTGATCCGCGCCGACGAGAGCCTCAATGCCCTGGTCCTGCTGGCCGATCCGGACACGGTGGCGACCCTCGAGGAAATCGTGCGCAACCTCGACGTGCCGCGCGCCCAGGTGATGGTCGAGGCGGCCATCGTGGAAATCTCCGGGGACATCAGCGACGCCCTCGGCGTGCAGTGGGCGGTGGATGCCCGCGGCGGTACCGGCGGCCTCGGCGGGGTCAACTTCGGCAATACCGGGCTGTCGGTGGGCACCGTGCTCAAGGCTATCCAGAACGAGGAAATCCCCGATGACCTGACCCTGCCGGACGGCGCCATCATCGGCATCGGCACCGAGAACTTCGGCGCGCTGATCACCGCCCTCTCCGCCAACAGCAAGAGCAACCTGCTGTCCACGCCCAGCCTGCTGACCCTGGACAACCAGGAGGCGGAAATCCTGGTCGGGCAGAACGTGCCCTTCCAGACCGGCTCCTACACCACCGACGCCTCGGGGGCGAACAACCCCTTCACCACCATCGAGCGCGAGGACATCGGCGTGACCCTCAAGGTCACCCCGCACATCAACGACGGCGCCACCCTGCGCCTGGAAGTGGAACAGGAGATCTCCTCCATCGCCCCCAGCGCCGGGGTCAACGCCCAGGCGGTGGACCTGGTGACCAACAAGCGCTCGATCAAGAGCGTGATCCTGGCCGACGACGGCCAGGTCATAGTGCTGGGCGGGCTGATCCAGGACGACGTCACCAGCACCGACTCCAAGGTGCCGCTGCTGGGTGACATTCCGCTGATCGGCCGGCTGTTCCGCTCGACCAAGGATACCCACGTCAAACGCAACCTGATGGTGTTCCTGCGCCCGACCATCGTCCGCGACCGCGCCGGTATGGCCGCGCTGTCGGGCAAGAAGTACAGCGATATCAGCGTGCTGGGTGCCGACGAGGATGGCCACAGCAGCCTGCCGGGCAGTGCCGAGCGCCTGTTCGACAAACCCGGCGCCGGTGCCGTGGACCTGCGCGACCAGTGATGGGCGGCGGGACGGCGTCCCGCCAGCGCTACTGGGCCTTCTTGATCAGGCCGACGATGAACAGCAGGACCAGGGCACCGATCACCGCGGTCACCAGCGAGCCGATCAGCCCACCACCGGCGGACACGCCCAGGTAGCTGAACAGGTGGCCGCCGATCACCGCGCCCACTATGCCCACCACCAGGTTGCCGATCAGCCCGAAGCCGCCACCACGCAGCAACTTGCCGGCGATCCAGCCGGCAACGGCGCCGATGATCAGGAAAAGGATGAGGTTCATGGGGCAGCTCCTGGGCTAGGACGTTTCCCCAAGACTAGCTGCTGATCGCGCAAAGGCCCGCCGCAAGCCCCCGCCCCTGCCCTTCGCGGCAGGAACGGGGCCTCCCGTCCTCAGAGCGCGGCCAGGCCGCGGGCCAGGTCGGCCTTGAGGTCGGCCACGTCTTCCAGGCCCACGGCGACGCGCACCAGGTTGTCGCGGATACCGGCGCTGGCGCGCTCCTGCGGCGACAGGCGACCGTGGGAGGTGGTCGCCGGATGGGCGATGGTGGTCTTGGTGTCGCCCAGGTTGGTAGTGATGGAGATCACCCGGGTGGCATCGATGAAACGCCAGGCCGCCTCCTTGCCGCCCTTGACCTCGAAGCTCAGCACCGCGCCGAAGGCACTCTGCTGCCGCTTGGCCAGCTCGTGCTGCGGGTGGCTGGGCAGGCCGGCGTAGTAGACCCTGTCGATGCCCGGCTGGGTCTCCAGCCAGCGGGCCAGCTCCAGGGCGCTGGCGCTCTGCGCCTGCATGCGAATACGCAGGGTCTCCAGACCCTTGAGGAACATCCAGGCGTTGAACGGGCTGAGGGTCGGCCCGGCGGTGCGCAGGAAGCCGACCACCTGCTCCATCTGCGCACGGCGCCCGGCCACCACGCCGCCCAGGCCGCGGCCCTGGCCATCGATGAACTTGGTCGCCGAATGCATGACCATATCGGCGCCCAGCGCCAGCGGCTGCTGCAGGGCCGGGGTGCAGAAGCAGTTGTCCACCGCCAGCAGGGCGCCGCGGGCGTGGGCGATCTCGGCCAGGGCACCTATGTCCACCAGCTCGGCCAGCGGGTTGGACGGCGATTCGACGAACAGCAGCTTGGTGTTGGGCTTGAAGGCCGCCTGCCAGGCGTCCAGATCGGCCAGCGGCGGGTAGTCCACCTCGATGCCGAAGCGCTTGAGGTACTTCTCGAACAGGCTGATGGTCGAGCCGAACACGCTGCGCGACACCAGCACATGGTCGCCGGCGCTGCACAGGCTCATGACGATGGCCAGGATGGCGGCCATGCCGGAGGCGGTGGCCACCGCCTGCTCGGCGCCTTCCAGGGCGGCGATGCGCTCCTCGAAGGCGCGCACGGTCGGGTTGGTGTAGCGCGAGTAGACGTTGCCCGGCTGCTCGCCGGCGAAGCGCGCGGCGGCGTCGGCGGCGCTGCGGAACACGTAGCTGGAGGTGAGGAACATGGCCTCGCCATGCTCGCCCTCCGGCGTGCGATGCTGACCGGCGCGCACCGCCAGGGTGTCGAAGCCGACGCCCTCGAGATCGCTATCCAGCCGCCCCGCTTCCCAATCCTGAGCCATGGCGATTCCTCAGTCGTTGTGCAGGTCGATGATGGCGCTGGCGCTGTGCACCTTGACCTTGGCCGCGTCGTTGCGCGCCTGCTCGATCTTGTTCAGGTAGGCCTCGTTGACATCGCCGGTGACATACTGGCCGTCGAACACCGCGCAGTCGAAGTGCTCGATCTTGACCTTGCCGCCGCCGACCGCTTCCTTGAGATCGTCCAGATCCTGGTACACCAGCCAGTCGGCACCGATCAGCTCGGCCACTTCCTCGGTGGTGCGGCCGTGGGCGATCAGCTCATGGGCGCTCGGCATATCGATACCGTAGACGTTCGGGTAGCGCACCGCCGGGGCCGCGGAGCAGAAATACACCTTCTTGGCACCGGCCTCGCGGGCCATCTGGATGATCTGCTTGCAGGTGGTGCCACGGACGATGGAGTCATCCACCAGCATCACGTTCTTGCCGCGGAACTCCAGGTCGATGGCGTTGAGCTTCTGCCGTACCGACTTCTTGCGCGCGGCCTGGCCGGGCATGATGAAGGTGCGGCCGATGTAGCGGTTCTTCACGAAGCCCTCGCGGAACTTCACACCCAGCTGGTTGGCCAGCTCCAGGGCGGAAGTGCGGCTGGTGTCCGGGATCGGGATGACCACGTCGATGTCGTGGTCCGGGCGCTCGCGCTGGATCTTCTCAGCCAGCTTCTCGCCCATGCGCAGGCGCGCCTTGTACACCGACACGCCGTCCATCAGCGAGTCCGGGCGGGCCAGGTAGACGTGTTCGAAGATGCACGGCGAGTACTGCGGGTTGGAGGCGCACTGGCGGGTGTGCAGCTTGCCGTCCTCGGTGATGTACACCGCCTCGCCCGGCGCCAGGTCGCGGATCAGGCTGAAGCCGAGCACGTCGAGGGCGACGCTTTCGGAGGCGATCATGTACTCCACGCCCTCGTCGGTGTGACGCTGGCCGAAGACGATCGGGCGGATCGCATGGGGGTCGCGGAAGCCGACCACGCCGTAACCGGTGATCATCGCCACCACGGCGTAACCACCGCGGCAGCGGGCATGCACGCCGGCGACGGCGGCAAACACGTCTTCCTCGGTCGGCTGCAGCTTGCCGCGCACCGCCAGCTCGTGAGCGAACACGTTGAGCAGCACTTCCGAGTCGGAGTTGGTGTTGACGTGGCGCAGGTCGGACTCGTAGATCTCGCGCGACAACTGCTCGACGTTGGTCAGGTTGCCGTTGTGCGCCAGGGTGATGCCGTACGGCGAGTTCACGTAGAACGGCTGCGCCTCTGCGGAGCTGGAGCTGCCCGCGGTGGGGTAGCGCACGTGGCCGATGCCGACGTTGCCCACCAGGCGCTGCATGTGGCGTTGCTGGAACACATCGCGCACCAGGCCGTTGTCCTTGCGCAGGAACAGACGCCCGCCATGGCTGGTGACGATGCCGGCAGCGTCCTGGCCGCGATGCTGGAGCACGGTAAGGGCGTCATACAGGGACTGATTG
>Ga0247725_1001364_pt1 | contig 12620 bp, 9 predicted proteins | sample OKSTACKMCFT3sol_FD_183021 | JGI IMG/M metagenome (GOLD analysis project Ga0247725, IMG submission 183021) | Subsurface sediment microbial communities from gas well in Oklahoma, United States - OK STACK MC-FT3-sol | ecosystem: Environmental > Terrestrial > Deep subsurface > Rock core/Sediment... | reverse complement strand
CAGCTGGTGGCCAGCGGCCGCGGCGTGTGCTGCCTGCCCAACTGGGCGCTGCACGAGTACAGCTCGCGGGGCTACGTTACCGCCAAGCGCCTGGGCGACAAGGGCCTGTACGCCACCCTGCACGCCGCCATACGCGCCGACATGCTCGACGCCCCCTTCATGCGCGACTTCCTCCTCACCGCCAAGGACACCTCCTTCGCCACCCTCGAAGGCGTCAGCGCCGCACGTTGATGCACAACCCACCGACACCCTCCCTGTAGGGGCGACTTCAGTCGCCCAGCGGTGCGCAGCGCCGCCAAGGGCTTCGCGAGCAGAGCTCGCTCCTGCGGGCAAACCTCCACCCAAAGCCGCCCCGCTGCGGTAACCCGCCCGTAGGGTGGGCTTCAGCCCACCATCGGAGCCACCCGCCGCACCGCTGCCGGATGCAAAAAGCGACGTCCCCCCAACGCCCCGACTGGCGACACGCCGGCCTGTGGGAGCGAATTCATTCGCGATCAACTCCCCAGCGGCCAAGAGCCGACAGGCAGCCCTCCGGTCTGCTTTCGCGAATGAATTCGCTCCCACCCAAAGCCGCCCCGCTGCGGTAACCCGCCCGCAGGGTGGGCTTCAGCCCACCATCGGAGCCACCCGCCGCACCGCAGCCGGATGCAAAAAGCGATGTCCACCCAACGCCTCGACTGGCGACACGCCGGCCTGTGGGAGCGAATTCATTCGCGATCAACTCCCCAGTGGCCAGGAACCGACAGGCAGTTCTTTGGCCGGCTTTCGCGAATGAATTCGCCCACCCAAAGCCGCTCCGCTGCGGTAACCCACCCGTAGGGTGGGCTTCAGCCCACCATCGGAGCCACCCGCCCACTGCTGCCGGATGCAAAAAGCGACGTCCCCCCAACGCCTAGACTGGCGACACGCCGGCCTGTGGGAGCGAATTCATTCGCGATCAACTCCCCAGCGGCCAGGAACCGGCAGGCAGCCCTCCGGACTGATTTCGCGAATGAATTCGCTCCCACCCAAAGCCGCCCCGCTGCGGTAACCCGCCCGTAGGGTGGGCTTCAGCCCACCATCGGAGCCACCCGCCGCACCGCTGCCGGATGCAAAAAGCGATGTCCACCCAACGCATGCAGTAGCCCGGACTTCAGTCCGGGAAAGGTCCCGCCCAGCTCCCGGGCTGAAGCCCGGGCTACGTGCGCTAGAACAACGCCAGGCTGTAGCTGAGGATCACCCGGTTCTCGTCCACGTCGCGGCCTTCGCTGGTGCGGTACACGGCGTTGCGCCAGGCCAGTCCCAGGTCCTTGAGCGGGCCGCTCTGGATCACGTACTTGAGGTCGGTGTCGCGCTCCCATTCGTCCACTGCGCGGCCGTTGCCCAGGCGCCCGTCCCAGCCCTTGAAGTAGCGGATCATCAGGCTCAGGCCGGGCAGGCCGAGGGCGGCGAAGTCGTAGTCGTAGCGCAGTTGCCAGGAGCGCTCGCCACGTTCGGAGAAGTCGTTGTACTGGCCGAAGTTCACCAGGTATGCATCCGCCCCCTGCACGTAGGGGAATGCGGTGTCGCCGTTCATGCGCTGCAGCCCCAGGCCCAGGGCGTGGCCGTCCTGGCGGCGGTAGGTGAACAGCGCGCCGAGGGCGCGGTTGTCGATCTCGCGGCGCCAGCCGGTGCCGGCGTCGCGGCTGTCGAACAGGCGCAGGTCCAGCTCCAGGCGGTCGCCGCCCACCGGCACCTGGCCGCGCAGGCCGAGGAAGTCCTGGCGGTAGACCTGTTCCAGGCTGCCGTGGTGGTAGCTCAGCACCCAGCCCGGCGCCGCTTCCCAGTCCGCCCCGGCCAGGTCCAGGTGACCGGCACGGGGCGCGGCGGCGAAGCGCTTGTTGCGGTTGAACAGGGCCAGGTCGCTGCGCCCACCCTCATTGCGCTGGCTGACGTCATCGAGCCGCGCCAGGGTGAAGGTGAAGCCCTCCAGCTCCCGTGCACTGAGCAGGCCGCCATGGAAGGTCTGGGGAAACAGCCGGCCGTTGTTGGGCTGCAGGGTCGGCAGCCTGGGCACCAGCGCCCCCAGGCGCAATTCGCTGCGGGAGGCCCGCAGCTTGAGGGTCGGGTCCAGGCGGCTGTAGCGGTCGGCGGCCTTGCCGCTGTCGCCACTGGGCAGCAGGCCGGTGCCGTCGCGGCCGCCGCCGGAATCCAGCTTCAGCCCCAGGCGACCGACGAGGTCCAGGCCGACGCCGACGGTGCCCTCGGTAAACCCGGAGCGATAGTCCAGCAGGAAGCCCTGGGCCCACTCCTCCGCGCGCGACACGCCGTGCCCCTCGCGGAAGTCGCGGTTCATGTAGAAGTTGCGCAGCTGCAGGCTGGCGCTGCTCCCCTCGACGAAGCCCTCGGCGCCCTGGGCCAGGCCGGTGGCACCGACGAGCAGCACAGTGATTGAAAGGCAGTGGGTACGTTTCTTGTTGTTGTGCATGGTGCTCTCCAAGGCGGGGCCCGCCGGGGGCCCCGAAGACGGGGCGCTCAGGCGCGCTCCAGGACCATCGCCACGCCCTGCCCCAGCCCGACGCAAAGGCTCACCACGGCGTAACGCTGGTCGTGTTGCTGCAGGGCGCGGGCGGCGGTCAGGACCAGCCGCGCACCGGACGCGCCCAGGGGATGGCCGAGGGCGATGGCCCCGCCCCGGGGGTTGACCCGGGGATCGTCGGCGGCCAGGCCCAGGGCCTTCAGGCAGGCCAGGACCTGCACGGCGAAGGCTTCGTTGATCTCGATGAGGTCCAGGTCCGCCAGGCCCAGGCCGGCCCGCTGCAGGGCCTTGAGGATCGCCGGGTGCGGGCCGATGCCCATGATCCGTGGCTCGACCCCGACGCTGGCGCTGGCCAGCACCCGCGCCAGCGGCCGCAGGCCGTAGCGCGCGCCTGCCGCACGGCTGCCCAGCAGCAACAGGGCGGCGCCGTCGTTGACCCCCGAGGTGTTGCCGGCGGTGACCACGCCACCCGGCTCCAGCGGCGCCAGGGTGGCGAGCTGTTCGAGGGTGGTGTCGCCCCGCGGGTGCTCGTCCCGCAGCACGTCACGGGGCGGCGCCCCACGGCGGCCCGGCAGCGTCACGGGGGCGATCTCGTCGTCGAAGAAACCGGCAGCCAGGGCCGCCTGGTAACGCGCCTGGGAGGCCAGGGCAAACCGGTCGGCGGCGTCGCGCTCGATGCCCATCTCCCGGGCCAACAGGTCGGCGGTCTGCGGCATGCTGTGGCCGCCGTGGCTCGACACCAGCCGGGGGTTGGCGAAGCGCGCGCCGATGGTACTGTCGTGCACCTCCAGCCGACGGCTGAAGGCGCCTTCGGCCTTGCCCAGAACGAAGGGCGCGCGGGACATGCTCTCCACCCCGCCGGCCAGGTACAGCTCACCCTCGCCGGCGGTGATCGCCCGGGCCGCGTCGACCACCGCCGCCAGGCCGCTGGCGCAGAGGCGGTTGACCGTCTGCCCGGGCACCTGCCAGGGCAGGCCGGCTGCCAGCAGGGCGTTGCGCGCCACGTTGCGGCTGTCCTCGCCGGCCTGGTTGGTGCAACCGAGGATGACGTCCTCCAGGGCCTGGGCCGGTACGCCGCTGCGCGCCAGCAGCGCCGGCATCAAGGCGCCCGCCAGGTCATCGGGGCGGACGCCGGACAGCGCCCCGCCGTAGCGGCCGAACGGGGTGCGCAGGCCGTCGTAGAGGTAGGCATCGAGCATCAGGGTTCTCCTCGGCTGGGCTCTTGGTGAAGCAGGGACAGGCCCAGCTGGGCGCGGCGGCGCAGCCAGGGGCTGGGGCGGTAGCGCGGGTCGCCGCTGAGGGCGTGCAACCGTTCGAGAACGCGCAGCACCCGCGCCGGGCCGAGGCGGTCGCCCCAGGCCAGCGGGCCGTGGGGGTAGCCGAGGCCGAGGCGCACGGCGAGGTCGATGTCCGCTGGCGCGGCGATGCGCTGCTGGGCGATGTCGCAGGCCAGGTTGACGATGCCGGCCAGGGTCCGCTGGACCACGAAGCCGGCGCTGTCGCCGATCAGCGTCACCCGCGCGCCATCGGCGCCGAGCAGGGCACAGGCGGCGTCGCGGTAGCGCGCCTCGGTGACCGGGGTCGGCATCAGGCAGCGGTGCGCCGCGCGCTCGGCCAGGCTGTCGAACGCCACCGTGCGCGTCGGGTCGACCCCGAAGCGCAGGGCGGCCTGGGTGGCGTCATCGCCCAGGGGCGCCAGCAGGCACAGGGCCTCGGCAGAGGGCGCCGGGCCGCTTTCCAGCACCACGTCCAGCCCGGCCAGCCAGATGCGGCACTCGGCTTCCAGCTGCGGGTCGTCGGCAGCCAGCCACACCGGAGGCAGCGCCACCCGCGCCGGCAACGGCGGAGGCACCGGCTGCGGCCGGGGGTAGGCATGGAAGCCCCGGCCGCTCTTGCGCCCCAGGTGGCCGGCGGCCAGGCGCTGGCGGGCCAGGGGGTGGGGGCGGTAGCGCGGCTCTTCGTAGTACTGGTGGTAGATGGACTCCATCACCGGGACGCTGACGTCGAGCCCCACCAGGTCCATCAGCTCGAAGGGCCCCATGGGGAACCCGGCGCCGTCGCGCAGCAGGGCATCCACCTGCTCCGGCGTGGCCACGCCCTCGGCGAGGATGCGCAGGGCCTCGGTGCCGTAGGCGCGGCCGGCGTGGTTGACCAGGAAGCCGGGGGCGTCCTGCACCCTTACCGGCTGGTGGCCGAGGTCGTGCACCAGCGCCAGCAGCCGCTCGACCACCGTTCCGCGGGTCATCAGCCCCGGCACCACTTCCACCAGGCGCATGCGCGGTACGGGGTTGAAGAAGTGCAGGCCGGCCACCCGCCCCGGGTCACGGCAGGCGGCAGCGATGGCGGTGATCGACAGCGAGGAGGTGTTGCTGACGATCAGCGCGCGGGCGTCCAGCAGCCCTTCCAGCTGGCGGAACAGCGTCTGCTTGGCGGCCAGGTCTTCGACGATGGCCTCCACCACCAGGGTGCACTCCGCCAGCGCCTCCAGGCTGTCCACCGGGTGCAGGCGCTCCATGGCCTCCGCGACCTGCTGGGCGTCGAGGCGTCCACGCTCCACCTGGCGGGCCAGCTCGTAGGCGATGCGCTCGCAGGCATCCCGCGCCGCGCCCAGGCGCGTGTCGAACAAGTGGACGTCCCGCCCCGAGCAGGCTGCCAGCTGGGCGATGCCCTGGCCCATGGCGCCGCAGCCCACCAGGCCGATGCGGGGGAAAAGGGTCTCGGCGTTCATCGTCCGTGGTACTCCGGCTGGCGCTTGTCGAGGAAGGCGCGCATGCCCTCCTTCTGGTCATGGCTGTCGAACAGCAGCTGGAAGGCCTGGCGCTCCAGCAGCAGCGCCTGCTCCAGGGGCAGGTCGGCGCCGGCGTTGACCACCGCCTTGATCTGCGCCAGGGCCAGGGGTGGCAGGCCGGCGATCTCCTCGGCCAGCGCCAGCGCGCGGGGCAAGGCGTCGCCCTCCGCCACCTCGCTGACCAGTCCCATGGCCAGGGCTTCGCGGGACTCCACCAGGCAGCCGGTGAACAGCAGGCGCAGGGCCTGGTACTTGCCCACTGCGCGCACCAGGCGCTGGGTGCCGCCGGCGCCGGGCATGATCCCCAGGCGCACCTCCGGCTGGCCGAAGCGGGCGCTGCTGCCGGCGATGATCAGGTCGGCATGCAGCGCCAGCTCGCAGCCACCGCCCAGGGCCAGGCCGTTGACGGCGGCGATCAGCGGTTTGCGGCAGCCCGCCAGGGCCTGCCAGTAGCGCTCGACGCGGCGCTGCTGCACCTGCAGCGGGCTGGCCTCCACCAGTTCGCCGAGGTCGGCCCCGGCGGCGAACACGCGCTCACCGCCGGTGATGACGATGACCCGCACGGCGGGGTCCTCGTCGAGTTGCTGCACGGCCGTGGCGATGGCCTGGCGCAGGGCCAGGTCGAGGGCGTTGCGCACGGCGGGCCGGTCCAGGGTCAGCACGGCAACGCCGGGCAAGGGGTGTTCGAGCCGCAGCGAGGGCGGCGGCGGGCAAAGGGTCGCATCGCGAACCGTCATGACGATCTCCAGAACTGCCGGGAGGGAAAGGAAGGCTCAGCCGCGGACGATGCCGCGCTGGATCAGCGCCTCCACGGCGCTGGCATCCAGCCCGAGGTCGGCGAGCACCGCGCGGCTGTGCTCGCCGAGCCCGGGCGGGGGGCTGTGGTAATGGGCCGGCGTGCGGGAGAGCTTCACCGGCGAGGCGATGCCCTGGTAGTCACCCATCTCCACCCGCATGCGCCGGTGGGTGGTGTGGGGGTGGGCCACGGCCTGGTCCACGCTGGACACCGCGCCACAAGGCACCCCGAGGTGGATCAGCGCCTCGGCCAGCGCGCGGCCGTCGTGCCCGGCCAGGTGGTGCTCCAGGGCCTGCTTGAGGGCCTGGCGGTGCACCGAGCGGCTGCCGTTGTCGGCGAAGCGCGGGTCGTCCAGCAGGGCCTCGGCGCCCAGGTGTTCGCAGAGCCGGGCGAACTGCCGGTCGTTACCCACGGCGAGGAAGATCGGCTCGCCGCCGGTTCGGTAGCTGTCGTAGGGGGCGATGTTGGGATGGGCGTTGCCGCTGCGCGGGGTCACCCGGCCCGAGCCGAAGTAGTTGGGCAGGTGCGGGTGCAGGAGCGACAGGCCGCAGTCGTAGAGGGTGATGTCCACGGACTGCCCGCGCCCGCTGCGCTGCCGCTCGTGCAGCGCGAGGAGGATGCCGGCCAGGGCGTTGAGCCCGGTGACCATGTCCACCACCGGCAGGCCGACCCGCAGCGGCCCGCCGTCGGCCTCGCCGTTCACGCTCATCAGCCCGGCCATGGCCTGGATCGCCGCGTCGTAGCCGGGCAGCCCGCCGAGCGGGCCGTCGGCACCGAAGCCGGAGACCGCGCAGTGGATCAGCCGGGGGAAGCGCTCGGCCAGCACCTCGGCATAGCCGATGCCCCAGCGTTCCAGGGTGCCGGGCTTGAAGTTCTCCAGCAGCACGTCGGCGTCTTCCAGCAGGCGCAGCAGCAGCTGGCGGCCCTCGGGCTGGGCGAGGTCCACCACCAGCCCCTTCTTGTTGCGGTTGATGCCACGGAAATAAGAAGCGGTGTCGCCCTCGAAGGGCGGGCCCCAGCCCCGGGTCTCGTCACCGGCCGGGGGTTCCAGCTTGATCACCTCGGCGCCATGGTCGGCCAGGGCCTGGGAGCAATAGGGGCCACCCAGGACGCGGCTGAGGTCGAGAACGCGGATGCCGTGCAAGGCGCCCCGAGGGGCTGTCGTTGTGGTCATGGTCAGGGCTCCGCGATCAGTGGGGCAGCAGGCGCAGGGCGTCGTCCAGGCTCAGCGGGCCTTCGGCCAGCAGGGCCGGCAGCAGCGCCTCGCCGGCATCCGCCTCGGCCGCCAGGGGGTCGCGGGGCAGCACGCGGTGGCGCAGCACCAGCAGGGCCAGGGCCAGGCGCCGGTGGTTGGGGGCCAGGCGCGCGCCTTCCCAGGCCAGGGCGATGGCCGTGGCGACGTGGTAGAGCGCGCTGCCGGCCTGGCGCACCTGCTGGTGGCGGCGGGTCTCGGCGACCTCGGCCATCAGCGCGACGACCTTGTCCAGGCTGCTGCGCAGCAGCGCATCGGCGGCAGCAGGCAGGGCCGCCTCGTCGAGCAGGCCGCGCAGGTGGCGGGCCAGGGGCTCCAGGGCGCCTTCGCGGGTCACGGCGCGGGCGATGTCCAGCGCCACGATGTTGCTGGTGCCCTCCCAGATCGAGCCCAGGTGGGCGTCGCGCACCAGGCGGGCGTCGCTCCATTCCTCGATGTAGCCGACGCCGCCGCGCACCTCCATGGCGTCACCGGTGGCACGGCGGGCATCGCGACAGGCGCGGAACTTGATCAGCGGGGTGAGGATGCGCACGCACTTTTGCGCCGCCTCATCGCCGCCGTCGGCACGGGGCAGCAGGGTGGCGATCTGCATGAACAGGGAACGCGCCTGCTCGGCGGGCAGCATCAGCTTGAGCAGCTGGCGCTGCATCAGCGGCATGTCTACCAGGCGCTTGCCGAAGGCCTGGCGCTGGCGGGCGACGAACAGCGCCTCGCTGAGCCCCCGGCGCATCAGCCCGGCGGCCCGCACGCCGTTGGACAGGCGCGACATGTTGACCATGTCGGCCATCTGCTGGAAGCCGCGCCCCACCTCGCCGATCAGGTAGGCGGTGGCGCCTTCCAGGGTGATCTCGCCGCTGGCCATGGAGCGGGTGCCGAGCTTGTCCTTCAGGCGCACGATGCGGTACGCGTTGCGGCTGCCATCGGGCCGGTGCTTGGGCAGCAGGAACAGGCTGACCCCGGCCATGCCCTCGGGGGCGTCCTCGGGCCGTGCGAGCACCATGGCGAGGTCGGCGTCGGGGTTGGAGCAGAACCACTTGTCGCCGTGCAGGGTCCAGGCCCCGTCCTTCTGCCGCGCCACGGTGCGGGTGCGCGCCACGTCGGAGCCGGCGGCCTGCTCGGTCATGAACATGGCGCCCTGGTAGAGGCTGTCGAAGTCCCGCGAGGTGAGGCTCGGCAGGTAGCGCTCCACCAGCTCCGGGGCGCCGTACTTGCGCAGGGTGCGGGTGAGGGAGTCGGTCATGCTCACCGGGCAGCAAAGGCCGAACTCGGCCTGCACGAACAGGTAGGTCAGCGCGTACTTGACCAGCGGCGGCGGGCCGTCGGCCACGTGGCTCATGGAAGCCAGGCCCAGCTCGGCGTAGGCCACCCGCTCCAGGGCCACGTAGTCGGGGTGTTTGAGGATGCGCTGGCGGTCCTCGCCGCGCCGGGTGCGGCTGGCCAGCACCGGCGGGTTCTTGTCCGCCGAGAGCGCCAGGGTGTCCAGCTCGCCACCGGCACGGGCGCCGAGGCGTTCCAGCGTGGGCAGCCAGGCCCGGCAGACCGCGTCCGGCAGGTACAGCGCGAGCAGGCGCGCCAGCTCCGGGTCGCAGCCGAAAAGGTTGAGGCCGTGGCTGTCGGGGATGTTCAGGTCATCGAGTGCGGAGGGGTCGAGCGGGGCATTCATGGCGGCTCTCCTTTTGTTGTTGTGGAGCGAGCCTAGGAACCCGTTCGATAAGTATCCAATACAAATAAAAGCACCTACGATAAGTAAAAAATATCGTAGAAGGCGCCCATTCCATGGATCTCAGGCAGCTCCGCAACTTCGTCGCCGTGGCCGAGGAACTGCATTTCGGCCGTGCTGCGGCGCGGCTGTTCATCTCCCAGCCGGCCCTGTCGTTCGACATCAAGAAGCTGGAGGAACAGCTCGGCGTGCAGTTGCTGCTGCGCACCAACAAGTCGGTGGCCCTGACCCCGGCCGGCCAGGTGCTGCTGGACGAGGCCCGCAACCTGCTGCTGCAGGCCGAGCAGGCACGGCGCCTGACTCTGCGCTCGGCCCAGGGCGCACTCGGCCGCGTGCGGGTGGGGTTCGTCAGCTCCATGCTCTACCAGGGCCTGCCGGCGGCGGTGCGCCGCTTCGAGGCCGAGCACCCGGGCCAGGAGGTGGTGCTGCAGGAGATGAACAGCGCCGAGCAGCCCCAGGCGCTGCTGCGCGGGCAGATCGACGTCGGCCTCGCCCACCGAGGCATCGTGCCGGCGGGGCTGGTGTCCGAGCGGCTGCGGGCCGACCCCTTCCTCTGCTGCCTGCCGCCGAGCCACCCGCTTGCCGGCCGCGAGCGGGTGGACCTGTCGGAACTGCGCGACGAGCCCTTCATCCTCTTTCCGCGAAACGTGTCGCCGCATTACCACGACCTGATCATCGCCCGCTGCGTGGGGGCCGGCTTCAGCCCGCAGATCCGCCACGAGGCGCGCCTGTGGCAAACCATCGTGGCCATGGTCGCCCACGACATGGGCGTGGCCCTGCTGCCCGAACCGCTGTGCCGCGCCTGGAGCCCCCAGGTGAGCTGCGTGAGCATCGAGCAACCCGGCGGGCCGTCGGAAATCCATGCCCTGCTGATGGAGGAAAATCCGCCCCGCGCCGCACGGCTGTTCCTCGATGTGCTCCGCGCGGCGACAGCGGGCGAAGGCGATACGACTCCGCTTATCACGCCATAAGAACAAACGACTATTGATTTGCCGGGGCCCCTCCTAGACTCCGGCTCGACTCGAGTCCAAAGCCGTGCGCGTTTCGCCACCCTGCCCGCCAGCCCTTCTGGCCGGGCACGCCAGCGCGCATCCGACAACAAGAACAAGACAGGTGGACTCCATGCACACGACCTCCCTCCAGGAGCAGCACCGCAAGGCCCGCAAGGCCGGCATCGCCTCCTTCATCGGCACCACCATCGAGTGGTACGACTTCTACATCTACGGCCTGGCCGCCGCGCTGGTGTTCGGCAAGGTGTTCTTCCCCGCCGACATGGACCCGGGCGTCGCTACCCTGCTGTCCTTCGCCACGCTATGGTCCGGCTTCATCGCACGGCCCCTGGGCGGCATCATCTTCGGCCACCTGGGCGACCGCATCGGCCGCAAGACCACCCTGGTCATCACCCTGGTGATGATGGGCCTGGCCACTACCGGTATCGGCCTGCTGCCCACCTATGCGCAGATCGGCGTCTGGGCGCCGGTGACGCTGGTGTGCCTGCGGGTGCTGCAGGGCATCGCCGTCGGCGGCGAGTGGGGTGGCGCCATCCTCATCGCCAGCGAGAGCGCGCCCAAGGGCAAGGGCATCCTCTACGCCGCCTTCGCCCAGCAGGGTTCGCCCACCGGCAACCTGCTGGCGACCCTGGCCTTCTTCGCCCTCAGCAGCCTGCCCATGCCGGACTTCCTGCAATGGGGCTGGCGCATTCCCTTCCTGCTTTCGGCGGCACTGGTGATCGTCGGCATGGTGATCCGCCTGACCCTGGAAGAGTCGGCGGACATGCAGCGCCTGATGCGCGAGAAGAAGACCGCCAAGCTGCCGATCCTCGAAGTGCTGCGCAAGCACTGGCTGGTGGTGCTGCTCGGCGCGGGCACCCTGCCGGTGATCCACGTCACCTACTTCAAGAGCACCTTCGCCCTGTCCTGGGCCACCAAGACCCTGGGCTACAGCCAGAGCACCTTCCTCAGCATCATCGTCATCGCCCTGATCGTGCAGTTCATCAGCCAGCCCATCGGCGCGCTGCTGACCACCCGCATCGACATGCGCAAGGCGGTGGCGATCATGGTGCTGCCGGAGTTCATCCTGATGCCGGCGATGTTCTTCGCCGTGGAAACCAACGTGTATTGGATCGCCGCCGTCGGTATGTGCCTGGCGACCATCCCCCACGCCATGTTCTACGGCGCCATCGGCGGCATCCTGGCCCGCGCCTTCCCGACCCGGGTGCGCTACTCCGGCCTGTCGCTGGCCTACCAGTTGTGCTCCCTGCTGGTGGGCGGCGGTACACCGCTGCTGGCCCAGTGGATCCTCAACTCCACCGGCAGCATCGTCGGCGTGGCCATCGCCTCGGCGCTCTACGCGGTGGTGTCTTTGGTGTGCACCCTGGCCCTGCTGCGCATCACCGGGCACCGCGCCAGCGAACTCTCCACCGCCGAGCGGGACAATGGCGAACCGGATGCCCAGGCCGAGCCCCGCAGCACCATCGGCCAGACCAACCCGGCCTGACCCTCCCCCACCCAAACCCGCGTGCACGCCACGCGGGTTTCACCTGGCACGTCCCCTGTAGGGGCGAATTCATTCGCCCAGCGGCGCGCAGCACCGCCGGTGGCTTCGCGAGCAGAGCTCGCTCCTACGAGGAAGCATGTGCCGACCCGTGGGAGCGAATTCATTCGCGATGGACTCCTCAGCGGCAAAGAACCGACAGGCAGCCCTCCGGCCTGCTTTCGCGAATGAATTCGCTCCCACCCAAAGCCGCTCCGCTGCGGTAACCCGCCCGTAGGGAGGGCTTCAGCCCACCATCGGCGTCACCCGCAACACCGCCGGTGAACGCCGCAGTAGCCCGGACTTCAGTCCGGGAAAGTCCCTCGCCGCTCCCGGGCTGAAGCCCGGGCTACGAGACTGACGCTCCCCGCTAGCGGCGTGCCTGCGCGCGGGTAGGGCCTGGCCCCGCACCTGTAGGGGCGACTTCAGTCGCCAAGCGGTGCACAGCACCGCCAAGGGCTTCGCGAGCAGAGCTCGCTACTACGGGCCGCATGCGGCACCCCAACCTGTGGGAGATTTCTCCCACGGTCTGACTAGCAGAAGCGAATTCAGTCCCTCCGCCCCCGACAGGTCTCACCCTAGGACATACAAGCGAATTCATTCGCGATGGACTCCCCAGCGGCCAAGAACCGACAGGCAGCCCTCCGGTCTGCTTTCGCGAATGAATTCGCTCCCACCCAAAATCGCTCCGCTGCGGTAACCCGGACATCCGCGCGTAGGGTGGGCTTCAGCCCACCATCGGCGTCACCCGCAGCAGCTGACCTCAAGCCTCTTCGAAGTGCAGCTCCGGCGGCTGGCGGCGGAAGCCGCCGGTGAGCCAGGCGAGGTAGATCACGCCCAGGGCCAGCCAGGAGAGGCCAAGGATGATCGCCAGGTGGTCGAGGCTGATCATCAGCCACAGGGTGGAAACCATGCCGATCAGCGGGCAGACCACGAACAGCAGCGCCTCGCGCGGGCCGCGCTGATCGCTGCGCAGCCAGTAGTGGAAGATCACCGACAGGTTCACCAGGCTGAAGGCCAGGAAGGCGCCGAAGT
>Ga0247725_1001362_pt1 | contig 12631 bp, 8 predicted proteins | sample OKSTACKMCFT3sol_FD_183021 | JGI IMG/M metagenome (GOLD analysis project Ga0247725, IMG submission 183021) | Subsurface sediment microbial communities from gas well in Oklahoma, United States - OK STACK MC-FT3-sol | ecosystem: Environmental > Terrestrial > Deep subsurface > Rock core/Sediment... | reverse complement strand
CGCTGGCTCGCTGAGACACTCGAGAAACTGCCTACCTGCCCGAACAGCCGAATCGACTCGCTGCTGCCATTTTCGGACTCTACGTTGGCTTGATTCCGCTGTGAAGGTGGAGCGGGTGGACGCTTACAGCATAGTGCCGCAGGCTGCGACGTCACGGCTTGTAGCTAGCTTTTCGGCTGCTGCGCAATCAAACGCGACTACGCGCTCGTATGACGCGGACATTCGACACTTCAAGCGACACGGCGGCACGATACCAGCCACGCCAGTGGCAACTGCGGATTACCTTGCAAATTTCGCTGGTACTCTCTCGGTAGCGACATTGCAGCATCGCCTGATCGCGATTCACCGCGCGCACCTCGATGCCGGCTTGCCTTCACCAGCAAAAGATCAGCTGGTTAAACGGACAATGCAAGGCATTCGTCGCACACTGGGGATGAGTCAGCGACGCGTGACCGCTCTAGTAAAAGACGATCTGCTGGAAATGGTTGTGCACATTGAACGTCAGCCGCCGATGAGAGCCGCACGTGATAAAGCACTGCTGCTACTAGGTTTCGCGGGAGCATTCCGTCGGTCAGAACTTGTTGCTCTACGCACTGACGACATCGCTAGGTATGACAACGGAATTGAGCTAACTATACGAAGGTCGAAGACTGACCAAGAGGGCCTGGGCCGAACTGTGTTTGTACCCTATGCACGAGGCAAGCGGTGCCCAGTAAAAGCGTTGGAGGAATGGATGGTCATCTCATGCATTGCTTCAGGTCCCCTCTTCATTCGTCTGAGTCGCCATGATCGCATCGTAGGAAATCGGGCGCTTACTCCACAAACTATCGCTCTCTTGGTCAAGTTGTATGTCAAAAAGATGCGCGGTGAGGATGCCGCAAAAAACGTGGCGGGACATAGTCTGCGGGCGGGCTACTGTACAGAGGCAGCTTTGATGGGATTGCAGCCTTATCAAATTCGTGAACAGACAGGCCACAAGTCCGATGCAACGTTAGCTCGTTACATACGACCTGTATCAAAACGCAAAATCCCGAGTCTACTTTGAAAACATAAATTTATCTCGGCGGTGGAAAAAAGGGCCACATAGCAGTGGCCCTTTAATAATATTACGTCGCTTCTTTCGCGAATATTTCGTCTAATTGTGGATTGCTAGTAATCTTTAGCAGAGACTTGATAATTAACTCCCTGTTGATCTCCAGGCGCGAATAATATTCGCTTCCAGTAGGAGAGCTTCGACGGCGTATAAGTTGAATACGTCCGAATAAATGTCCGTGACGTTCTGCGAAACGGGCAAGACCAATAGCTTTCTCAAAATTGTCCGAAAGACTTGGATCATGAGGCTCTAAGATATCAAAAGACAAATCGGCTCCGGTTCTTCTGACAACGATCAAATCTGGAAACATCGGCCTGGCATCCCCCCCGGTTTCATACGGGATTTCCAATGACCAAGGCTTCTTAACGCTATTTCGCAACCAGAATTCTACCGATGGATCGTTTAGCTCTTCCGTCAAAACCCCTTCTTCCCACGTTCCAAGTTCAGCCCGATATTTCCCGTCCTCTTCGAGGTACAGATGCTTCTCCCATACGGGCGCAGTTGGACGACGGCGCGAGTCGATTGAATCCGGCAAATTCCATTCAATTTCTGTTGGTTTAGCGGTAGCAAGTCGAAGCTTCTCGTATGTATGCCGGCGCTGTTCAGGTAACTTCCCTATCGCTTTTTTGTGTTTGTCGTAAAGAAGCTCAAAAGCGCTTTCTGCTTCCATTTCTAGCGCTGTCATCGCTTGATGATTCCGAGATAGAACGATCAACTCTATCTTAACGTCTAATGCATTTCGCTCAGCATGCGCTTGCCAATATGTCATATGCAATCCGTGGCTCAGAACGCGTCCTGATTCCTCGAAAAGACGATCAACGTCTACGCTCGAAGTCGCGATATGATATTTTTCTTCGTCCTTCGCGTCGTTAGTGCCGTTCTGAACTGCCAGCGTATTCAGCCCAACATTTGCTATCAAGTTTGAAGCGTTGGTGAACGCATCGCTTTCCTTCAATATCGCAAGTTGCTTATCTAACCACCCACAAATTTGAGTTTTCGTCTCATGCCATGCATCTTCATCAATGTCATCAACCGTTAAGCCACGCCCAATGGCCATTAACCGCCTAAGGTGACTTTGAGCTCTCGAGGCGTTTACCCGATACGTTATCGCTTCCGCTGAGGCGGCAAAGATCTCATCGGCGGCAGGATTGCGCTTTAGAATTACGAGTTCACGATCAGAGCCTGTCTCAGACGGTGGAACGTCCTCAACGTTCTTAAGTGAACTTATAACACTTGTAACAGCACGGGTATCGAAATACGGGAGGAATAAATGAACATCATTTAAAGCTGCGTCCTTTTCAATCCGCCGCGCCAGCGGAGTCCGTACCATCCTACCTAGCAACTGAGCAATATACGTGTGGTCTTCAGCACGGCGGAATGACATCATTACTTCGGCACGCGGGCAATCCCAACCGGTCGATAAACTCGTTTTAAAAAATACCACACCGATATTTTTGTCCGCTTCAATACGAGAAGCATCGATTTTACGTAAGCGGCGACCGCCTATATCCAAATCACCCGTGTCATGCATAGCGTGCACGACTTCGCCTTCATTGAGACGACGTCCTATTGCGCTTTCGATCACTGTTAAGGCATCAGAAAGATTCGTCCTAGTCAGCTGTTTTTCAGTGCCGTTTTCTACCTGCACTACCAATATGGGCCAAACATTCGATTCGGACTCAGCAGCGCAATAATCTGCCCATCCATTCGACATTTCAGCCCATCTACGCGCCGCCTCCTCAAGCAAGGTCATTTCAGCAGTCGTCGGAGAGTCTGGATGATGAATCAATATTCTGTCTTTAAGCAGCCCCGACTGCCTTACGTCATCCGAAGACACAGACACCTTATGCACTGTATGGGGCGCATTCTCTAGCAAATCCGTGAAACGTTTCGGCGTTGCCGACACTCCAATGACCAGTGGCATTTTAACAAGACCAACTTCTGGGTAGCCTAGCAAAAATCGCTGCATAATTGTCTGGGCGTCTTTCGAGCCGCGCCCAGTCGCCATCCCCCTATGAGCCTCATCAATTACAACATAGAATCGATCTGGATTTGCCTTGGCCGTATTGGTGAAAGTGGTCCAGATTGAGTGCTGACGCCCATCACCAATTTTAGTTAGAAGTTTATCGTCACCTAGTTTCTGAGTGTTTATAAAATAGACCTTCCCCCCCTCCAGGCGTTCGGCGTCGAAGGAGTTGTCTATTGAAATAAGCTGATTTACACGGTAAATGCGGTCCGACTTCGCCTCGATCTTTAATCGTGTCTGCTCATTTAGTTCCGGCATGTCAGAGACCCAGAGAATGACAGCATCACGCTGCGGTTGCCAGCTTAGCGGCCACTCCATCTGGTCATCAGGCTCGTCGAGCAACGCCTCGAATAACGCAGTTAGAATAATCGTTTTACCACTTCCTGTTGGGGCAGATAAAACTATTGCCTGCGGCTTTTCTATAGAAGAGAAGCTCCTCGCAGCCAATAGCTCTTCTCTGAGATTGTGTAGTGCTTCGCGCTGAAAATCAAATAGTGCGACCTTCATCTTGCCTCCTCGGTCCAAGAGGTTGTAGCCGAGTCGGCATGACGTTTGTTAATCATGAAATTTTCCAAGTAGTCGCGATACAACTGAACGATCTCCAAGCGAGGATTATTTTCAACTAAGGTAGTGTTTAACCGCGCAGACATCGCTCTAAACGATTCTTCGGCGTCAGTAACGATGTACACGAATGCGAGTTTATTGCAACCCTCAACAACCTTTATGAATTTATTTATCCTGGTCTCGTCCAGAAGGACAGCAAAATTACTTGCCTCAGGAATAAAGAAAGGCGCAGCGTACGGTGAGGGAGGAAACTCTGGTCGAGCACCAACCGCACCCGCTTTGAGCCAAAGTAATGGAAGGATTTCTCTAAATGCGTGTTTCAAGGCGATTTTATTCTTATCCAAGAATCCAAGACGGAAATAAGCCAAGTTCGCCTCAAAGCCCTGTCGCATCGGTCGCTTCTCTTCTTGGTTGACAATAATTGGACCAAGTTCAGCACTAACGCGCTTTTTTATTTCATCAAATAATTTTTTGCTCTCAGCGATAATTAATAACTCGCTCAGATGATCGTTTTCATCTAACTCTGCAATCCAATCCTCTACAAAAGAAGAGTTGAATAGTATGCTTGTCGAATGCTTTGGCGAGACAATGAAATTCGTTTCTGCTTTGACGAGAGACTGCGGCAGATTAGTTAAGCTTGCAACGATTTGCTTTTTCTTCGTTGTGTTGCTTAATGAGCTTTGATCGACAAAGCTGATGTGTTTGAAATCTCGCTCTTTCTCGATCTCTTTCATCCGTCCGCTCAAATAATCACCCTGCAGGGGCGTGCCATCGTCACGCTTTCCACAAATCGTGAATTTGGAACGCGGCCATGTAACTGAGCGGCAAATACCTTGCGACTCCCATTCATCATCACCAGGTTTTGCACCTGCGGCTTTCAGATCTTGCGCTTCTTCTGCGGAAACCTCGTTGTTAGTTATTAAGATGCATCGCCTTGACCCTCCATCAGTGCTGTTTAGAAGGTTAAGCGCATTTAAAGTCGTTCCACTTCCAGCAAAAAAATCGATAACGAGTGCGTCGGGTTTGTTCCCGACTATAGTAGCTAATGTATCTCGGACAGCATAGATAGACTTTGGGAATTCAAATGCGCGACTTCCGAGAATCGAACGAATCATGCCTGAGCCATAGGTGCCTGCATCGTGGGAAGTCCGATGCCAAACGGTTTTTGCTCGGCGGGAATTACCCGCTTGGTCTGGATATTCCACGATAGCAGGCCCACCATCCCATTCATACCCCGAGAGTACAAGATCACCGCTGGCGATTTCAGAAATGGGCCCTTTTTTCAGATAATTCACCGACCAACTGTTTTTTGTTCCGTCATATCGACCCAGTTTCACAAATCCCTTTTCCTTCAGTTGCGAAAATCGAGTAGGACCAACTTGCCATGATCCGAGGCTACCATCGGATCGAATTGGCCATGCTTCAGCACTAGTGCGCACCGGATTCAATGCGTTGAGTTCTGATTTTTTAAGTTCTCCTCGTTTAACCTTTGCGTCCAGCGTTTCTCCAACGCCAAGAATTTCGTGAGTTTCAGGGTTTACAAATATCGGGTAAACAAGGCCAGGTCGATCAAATGGCGCGGCATTTGTGCCTCGCCGGAGTAGACTTGCCCACGGCGATTTCGTTCGGGCTTTGGTATCGTTTGTCAAATAGTCATCTGACGTAGAGCAGGCCGAAGCTGCTCCCAGGTAAGTAAATAAGGCATATTCTTCTACTCGTGCTAATCCCTGTTTCGCGACGCCGCGGGAGGTAATTACAATCGTAACTAGCTGCCGGTATGCTTCGGGAAATTCTTGCTCCAATAACATGCCCAAATGGTGGACTTCGTGTTCATCAATAGTGACCACAAGAACGCCTGTTTGCGGATTCAGCAACCGTTTTGCCAGACGTAAGCGCTTCTCCATGAAAGCAAGCCATTTACTGTGACGCCACGCATCAACGCCATCCACATAGTCATTGTTGTACTTCCAGTCTCGCGCGCCCGTGTTATAAGGAGGATCAATATAAATACAGTCAGCCTGACCTGCGTAGAGATAATCTAACAATTGAAGCGCGTGATAATTGTCTGCTTCTATCAGCGTGTGCCATGGTGAGTCGGGACTGCCGTTTGCGACGGCGTCAACTGGAATTAGTGAAGGGAATATGGGGTCGCCGAATTGCCGAACGACGATTAAGTCGTTCAGCGGTATCTCTAGAGGCTTCGTATCTAAGGCAGTCTGGGTGCCCGGCCGTGTTTCATCTAAGCGTTTGGTGCAGACTGCAACGTCCTTATCGATCTCCAGAACGGTCCAGATATCCTTAAGAGGACCGAACTTCCGGCAGACAAGGTCACCTACTTGTGCTGAAGTGCCATAGAGCGGCAGCAGTTCTGGTAGGTGGTCTTCAAAAACGAGCCCGAATTTCTTGTTGCGTGACGCGGCGGCCCATTCTGACGCCAAGCGTTCACGCAACCGTTGGTCGCTGACTTGAGCGATCAGATCATGAATTGCTGACAACTTGCTCTCCTGGGGAATAGTACAGTGGCGAAAACGGCATCGCCTTGGTAAGGTTGTTTGTTCGTGTCATAGCAGAGGCCACGTAAGTTGACCGTGGTCAACCCTACACTATAAAGGATGGCGGCTAAAAGTGAAATCGCTTCATGCGGGCCGCGTGTATTTCAGCAGTGAAATTTACGTAACTTCAGGGACGAACACCGACACGTTAGGCGAGGGCTTGCATGTTAGCAACACGAGCGCAGTGATCCGGTTCAGATATCGCTAAATTTTTAAGCAGGTCGGTAGGCGCGCTCAGCGCGACTGGTACTGGTGTACCCAAGCAATCGCGCCGGATGGGCGGCTTATCGGAGGCTTGGAGGTGTCGATTTCGTGCACTGCTGACTATCGCTAATAGTGCGTTTTCGATTGTTACCGGTAGCTTGATGAGCTACTACAAACATCCACACCCGTCCGGAAGTATTGCTCGGCAATGGCATGGGCTGTCCAAGAACGCCCCGACTTGATGCCTAAACTGCGTGCATACGCTGCTTTCGACCCATTGCGGGCCTGGGTATAAGTGAATCTCCGTCCTAACACCGCCTCAGCGTAAAGCTGCCACGCCATAGACAGCAACATTCGCAGTCCTGAACGCGGTTTGGTGACTCTGCCAAGCCCATACGGCCAGCTCAAGCTGCCAAGGGCATACACTGAACTGAGCAGCGATCATAGGGGACAAGTTTTCGCACAACGATCACAGCCGCTACTGCGCTTGCTCACTATGCAAGTTCTCCCACTTGAACGAGCATTCGCTATAGACTGATCTGGCTTGTCGTCATCTAATTGATCCAAGTCGATGACTCGAGCTGCCACACGTGCTGCGGCAATCGCCTCAATGGTGGACTCTACGCTGGGTATGCCACCGGTGTGTTCCTCTCTCGTCACCGCGGCGAGAATGTGAGCGCAGCCCTCCAGCCCAAGTAGCACGGCTCCAATCGCACTGGAGATGTGGTCTTGGTCTATGGCAGTATCTGTCGGTATCGGACCCAAGGGCATTATCGGAGTGCCGGAGGCGCGCAAAAGGACGGCGAGCCTCTTAATGTCTTTCGGCCGGGCATGGCCTGGTGACTCGATGATTACGCCGACTCCCTGACTCCGGATGTCACGCGCCAGTTCCGCTTGCATCCGAATCTCTGCGACTTGGGCAGCATCGCAAGAGTCGAAGATGTTAGCAGAGCGATACGATGCTCCTAGGCTCAGCACGGTACCGTTCCGTTTAGCATGTGCTATTAGCTGGGGAAGGATCTGAATGTACGCGTTTTCTTCTTTCCAACCCCGACTTTCGGCGTCTGCGATGACTAGCCCTCCGCCGCGCGAAGTGCATGGAACGAGTCGGGCGGCCGCCAGATCCTGAATTTTTTTGCTTGGCGTTGGATGAATCGTGAGCAGGCCTACGCCACACTCCATCTGCTCGATGGCTACATCTAGCAGTTCGCCTGGATCAATCTGCCCTCGGTGAGTCCGCGGTACTGTGTAGACCGGTAGACAGGCTGCTGCTGCGGTTGTCTCACTGAGCACGCGCTGCCACAGTGGAGGACCGCTGTTAGACGAGATGATGCTCAAATCGCTGATGATCTCTGGTCCATCTACCAGATCAGCAAGCGCTCGAATCTTCCGGGTCTGCTCCTCAATTTGCCTTGGATGGCTCGCCCCAACAAGCGCCATTACCAGAGTACGGCATCCTGGACCGGCGCTGAACGAACGAAAGGGGCTCCGAATTTCAACGTTGAAGTTTTGACTCATTGATTAAGCATTTTCATAACGCACGCAACAACATCCTCGGGAGTCACAGAGTGACGTTGCGCCTTTGCGAAATAGATTGGATCTAAGGCTGCTAGAGGCTCACTGATTGCCGGATCCTCCAGCAGGCGCGTGGGGAGATCACCTCCACACTCGGGCACAGGGAGGATACGGCATCCAACATCCTTCGCAAGCTCTAACTCAGCCTCCGTGCCCATGCCACCGTGGTATACGATCACCACTTGCGCCGATCTCATCAGGGGAGCACGCCACTCCCGAAGTGCAGAAAGAAGCGTACGGTCATTCGAGAAACTGGGATTCGCTGCATACGGGTTAGAGAACAGGCGCAGACGTGGAAGAATGTCGACTTTATTGTGTAAGCAAGTCTCCATGTAGGCGGACCTCACATCTTGACCAATGCCTGTCGACTGGCCATCAAGAAGAATCAGCCCTGTCTTCTCGGCAAGCAACTTGCCTAGGGATCTAGGATGGCTTGTAGCTTCGGAAACGTTTCGTGTGTGAGAGCCGGTCACGAAGACAGTCTGGCCCCTAGATCGGAGCGAAATCTCTTGTAAGATGCTCTCAAGCTCCGAAAAGTCATCGATTTGGCACGCGGAAATGCCGACACGGGATAAATCACGCAACCAGAGATCTTGGCGCGCCTGCTTCGCAACTTTCTCCTCCTGCGTGGCCCCCCTTGCTCTCCGAAGGACAATATAGTGTTGGCGAAGAGCTTGCTTCCCTAACCTGCGCGCCTCGACAACAATGTTCCGGATGTTGCTGTCAGCGTAAGAGTACCCGACGAACAGAAACTGCCGGTCTATCAAATCCTGCCTGAGTCGATGCGCAGTCGCAGGTCTATTTTGGAAAAAGTCGTCGTAGTCCTCTTGGGTGACCACTAAGTCGTTGGCTCCGGACTGCTCAATACAGCCATGCATCTTGATCACCTCGACGTCCGGAACCCTTCCACCGCGAGAGATGGACTCGTCGGAAGCACGCACCGTCACTTTGAAATGGGCGCGAAACGCCTCTTCAAGCAAGGTGTCATAATTTGTGGTCCAAAGGCATTTAACGTTGGTCCTAGCCAACATTGCATGATAAGCGTTGTGCGCAAAGGGCGACTGTAGTACTTCACGAAAGTGAGCGACGAGGGGCGCCCGATTGTTCTCGCTATTGACAATATGCTGCGCAATCAACGGGAGGTCGTCACTGGGATCCAATTGAATTCCCAACCGCGTTTTTGCCATCCCTTGAAGCAGATTCATCCATCCAGGAACGCCGGATGGGGTCGATAATCCAGCGCCAACGAACACAGCACCGCGGCCCTCTACCAGAGCTTTTGAGAACTCGTTGATTACATCTCGGGGTTTCAACACGTAGTGCTCCTAGTCACTTTTACTTCTAATCTCTCTATCCTCTTTGGCCCGATGGAAGATAGGCTAAGCTAGTCCCTGCTCACTCGCGGTGCACAATCAACCTAGATTCTGCTCCATATGACGCCGTACGCGGCATCAATTTTATCCTTCCGAAGGATCTCAACGTAAATAAAGCATCGTATCTCTCCGGCTAACACATCCTCGCTACCTTCTCTACGGATACTAATACAATCTCCCTGGCCCTGATCGACCTGAGCGACAACGTTCGGAGAGAACAGAGTCGTTCGAGGTCGACTGCTATCGGCCCGGTAGCGGACCTAAACTACTGAATGTACATGATTATTAAGTAAGTTCCGGTTTTGTCAGGCACGCTCAGTCTGCAGTACGTTGCCCCCTCGGACTTCTCGCCTGCTCGTAAACTTGTCAGTTTCTTACTCACGTGAAGCTTGTTACTATGCTGAACAGCAAACACGAGAAGCACATCTCGGTGTACATCGAATTCGATCCGATAGTCGCAGACCGACGGCATCGCGGGAATTTATGACTTGACTCGGCACTGGATGGGAGAAGGAAGGCGTGGGGACGATTCGGCGGTTACTACTCAAAAACTTCAAGCGTTTCAAAGAACTGGAACTGGAATTCGATCCAGAGCTAAATATTCTGGTTGGCGGGAACGAAGCCGGAAAGAGTTCAGTGCTTCAGGCGATGGACATCGTGCTGAGCACCAGTCGCAGTAAGGTCGAGGGCATCGGGCTGGAAGCGCTGTTCAACGCCGACTGCATAGCCGAGTTCCTCGCTAGCGCCAGGAGAATCGTTGACCTTCCCGAGCTGCTGATCGAGATCTATTTCGATGACGTGCCTGGTCGCTACGACTTGGACGGACGTAACAACAGCAAGTGCGCTGACCACCAAGGCATTAAGATGGTTTGCAAGCCTGTCGAAGATTACACGATGGAGATCCAGGCGATCCTGGCCGACAAGCACGAGAACTTCCCTTTCGAGTACTACGGCATACATTTCCTGACATTCACGGACGAAGCTGTTGTCCCGTACAAAAAACCGCTGCGGCACCTGCTAATTGACAGCTCTCTCATCAATAACGAGTACGCCACGCGCGAGTACACCCGCTCGATGTATGCCGCGCATGCGAGTGTCGCCCAACGCAACTTGCACGGCTTCGAGTACAGGAAAGCGAAGGCTAAGTTCAAGGACGATGTCTTTAAAACCATGAACGACGGGCTAGATGGCTACAAGTTTGATGTCAGGACCAGCCCAAAAGCCAGCGTCGAGACCGACATCATCATCACCGAGAACGACATTCCGGTGGACAGCAAGGGTAAAGGCCGCCAGTGCTTTATCAAAACAGAATTCGCTCTGCGCAACCGAGAGCATGCGCTTCACGTACTTCTGCTTGAGGAGCCGGAAAACCATCTAAGCCTGGTGCACATGCGCAGGTTGATCGAGCGTATCCGCGCCTCGGTCAAGAAGCAGCTCTTTGTGGCGACTCACAGCAGCTTCATTGCCACAAGGCTAAATCTCCGGAACGTCCTAATTCTGAGCGATGAGAAACCGTCGCGACCAGCCACCCTAAAGGACCTCAGCCCAGAAACCGCCGCGTTCTTTATGAAGGCCCCCGACAACAACGTCCTGGAGCTAGCCTTGTGCAAAAAGGCGATCCTGGTCGAGGGCGACGCGGAATTCATCCTAATGGAGGCACTCTATAAGATCAGCGCGCCCGGTTGCAGCTTGGACGCCGACGGCGTTCATGTAATCTCGGTCGGTGGCACAAGCTTCAAGCGTTACCTCGAACTCGCCAAGCTACTAGGCATTAAGGTAGCGGCGATCCGAGACAACGACAGAGATCATACAGCCAACTGCGTTGCGAACTACTCCGATCACGTGTCGGCATCCATCCGGGTCTTTGCTGACCCTGACAACAGCCGGCATACTTTCGAGGTCTGCATGTACCAAGACAATATGAGCATCTGCCAGGAGCTATTTGCTCCGGCGCGTAAGACTCTAAGCGTCGAGGAATACATGCTGAAAAACAAGACCGACGTCGCGTTCCAGCTCCTCGAGAAAAAGGGTGCCGCGCTTGCAGCCCCAAGCTATATTGAGCATGCCGTGACATGGATAAGAGCGTAGTTTTTGCAGTCGCGGGGTCGGGCAAGACCACCCGGCTGATTACTTCGCTGGACGAAGCACAGCGCTTCCTGCTGGTCACGTACACCGAAGCCAACCACAACAACCTGCGCGCCAAGGTCATTGAGCGCTTCGGCTATCTACCGCCGAACATTTCGATCTATACCTACTTCAGGTTCCTTCATAGTTTCTGTTACCGGCCGTTCCTACGCTCCAAAAAGAACACACTCGGGATCACGTTTAACAATCCCGACCAGTTTCCGGTCTACGCCTTGACCGATGACCGACGTTACATCTCGCCGGGACGTTGGCTCTACGCAAACCGTCTCGCCAAGTTCATTGAGCAGTCTGGCTTGATTAGCGCGGTAGTGGCCCGCATGGAAAAGTATTTCGACGTCTTCTTCGTCGACGAAGTCCAAGATTTCTCTGGGCATGACTTCAACTTTTTGTTGGCCATTAGCGCTGCCCAGATGAATATGAGCTTTGTGGGCGACTTTCACCAACATACCTTTGACACAAGCCGTGATGGCAACGTCAACGCTAGCCTGCATAAAAATTACTGTGCCTACACGAAGAGGTTTGAGCGCGCTCGGCTAAAGGTGGATACCGATAGCCTCAAGCGAAGCCGACGCTGCAGCAAGAACGTCTGTGACTTCATCACGGAGAAGATCGGCATCGACATTCAGGCGAACGACGACCGACCTAGTCTCGTTCGCTTCGAGGACGACCCGGCAGCAATTGCAGCCCTCTACTGGGATCCTAAAACGGTTAAGCTGTTCTACAAAGATCACCACAAGTTCGGCTGCTTCTCTAAGAATTGGGGTGCGTCTAAGGGCATGGACAGCTATAACGACGTGTGCGTTGTGCTGAATCCTTCCAACGCGAAAGCTTGGAATGCCGGTAGCTTCCGGGATATCAACCCGGAAACGCGCAACAAACTGTACGTTGCCTGTTCCCGCGCACGAGGGAATCTCACGTTCGTCCCAGAATCTTTGCTAAAGGGGCACAAGCGCTCTTGAATGATGTCGCGCCACGGTAGTTGTCAACAAAGATGTCGCGTCAAGTCATGCAGCTTTTCTTAATTCCTCTGGCGGTTTCTGTTCCGGATTTAGCCAGACTTCATCGTTCAATTCCCAGTCCCGCGTAGCCCCACTCCAGC
>Ga0247725_1001359_pt1 | contig 12650 bp, 8 predicted proteins | sample OKSTACKMCFT3sol_FD_183021 | JGI IMG/M metagenome (GOLD analysis project Ga0247725, IMG submission 183021) | Subsurface sediment microbial communities from gas well in Oklahoma, United States - OK STACK MC-FT3-sol | ecosystem: Environmental > Terrestrial > Deep subsurface > Rock core/Sediment... | reverse complement strand
CCTGCAGCAGCACAAGCCGGCCTTCGCCTACCTCATCCCGACCTTCCAGAACCCGTCTGCCGTGCGCTACAGCGAGGCCAAGCGCGACGCCGTGGCGGCGCTGCTCGACGAGTTCAACGTGACCCTGATCGAGGACGAGCCGTACCGCGAGCTGGTGTTCGATGCCGGCAGCGCCACGCCCATCGTCAGCCGCCTCCAGCGCACCAGCTGGATCTACACCGGCACCGTGTCCAAGACCCTGCTGCCGGGTCTGCGCGTGGGCTTCCTGATCGCCAGCGCGGACCTGTTCCCGCACCTGCTGCGCCTGAAGCAGGCGGCTGACCTGCACACCAACCGTATCGGCCAGTGGCAGGCCCTGCAGTGGCTGGGCAGCGACAAGTACCGCGCGCACCTGGCCGAGCTGCGCGACTTCTACCGGGTGCGCCGCGACGCCATGCAGGCGGCGCTGGAGGAGCATTTCGGCGACCTGGCCAGCTGGCAGGTGCCGCAGGGCGGCCTGTTCTTCTGGCTGACCCTGAAGGACAAGCTGGATACCCGCACCCTGCTGCAGCCGGCCATGGCGCAGAACGTCGCCTTCATGCCCGGCGAGCCGTTCTTCGTCGACCCGGACGCCAACCCCGGCCATCTGCGGCTGAACTTCAGCCATGTGCCGCCGGAGAAACTCGGCGAAGGCCTGCGCCGTTTGGCGGCGGTCATCCGTGCGGCACAAGCCCGGGGAGGCCAATGATGCTCAAGGTCTATGGCGACTACCGTTCCGGCAACTGCTACAAGGTCAAGCTGATGCTGCACCTGCTCGGCCGCGAGTACGAGTGGCTGCCGGTCGACATCCTCAAGGGTGAGACCCAGACCGAGGCCTTCCTGGCCAAGAACCCCAACGGCAAGATTCCGGTGCTGGAACTGGAAGATGGCACCTGCCTGTGGGAGTCCAACGCCATCCTCAACTTCCTCGCCGATGGCAGCGCGTTCATCCCCAGCGAGCCGCGCCTGCGCACCCAGGTGCTGCAGTGGCAGTTCTTCGAGCAGTACAGCCACGAGCCCTATGTGGCGGTGGCGCGCTTCATCCAGCTGTACCTGGGCCTGCCCGAGGCGCGGCGCGAGGAGTACGAGGTGTGCCAGGTGCGCGGGCGCAAGGCGCTCAAGGTGATGGAGCAGCAACTGCAGCGCACGCCCTACCTGGTGGGCGAGCAGTACACCATCGCCGACATCGCCCTGTATGCCTATACCCATGTGGCCCACGAGGGCGGCTTCGACCTGTCCGCCTATCCGGCGATCCAGGCCTGGCTGGCGCGGGTGGCCAGCCATCCACGCCACGTGGGCATGTTCGACTGACGCAAGAAAAAACCGGCCAAGGCCGGTTTTTTCTTGCCCCTATCCGGCTAGGCCGGCCTTGGCCAGGATGGCCGGCACGTCCACCGCGTCGATCTGCTCCGGCTTCAGGTAGCGCTCGGCATAGCTCTGGTGGATGCCGGCCGCGAGGAACAGCCCGAACAGCTCGGGGTCGACATGGGCGCCGCGGCACATGCCGGCCATGATGCCCAGCGCCTCGCTGAGGGTCTTGCCCTTCTTGTACGGGCGATCCACCGCGGTCAGCGCCTCGAAGATGTCGGCGATCGCCATCATCCGCGCCGGCAGGCTCATCTCCTCGCGCTTCAGGCGCTTCGGGTAGCCGCTGCCGTCCATCTTCTCGTGGTGCCCGCCGGCGATTTCCGAGACGTTCGCCAGGTGTTTGGGGAAGGGCAGGTGGTCGAGCATGCGGATGGTCTGCACGATGTGGTTGTTGATGATGTAGCGCTCCTCGGCGGTCAGGGTGCCGCGGGCGATACCGAGGTTGTACAGCTCGCCACGGTTGTGTTTGTACTGCGGCACCTCGAGCCGGAAGCCCCAGGGGTTGTCGGCCGGGATCAGCTCGCTTTCCGGGCGCTCGAACAGGTGTTCAGGCTTGTCCGCCAGCAGCGGCTCCTGTACCGGCAGCTCGGGCGCCGGGCTGCGCGCCTGGCGCTGGTTTTCCTCCCAGGACACGCCCAGGCGGTCGTCCAGGGTGCGTGTCCAGGTGCGTGCGGCGATGCCGCGCAGGCGCTCCAGGTCGGCCTCGGCCATGGCCTCGCCGCCGAGATTGCAGCGGGCGACGAAGGCGAACTCATCATCCAGCGCGGCCAGGGCCTCGTCACGCAGCCCCGCCAGCGAGGCTTCGTCGCCGCCCTTGGCCAGGCCCTCCCAGTAGGCCACCCAGGCATCGCGCTTGAGCACCTCGAAGCGCATGCGCACTTCGTGGATGCGGTCGTAGATGGTTTCCAGCTTGGTCGCCTTGTCCACCACGTACTCCGGGGTGGTGACCTTGCCGCAGTCGTGCAGCCAGGCCGCGATGTGCAGGGCCTCCCATTCCTCGTCGCTGGGCTGGTAGTCGCGGAAGGGTTCGGCGTCGCTGGCGGCGGCGGCCTGGGCCAGCATCAGGGTCAGTTCCGGCACCCGCTGGCAGTGGCCGCCGGTGTAGGGGCTCTTGGCGTCGATGGCGCCGGCGATCAGCTGGATGAAGGCGTCCAGCAGCTTCTTCTGCTGCTCCAGCAGGCGCTGGCTCTCGATGCACAGCGCGGCCACCCCGGACACCGCCTCGACGTAGGCGATGCGCTGCGGGCGCAGCATGGCCGGTTCGCTTTCCTCGCCGCTGTCGCGGTGCAGCAGCAGGAGCACGCCGAGGGTGTCGCCCTGGCGGTTGTGCAGGCCGGTGCCGACCAGGTGCACGCGCGGGCTGTCGAGGGTGTGCAGCAGGCTCTGCAGGCCGTTGGCCTGGTCGAAGCCGAGCGAGGCCACGGCGGTGGCGCCGCCCTCGGCCGGCTGGCGGATCCACTCGGGAATGTCCGACTCGCCCGGCAGGTAGGTGGGGATGCGATGCTCCTCCAGGCTGTGCTGCTCGTCGTTGATGAACAGCCCGTGCGGTTCCAGGCGCCCGCTCTTCTCGTCGCGCAGGTAGAGCAGGCCTGCGCTGGCCTCGCTGAGGCCCACCGTTTCCTTGAGCACGCGCCGGAGCAGGGCGTCGAAGCGGGTCTCGGCGGACAGGCTGGCGGTGATCTCGAGGAAGCTGGACAGGGTGTCCTTCATCTTCCCCATGGCCACGGCCAGCTGGTCGATCTCCAGCACCGGCGAGTGGCCGCTGGCCGGGTAGCTGAAGTTGAAGCTGCGGATCGCTTCGGCTTCGTTGACCAGGGCGCGCAGTGGCTTGACCAGGACACGCGACATCAACCAGCCCAGCGGCAGGCAGAGCAGGAGGATGCCGATGGTCAGCACCGCACCCTGCCAGCGGATGCGGTAGGCATCGGCCAGCAGCTCCTCCTCGGGGGCCAGCAGGGCCAGGCGCAGGCCGTTGGGGCCACCCTCGTCGAACTGGCTGTAGGACACCTGCCAGCGCTTGCCAGCCAGGCGCATGGCGCCCTGGCGGTCCTTGTCCAGGCCACGCTGGAACAGTTCGCCGAGGGCCGGGCTGAGCTTGTCGACCTGGACCAGGTGGGTGGTGCCGTTCTTCACCACCAGTTGCTGGATGTCCGGGTAGGCCACGGCGGCGCCGTCCGGGCGGTACAGCACCACTTCCGTGGACGGGGTGATCTTGTGCCGCGCCAGGCTGGCGGAGAGGTCGGCCAGGGTCACATCCGCTCCCATCACCGTCTTGCCCTGGGTGATGCGGGCCAGGGTGGTGCCGACATCGCCGCTGGAGAAGAACACATAGGGCTCGGTGGTGATCTGCCGGCCGTTGTCGATGGCGCTCTGGTACCAGGGACGGGTGCGCGGGTCGTAGGTTTCCTTGAGGTTCTGCCGACGGCTGATCCAGTTCAGCTCGGCGTCGAAGTACTGCGATTCGGAAATCGGCCGTGCCGCGCCAGTGCGGTCGATGGTCCAGACCTGGAAGGCGGCGTTGGCCGGCGCATCGAAGATCTTCTTCAGGCGCTCGTCGCGCAGTGGCCGCACCATGAAGAAGTCGCCGTCCTCGTAGCCGAGGTACAGCGCGGCCAGCTTGGGGTTGTCGCGCAGGGCCTGGGCGAGCATTGGCAGCAGGTCCATGCGCTGGTAGCCATCGGCACTCTGGTTGTTCTCGTTGAGGGCGAGCAGGGCCAGCAGGCGGCGGATCGGCTGGTAGGTGTGGCGCAGGTCGGCTTCCACTTCCTCGCGGAACTGGCTGAACAGCTGCTTGCTGCTGGAGAGGATGACCTGGGTGGTCTGGTAGTAGTTGAACAGCCCGAGCAGCACGCCGCTGCCGAGCAGCAGCAGGGAAAACAGTACGCTGATGTGCACGTGGAGCGGGAAACGGCGTTCTTTATCGCGGGGTTTCACGTGCATCGTCGCACTTCCTTGACTGCGCTGGGGGACAGGACAGAAGCATAGTGAAGGTGCGGGCGGTCTGCCGCGCGGCCGAACTCAATTTTTCGTGGCCGGCAGGGCCTCCCGGCGGCGCTCCAGCCACTGCTGCAGGGCATGGCTCAGCAGTGCCACCAGCAGCGCCAGGAACACGCCGATCAGGCTGTTCAGCAGGCGCCCCTGGGCCTGGTGCCAGTCCGGCGCCAGGCTCTCGGCCAGCAGCACGAAGCTGATGCCCACCTGCAGCACGAACAGCCCATAGTGCTGGGCCTGCAGGGCGCGGCTGAGGACGATCAGCGGCAAGATGGTGGCGACCATCGCCGGCGGGCTCTGCAGGCTGTAGCCGAGGTAGATCAGGGCGATGGCCACGCCCAGGCTGATCATGCTCGCCTGCAGGGCGCGCGCCAGGCTGCCGCGATTCTCCAGCTGCAGGGTGGCGATCAGTGCCAGGGTCAGCCAGTAACCGCGCGGCAGGCCGGCCAGCTGGACGATCAGCCCGGCAGCCGCGCAGCCCAGGGTGCAACCCAGCGCATGCAGGCGCCAGCGCTGCTCCGGCAGGCGCTTGGCATAGCGCCGCAGCACCCGCAGCACGGCCAGCAGGCGCGGCATGTAGGGCCACATGCGCAGGCCGTGCAGGCCGCGCAGGCCGAAGGCGAGCAGGGCGACCCAGAGGCCGCCGAGGATGAACAGGGCGGCCACCGCATCGGGGTTGTGCAGTCCGCTGATGCCGAACTGGCCCTGGCCGAGGCACAGGCAGACGATCAGGCCGAGGCCGAGCTTGCCGGCCTCGGTGCCGAAGCGCTGCAGCCAGGCCAGGAGGAAGCCGTAGGCGGCGAACAGGCTGAGGCTGAGCAGCGCATCGCTGGCCGCCCAGAAGCCCAGCCCCGCGCTGCAGGCGCCGAACAGGGTGAGCAGCAGCAGGCGCAGCATGCCGAAGCGGTGCAGCGGGTTGGACTGTGCCGCCAGGAAGGCACCGACCGAAGCCCAGAGAAAGCCCGGATGGCCGCTGAGCAGGCCGAGCAGCAGGGGCAGGGCGCAGCCGAGGCCGGCGATGAACGCCGGACCCCAGTCCAGGGGGCCGGCGTGCCAGCCGAACAGCTGCCTGAATGCACCCTTCATGGATTCACACCGGGCTGGAGCGCCCGGTCATCTCCCGGGCCATTTCGGTAGCGTAGCTGTCGGTCATGCCGGCGATGAAGTCGATCATGCGCAAGAAGGAGCGGTACAGCGGCCAGGACGGATCGGGGGCGTTGTTGCCGAGCAGGTCGAGGATGCGCTGGTTCTTGAACGACGGCGTGCGCCCGCCGTGCTGCTCCAGGGCCGCGCCGCAGAAGGCGTTGAGGAGAACTTCCAGGGTGGTGTAGGCGCCGATCTCGTGCAGGGTCTTGCGCTTGTCCTGGAAGATCTTTTCCCGCGCGATGGCCTTGGCCTGCTGCACGCAGCGCTTGGCCGGGCCGTGCATGTGCTCCACCAGGTCGCCGTCCAGGCGGCCGGCCAGCAGTGCCGGCTGCTGCTCGACGAAGGCCCGCGCGGCGGCATTGGTCAGGTGCTCGATGGCCTTGCCGCGCAGGATCGCCAGCTTGCGCCGGCGCGAATCCCGCGGGCCGAGCTGGCGGTAGGTCTGCGGCAGGTCGTCGCCGACCAGGCCGAGCAGCAGGGCCTCGACCTCGCTGTAGTCGAGCAGCTCCATCTCCAGACCGTCCTCCAGGTCGATCAGGCCGTAGCAGATGTCGTCCGCCGCCTCCATCAGGTACACCAGCGGATGGCGCGCCCAGCGTTGTTCCTCGATCTGCGGCAGGCCGAGCTTGGCGGCGATCTGTTCGAGCAGCGGCAGCTCGCTCTGGTAGCAGCCGAACTTGTGCTTCTTGTAGCCCAGGGCCTCGGCGTGGCGCGCGGTCCAGGGGTACTTCAGGTAGCTGCCGAGGGTGGCATAGGTGAGCCGGGTGCCGCCGTCGAACTGGTGGTATTCCAGCTGGGTGAGCACGCGAAAGCCCTGGGCGTTGCCCTCGAAGTGGAGGAAGTCGTCACGCTCCACCGCGCTCATGGCATCCAGCCAGCCACGCCCGGCGGCCTGCTGGAACCAGTGGCGGATGGCGTCCTCGCCGGAGTGGCCGAACGGCGGGTTGCCGATGTCGTGGGCCAGGCAGGCGGACTGCACGATGACGCCCAGGTCGCTCGGCGCGCACCAGTCCGGTAACTCGTCGCGCAGCATCTCGCCGACGCGCATGCCCAGCGAGCGGCCGACGCAGCCGACCTCCAGCGAGTGGGTCAGGCGGGTGTGGATGTGGTCGTTGCTGGACACCGGGTGGACCTGGGTCTTGCGCCCCAGCCGGCGGAAGGCGCCGGAGAAGATGATGCGGTCGTGGTCCTTGTGGAAGGGGCTGCGGCCCAGCTCGTCGGAGCTGTGAACCGGCTTGCCGAGGCGTTCGCGGGTGAGCAGGGTTTGCCAATCCAAGGCGATACTCGTCTTCTGCAGATGATCTTTGCCTAGCTTCGGTGTTCGCCACGGCGCCTGCAAGTGCCGTGCTGTTCGACCATGGCTGCCGCCGGGCCGACGACGGACGGTAGCGGCGCCCCCGTGCCGCGATGATATCGTCTGGCCATCGCGTGCCTATTTCATAACAACAAGAGAGCGAACGCGTGATTTCTTTGGCTGCCTCCTCCAAGGACCCGCACCAGCAGCTGCGTGTCCAACGCTTCCTGATGAGCCTGGCGATGTATGTTCTGGCCTGTGTCCCCCAGGGCGTGTCGCTGTACAACGGCATCTCGCCCAGCTGGGTCATGGCTACCTGGCTGGTCATCGCGGTGCTCACCAACCTGGTCTTCTACCTGCTGTTCCGCAGCGGCCTCAACCTGCGCCTGCGCGATCCGAGCATGACCATGGCGCAGATGGTGGCGGCCATCGCCATGGTGCTGTTCACCCAGGCCTACGCCGGCGAGGCCCGCGGCGCCCACCTGGTGGTGCTGCTGATCATCATGGTATTCGGCTGCTTCCGCCTGCACACCCGCCAACTGCTCGGCCTGAGCCTGCTGACCATAGTCGCCTACGGCCTGACCCTGCCGCTGATCGAGCGTATCGAGGGCGAGCGCTTCAACCTGGCGGTGGAGATGGTGCTGTGGTGCAGCTTCTCCGCTTTCCTGCCGTTCATCTCCGTGCTCGGTGGCAATATCAGCGACCTGCGCAAGAAACTGGTGGCCAGCAATGCCCAGTTGCAGGAGGTGTTGCAACAGGTCACCGAGCTGGCCACCCATGACGAACTGACCGGGGTGTACAACCGCCGTTACCTGCTGGAGATGCTGAACCACGAGAAGAACCGCACCGACCGTGGTGGCGCCGGCTTCTGCGTGTGCATCCTCGACCTCGACTACTTCAAGCGGATCAACGACAGCTACGGCCACCCAGTCGGTGACGAGGTGCTCAAGACCTTCGCCAACACCGTGCAGCCGCTGCTGCGCAGCACCGACTTCTTCGCCCGCTACGGTGGCGAGGAGTTCCTCCTGTTCCTGCCGCAGACGTCCCTGGAAATGGCCCAGCACTGCATCAAGCGCATCCAGGACGAGCTGGCGGTGGCCGAATACCAGGGGTTGCCGGCCGGCACGCGCATCACCGCCTCGATCGGCGTGGCCCAGTACTACCTGCAGGAGAGTGTGGCCGGGCTGATCGAGCGCGCCGACAAGGCGCTGTACCGGGCCAAGCAGAACGGGCGCAACCGCATGGAAATGGCGCCTTTCCACCGTCCCATCCTGATCTGACCGGCGTCCGCCTCAGGGCAGGCCGGCCGCGTCGATATCCAGCAGCAGCAGGCGGCGGCCGTTGTCGATGAACTGCCCGGCGGTCAGGCAGTACTGGTTGGTGGTGGCGTCGCGGTAGGTGCTCGACAGGGTCAGGCGCCTTTCCTCCCAGCCCTCGGCCAGCAGCTGGTAGAAGTAGGGCCGCCACGACCAGTTGTGCCCCAGGTAGCGCGGGTCCTCTTGCCAGCGCCGGCCGTCCCACTGCAGGTTGGGGCTGATCTGCGTGCCGTGGCGGTCGCACTGGTAGACGCGCAGCAGCCAGGGGTAGTCGAGCGGGCTGAACAGCTCCGCCAGCGTGGCGCCACGTTCCACCCAGCCGCGCATCAGGTTCATCACCTCGGCCAGTTGCTGGCGCAGGGTCACCAGCCTGGCCCGCTCGGCCAGCTTGCGTTGCACGTACTGCTCGCGCAGGCGCGCGAAGCGCTCGACGAAGGCGTCGGCGGCGAAGAACTGCGCTTCCGCCCGGGCAAACAGGTAGCCCTGCACGTAGCGCGCGCCGCACTCCAGGGCGAAGTCCAGCTCGGCCTCGGTCTCCACCCCTTCGGCGATGATCCAGCAGCCGGTTTTCTCCGCCATCTGCGCCAGCGCCTTGACCACCTCGCCGCTGGGGCCGCCACGGGCCGCCTCCTGGAACAGGCGCATGTCCAGCTTGAGGATGTCCGGTTGCAGGGCCAGGACCCGATCCAGCTGCGAGTAGCCGGCGCCGAAGTCGTCGATGGCGATGCGCGCGCCGGCCTCGCGGTAGCGCGCCACCACCTCGGCCAGCTTGTCGCTGCCGCCGCCCAGCTCGGTGATCTCGAACACCACCCGCTGCGCCGCTATGCCCTGCCTGTGCAGCTGCTTGAGGCTGGGCAGCGCCTGGTTGGGGCGCAGGCGGGTGATCCAGCGCGGCGAGATGTTGAGGCTGAGGAACCAGTCCGCCGGGGCCCGGTGCAGGCGGGCGAGGGCGTCGTCGCGGATCTGCCGGTCGAGCCGTCGCAGGCTGGCCGGGGAGACGCGCGGGTCGGTGAACAGCGGGCCCACCGAACGCAGGCTGCCGTCGGCCTGGCGCAGGCGGCCGAGCGCCTCGACGCCGGCAATGCGCCCGGTGGCGGTGTCGATGAAAGGCTGGAAAACGGCGACTGGTTGGCCGTCGATCACGGACCGGTTCCTTGCGTGGATGGAAAACTTGACCGGACGGCCCGGTCGGGATGCAGCTTGATTGCAAGAATGCGGCCAGTCGTGCCGATGGCTCTGCCAGGAGCCTGGGGCTCGTTCGCCTTGCGCACCTTTGGTGCGGCGCCGCAGATACGGGCGGCCTCTGCTGTGAGGTCGCGCTCGGGAGTGGTACGGCGCTTGCAATTCGGTGGTGCGTCTTGTCGATCGACTGCCTTGTAATGGGGCGTTGCAAGGGTCCGGAGATGATCCTTGGAGTCGATACAAATAACTGAAAAATAAAGAAATTAGCTCCTTTTCGGGTTTTTCTGACGGGCCGGTGTGCGCCAGAAGAGGCTTCCTTCGAGCCTCGTCCTGGCGCATGACGGCATCAGGATGGTGCGTCTCTTGTCCGTCATGAACTGAATTGGTGCCAATACCGCCGGAGCCTACTGCCGATGGAAAACCTCAACAGCGCCGTGGAAACCCTGATCCACGGCTCCAACACCCTGTTCATCCTGCTCGGCGCCATCATGGTCCTGGCCATGCACGCCGGCTTCGCCTTCCTCGAAGTGGGCACGGTGCGCCACAAGAACCAGGTCAACGCCCTGTCGAAGATCCTCTCCGACTTCGCCGTCTCGGCCCTGGCCTATTTCTTCGTCGGTTATTGGGTGGCCTATGGCGTCACCTTCCTCGAGCCGGCCGCGACCCTGACCGCCGGCAACGGCTATGCACTGGTGAAGTTCTTCTTCCTGCTGACCTTCGCCGCCGCCATCCCGGCGATCATCTCCGGCGGCATCGCCGAGCGCGCCAAGTTCGGCCCGCAACTGTGTGCCACGCTGCTGATCGTCGCCTTCGTCTACCCCTTCTTCGAGGGCCTGATCTGGAACGGCAACTTCGGCCTGCAGGCCTGGCTGACCGAGCGCTTCGGCGCCGCCTTCCACGATTTCGCCGGCTCGGTGGTGGTGCATGCGGTGGGCGGCTGGCTGGCCTTCGGCGCGGTGATCCTCCTCGGCCGCCGCGACGGCCGCTACCGCGATGGCCGCCTGGTGGCCTTCGCGCCGTCGAACATCCCGTTCCTCGCTCTCGGCTCGTGGATCCTGATCATCGGCTGGTTCGGCTTCAACGTGATGAGCGCGCAGACCCTGGGCAGCATCAGCGGCCTGGTGGCGGTCAACTCGCTGATGGCCATGGTCGGCGGCACGGTCGCCGCGCTGTTGGTCGGCCGCAACGACCCGGGCTTCCTGCACAACGGCCCGCTGGCCGGCCTGGTGGCGGTGTGCGCCGGTTCCGACCTGATGCACCCGGTTGGCGCGCTGGTCACTGGCGCCATTGCCGGCGCCCTGTTCGTCTGGGCCTTCACCGCCACCCAGGTGAAGTGGAAGATCGACGACGTGCTCGGCGTCTGGCCGCTGCACGGCCTGTGCGGCGTGTGGGGCGGCATCGCCTGCGGCATCTTCGGCCAGAGCTACCTGGGCGGCCTGGGCGGCGTCAGCCTGGCCAGCCAGCTGATCGGCACCGCCCTGGGCGTGCTGGTGGCGCTGGTGGGCGGCTTCCTGGTCTATGGCCTGCTCAAGGCCGCGACCGGCATCCGCCTGAACCAGGAGCAGGAGTACTACGGTGCCGACCTGTCGATCCACAAGATCGGCGCCAACGGCCAGGACTGAGTCCGCGCCGGATAAAGAAAAGCCCGCCGTATGGCGGGCTTTTTCGTGGTGCTCCGGTTTACCAGAGCGCCAGGGTGTAGCTGAGGATCAGGCGGTTCTCGTCCAGGTCGTTGCCGAAGTTGGAGCGTACCGTGGCGTTGCGCCACTTCACGCCGAAGTTCTTCAGCGGGCCGTCCTGGAACACGTAGGCGATGTCGGTGTTGCGCTCCCACTCCTTGCCCTCGGACAGGCCGGCGCCGCGATCGACGTTGTCGCCGGACAGGTAGCGGGTCATGAAGGTCAGGCCGGGGATGCCGATGGCGGCGAAGTTGAAGTCGTAGCGGGCCTGCCAGGACTTCTCGTCCTTGAAGGCGAAGTCGCCGATCTGCACGTAGTTGACCAGGAAGGGGTCGGTGCCGCCGATGTAGGCGTAGCCGGTGTCGCCATCCATCTGCTGGTAGCCCAGGCCGAAGGCATGGCCGCCGAGGGCGTAGGTGAACATGGCGCCGAAGGCCTTGTTGTCGACGTTGGTGTCACCATCGTCGGTGGAGCGGGCGAAACGGATATCGCTCTTCAGGCTCTGCTGGTCGCCCAGCGGCAGGACGTGCACGGCGCTGAGGATGTGCTGCCGGTAGAAGTTGTCCAGGGCGCCGTAGTGGTAGGCGGTGGTCAGCTGGTCGTTCCACTTGTAGCTGGCGCCGGCGAAGTTGAACTCGTCGCTGTCGACCCCGCTGGTGCCGGTGAAGCCGCGGCCGGTGCCAGTGGTCATGACCATGGTTTCGTGGTCCGAGGAATCGCGCTGGTTGACCCGGCTCAGCTGGCCGGCATCGAAGGTCAGCCCGGCGAACTCCTGGGAGTTGATCCAGCCGCCCTGGAAGCTCTGCGGCAGCAGGCGCGAGTCGTTGGCCTGGACCACCGGCAGCTTGGGCATCAGGGTGCCGGCCTTGAGCACGCTATTGGAGACCTTGACCTTGGCGGTGACGCCGAGGTCGCCGTAGCTGTCCTGGGCTTCGCCGCTCTCGCGGTCGCGTTGCAGCAGGCCGGTGCTGCTGGTGCCGCCACCGGAGTCGAGCTTCAGACCCAGGGTGCCGATGGCGTCGACGCCGAAGCCGACGGTGCCTTCGGTGTAGCCGGACTCGTAGCGCAGCAGGAAGCCCTGGGCCCATTCCTCGGCCTTGGACTGGCCCTTGCTGCCGCCCTCCTGGCGGAAGTCGCGGTTCATGTAGAAGTTGCGCAGCTCCACACTGGCCTTGCTGTCTTCGATGAAGGCGGCCTGGCTAATGGTCGGCAGGGTGAGGCTGGTGCCCAGCGCGGCGAGGGCCACGCCGCGGGCAAGGGGGGACTTGCTCATTGTTATTGTCCTCGGCTGGTGATGGCGGCCCGGTTGTCCGGTCCGGTTGCAGCGAGGGCGAATAAACCACTTTGCCGCGGCGGCGGCCTCTAGACCTTGGTCGAGTCGAGACTCACTCGATCCAGTGCGGGTAGTAGCCGATCCGGCGTTGTACCGCTTCGTCGTGGGCCGGGATCACGGTCAGGTCGGGATGCTCTTGCAGCAGGCGATGGACCTTCTCCAGCTGCAGACGGGTGCCCTGTGGGTCGTTGTCGACCATGCGCTTGCTGATCCAGAACTTCTCCCGCGGGCCGGTGAAGCCCTCCAGGCGCCAGCTGGTGTCGCCGGTGAAGAAGAAGCGCCGGCCGTCGTCCAGGGTGAGGAACAGCCCCACCGAGCCCGGG
>Ga0247725_1001357_pt1 | contig 12656 bp, 10 predicted proteins | sample OKSTACKMCFT3sol_FD_183021 | JGI IMG/M metagenome (GOLD analysis project Ga0247725, IMG submission 183021) | Subsurface sediment microbial communities from gas well in Oklahoma, United States - OK STACK MC-FT3-sol | ecosystem: Environmental > Terrestrial > Deep subsurface > Rock core/Sediment... | reverse complement strand
GGCTGGGCCGAGAAACTCCACCTGATCGATAGTTGCTTCAATGCCATGTTGCCCAAGATAGGGCTCGCTCGGCGCACTCAGGGTGATCGCCTCGGGGCGGATCGCCACCTGCAATTTGCTGCCGGCAGCGGCCTGGTTGGCAAGTGTCAGCGGTTGTTCGTTGAGGCGCACCTGATTGGGGCTCAGCACCAGGGTGTCGAGGAAGTTCATGGTGCCGACAAAGCTTGCCACGAAACGGCTGGCAGGCTGGTGGTAGATCTCCTGCGGGGTGCCCACCTGTACGATGCGGCCGCCCTCCATCACCACGATGCGGTCGGCCATGGTCAGCGCTTCTTCCTGATCGTGGGTCACCATGATGGTAGTGATGCCAAGGCGCTGCTGCAGGGCGCGGATCTCGCTGCGAAGATGGGTGCGCACCAGTGCATCCAGGGCGCTGAGCGGTTCGTCCAGCAACAGCAGGCCGGGGGAGAGGGCCAAGGCCCGGGCCAGCGCCACCCGCTGCTGCTGGCCGCCGGAGATCTGGCTCGGGTATTTGTGGGACTGGGCAGTGAGATCCACCAGCCCCAGCCAGTGATCGACCCGTTCCTTGATGAGATCCCGCGCCAGCCCCTGATTCTCAAGGCCGAAGGCGATGTTCTGGGCCACCGTCAGGTTGGGGAAGAGAGCATAGGACTGAAACACGATGCCAAAATCGCGCTCCTGGGGCGGCAGGCGGGAGATATTGCGCCCTCCTTGCCAGATCTCGCCGCTATCCGGTAGATCCAGCCCGGCGATGGCTCTGAGCAGGGTGGTTTTGCCGCAGCCGGAGGGGCCGAGAAAGCAGATAAACTCCCCCGGCTCAATGGTCAGAGAGATCCCCTTGAGGGCCTGAAAAGCACCGAACTGCTTGTTGAGATGTTGAATGTCCAGATAGGGCTGGGTCATGGTTCGACTCGCTACTGATTTGGTATATACCAGTTTGCGGGTGAAGTGTGACGGTCAGGTGATCGGGGGATGACAGCTTGATGACAGTCAAATGAGATCGGGTCGCCAGCAAGTGGCTGGGCACTGTGCGAATGGACTAAGCATCGCTAATTGAAGGCAATACAAACTCGGGAAGTTAAAACCAAAAAGCGAAGGCCAACAGCTGTTGGCCTTCGACTGGCAGTTTATTGGCGGCGGTGTGTCTGGCGTGAACAAACCGCCGCCCTTCACGCTTACTGTTTGGCTTCGGTCTTGCCGTCGAAGCTGGCGCTCCACTGGGCCAGGATGGTGTTGCGCTCGCGGGCGGCCCAGCTAAAGTCGTTGTCGATCATCTGGCCTTTGATATCCGCCGGATAGCCCGCTCTCGGTTGGGCCACATCGGGGATGGCGACCACGGCGAACGATTTGTTGTAGAGGGCGTTGGCCTGTTCGGTGGCGGCAAAGTCGAGCAGCTGTTTGGCTGCTTCCAGCTTGGGGGTGCCCTTGATGATGGCGGCAGCTTCCATATCCCAGCCCGACCCCTCTTTAGGGAACACCACCTCAATGGGGGCTCCCTTTGCCTTGAGGCTGGTAGCCGGGAAGTCGAAGGAGATACCGATCACCGTTTCACCGCTGGCGGCCAGCTTGCAGGGGGCGGAGCCCGAGTGGGTGTAACGGTCGATGTTCTGGTGCAGGCCGTTCATGAATTGCCAGCCCTGCTGCTCGCCCATGGTCTGCAGCCAGCCCGCAACGCTCAGGTAACCGGTGCCGGAGGAGCTGGGGTTGGGCATGATCACCTTGCCCTTGTAGATGGGCTTGGTGAGGTCGGCCCAGCTGGTGGGCGCCGGGATCCCCTGTTTTTCCGCCTCTACCTTGTTGAAGCAGATGGCGCTGAAAAAGGCGTCCAGACCGATCCAGTGCGGCTCGGCCTTGCTGTCGCGAAAGCGGCTGTCGAGCTTATCCAGCCCTTTCGGTGCATAGGCATTGAGCATCTGCTGCTGATCGAGCTGCATCAGGCTGGTAGCCGCCAGTCCCCATACCACATCGGCTTTGGGCTGGGCTTTTTCTGCCAGCAAGCGGGCGGTGACCACGCCGGTGGAGTCACGCACCCACTTGATGTTGATATCCGGATGCTGGCGTTCGAACGCGGTTTTCAGCTCGTTGAGCTGCTCCGGTTCGAAGGCGGTGTAGACGGTGAGATCGGTCGCGGCCAGTGCCGGGGCGGTCATGGCAGCCAGCACGGCGGCGGCCAGCAGATGGGTTCCCTGTTTCATCCTCTTCTCCAGTTAAATTGGTTTGGTATAAACCAGATTGGTCGAGAGAGAGGCTAGGGGATCTTTATGACGTGACCGTGACAGCCCCGTGACGTTTTGCCGTCCCTGATTTGTCCGTGACTAATCTTGGGTATCCACTTCGATCTCCAGACTGTCGTGGCGCCAGTACTCCAGATCGAAGTCGAGCACCCGGCCATGCTGATCGAAGTTGAGTCGCTCGAGGCGCAGGGCGGGCAGACCGGCGGTGGCCCCCAGCGCCTTGGCTACCTCGTCCGGCAGGGCGGTGGGGAAGAAGCGCACCTGCATGCGGGCGTAATGAAGATCGTAATGGGCCTGGTAGATCTCGGTCAGACTGCCGTTGAGATCCAGCTCCAGCAGGCCGGGCACTCGCTCTGGCAGGCAGTGGTTCTCGCAGTAGCAGATGGCGCGCCCGTTGGCGTAGCGCAGCCGTTTGAGCAGAAACAGGCTGTCAAACGGCTTGAGCTGCAGTTGCGCCATCAACGCGGGCGGCACTGCCTGGCGGCTTTTCTCCAGCAGCTCGGTGCGCGGCTCACCCCCTTGCTCCCGCACTATCTGGTGAAAGTTGGAGGTGCGTCTGGGGTTCAAGCGAAAGCGCGGCGGTGTGACGAACCAGCCGCGGCGATCCTCCCGATAGATAAGGCCGTTCGCCTCCAGCTGCACCAGTGCCTCGCGAATGGTGACCCTTGTGGTGCCATAGAGTTCCCCCAGCAGTCGCTCGGAGGGGAGCTTGTCGTTGGGGGCCAGACCCCCTGCCAGGATCTGGTTGGCGAGGGCATCCTTGATCTGCAGATATTGCGGTTTGCTCATGAAAATCCCTGGTTATGCAATAAGTTGGGCAATGGGCTGGGCACAGGGCAGGTCATTTGCGCGGTCGTTAAACGGCGGCGTCAAAAATATTGGTAGATACCAGCATCGCCCCTGCTGTTCAGGCTTCCTAGATTATCGCGATCCCTGCGCTGAAAATGAATTTTTTGTTGCACGTAGCGCCACCCCTTTGACCTTGGCGGGGCAGTTACCCACAATGCGCTCATTCTGGTATATACCAAAAAGGAGCGAAGTCATGACCCATATTCTTGCGGCCCCTGCCGCCGTCGATTACCTGCTGCTGACCCCAGGCCCCCTCTCGACCACCGCCACGGTGCGCGCCGCCATGCTGCAAGACAGCTGCACCTGGGATGCGGACTACAACCAGGGGGTGGTGGAGCCCATCCGCCGCGAGCTGGTGCGGCTGGCCACTGGCCCGGAATATCAAAGTGACTACAGCGTCGTCTTGCTGCAGGGGAGTGGCAGCTATGTGGTGGAGAGTGTGCTGGGCTCGGCGATAGGCGTCGATGAGTGTCTGCTGATCATCAACAACGGCGCCTACGGTGCTCGCATGGGGGAGATGGCCCGCTGCCTTGGCCTGCGCCACCATGAGCTGGACTGCGGCGAGACCACCCGCCCGGAACCCGCCGCCATCGAGGCGATGCTGGCGCGCCACCCCGAGATCACCCATCTGGCCATGGTGCATTGCGAGACCACCACTGGCATGCTAAATCCGCTTGATGAGGTGGCTGCGCTCTGCCAGCGCCGCGGCATTCGCCTGATCGTCGATGCCATGAGCAGCTTTGGCGGCATCCCCATCGACATGGGGCGACTTGGCATCGAGTTTCTCATTAGCTCGGCCAACAAGTGCATTCAGGGGGTGCCGGGCTTTGGCTTTGTCATCGCTCGCCGCGCCGCGCTGGCGGCCTGCGCCGGTCGTGCTCGCTCGGTCTCCCTTGACCTGCATGCCCAGTGGCAGACCATGGAGCAGCAGGGGGGCAAGTGGCGTTTTACCTCGCCCACCCATACCGTGCTCGCCTTTGCCCAGGCCCTGCGCGAGCTGGACGAAGAGGGGGGCATTGAAGCCCGCCATCAGCGCTACAGCGAGAATCAGCGCACGCTGGTGGCTGGGATGGCGGCGCTCGGCTTTGCGCCACTGCTGCCAGAACAGTGGCAATCTCCCATCATCACCGCCTTCTACTCTCCGACCCATCCTGATTACCGCTTCGCCGACTTCTACCAGCGGCTCAAGGCGCAGGGCTTTGTCATCTATCCGGGCAAGGTCTCACAAGGCGATTGCTTCCGGATTGGCAATATCGGCGACGTGACCCCGGAGCGGGTGCGCGATCTGCTCGCCGCCATGGCCAGCGCCTGCTACTGGCAAGGGGACGCGCGATGACCAGCATGCTGGCTCAGGGTCGTGATCTGCGTGGCCGCGATTTGCATGACCATAAGCTGCACGGCAGCGGCCGCGCCGACAGCGAAGGGGATATCAACCTCGGCGAGGGGCGGGCGCGTTGGTGGGCTGACCAGAGCGAGGCGGTGCAGGTGGGATTGGCGGAGGATAGCCGCTATTTCCTCCATCAGGCCCTCTCCACCCCCTGTCTGGATCTGCTTGAGCGCGCGCAGGGGAGCTGGTTGACCAGCGTATCGGGCAAGCGTTACCTCGATTTTCACGGCAACAGCGTCCATCAGCTGGGCCACGGTCATCCTAACGTGGTGGCCGCGGTGCAGCAGCAACTCGCCGATCTGCCGTTTGCGCCCCGCCGCTACACCCATCAGGTTGCCATCGACTGCGCCCGCACTCTGGCCGAACTGGCCCCCGGCGATCTCAACCGGGTGCTGTTCGCCCCCGGCGGCAGCGAGGTAGTGGGGATTGCCCTGAAGCTTGCCCGCTTTATTACCGGCAACAGCAAGGTGGTGTCCCTCTGGGATGCCTTTCATGGCGCCTCTCTCGATGCCATCTCGGTCGGCGGTGAGGCCTGTTTTCGCGCTGGTATGGGCCCGCTGATGGCCGGCGTGGAGCGCATCCCACCGCCCACCCGTTATCGCGGCGTCTGGTATCGCGGGGAGGGAGATGACCTGCACTACGCCGATTATCTGGAGTACGTCATCGAGAAGGAGGGAGGGATCGGCGCCTTTATCGCCGAACCCATCCGCAACACCGATGTGCAGGTGCCCTCGAAGGCCTACTGGCAGCGGGTGCGGGAGATCTGCGATCGCCACAAGGTGCTGTTGATCGTCGACGAGATCCCCAATGCCCTGGGGCGCACTGGCCACTGGTTCAGCTTCGAGGAGTTCGGCATCGAGCCCGACATCATCTGTCTGGGCAAGGGGTTGGGGGGCGGGGTGGTACCGTTTGCCGCGCTCATTACCCGCGACCGTTTCAATCAGGCCGCAGCTATTTCGCTCGGTCACTACACCCACGAGAAGAGCCCTATCGGCTGCGCGGCGGCCATCGCGACCATCGCTACCATCCGCGAAGAGGGGTTGCTGGCAAAAGCTCAGGAGGATGGCCGTTTTATGGCGGCCGAGCTCGGCAAGTTGGCCGACCGTCACCCGCTGATCGGGCAGGTGCGCGGTATCGGTATGCTTTGGGCGCTCGATCTGGTGGTCGATCACCAGAGTCGCACCCGCAATAGCCAGGCCGCCGAGCGGCTGCTCTACCGCTGTCTGGAGCTGGGGCTCAGCTTCAAGGTCTCCCAAGGGAACGTCATCCAGCTCTCGCCACCGCTCAATATCGCCCGCGCAGATCTGGTGCGCGCCATCACCATTCTCGATCGCGCCCTTGGCGAGATCGCACTTTCACCGAAACAGGAACATCACCATGACTGACTTGCAGACTGCCATCCACCCGACCACCGACGTGGAGGCGCTGATCCTCGACTGGGCTGGCACCGTCGTCGATTTCGGCTCCTTCGCCCCCACCTCCATCTTCGTCGAGGCCTTCGCCCGCGCCTATGACTTTGCTGTGACCCTGGATGAGGCGCGCCAGCCCATGGGCCTTGGCAAGTGGGATCATATCGCCGCGCTGGGCCGTCTGCCCTCGGTGGATGCGCGTTGGCAGGCTCGCTTCGGCCACCCCATGAGCCACGCCGAGGTGGACCACATTTATCACACCTTTATGCCGCTGCAGATTGCCGCCGTGACCCGCTTTGCCGCCCCCATCCCCGGCGTGTTGCCGGTGCTGGATGCTCTGCGGGGGCAGGGGATGAAAATCGGCTCCTGCTCCGGTTATCCCCGTCCGGTGATGGAGGCGCTGGTACCTGCTGCGGCCGATCATGGCTATCGGCCGGATCACTGGGTGGCCACCGACGATCTCAAGGCTGGTGGTCGCCCCGGTCCCTGGATGGCGCTGGCCAACGTGATTGAGCTGGGAGTAAGCGCGGTGCATCGCTGCATCAAGGTGGATGACGCCGTGCCGGGTATCAGTGAAGGGTTGAACGCGGGCATGTGGACGGTGGGATTGTCGGTTTCCGGCAACGAGTTTGGCGCCACCTGGGAAGCGTTTTCCGCCATGAGTGAGGCGGAGATCGCCGCCCGGCGCGCACCGGCCGAGGCCAAACTGCGGGCGGCGGGGGCGCACTATGTGATTGATACCCTGGCCGACATCGCCCCGGTTATCGCCGATATCAACCGTCGTCTGGCCGCTGGCGAGCGGCCGTAGGCCATCTGCTTGGGCTAACAAAAGCACTTGGCTGGCTTTAGATACAACACGCCCCCATCCGGGGACGTGTTGCATTTACAGGGGGAAGTTGTGCGCAGTCAGCAGATATCGACCCGCATCAGGGGAGAGGGGGCGTTGTCGACAAAATGGTGCCAGATATGGTCGTAGAGTGCCTTCTGGCCGGGGAAACTCACCAGCGCCTTGGCCTCGGCCAGGGAACACCAGCGATAGTCTGTGTGCTCATCGTTGAGGGTCACAGCCTGATTGGCCGGGCAATAGACCACAAAGACCGGCACCACCTCTATCGTATTCAGGCTCGCCTCGTAAAACTGCTCCAGATACTGGCCGTTGTAGAGCTCGGTGACCCGGATCCCCGTCTCTTCGCCAAACTCCCGAATAATGGTCTGCCAGCCGGTTTCACCCGCCTCCACCGTGCCCGCCACATGGCACCAGAAGCCTCCCTTGACCCGCTTCATCACCAGCAATTTTGTTTCGCCATCGACAGTGGTGAGGGCAACGCCAGAGACGGCCTTGCAGCGAATGGGGATCATGATCTTCTCTCCGGATTTGGGCTCTGTGATAGCCATGAACAGTGTGACGGCGTGTTAATTGAAATACGCCTCGGCGGGTAGGCCCATGACCTCTATTTCATTCAGGCCATTTTTGGCCAGATAGTTGGCCACCAGATTGAACCCCACCCAGTAACCGGCATATTTGGGAAATGGCCGGTTATCACGGCAGTAGAAAAAGTCTAAAAAGTTGAACTGCTTGCTGGATAGATGGGGCGTCATCTCTGCCAGGAGCGATTGCCAGTCATGGTGATGGGACTCCTTGAACAGCGAGGGGAGTGTGCCACCATTGAACCTCTGCTCAAAGTAGCAGGCAAGTCCTTCAAAAATCAGGTTTTCGGCCAGTGTTTCTGCTTCCACCTTGTTCTTCTTTTGCACGATATGGTGGACTTCGTGGGCCAGCACGGCAGGCAATTCGGTGATGATCACCTCTTTGATATCAGGCCGTTCCAGATCAAGCTGGAGTTCTATTCGATACATGTTGATGGCCCAGCCACCGATACCCGAGTCGGGCGCATCCCCCTCGGCAAAAGGGCTGAAGGTGACATCCAGTTGGGAGAGATCGAACAAGGCATTCAATTTGTGCGCCGTCTCGGCAAAAACGTGCCTAATGGTGTCATCGAGCCCATTGAATTTACCCGAGTCGTTTAACAGGGTGAGTTGCATCCAGACATCCTTGTCTATTGAAAGAGAGAGCTGAACCACTTGCGTGGTCGCGGCGCCATATCACCATGATTACCCTCTTTCAATCAAGGGGTTACCCGCCCATTATGCTTGCCGTCTGGATCGCCTCAATCAGCGCGGCCCGGTTGATGCGAGGGCGCTCGCCATCGAGCAGTTGCTGCCACAGGGCAATGGCCTGGCTGTAGCGGCCATGCAGGAAGTGATCGGAGGCGAGCAGCATCAGGGCGCTCACTTCCCCCGCGTCCTGCTTGAGGGCGCTCTCCAGCAGGCGGGTTGCCTCGGGAGTCAGCTGCTGGCCCGCCTGATAGTAGAGCACAGTGGCTTGGGCGGCCTGGGTCGCCGCGCTGGCGCCCCCCTCCAGCAGAGCGAGGCGCTGGTAGGCGAGCAGGGCGTTGTCATATTCGCCCCGATAGAGATAGAGCTGGCCGAGCGCCGCCCAGCTGTCGAGATCGGCAGGATTGCGCTGAAGCTTCTGATGCAGACTCCCCAGCTCCTTGTCTTGCAGATCCCGCGGGCTCAACCCCGCCAGCGGATCGGGACGGGATGCATAAGCCTGCCATGCCTGATAACGGCCGGTGCTGAGATACACAGCTGCAACAGCCGCGATGGCAAGGAGGCCAAGCAGCAACAGGGCCCGCCCGTGCTGGTTATTGCGGCCGCGATTGTTATGCAGGTTGGCCAGTTGTGCGCGCAGGGCCAGCTCAGCCGCCGGGATGGCGTTGGTCAGGCGGGCGGCGCTTAGCTCCCTATAGAGTGGCTGGTCGGGGGAGAGGCCTGCCTGCTCCCCGTGCATGATCAGCAAATTCAATTCGCTGCGCGGGTCGGCGGCGGGTTGAGGGGTGGCCTCAACGAAAGCCTTAACGGCAGGGATGGGTTGCGCCTTTGTGCGTGTCAGGCGGCGAAACAGGGTCAACAGCGCCAGCCCCAACAGTAGCAGAGGGCCGCCCCACAGCAGCGCCGTGCTGGCCTTGAAGGGGGGATCGTAGCGGACGAAATCGCCGAAGCGCTCCGTCATGCGGGCGATCACCTGCTCATCGCTCTGTCCCTCGTCCACCCAGCGGTAGACCTCTAGCCTCAGATCCCGCGCGATGGGGGAGTTGGACTCCACCAGATTCTGGTTCTGGCACTGGGGGCAGCGCAGGGCGCGGGCCAGCTCTTGCGCCCGATTTTGCAGCTCGGGGTGGCGAAACTGATAGGTATCGACCCCGCTGGAATATGCAGTTGCACTCAGCAGCATGCCGAGGGCCAGCAGGGCGCAAGCAAGAGAACGGCACATCATGGCTGTGTCTCCCGAGCTGATGTTGCAATAGATGGCGCAATCGCGGGTGCCATTGTGGCGGCCTTTATCTGCGCATCCGCTCGCGCCTTGTCGAGCAGGGGGGCAAACTGGCGTTGCCAGATCCCTTTGGTGAGTTCGCCGGTGTGGCGGGCGAGCAGGGCACCATCGGCATCAAACAGATAGGTCTCTGGCGTGCCGTAGACGCCGAGCTCAAGAGCCAATTTGCCGTCAGGGTCGGCCAGTACGGCGCGATAGGGGTTGCCCGCCTGGATAAGCCAGGCGCGGGCCGCATCCCCCTTGTCCCGGTAGTTGAGACCGTAGAGGGGCACGGTGCCCGCGAGCTCGCTGAGCAGCGGATGCTCGGCGCGGCAGTTGGCGCACCAGCTGGCCCAGACGTTAAGTACAAAGGGCTCGCCCTTGAGGCTGGCAGTCTGGATCGGACTCCCATCCAGCAGATTGTTGCTTTGCCACGCAGGCAGGGTACGGCCGAGCGTCGCCTCATCCTGGCTGTAGGGATTGTTGCCAAGGCCGAGCCAAAGCAGGGCGCCGAGGCCCAGGGTCAGCAGCAGTGGAAGAAAGAGGCGCAGGCGGGATCTCATAACGCCTCCTGTTCGAGCCGGGGATGGGAGGTGCCAACCTCAACGGGACGGGAGGCAAGCAAGGGGCGACGGGCGAGCAGGCGCAGGGTGCCGCCCGCCATCATCAACAGGCCGCCGAGCCAGATCCAGCGCGCCAGCGGCTTGTAGTGCAGCCGCATGGCATAGGCATCTGGTCCCATCTTCTCACCCAGCACCACGTAGAGATCGCCGAGCATTCCCCACGCGATGCCGGGTTCATTCATGTTCATGGTGCGCACGCTGTAGTGACGTCGCTCTGGGGTGAGCCTGGCGATCTCTTTATCTTCTTTATGCACGCTGAGCGTGATGCGCTCGGCGGTGTAGTTGGGGCCGATGATCGGCTCGCGTCCCTCATAGCGAAATTCGAACGCACCGAGCTGGTAGGGCTGGCCTGCGGCGAGGACGGCGCCCCCCTCCTGACTGTGGTCACTCACCTGCGCGATGCCGAGGGCGCACACCGCCACCCCGAGGTGGGCCAGCAAGCTACCGAGCCGATTGAGGGTGAGCTCGCGCAGCGACGTCGGTTGCAAGAGCGGAAGCAGCAGGCTGGCTATCAGCCAGAGGCTCACCATATTGGCGAGGATGCCAATCCAGCTACCGACAAACGATCCCTGTTCCAGATAGGCAAGGCTAATGAGCCCGCCGCCAAGCAGGCCAAACAGCGGCGGTAACAGCGCGTTGAGTCGGGAATGTGGCGCAAGCGCCTGCCAGCGCAGGCGCGGCAGTTGGGTCATCAGCGCCATCAGGCAGAGGGCCAGCGGCACGAAGATGGTATTGAAATAGGGGGCACCCACCGAGAGCGAACCCAGATGAAGCGACTGGAACACCATGGGGTAGAAGGTGCCGAGCAGCACGCTGGCGCAGGCCACGCAGAGCAGCAGGATGGCGGCGCCGAGCTGCCCCTCCTTTGACAGCAAGCCAAAGCGGGCATAGGGGGCGCGAATGTCCGCCCGCAGGGCAAACAGGGTGAGTGCGCAGGTTAACAGCAGCCCGAGCAGCAACAACAGGGTGAGGCCGCGGCTGGGGTCCACCGCAAAGGCGTGCACCGAGGTGAGCACCCCGGAGCGCACCACGAAGGTACCGAGCAGGCTCAGTGAAAAGGTAAAGATGGAGAGCAGCAGCACGGCGTGGCCGTAAACGCCACGCTTCTCGCACACCACCAGGGCGTGCAGCAGGGCGGTGCCGAGCAGCCAGGGCAAGAGTGAGGCATTTTCCACCGGATCCCAGAACCACCAGCCACCCCAGCCGAGCTCGTAATAGGCCCACCAGGAGCCCAGCACGATGCCGGCGGTGAGAAACACCCAGGAGCCGAGCGCCCAGGGGCGGCTCCAGTGGGCCACAGCGCCATCGAGCCTGCCCGAGTGCAGCGCCGCCATGGCGAAGGCGAAGTTGACCGCAAAGCCGACATAACCGAGATAGAGCAGGGGCGGGTGGATGATAAGGCCGATATCCTGCAGCATGGGATTGAGGTCGCGCCCCTCCAGCGGCCCCGGGAACTGGCGGTCAAACGGGCTTGAGAAGATCAGGGTATAGAGGCCGAACAGCCCGACGATCAGCCCCATGATGGCCAATACCCGGGCTGTGATCAGCGGATCGACCCGCCTGGAGCAAAGGGCCACCAGGGCGCCCCACAGCCCCAATGCAAAAACAAAAAAGAGCATGGAGCCTTCATGGCCGCCCCATACCGCCGCCAGCTTGAAGCCCAGCGGCAGGGCGCTGTTGGCGTGTTGAGCCACATAGCTGGTGGTGAAATCATCCTGGCCAAAGCAGCTGGCGAGCAGCAGCAGGGCGGTCAACAGCAGGATGGCATTGATCAGCGCCAGCGGCTTGGCGCAGCGCAGCAGGGTCGGGGAGGCGAGCCGTAATCCCAGCCAGGGCAGGGTGCCCTGCAGCAAGGAGAGTGCCGCCGCCAGCAACAGTGAGAGATAGCCGAGCTCCGCCAGCACATAACCTCCAGTCAATCTTTGATGTCATTCATGTCATGGCACACACGTAGCGTCGTCTCGCTTTGGCGGGGAATATTGCCAAGCAACGGGTGTGGCATCACCAGAAATTAATTGGGCCAGCAACAAACCAGCGCCAGTCACCCGAAGGTGGCTGGCGCTGGTGATCATACCGTTATACGACAGTCATCTGGCCGGCGTAGAGCACGAAGTAGCGCAGCAGCAGGATCCCCACCAGGGTCAGGCTGCAGACCAGCACCAGATGGCCATTGCGCTCCCGCAGGGGCGCCGGGGTCAGCAGGGCCAGCAGTTGGGGCAGCAGCATGCCGATCCCCACCACCCCTATCCAGAACACCTGAGCCCAGAAGCCGCTGCCGATGGCCGCCCACATCGCCACCTCTTTCTGGCCGCCACCGAAGTAGAGGCCGGTAAAGAAGCAGACCAGCAGCAACACCTCCACCGCCAGCACCGGCCGCTCGAAGCGATGCACAAAGCTCACCCCCTGGCTGTGATGGTTCTCCTTGAAGAGCGTCACCGCCAGCAAGATGGTGGAGGCGATACCTGAGCTGATGCCCGAGACCAGAAACAACACCGGCAGCACCGGGTTGTTCAGGAGCGGATAGGTCTTGAGTGCCGAGAGCAGAAAGCCGGTGTAGGCCCCTAGCAGCACGGCAAGCAGCAGCAACAGCGGCGCCAGCAGCCGCTCGATGCGGGCGAGCCAGCCAATCAGCCCATCCACAAAAGCGAACTTCTCTTGCAGCAACCTGCCGCGCAATGTCTCGATCTCGGCGCGAAACACCACCGCCAGCCAGGCGAACAGTACCGCCATATAGAGCTGAAACAGCATGACCCCCAT
>Ga0247725_1001355_pt1 | contig 12671 bp, 11 predicted proteins | sample OKSTACKMCFT3sol_FD_183021 | JGI IMG/M metagenome (GOLD analysis project Ga0247725, IMG submission 183021) | Subsurface sediment microbial communities from gas well in Oklahoma, United States - OK STACK MC-FT3-sol | ecosystem: Environmental > Terrestrial > Deep subsurface > Rock core/Sediment... | reverse complement strand
ACCGCTGGAACAAATGGCGCCCCACTGTGGGCCTGTGCCAGCAGCCGGACCTGCTGGTGGACCGGCTGGAGCTGATCCACGGCAGCGATGCCCGCGACCTGGGCCTGTCCCAGCGCATCAAGGGCGACGTGGATCAGGTGTCGCCGCAGACCGAGGTGCGCCTGCACGAGATGCCGCTGCGCAACCCCTGGGACTTCGAGGAGGTGTATGGCGCGCTGCATGACTTCGTCAGCGCCTACCGTTTCGACACCGAGCACGAGGACTACCTGGTGCACATCACCACCGGTACCCACGTGGCGCAGATCTGCTGGTTCCTGCTCACCGAGGCGCGCTACCTGCCGGCGCGGCTGGTGCAGACCTCGCCGGGCCGGCGCCGAGACGAGGATCGCCACAACATCGGTACCCATTCGCTGATCGACCTCGACCTGTCCCGCTATGACCGTATCGCCTCGCGCTTCCAGCGCGAGCAGCTGGAAGGGCTGGAGCTGCTGAAGTCGGGCATCGCCACGCGCAACCCGGCGTTCAACCGCAGCATTGAGCAGATCGAGCGAGTGGCGGTGCGCTCGCGGGCGCCGATGCTGCTGATCGGCCCCACCGGTGCGGGCAAGTCCTTCCTGGCGCGGCGGGTGTACGAACTCAAGCGGGCCAGGCACCAGGTGGCGGGGCGTTTCGTCGAGGTGAACTGCGCCACCCTGCGCGGCGACGGTGCCATGTCGGCGCTGTTCGGCCACCTCAAGGGCGCCTTCACCGGCGCGCAGAGCGCCCGTGACGGCCTGCTGCGGGCGGCGGACGGCGGCATGCTGTTCCTCGACGAGATCGGTGAGCTGGGCCTGGACGAGCAGGCCATGCTGCTCAAGGCCATCGAGGAAAAGCGCTTCTTCCCCATGGGCGCTGACCGCGAGGTGGAAAGCGACTTCCTGCTGATCGCCGGCACCCACCGCGACCTGCGCACGCGGGTGGCCGAGGGGCTGTTCCGCGAGGACCTGTTCGCCCGCATCAACCTCTGGACCTTCGAGCTGCCGGGCCTGGCGGGTCGCCGCGAGGACATCGAGCCGAACATCGACTTCGAGCTGGAGCGCCACGCCCGCGACCAGGGGCGCCTGGTGCGCTTCAACCTGGAGGCGCGGCGTCGCTACCTGGCGTTCGCCTGTTCCGCCGAAGCGCGCTGGAGCGGCAACTTCCGCGAGCTGTCGGCGTCCATCACGCGCATGGCGACCCTGGCCGACAGCGGCCGCATCGACGAGGCGCTGGTGCAGGAGGAGATCGACCGGCTGCGCCGCGCCTGGGGCCATGAGTCCGGTCCGGACGATGGCCTGGCGGCGCTGCTGGGGGAGCGCCTGGCCGAGCTGGACCGCTTCGACCGCCTGCAACTGGCGGCGGTGGTGGCGGTGTGCCGCGAGGCGAGCAGCCTGTCCGAGGCCGGGCGGCTGCTCTACGACGTGTCGCGCCAGGCCAAGGCGCAACCCAATGACGCGGACCGGTTGCGCAAGTACCTGGGCAGGTTCGGCCTGGAGTGGAAGGACCTGGCGCGGTAGGGCGTGAAGGCGCGGGCTCACGCTGAGCGTGCCGATCCGGGCACAGCCGGTGCCGGCGTGCTCGGCTATCCTGTCGGCCTTTTTCACCCGCCATGCAAGGACCGCCCATGAGCCTTCCCATGTCCGTCGAGCAGTTGCGCGAGCGCTGTGCCGCCGGAGACACCTTCGACTACCTGTACTTCTGGGGCCACACCTCGGCACCGGGCGCGCCGCTGGGCAAGGCCTGCTTCAGCCAGTGGTTCAAGTCGCCCTTCGTGCTGGAGGGCGTCCGCTATGCCACGGCGGAGCACTGGATGATGGCCGGCAAGGCACGCCTGTTCGGCGATGAACGTGCACTGAAGGCCGTGCTCGCGGCGCGCACGCCGGCCGATGCCAAGGCCGTCGGGCGGGAGGTGCGCGGGTTCGATGAGGCCCGTTGGCTGGCCGCCCGCTTCGACCTGGTGGTGGCAGGCAACCAGGCCAAGTTCGAGCAGAACGCCGAGCTGCGCCGGGTGCTGCTGGCTACGGCCGGTCGGGTGCTGGTGGAAGCCAGCCCGGTGGACCCGGTGTGGGGCATCGGCCTGGCCGAGGCGGATGCGGCGGCCCGTACCCCGGCCACCTGGCGTGGGCTCAACCTGCTGGGCTTTGCGTTGATGGCGGTGCGCGAGCGCCTGGCGGTGGCGCAGCCGATGCAGGAGGTGTGCGAATGAACGCCTTCAGCGCGGAAGACCTCCAGCGCCTGGCCCGGCATGGCCTGGTGCTGTTCGGCGGGCGGCTGATCCACCAGGCACAGCCGCCCGTCACCGACGAGCAACTGGCCGAGGTGGAGCGCCGCGTCGGCCGCCCGCTGCCGCCGGCCCTGGTGCGGCTGTGGCGCGTCGCCTATGGCGGCGTGCTGGATTACGACCTGCGGGTGGATTACCAGGGCCACATCCATCCCTATTCGCTGCGGGAGCTGTTCTACCCCGGCAGCGATGGCTACAACGACCTCTGGGGCTGGCTGGAGCACGAGCAGGAGTGGGCCCGGCAGATCGCCGAGGAGGAGGGCCGCGAGTGGGACGGGCGGCTGGACTTCCTGCCCATCGGCGGCTTCGAGTACCTGGAGCGGCTGTATGTCTGCGTCGAGCCCGGGGATTACTTCGGCCGCGTCTACGCCTGGAGCCAGGGCCTGCCGCCGGCCTGGGCGATGCGCCTGCACGAGGATGCCTTCGCCCGGGTGGCCGATGACCTGGAGGGGTTGTTCGCCCAGTTGGCCTACGAGCGCGACCCACTGGCGGAGGATGCCGACGGTTCCGGCCTGGAGCTGCTGGAGGCGCTGATCCCGCTGGAGGAAGGCGATGCCGCCGACCAGGCCCTGGCCGAGCGGGTGAAGGCCTGCCTGGGCGCCCTGGTGCTGGATTGGCAGGCGGCGCTGGACGCTGGCTCCATCGCTGCACGACCCGACCTGCAGCGCCTGGCCCTGGAGCGGGCGGTGGAGGCCGACGACACGGCACTGCTGGAGCGGCTGGAGGCGTCAGGTGTTGAGCTTGGCCAACTGATCCGCGGCGGGGTCAACGGGCCGGTGTTCGCCCGCCTGCTCAAGCGGGACGCGACCCAGGCCTGGTTCGCCGCGCGCGGCATCGCGGAGCGCCAGCGCGAGGACGCTCAGTAGTGGTACCAGCGCAGTTGCAGCATCACCTGGTTGTCGTCCCCGGCGAGGTGGCTGAACGAGCGCTCCGCCGACAGGCGCAGGCCCAGTTGCTGGCTCAGTTCCCACTGCTGGGCCAGTGACAGCCGGCGGCGCACCTCGCCGTTGTGGAAGTAGTCCCCGGCGGCTTCCAGGCTGAGGGTGCCGAGGCGGTTGTGCCAGAGCAGGCCGGTGTCGAAGCCGCCCGCGCCGGCGACGAAGGCGGCGAAGTCCGGGTTGTGTTCCACGCGGGCCGTGGCCAGTGCGTAGTAGAGCGCGTCGTCCCCCAGTTGCCAGGTGGCCCCGGCGCCGCCGTTGAGGTGGCTCACCAGGGTTTCGTCGCCGTCCTTGCCGGGCACCCGCTCCAGGCCGCCGGCGACCTGCCAGGACCAGGGCTGCAGCAGGGCGGTGCGGGGTGTCAGCGAGCGGATGGTGGCGAAGTCCAGCTGCTGCAGTTGCCAGTGGTTTTCCTCGTACTGGCGCAGCTTGAGCTGGAGGATTTCGATCTGGGCTCCGAGGGGGAAGCCCGCCAGGTTGTCCTGCAGGTCGTGGTAGGCCATGCGCAGACCGTACTCGGCGTAGGCGCGGTCTTCGCGGCTGCCCAGGCCCAGTTGCCAGGTGCGCGAATCGTGGCCGTCCTCGGGCAGGGCCGGGCGTTCCACGTCGAGGGCGGGCGGCGGGTTGCGGTTGATCGCCTGCAGCAGCTGGAAGCCACGCCGTGCGCGGTCCTTGTCGCGCTCTTCACCGGCGCTGCGGTAGCGGTCCAGGCGGAAGGCAGCATCCTGCACCAGCGCCCGGCGCGGGGCCGGCAGGGCCTGGAACTCGGGGGCCTGCAGCAGCGAGGCGTCGTCGGCCAGGCGCAGGGCCCACTGCTGTTCCACGGGCTCCAACGGTTCGGCACGGACGGCCAGCTCCCGCTCGCGGGAGGGGCGGAAGTCGATGCGATCCACCAGCCCGGCGTTCTTCACCGCGCGCACGGTGTCGGTAGGGATGGCGGTGAGGGGGAACTGCTCGGTCAGCTCGGTGCCGGGGCGGGCGATCTCCAGCAGCTCCAGCAGGCGGTAGGAGCAGTTCTCGTCGAAGAAGAAGTAGTCGAAGCGCACCTGCTTCAGTTCCCACACGTGCTCGACCATGCGCCCGCTCTCCTCGGGGCTGAGGTTGAGCCGGTATTCCCACAGGTCGCGGTTCTCCAGGCGGCTGTATTCCTTGAGCTTGTCGCGGTAGGGGACCAGGGCGAAGAGCCCGGGGTAGCCGCCCATCAGGCCCTTCCAGGCGTAGAGGATGCTGTTGTCGGCGCCTTCGATGAAGGCACCGAAGTTGAGCGCGTAGCTGAGCAGGGCGGTGTTGTTCTCGTCCACGTCGCTCTGGTCGATGCGCAGCAGGGTGTGGCCGAACATCGAGGAGGGGCTGTTGAGGTAGGCCGCCGGGAACACCAGCACGGTGCTGTGGGGGTTGATGTCCTGGAACCACTGGCGGTATTCGCTGCACGCCGGGGCAGGCAGGTCGCGCAGGTCCAGCTGTTCGCGCAGCCAGCGGGTGCGGGCGGGGTAGACGCACTGGGGGTGGCGGTCGCCGAGGGCCGGGTCCTGGTACAGCGCCTGGACGGTGGCGCCGAGTTCCGCTTCCGGGCTGTGTGCGCCCTCGGGTGAAAGGAAGAAGCGCCCGTCGTCGACGTAGCTGCGCCAGCCGCCGAGCTTGCCGCGCTCGTAGTGGCCGAGGGCGATCCAGTAGGGGTCGTTGGCCAGGCGCTGCAGTGTCTCCACGGGGATGGGCGTGGCGGCCAGCAGGGCATTGCAGGTGAGCAGCAGCGGGAGAAGGAGGATCCGTTTCAACGGGCGGCTCGCTTTGCCTGGGGAAGGGGGCGAGCTTTCGTGAAGGGCGGGGCGGGTGTCAAGCAAGGTCAGGCGAGGGATTTTCGCAAGCCGTGACGGGGCTCGCCGCCACACGCGGAACGCCTTGCCACGCGCTTCCGGCGAGCGCCAGAATGCGGCCATCTCCCGCGTCGCCCACAAGGATTCCCGATGCCCGCTCCATTCGCTGCTTCCCTCCGCCTGGCTCCTGAGGCGCTCACCCGCTGCTTCGACGCCGGCCAGTTCTCCTTCACCACCACCGACGACCTCGAGCCCTTCCGTGGTGTGCTCGGCCAGGAGCGCGCGGTGGAGGCCCTGCAATTCGGCGTGGCGATGCCCCGCGCCGGCTACAACGTCTACGTCATGGGCGAGCCGGGCACCGGCCGCTTCTCCTTCGTGCAGCGCTACCTCAAGGCCGAGGGCAAGCGCCTGGCGACCCCGGAGGACTGGGTCTACGTCAACCATTTCGACGAGCCTCGCGAGCCCCGCGCGCTGCGCCTGCCGCCGGGCGAGGCGAACGCCTTCATCGCCGACATCGGCCAGCTTGTGGATAACCTGCTGGCCACCTTCCCGGCAGTGTTCGAGACGCCCACCTTCCAGCAGAAGAAGAGCGCCATCGACCGCGGCTTCAACCAGCGCTATGACCGCGCGCTGGACGTGATCGAGCGCCTGGCCCTGGAGAAGGACGTGGCGCTGTACCGCGATGCATCGAACATCGCCTTCACCCCGATGAAGGACGGCAAGGCGCTGGACGAGGCGGACTTCGCCCAGTTGCCGGAAGCCGAGCGCGAGCGCTTCCACGATGACATCGCGCTGCTGGAGGAGCGCCTCAACGAGGAACTGGCCAGCCTGCCGCAATGGAAGCGCGAGTCGAGCAACCAGCTGCGCCAGCTCAACGAGGAGACCATCACCCAGGCGCTGCAGCCGCTCTTGGCGCCGCTCTCGGAGAAGTACGCGGAGAACGCCGGGGTGGTGGCTTATCTGCAGGCGATGCAGGTGAACCTGCTGAAGACCGTGGTCGACCAGTTGCTGGACGACAAGCCGGACGTGCAGCGCCGCGAGATGCTGGAGGAGCAGTACTGCCCCAGCCTGGTGGTGGGGCACCCCGATGGCAGCGGGGCACCGGTGGTGTTCGAGCCGCACCCAACCTACGACAACCTGTTCGGCCGCATCGAGTACGGCACCGACCAGGGCGCGCTCTACACGAGCTATCGCCAGCTGCGCCCGGGTGCACTGCACCGCGCCAACGGCGGGTTCCTGGTGCTGGAGGCGGAGAAGATGCTCAGCGAGCCCTTCGTCTGGGATGCGCTGAAGCGCGCGCTGCATTCGCGCCAGCTGAAGATGGAGTCGCCGCTGGCCGAGCTGGGCCGCCTGGCCACCGTGACCCTGACGCCCCAGGTGATCCCGCTGCAGGTGAAGGTGGTGATCATCGGGTCGCGCCAGCTGTATTACACGCTGCAGGACCTGGACCCGGACTTCCAGGAGATGTTCCGGGTGCTGGTGGACTTCGATGAAGAGATCGACTTCAACGAGGAGACCCTGGAACAGTTCGCCCAGTTGCTGAAGACCCGTACCACCGAGGAAGGCATGGCGCCGCTGAGCGCGGATGCCGTGGCGCGCCTGGCGACCTACAGCGTGCGCCTGGCGGAGAACCAGCGGCGGCTGTCGGCGAAGATCGGCGACCTGTTCCAGCTGCACAGCGAGGCGGACTTCCTGCGTCAGCTGGCCGGTGAGCCGGTGACCAACGCCGAACACGTGGAGCGGGCGCTGAAGGCCAAGGCCACGCGCACTGGGCGGGTGTCGGCGCGCATCCTCGACGACATGCTGGCCGGCACCATCCTGATCGACACCGAGGGCGCGGCCGTGGGCAAGTGCAACGGCCTCACCGTGCTGGAGGTGGGGGACTCGGCGTTCGGCGTGCCGGCGCGGATCTCCGCCACTGTCTACCCGGGTGGTTCGGGCATCGTTGACATCGAGCGCGAGGTCAACCTGGGCCAGCCGATCCACTCCAAGGGGGTGATGATCCTCACCGGCTACCTGGGCAGCCGCTACGCCCAGGAGTTTCCCCTGGAGATTTCCGCGAGCATCGCCCTGGAGCAGTCCTACGGCTATGTGGACGGCGACAGCGCCTCCCTGGGCGAGGCCTGCACGCTGATCTCGGCGCTGTCGCGCACGCCGCTGAAGCAGTGCTTCGCCATCACCGGTTCGATCAACCAGTTCGGCGAGGTGCAGGCCGTGGGCGGGGTGAACGAGAAGATCGAAGGCTTCTTCCGCCTGTGCGAGGCCCGGGGGCTGACGGGTGAGCAGGGGGTGATCATTCCCCACGCCAACGTCACCAACCTGATGCTCGACGAGCGGGTGGTGCAGGCCGTGCGCAAGGGCCAGTTCCATGTCTACGCCGTGCGCCAGGCCGATGAGGCCCTGAGCCTGCTGGTGGGTGAGCCGGCCGGTGCGCCGGACGAGAAGGGCCGCTTCCCGGCGGGCAGCATCAATGCACGCGTGGTGGCCCGCCTGCGGGAGATCGCCGAGATGGGCATGGAGGAAGAGGAGAAGGCCCCCGCCAAGGACGCGGAGGCTGTTGCTGCTGCCGTCGCTGCCGAGAAGGCGCCGGAGCCCGCCAAGCCGAAGCGCAAGGCGCCCACCCGGAAGGCACCTGCGGCGGACGCTGGCAAGGCGTCGGAATGATCTGACAGACGGTTTGGCGCCGTGCCAGGGAGGGCGCGGCTGGTCAGGCTTCGAGCAAGGCCCCGCAGCACAGGCGGGGCGGCGCTTCGGCGGTTTTGCCGACATTCATTCCACAGGGTTATCCACAGAAGGCGTGGATAAGAATTCCTCGCTTTCCCAGGTTTTCGGGGTGTAGGCTGGGCGCCAGGTCCACGCGAGGAATGTCGTCATGTCCCGCACCCTCTGCCTTACCCGTCAATGCCTGGGGCTGGTCACCCGTATCGAATGCGTGATCCTGCCGCTGGCCGGTGACAACGGTCTGTGGACCCTCATCTGTGCGGCCGGCATTTCCGGCACCCAACCGTCCGCCATTCGCGCCCAGGGCCCGTTCCATGGGCCTTTCGTCGCCGAGTCGGTGATGGCGAGCATCGCGGATTGCCTGGGCGAGCTGGGCTACTGCCCCTGCGAGGAACCCATGACCTGGCGCCTGCACCAGCAGGCGGAGCTGCGTCGCCTGAACCAGACGCGAGGGCGCACGCTGGGGAATTGCCTGTCACGCCCGGACAGTTGATGGCGGTTTTTCGAACATCCGTTGCAACGCCGCAGGCGCAGGCGGCGGCAGCGATCCTTGCAGTGCTCATGCACAGGGTTATCCACAGCTTTCGGGGATATTTCCGGGCGTTTCATTCTGTTTTTCTGTAGGAAAGTGCTCGCTATACTCGCCGCCATTTCCACCCCTGCTGCGAGGCTTCATGGAACGCTTTTTGGAAAACTCGATGTACGCGGCGCGCTGGCTGCTGGCGCCCATCTACTTCGGCCTGTCGCTGGCGCTGCTGGCGCTGGCGCTGAAGTTCTTCCAGGAGATCTACCACGTCATTCCCCACGTCTTCGAGAAGACCGAGGGTGAGCTGATCCTGGTGCTGCTCTCGCTGATCGACATGTCCCTGGTGGGCGGCCTGCTGGTGATGGTGATGTTCTCCGGCTACGAGAACTTCGTGTCGCAACTGGACATCGACGAGAACAAGGAGAAGCTCAGCTGGCTGGGCAAGATGGACTCCGGTTCGCTGAAGATGAAGGTGGCGGCGTCCATCGTGGCGATCTCGTCCATCCACCTGCTGCGGGTCTTCATGGATGCGCAGAACATCGATAACGACAAGATCCTCTGGTACGTGGTGGTGCACATGACCTTCGTGGTCTCGGCGTTCGCCATGGGCTACCTGGACAAGATGAGCAAGAGCAGCCACTGAACCTTGCTGCAACGGCCGCCCGCCCGCCTTCCAGGCCGGCGGGCGGTTTCGTTTCCGGGGTAGGGCGGTGCGGGGGGCTGTGCTAGTCTGGCCGACCTTTTTTCCCTGTGCGGAGCCCGGCCATGTCCGAACTCGATCTTTCCAGTGATGAATCCCGCGTCAGCTACGGCATTGGCCGCCAGCTGGGTGACCAGATCCGTGACAACCCTCCGCCCGGCGTGAGCATCGATGCGGTGGTCGCCGGCCTGCGCGATGCCTTTGCCGGCCAGGAAAGCCGCGTCGACGCGGCCGACCTGAACGCGGCGTTCCGGGTCATCCGCGAGCGCATGCAGGCCCAGGCCCAGGCCAAGGCTGAAGCGGCGGCTGGCGAAGGCCGCGCCTACCTGGCAGAGAACGCCAAGCGCGAAGGCGTGACCGTGCTGCCGTCCGGCCTGCAGTTCGAGGTGCTGGTGGCAGGTGAGGGCGCCAAGCCGTCGGCCGAGGACACCGTGCGCACCCACTACCACGGCACGCTGATCGACGGCACCGTGTTCGACAGCTCCTACAACCGTGGCGAGCCGGCCGAGTTCCCGGTGGGTGGCGTGATCCCGGGCTGGGTCGAGGCCCTGCAACTGATGAATGCCGGCAGCAAGTGGCGCCTGCACGTGCCCAGCGAGCTGGCCTATGGCGCGCAGGGCGTGGGCAGCATCCCGCCCCACAGCGTGCTGGTGTTCGACGTGGAGCTGCTGGCGATCCTCTGATCCCGCAAAGAGCGATGCCTGGGCTGGCCGTCCTGGCCCGCCCGGGCACCTGCGGGGCCTTGTCGGCCCCGTTTGCAAGCGGGCGCCCCGGGGCGCCCGCTTGCGGGTGGCGCGTCCTGCACCACCCGGATCTCCGTCATGCCAGGTGGGCGTCCTGTTGCGGCCTCAAGGCCCGCGCGTAGCAGAACAGGAAGAGGTTGCGCACCAGTTCCTTGAGCACCAGCGGCTCGCTGGAATTCAGCCCGGCCAGGTCGAGGTCGCCCTGGTCACGCAGTTCGTCGAGGGCTTCTTCTTCCAGCACGGCGCAGATTTCCCCGGTTTCACGGTGGAGGATGCGCAGGTAGGGGTGGGGGCGATCCAGCCAGGCATCGATCAGGTAGGTCATGGCTCATCTCCTTGAAAAGCTGTGAGATGAGAATAATTCCTATTATCAAAATAGCAAGGGTCTATCGGTGCCTTTCGTCGCCAGCCGTTTCCTGCGGGCATGAAAAAGCCCGCCATGTGAGGCGGGCTTCCCGGTGAGCGCTTTGGCTCAGTGTGTGCGGGCGACGGCGAACTGCGTCAGCTCGATCATGGCGTCGCGGTGCTCGCTGGGCGGCAGGGCGTCCAGGCAGGCGATGGCGCGCTCGGCATAGTCGCGGGCGAGGCGGGCGGTGTAGTCGAGGGCGCCGGCGGCTTCCACGGCTTCACGGATGCCTTCCAGGTCCTGGCTGCCGCCTTGCTGGATGGCCTTGCGGACCAGTGCGGCCTGCTCGGGGCTGCCGTCCCGCATGGTGATGATCAGCGGCAGGGTCGGCTTGCCTTCGGCGAGGTCGTCACCGACGTTCTTGCCGAGGGTGGCGGCGTCGCCACGGTAGTCGAGCAGGTCGTCCACCAGTTGGAAGGCGATGCCCAGGTAGTCACCGAAGGTCCGCAGGGCTTCGGCCTGGGCTTCGCTGGCGCCGGCGAGTACGGCGGCACTGTGGGTGGAGGCCTCGAAGAGCATCGCGGTCTTGCCGCGGATGACTTCCATATAGGTCTCTTCGGTGGTGCTGGCGTCGCGGATCTTCGACAGCTGCAGCACTTCGCCTTCGGCGATGACACGGGTGGCCTGGGAAATGATGCGCATCACCGGCATGGAGCCCAGCTCGACCATCATTTCGAAGGAGCGCGCGTAGAGGAAGTCGCCCACCAGCACGCTCGGCGCGTTGCCCCACAGGGCATTGGCGGTGGAGCGGCCGCGACGCAGGCCCGAGGCATCGACGACGTCGTCGTGCAGCAGGGTGGAGGTGTGCAGGAATTCGATGGTGGCGGCCAGCAGGCGCAGCTGGTCGCCGCCGAATCCGAGGGCATTGCCGCTGAGCAGGACCAGCAGCGGGCGCAGGCGCTTGCCGCCGGCGGAGACGATGTAGTCGCCGATTTTCTCGACCAGGGGTACGCGGGAGGTGAGTTGCCGACGGATGATGTCGTCGACTGCGGTAAAATCGTCCGCCACCACGCGGTAGAAGGCCTGGGGTTGCATCAGCGAGGGGTGCTCCTTTGAGAATGCGCGGCATGCTAGGGGGCGGGTAGGGGGCTGTCAAGGCAAGCCCCGCCGGTGCTTGCGCGGCTTTTGCGGCTTGCGTACAATCGCGGCCCCTGAACTTCCTTGGGCATTTCCCTGCCTTACGCAATTGCACGGGTTCCAGTTCCGGCCCCATGCAGCCATGCCGACCCATTCCTCTTTCTATAAAGCGTCGGGTGAGCAGGTTTAACGGAGAAAATCCATGTACGCAGTTATCGTTACCGGCGGCAAGCAGTACAAAGTCGCTGAAGGTGAATTCCTGAAGATCGAGAAGCTGGAAGTCGCCACTGGCGAATCCGTGACTTTCGATCGCGTTCTGCTGATCGGCAATGGCGACGACGTGAAAATCGGCGCTCCGGTTGTCGATGGCGCCAAAGTGGTTGCCGAAGTGGTCTCTCAAGGCCGTCACGACAAGGTTCGCATCATCAAGTTCCGTCGTCGTAAGCACCACATGAAGCGTCAGGGCCACCGCCAGTGGTTCACTGAAATCAAGATCACCGGCATCCAGGCCTAATTTCCTTTTTGGAGGATTTGACTCATGGCACACAAAAAAGCTGGCGGTTCTACCCGCAACGGTCGCGACTCAGAAAGTAAACGCCTTGGCGTGAAACTGTACGGCGGCCAGGTCATCAAGGCCGGCAACATCATCGTTCGTCAGCGCGGCACCAAGTTCCACGCCGGCGTCGGCGTTGGCCTGGGCAAGGACCACACCCTGTTCGCGAAAGTGGACGGCGTTGTGAAGTTCGAGGTCAAAGGCGCCTTCGGTCGCAAGTACGTGAGCGTCGTCGCGGCCTAATCGCGATCTCGCTGCAAAAGCCCTGTCTCGCGACGGGGCTTTTTTGTTTCTGACAGCGGAAACTGCGCGTAGCGCCGGCTCCCTGTATCCTTGTGTTCCTTTTTAATTGGCCCGCCACCGTGGCGGGAGGCTTCCTGATGAAATTCGTCGATGAAGTTTCGATCTTTGTAAAAGCAGGCGACGGCGGCAATGGCCTGATGAGTTTCCGTCGCGAAAAATTCATTGAGAAAGGCGGCCCCAACGGTGGCGATGGTGGCGACGGCGGTTCCGTGTACATGGAAGCCGATCCGAACCTCAACACCCTGGTGGATTACCGCTATACCCGTCGTTTCGATGCCCAGCGTGGCGAGAACGGCGGCAGCAAGGACTGCACCGGCCGCAAGGGCGAAGACCTCGTCCTGCCGGTGCCGGTCGGCACCACGGTGATCGATGCCGGTACCCAGGAAATCATCGGTGACCTGACCGTGCCCGGTCAGCGCCTGCTGGTGGCTCAGGGTGGTTGGCACGGGCTGGGGAATACCCGTTTCAAGTCCAGTACCAACCGCGCGCCGCGCCAGACCACCAAGGGCAAGCCGGGCGAGTCCCGCGACCTCAAGCTGGAGCTGAAGGTGCTGGCTGACGTCGGTCTGCTGGGCCTGCCGAATGCGGGCA
>Ga0247725_1001354_pt1 | contig 12672 bp, 10 predicted proteins | sample OKSTACKMCFT3sol_FD_183021 | JGI IMG/M metagenome (GOLD analysis project Ga0247725, IMG submission 183021) | Subsurface sediment microbial communities from gas well in Oklahoma, United States - OK STACK MC-FT3-sol | ecosystem: Environmental > Terrestrial > Deep subsurface > Rock core/Sediment... | reverse complement strand
TCCTTGAGCTTCCCCTTCCTGTGCGAGGAGGTGGTGGCCATGGGGCGACTGCCCCACAGCGAGCCGGCAAGCCGACGCGACGAGATTGTGCGTGCCGCCATGACCCACGCCGGGGTGGATCACCTGACGGGCCGCCTCTACCCCGGCCTCTCCGGCGGGGAGCGCCAGCGGGTGCAGTTCGCCCGGGTGCTGGCCCAGATCTGGCAGGCCCCGGACGAACCGCAGCAAGCGCGGCTGCTGCTGCTCGACGAACCCACCTCGGCCCTCGACCTCAAGTACCAGCACCAGCTGCTCACCATGGCCCGCGCCCTGGCCGGTCGCAACACCGCCGTGCTGGTGGTGCTGCACGACCTCAATCTGGCGGCCCGTTACGCCGATCGGCTGGTGATGCTGGAGCGCGGTCGCCTGATGGCGGACGGCCCCCCGGCCGAGGTGCTCACCCCGGCGCTCATCGCCCGGCTCTACGACTACCCCGCCCAGGTGATCCACCACCCCGAGACGGGACAACCCATGGTGGTGTGATTGGCCGGCATATTGGTGAGATTCAGAAACAAACAGAGCGCCCTCGGGCGCTCTGTTTGTTTTTGTCTGCGGGATTGGTCAGGCGATCTGGTAGCGGCCCGGCTTGTGATTGAGTGTCAACACCAGGTTACAGATGATGGCGGCCACCACGGAGAGTACCAGCAGCCAGGGAGAGACCACGAAGAAGGAGGCGACGACGATGGCGCAATCCAGTCCCATCTGCAGCTTGCCTGCCCGGATGCCGAACCTGTCCTGGATGAAGAGCGCCAGGATATTGAAGCCACCCAGGCTCGCCTTGTGGCGAAACATGATGAGCAACCCCATGCCGATCAGGGTGCCGCCGATGAGCGCCGCGTAGACGGGCTCGATCTTGCCTATCTGCAGCACGGCGTTGAGGTGATCCGTCATGAAGGAGACGGTGGCCACGGCGGCAAAGGTATTGAGGGTGAAGCGCGGCCCCATCCTGAGCCAGGCCAGAGCGTAGAACGGCAGGTTCATGGCGAAGAACAGCAGGCCGAAGCTGATGCCGGTCACCTGCTGCAGCAGCAGCGCCAGCCCGGCGGTGCCGCCGGTGAGCAGGCCGACCTGATGGAACAGGAAGATGCCGAGGGAGACGAAGCCTGCCGCGGTCAGCAGGGCGAGCACATCCTCATAGAGCGGGTGTGCAGAGCGGGGGGTGTTGTCCATAACCGGGTGTCCATGCGAAGTGAAAAGAGTGTCTGCCGCCAGCACTGGCGGTGGCGAGCCCCGTGTATCGGGACTTCGTTTATGACCACAGTGTCCGATTTCAGTGAGCCGGATCACAAGACGGTGGCAGTACGCACCAAAATGGTGCTCGTCAGCCCTGCGTTACAACCCCTGCACCAAGATCAGCCACTCTCCCCCGCGCCACCCTGGCCCCAGGCTGAAAAACCGGACGGATCCCGCTGTTACCGACAATGAATCGTTCTAGAATGGGGCCTCGCAAATCTCTGCCCCCAAGGAGTCGCCGCAGATGAGAGTCGCCGTATTCGGAATAGGTTATGTGGGTCTGGTCCAGGCCGCCGTGCTGGCCGAGATGGGCCACCAGGTGACCTGTGTGGATGTGGATGCCGCCAAGGTCGGCCGGCTGAAAGAAGGCATCATCCCCATCTTCGAACCCGGCCTGGCCCCCATGGTGCAGGCCAACCACCAGGCCGGTCGCCTGCACTTCACCACGGACGTGGCCGAGGGGGTGGGCTTCGCCGAGCTCATCTTCATCGCGGTCGGCACCCCGCCGGATGAGGACGGCTCAGCCGATCTGCAGCACGTGCTGGCGGTGGCGGGCACCATAGGCCGCCTGATGGAAACGGGCAAGGTGGTGGTCAACAAGAGCACGGTACCGGTCGGCACCGCGACCAGGGTGCGTCGGCACATCGAGACCATCCTGCACGAGCGCGGCGTCTCGCTGCCGCTCGAGGTGGTCTCCAACCCCGAGTTTCTCAAGGAGGGGGCCGCCGTCAGTGACTGTCTGCGACCGGATCGCATCATCATCGGCACCGGCTCGTCCCATGCCTTCGCCTTGCTGGAGGAGCTCTATGCCCCCTTCAACCGCCAGCATGATCGCATCATCCAGATGGATGAGCGCAGCGCCGAGCTGACCAAGTACGCCGCCAACGCCATGCTGGCCACCAAGATCTCCTTCATGAACGAGATGGCCAATCTGGCGGAGAAGCTGGGGGCCGATATCGAGGCGGTGCGCAAGGGCATAGGCGCCGATCCGCGCATCGGCTACCACTTCATCTATCCGGGCTGCGGCTACGGCGGATCCTGCTTCCCGAAGGACGTGAAGGCGCTGATCCACACCGCCAAGGAGGCGGGCTGCGAGGCGCCGCTGCTGCGCTCGGTGGAGCAGGTCAACGACAGGCAGAAACACAGGCTCGCCGAGCGGCTGCACCAGCACTTCGGTGCCGACTTGAGCGGCCGCACTTTCGCGCTCTGGGGGCTCGCCTTCAAGCCCAACACAGACGACATGCGGGAGGCCCCGAGCCGGGTGCTGATGGACGCCATCTGGGCCGCCGGCGGCAAGGTGCAGGCGTACGACCCCGAGGCCATGAAAGAGGCCCAGCACCTCTACGGCCTGCGGGACGACCTGACCCTGTGCGGCACCCAGGAGGCGGCCCTCAAGGGCGCCGATGCCCTGCTCATCTGCACCGAGTGGCAGCAGTTCCGCGCCCCCGACTTCGAGCTGATCCAGCGCACCCTGAAGCAGGCCGTCATCATCGATGGTCGCAACCTCTACGATCCGGCCCGCCTGCGCCAGCGCGGCTTCACCTATTACGCCATCGGCCGAGGCGACAGCCTGGAACAGGCGCACGGTCTGGGGCAGCCGCGATGAAGTACCTCGTCACCGGCGCCGCCGGTTTCATCGGCTTTCACCTGGCTGGACGGCTGTGCGCCGAGGGCCACGAGGTGGTCGGCATCGACAACCTCAACGACTACTACGAGGTGAGCCTGAAGGAGGCGCGCCTCGCGCGGCTCGGCCCCCTGCCCGGTTTTCGCTTCGAGCGCCTCGATCTCGCCGATCGCACCGCCATGGCCGAGCTGTTCGCCCGGGAGCAATTCGAGCGGGTGATCCACCTCGGCGCCCAGGCCGGGGTCCGCTACTCCCTGGACAACCCCTTTGCCTACGCCGACAGCAACCTCACCGGCACCCTGACCGTGCTGGAGGGGTGCCGCCATCACGGGGTACAGCACCTGGTCTACGCCTCGTCCAGCTCGGTCTATGGCCTCAACGAGCAGATGCCGTTCAAGACCTCGGACGGAGTGGATCACCCTGTCTCTCTCTACGCGGCGAGCAAGAAGGCGGGGGAGCTGATGGCCCACTCCTACTCCCACCTCTACGGTCTGCCCACCACGGGCCTGCGCTTCTTCACCGTCTACGGTCCCTGGGGTCGCCCCGACATGGCGCTGTTCAAGTTCGTGCGCGCCATCCTCAAGGGCGAGCCCATCGACATCTACAACCAGGGCCAGCTCAGCCGGGATTTCACCCATGTGGACGACATCGTGGAGGGGATAGTGCGGGTCGCGGACAGGCCACCGGTCGGCGATGCCAACTGGCAGGGGCAGACGGATGCCAGCCCGGCCCCCTATCGCCTCTTCAACATCGGCAACGGCAGCCCGGTGCGGCTGCTGGACTTCGTGGAGGCCATAGAGACGGCGCTCGGCAAACGGGCCATCCGCAACATGCTGCCCATGCAGCCCGGCGACGTGCTCGCCACCTGGGCCGACACAGAGGCGCTGTTCGAGGCGACCGGCTATCGCCCCAAGGTAGGGTTGACCGAAGGGGTCGAGAGCTTTGTGAAGTGGTACAGGGAGTACTACAGGATCTGACCGCACAGGATCATCCAATAGAAAGGGGCTGCCAATGGCAGCCCCTCTGTTTATCCGGCTTATCCGTCTGCTGTCCGGGCTCAGGGCCCGGGGGTATAGCTGTAGGGCGCTATCTGTGGGCTGAGACCGCGACAGGCCGGCTTGAGGGCCTCAGGCCCGGCCAGCAGCCAGTCGGTGCGGTGGCGGTTGCCGAGGTTCTCCATGCGATCTGCGTCGAAGCAGACCGCCATCAGATCGGCGGCGCCCAGCACCCAGCGACCGGGAGCGGCCGCAATCCAGGCCGCCGCCTCGCGCGCCTGCTCCCCATCCCCCATCAGATAAGGGTAATGCCGCAGGGGCCGTTGGCTGAACAGCAGGTGCTGCTCCTTGAAGCCGGCCAGTAGCAGCTCGTTCCCCGCAGGCACCCGCTCCGCCGCCAGCGCCATCACCCCCTCCGGGGTGCGCATGTCGTTGAGCCTCACGCAGATCCAGCTGGAGTAGATGAGCCACCCCACCGCCAGCGAACAGAGGAGGGCACTGAGCGGCGCCCGGCGCAGCAGCGCATTGACCAGCAGCAGCGCCCCTCCCATCGCCAGCAGGGGCAGCCAGGGGGCCGGGCCCAGATCCCCCAGTCTGCTCGCCAGCCTGGCGCTGAAGGCCAGCGCCCCCGCCCCGCCCACACAGATGATCCCCAGCAGCCAGCCAAGCCCCCCCAGCAGGCGAGCGGGCCAGACCCGCGCCAGCAGATCGGCGACGAAGGGAGCCGTCAGCAGGGCCAGCGCCGGCGTACCCGGCGTGACATAGACGCCGCGCTTGCCCGGCGAGGCCGAGAAGAAGAGGATCACCAGCACCAGGTAACCGAGCAGCAATATGATGCGCCTGTCCTGCCCCTGGATGGCCTTGCGCCAGGCCACCACCAGCCAGGGCAGCAGCAGGGAGAGCGGCAGCCAGAATGGCGGGATCACCGAGGTGAGGTAGTACCAGAAGGGTTTGACGTGGTGCCAGGCGTTGGCATAGCGGGTCACCGTCTGGCGCAGCAGTATGTTGTCCCGGTAGGCCTGCAGCACGGGATCCCCGCTCTGGGCCACGGCGAGCAACATGGGCACCAGCCAGAGAGCGATGGCCAGCACCATAAAGAGCGGCCCCGCCAGCCCCTTGAGCCAATCGCCCCTGGTGGCGGTGCGGATCTTCTCCCTGTGGGTCCAGACGGCCGGGATCAGGATCAGCAGGGCCAGCAGCCCCACCCCCTTGGTGATGATGCCGAGCCCGGCGGCGAACCAGCCGAGCCAGTACCAACGCCAACCGCCACCACAGAGCAGGAAGCGGACGAAGCCATAGACCCCCAAAGTGATGAAGAAGGTGACCAGCGCATCGATCTGCGCCGTCTTGGCCTGCAGGGTGAACTGGACAGTAAAGAGCAGCAGCAGACCGGCCATGAAGCCGACCTGTGCGCTCCACAGCCGGCGCCCCAGATCCCACACCAGCGCGATGGTCAGCAGGCCCGCCAGCAGGGAGGGCAGCAGGAAGGCCACCTTGATGGAACCGGTCAGCAGATACCCTATCGCTATCCCCCACATAAACAGGGGGGGCTTGTCCGGGTAGATCTCGCCGCCGCGCATGGGGAAGAGCCACTGGCCGCTCTCCACCATCTCCTTGGCGATCAGGGCGAAGCGCGGCTCGTCGGCGGGCCAGGGATCCCGCAGGCCGAGGCCCGCCCCCAGCACCACCAGGGCGATCAGCAGCAGCCAGCCTAGCGATTCCTGCCTGAGCAGATAACGATCATTTACCATGACGAACCTCATAGTCGTCGACGACCTTGTCCCGCTTCCACCCTCTGTGCTGGATGTCCAGATAGAGGCTGTAGAGGGCGGTAAAGGTGGGGAAGAGGTTCTGCAGCACGCCGACGGAGTCCTGCTTGGGGGAGAAGATGAAGTAGCTGAGCGTCATCAGGCTGCCGAGCACGCTCATGTACCAGAACAGGCGGGGAATGACGGGCCGGCCGGCCCGCTTCGAGGCCAGGAACTGCACCAGCCAGCGCCCGCCGAACATGAGCGCCCCCGTGTAGCCGATGAGCTTCCAGCCGGTGACATGCAGACCCGTCCAGTCAAACCAGGTCAGCTCCATGGAAAGCAGGGCATCGATCATCGCCGCCCTCCCCGGTTCAACCAGCCGACATGGGGGGCGACCTCATCCCGGTCCGGCCAGACCGATGACAACGAAAGCAGGGTGTCCATCACTCCAGCATCTCCCGGATCTCGACCACCTTGGAGCGACGCTGCAACCACCAGACGCCGACCACGTCCACCAGCCCGACCCAGAGCCGGTTCCAGACGCCGTACTTGGAAACGCCCGCCTGCCGCGGCCTGTGGTTGACCGGCCAGGGGGACATGCGGCCCCCCTGGGCCTGGATCAGGGCCGGGATGTAGCGGTGCATGTGGTTGAAGCCGGGCAGGCGCAGATACCAGTCGCGGCGCACCACCTTGAGGCCGCAGCCGGTATCCGGGATGCCGTCCCGCAGCAGCAGATCGCGAAAACCGTTCGCCAGCCTGGACGAGAGACGCTTCACCCAGTCATCCCGGCGAGTGACACGGTGGCCGATGAGCCCGACCTGATTCCTGTCCGCCGCGAAACGGCGCTTGGCCTCCTCCAGCATGGCGGGAATGTCCGCCGGATCGTTCTGGCCGTCGCCGTCCAGCACCACCAGCCAGTCGCCGCGCCCCTGGCGCACCCCGCTCAGCACCGCCATGCTCTGGCCGACGGCCCTGGCGTGGCGCACCACCCGCAGCCTGGTGAAGCGGGACTTCAGCTCGCACAGCAGGGCATAACTGTCATCCTCGCTGCCATCATCCACGTAGATCAATTCGTACTCGTATCCGCCCCCCAGAGCGGCGTCTATTTCACTGATGAGGGGAGCCAGATTGTCCCGTTCATCCTTGGCTGGTACTACGACTGACACATCGACTGAATCACCCATATGAGCTTCCCGACAAAGAAAATAATCCAAGGGATCCTGTTGCGCACATCATGAAGAAGGTGGACTGAGCGCCAGAACCCGCACAAATACAAGGTATTACATCATGATGATCGCCGTCTATCACCCGACAACTAACAATCGCATCAACTAAGAGGGGCAGCACAACAGCGCGGCCCTGCCCGCACCTCAGGTCGTCACCACCAGCAGAATCTTCTCCCGCCTAAAAGTTCCATACCGTTTTCGTCTCTGATGATCTGACACATAACCACATGTTCCATCGTCTGGCTGGCAGCCACCCCGTGGAGAACCTATATCTTCCGGACAAGCCAACGAGGTAACCATCATGCAGAGACTCTGCGCCTGGGGCTGGGGGCTGCTCCTGCTGTTGACCACGGCATCGGCCCATGCCGATGCATTTCGCCAGGCCCCCAAGGCGATGAGCGCCCTGCGCCAGGGCGCCGCCATGGAGCGCGGCAACCCGAGGCAGGCCATCGCCCACTACTGCACCGCCGCCAGCCTGGGCAACCCGGAAGCCTACTACCGCATCGGTCGCCTGCTGGCTCGCGGCCCCCAGGGGATACGCAACGCCCGCCACGCGAACGCCTACCTGGCCATGGCCATGCGCCTCGGCAATCAACAGGCCGCCCGCTACTACAACGAGCGGGTCGGCAACGCCCCCCTCGGCACCTGTGGCGTCGGTGGCAGCGGAGGCGGCGCGCCCTGGGTGCGGCCCAGCACCCCCTTCGATCAGGACAGCTACCTGGCCCGCCAATCCACGAGCAAGCAGCAGCTGGCCAGCATGATCCGCCAGGCGGCCAAGCGCCACAGAGTCAACCCCCAGCTGGCGCTGGCCATCGCCATCGCCGAGTCCAATCTGAACAGTGCCGCCGTCTCCCCCAAGCAGGCGCAGGGGGTCATGCAGCTCATCCCCGAAACCCAGGCCCGTTTCGGCGTGACCCGGCCGTTCGACGCCCGGCAGAACATTCGTGGCGCCATGATCTACCTGAAGTGGCTGGAGAAGCAGTTTGGCCCGGACTGGGTCAGGATCAGCGCCGCCTACAACGCCGGGGAGCAGGCCGTCCTGCGCCACGGCGGCGTGCCCCCCTATCGGGAGACCCAGGAGTACGTGCAGCGGGTGCTCTACTACTCGGGGCAGGATCCGGCCAAGGAGCGCCGGCTGCCACGCTGAGCACCACCCACCGGCCATCTCATCCGCACGAATCCTATCGGGCCAGGCTTAAGGAAATCTTAAGACAGGGCCCGGCACGCTCCTGTCCGCTGCCGCCTCTCGGCCGCTCGCCAGCCCCCTGGCTCCCCGCTCCCCGGCTTTGCCGCCCCCTCCCCATTGGTTTACAATCGACGGGTTTTTTGGAACCGGGTTGACGGCCCGTCGACCCGGCCCCACCACGACATCAGTCTGTTAATGTCACGACATTAAACTGCTGAAAAGGAAGAGAATTAGCCAATGGCTCAATTTATTTACACCATGAACAGGGTCGGCAAGGTAGTGCCGCCCAAGCGTCATATTCTCAAGAACATCTCCCTCTCCTTCTTCCCGGGCGCCAAGATAGGCGTGCTGGGTCTGAACGGCGCCGGTAAATCCACCCTGCTGCGCATCATGGCCGGGATCGACACCGAGATCGAAGGGGAAGCCCGCCCGCAGCCAGGCATCAAGATCGGCTACCTGCCCCAGGAGCCCAAGCTGGATCCGGAGCAGACGGTGCGCGAGGCGGTCGAAGAGGCGGTCGGCGAGGTGAAACGCGCCATGGCGCGCCTCGACGAGGTCTATGCGGCCTACGCCGATCCGGACGCCGACTTCGACAAGCTGGCCCGCGAGCAGGGCGAGCTGGAGGCCATCATCGCCGCCCAGGGCGGCCACAACATGGAAAACCAGCTGGAGCGCGCGGCCGACGCCCTGCGCCTGCCGGCCTGGGATGCCCAGATCAAGCACCTCTCCGGGGGTGAGCGCCGCCGCGTGGCCCTGTGCCGCCTGTTGCTGGAAAAGCCGGACATGCTGCTGCTGGACGAACCGACCAACCACCTGGATGCGGAATCCGTGGCCTGGCTGGAGCGCTTCCTGCACGACTACGAGGGGACTGTCGTGGCCATCACCCACGACCGCTACTTCCTCGACAACGTGGCGGGCTGGATCCTGGAGCTGGACCGTGGCGAGGGCATCCCCTGGGAAGGCAACTACTCCTCCTGGCTGGAGCAGAAAGACGCCCGTCTGGCCCAGGAAGCGAGTTCCGAAGCCGCCCGTCGCAAGTCCATCGAGAAGGAGCTGGAGTGGGTTCGCCAGAACCCCAAGGGCCGTCAGGCCAAGTCCAAGGCCCGTATGGCTCGCTTCGAGGAGCTCAACACCAACGACTACCAGAAGCGCAACGAGACCAACGAGCTGTTCATTCCGCCCGGACCCCGCCTCGGCGACAAGGTGGTCGAGGTGGCCAACCTCTGCAAGTCCTATGGCGACCGCCAGCTGATCGACGATCTCTCCTTCTCCATTCCGAAGGGCGCCATCGTCGGCATCATTGGCCCGAACGGTGCCGGTAAATCGACCCTGTTCCGCATGATGTCGGGTCAGGAGCAACCGGACTCCGGTTCCATCACCCTGGGTGACACCGTGGTGCTGGCCTCGGTGGATCAGTTCCGCGACCAGATGAACGACAAGAAGACGGTGTTCGAGGAAGTCGCCGACGGCCAGGATATCCTGCGCATCGGCAACTACGAGTTCCCGAGCCGTGCCTATATCGGCCGCTTCAACTTCAAGGGTTCCGACCAGCAGAAGCGGGTTGGCGAGCTCTCCGGTGGCGAGCGTGGTCGTCTGCACCTGGCCAAGCTGCTGCAGACCGGCGGCAACGTGCTGCTGCTGGACGAACCGACCAACGATCTGGACATCGAAACCCTGCGCGCCCTGGAGAACGCTCTGCTGGAGTTCCCCGGCTGTGCCATGGTCATCTCCCACGACCGCTGGTTCCTCGACCGCATCGCCACCCACATCCTGGACTACCAGGACGAGGGCAAGATCGAGTTCTTCGAGGGCAACTTCACCGAATACGAAGAGTGGAAGAAGAAGACCTATGGCGCCGAGGCCGTCCAGCCGCGCCGTGCCAAGTACAAGCGCATCGCCAAGTAAAGGGGACGATTGGTGCGGCCAGCCGCACCGTGTCCATTGCGACAAGCGAGCTGCATATGCGGACAAGGGGAGCCCGGGCTCCCCTTTTTATCGCCTCCTGGCTTACAATTCCCCTCCCTACCCTGGCAGCATAGAACCATGACCCAACCCACCACGACCAGACTCACCATCCAGATCCGGATCGAACCCGGCTGTCTGGGTCCGGATGGCAAGCAGCACATCGACACCTTCTGCACCGCGGCCAGCCGGGTCTTTGCCGCCATCGAACCCGGGCGGATCAGCTGGGTGCTGCTCCCCCGCCACGACAAGCAGTTGCCGGAGCAGGAGTTCCTCATCGAGGGGCGCAAGTTGAGCGATGCGCAAGCCGGCCTGTTGCTGCAGCGCATGGGCGCGAGTCTGGCTCCCTTGCTGGAGCAGAGCGATGCCGTGCTGAGCCAGCTTATCGAGCGCTACCTGAAGAGCCGTTGATGGCCCCCACAGAGAAGGTTCTATCGAGCCCCGTTTTTCCCCCTCCAAGGGCAAACGTTTGAATTTTTGCTCTATTCATTGATCCGCCTCGCAGATCCGGGGTTTGTAAACGCCGCCGCCTGTGTGAAAATGTGCGCGCTGTCACGGTATCAGGACGAGTCTGGTCACTTCATCGCCAGAGACAGAGCCCTTCACCCCGCATGGATGGGTGCGGCCCCCTGCTGCTTATTTCACGTTACCCATTGGAATCCAACATGAATCAACCACATCACGCTACCGGGCAGACCGCCAGCCCGGCTGCCGGGCAAGGATTGCTCGAGCGTCTGTTTGCCCTGAAAGGCCACGGCACCACTGCCCGCACCGAGGTCATCGCCGGCATCACCACCTTCCTGACCATGGTCTATATCGTGTTCGTCAACCCGCAGATCCTCTCTGCGGCGGGCATGGACACCCAGGCCGTGTTCGTCACCACCTGCCTCATCGCCGGCATCGGCAGCATCCTGATGGGCCTGCTGGCCAATCTGCCCATCGCCCTGGCACCCGCCATGGGCCTGAACGCCTTCTTCGCCTTCGTGGTGGTGGCCGGCATGGGCTACTCCTGGCAGGTCGGCATGGGCACCATCTTCTGGGGCGCCCTGGGGCTCTTGATCCTCACCCTGCTGCGGGTGCGCTACTGGCTCATCGCCAACATACCGCTCACCCTGCGGGTCGGCATCACCGCCGGCATCGGCCTGCTGATCGCCCTGCTCGGCCTGCACAATGCCGGCATCGTGGTCGCAAGCCCCGCGACCATGGTGACCGTGGGGGACCTCACCTCCCTGCCCTGCCTGCTGGGGCTGCTCGGCTTCTTCCTGATCTGCATCTTCTCCGCCCGCGGCGTCCACTCCGCCGTGCTGATCGCCATCGTGGTCACCACGGCGCTGGGCTGGCTGTTCGGGGATGTCACCTTCAAGGGGTTCGTCTCGGTGCCGCCCAGCATTGCCCCCGTCTTCGGCCAGCTGGATCTGATGGGGTCGCTGGACATCAGCCTCGCCGGGATCATCTTCTCCTTTATGCTGGTCAACCTGTTCGACTCTTCCGGCACCCTGATCGGCGTTACCAACCGCGCCAAGCTGGCCGATGACAGGGGCCACTTCCCGCGCATGAAGCAGGCCCTGGTGGTGGACAGCGTGAGCTCCGTCGGCGGCGCCTTTATGGGCACCTCTTCCGTTACTGCCTATATCGAGAGCAGCTCAGGCGTCGCCGTCGGCGGTCGCACCGGTCTGACCGCCATCGTGGTCGGCGTGCTGTTCCTGCTGGCCATCTTCTTCTCCCCGGTCGCCGCCATGGTGCCGGCCTACGCCGCCGCCGGCGCCCTTATCTACGTGGGCGTGCTGATGTGCTCCGAGCTGACCCGGGTGAAGTGGGAAGACCTGACCGAGGCGGTGCCGGCCTTCATGACCGCCGTCATGATGCCGTTCAGCTTCTCCATCACCGAGGGGATCGCCGTGGGCTTCATCTCCTACTGCGTGATGAAGGCGGGCACCGGCCGCTGGCGCGAGATCAACCCCTGCGTGCTGGTGGTCGCCCTGCTGTTCGTGCTCAAGTTCGTCTGGGTCGATGCCCACTGATTTTTCTTCCATGAAAAGAAAAACCAGACTCTGAAAACAAAAATGCCCGTCATCGACGGGCATTTTTTATGGCGGGCTCAGGGCTCAGCGAATGCCGCGGGCCTCGCGGATCCACTCCCAGGCCTGCTGGATCTCCTGGGTCTTCTCTTTGGCCATCTCCATCATCTCGGGGGGCAATCCCTTGGCGGCCAGCTTGTCAGGGTGATGCTTGCTCATCTCCTTGCGATAGGCGCGCTTGATCTCCTGATCGCTGTCGCTCTCGTTCACCCCGAGCAACTGATAGGCATCCTTGAGGCGATCCCGGGAGGGGGGCTCCTGACGGTATTGCTGCCCCTGGCCACCGCCCTGCTGTTGCTGACGGTGGAAGAAGTTCATCTGGGCCTCGGCCATGGCCAGAATGCGGGCAAGCTCGATGCGACTGAACCCCAGCTCGTCGGCGATGGTTTGCAGGATGGCCCGCTCGTTCGCCTCCACCTGACCGTCGGCGAAGGCGGCCTGCAGCTGGACCTCGAGGAAGAAGCGCAGGATGTCGCGCTGCCCCAGGCTCGCCTGGCGAAACTCCGCCAGGGTCTCGCGCAGGGGGAAGTCCGCCTCCTTGCCAAGGCGGAACGACTCCTGGGCCCGTACCCGCTGCT
>Ga0247725_1001353_pt1 | contig 12672 bp, 10 predicted proteins | sample OKSTACKMCFT3sol_FD_183021 | JGI IMG/M metagenome (GOLD analysis project Ga0247725, IMG submission 183021) | Subsurface sediment microbial communities from gas well in Oklahoma, United States - OK STACK MC-FT3-sol | ecosystem: Environmental > Terrestrial > Deep subsurface > Rock core/Sediment... | reverse complement strand
TCAGCGTGATCAAGGCCGGTTACTGAGCCAACCTCAGCGCAGCCTGGGCTCCAGCTCACGCCACTGCCCGGGCGCCAGACCATCCAGACTCCAGGGGCCGATGCGCACCCGCACCAGGCGCAGGGTCGGCAGGCCCACGGCGGCGGTCATGCGCCGCACCTGGCGGTTGCGTCCCTCGCGGATCACCAGCTCCAGCCAGGCGGTCGGCACGCTCTTGCGAAAGCGCACCGGCGGATTTCTCTCCCACAGCTGCGGCTCCTCCAGACGGCGCGCCTCGGCCGGCAGGGTCGGGCCGTCATTGAGCTGCACGCCCTGGCGCAGCTGCGCCAGCTGCTCCTCGCTCGGCTCGCCCTCCACCTGTACCCAGTAGGTCTTGGCCAGCTTGTGTCTGGGGTCGGCGATCTGCGCCTGCAGGCGGCCGTCGTTGGTCAGCAGCAGCAGGCCCTCGCTGTCGCGGTCCAGGCGCCCGGCCGGGTAGACGCCGGGCACGCCGACGAAGTCCTTGAGGGTGGCGCGGCCCTGCTCGTCCTGGAACTGGGTGAGCACGTCGAACGGCTTGTTCAGCATGATCAGCCGCGGCTCGGCCGGCGGCGCCTTGGCCACCCGGCGCGGGGCGGGACGACGGGGCTGGGAGGGACGGGGTGGGCGCGCCATGCGGGCTCCGCGGCAGAGGGAAAGCGCGCAGTTTAACCGAGCATCATCAAGCGCGTTGATGATGTGCCGCAGCGCCGCACATCCGGCTAAGCTGCTGCCATCGCATCGACCGCAGAGGACGCCGCACATGAGCACCGAACTCGCCACCTTCACCGGCTGGGCCGCCACCGCACCGGGCGCCCCGCTCGAGCGCCACAGCTACGATCCCGGCCCGCTGGGTGCCGAGGAGGTCGAGGTGGCGGTGGAATACTGCGGCATCTGCCACTCGGACCAGTCGATGATCGACAACGAGTGGGGCAACGCCCGCTATCCCTTCATCCCCGGCCACGAGGTGGTCGGCACCATCGTCCGCGCCGGCGAGCAGGTGCGCGGCCTCAAGCTCGGCCAGCGCGTCGGCATCGGCTGGTACAAGGGCAGCTGCATGCACTGCGGCTCGTGCATGGAAGGCTCGCACAACCTCTGCCGCACGGTGAAACCGACCATAGTCGGCAGCCACGGCGGCTTCGCCGATCGCCTGCGCGCGCACTGGGCCTGGGCCGTGCCGCTGCCGGCGGGGCTCGACCCGGCGCTGGTCGGCCCCCTGTTCTGCGCCGGTTCCACGGTGTTCAGCCCGCTGTTGGAGTTCGACATCAAGCCCACCGACCGGGTCGGCGTGGTTGGCATCGGCGGCCTCGGCCACCTGGCCCTGCGCTTCCTCAACGCCTGGGGCTGCGAGGTCACCGCCTTCACCTCCTCGCTGAGCAAGCAGGAGGAAGCCATGCGCCTGGGCGCGCACAAGGTGGTGGCGTCCACCGACGGCAAGGCGCTCAAGGCCATCGCCGGCACCCTCGACTTCCTGCTGGTCACCGCCAGCGCCGACCTGGACTGGAACGCCCTGCTCGCCACCCTGCGCGGCAAGGGCCGCCTGCATTTCGTCGGCATTGTGCCCAACGCGATTCCCACCCACGTGTTCAGCCTGATTCCGCAGCAGAAGAGCCTGTCCGGCTCGCCGGTGGGTTCGCCGGCGAGCATGGCGACCATGCTCGAGTTCTGCGCCCGCCACCAGATCCTGCCGCAGGTGGAGCACTTCCCGATGAGCCAGGTGAACGCCGCGCTGGACCACCTGCGCGCCGGCAAGGCGCGCTACCGGGTGGTGCTGGACGCCAGCCGATGAGCGAACTGCTGCACTGGCGCCGCGCCCCAACCTGGCACCTGGGCGCGGTCGACGGCACCGACCGGCCGCGCCTGCTGCAGGTGTGGGAGGCGGCGGTGCGCGCCACCCACCACTTCCTCGCCGAGGAGGACATCCAGTTCTACCGGCGCATGCTCGCCGAGCAGTACTTCGACCTGGTGCGCCTGACCTGCCTGCGTGACGAGCAGGGCCGGCTGCTGGGCTTCTGCGGCACCGCCGAGGACCGCCTGGAGATGCTCTTCGTCGACCCGGCGCAGCACGGCCGCGGCCTGGGCAAGGCCCTGCTGCGCCACGCCATCGCGCAGGACGGCGTGCGCCTGGTCGACGTCAACGAACAGAACCCCGGTGCCGTGGCCTTCTACCTGGCCCAGGGCTTCGAGCGGATCGGCCGCTCGCCGCTGGACGGCGCCGACCGCCCCTTCCCGCTGCTGCACCTGCGCCTGCGCGGCGCCTAGCGGAACGGCGGCTCGTCAAAGCTGCGCAGCTTGCGCGAGTGCAGCGAGTCGAGCTGGCAGCGCAGGCGGTCGAGGGCGGCGATGCCGATCGCCAGGTGCTGGCTGACCGCGCGCTGGTAGAAGCCGGTGGCCGAGCCGGGCAGCTTGATCTCGCTGTGCAGCGGCTTGTCCGACACGCACAGCAGGGTGCCGTAGGGCACGCGCAGGCGGTAGCCCTGGGCGGCGATGGTGCCACTCTCCATGTCCACCGCCACGGCGCGGGCCAGGTTGATCAGCGGCCGCTCGTGGGCCCAGTGCAGCTCCCAGTTGCGGTCGTCGTAGGTCAGCACGGTGCCGGTGCGCAGGCGCTTCTTCAGGGTCTCGCCACGCTCGCCGGTGACCTGCGCCGCCGCGTCCTGCAGGGCCTGCTGCACCTCGGCCAGGGCCGGGATGGGAATGTGCGGCGGCAGCACCCGGTCCAGTATGCCGTCCCTGCGCATGTAGGCGTGGGCCAGCACGTAGTCGCCGATGGTCTGCGACTGCCGCAGGCCGCCGCAGTGGCCGATCATCAGCCAGCAGTGCGGGCGCAGCACGGCCAGGTGGTCGGTGATGTTCTTGGCGTTGGACGGGCCGACGCCGATGTTGACCAGGGTGATGCCGTGGCCGTCGGCGGCGATCAGGTGGTAGGCCGGCATCTGGTAGCGGTGCCAGACCACCGCGTCGGCCACCGCCTGGGCATCCTCCTCCGAGGTGCCGCGCTCGATGATCACGTTGCCCGGCAGCACCATGCGCACGAAGCGCGGGTTCCCGCGCAGCTGCTCCAGGCCGTGGCGGATGAACTGGTCGACATAGCGGTGGTAGTTGGTCAGCAGGATCCACGGCTGCACATGGCGCCAGTCGCTGCCGGTGTAGTGCACCAGGCGGCGCAGGGAGAAGTCGGTGCGTGCCGCGTCGAACAGCGCCAGCGGCAGGTCGCCGCTGTCGCCCCAGTCGTACAGGCCGTCGGCCACCGAGTCGGTGGCGGCGGACAGGTCGGTGCTGGGGAACACCCGCGCCAGCTCGGCGGCGCTCACCCCGGAACCGGCCAGCTCGTCGCCCTGCTCGACCACATAGGGGTAGGGAATGTTCTGCTGGCTGAAGCCGACCTCGACGGTGACGGTGAAGTCCTCCATCAGCGGGCGCAGCTGGTCCAGCAGGTAGCCGCGAAAGTCCTGCGGGTGGGTCACGGTGACCCGGTAGGTGCCCGGCACCTGCACCTTGGCGTAGGCGCGTACGCTGCTCGGCACCTCGCCCTGGCAGTGGTAGGTCAGGCGCAGCTCGGGGTAGCGGAACAGCGCGCGCTCGTCCTCGCCGGGCTGGCTGCGTTCCTTGAGGTAGCGCTTGAGCGCCAGGCTCAGCGCGCCGCTGGCCTGACGATGCAGCTCGGCGAGGCGCTCGACGGCCTCCTCGGCGGTACGGGCGACGACGAAATCGGTAGCACTCACGGGGCAGCTTCCTGGCTGTGGCGATGGCCCTATCTTGCGCCTCGGCGCCCGCCGCCGGCAAACCCGGCGCGGGCCATCTAGGCTTGTCCTACCGCCGCCAAGGAGAGCCGCCGTGTGCCGTCTGCCGATCCTCTGCCTGCTGCTTGCCGCCCCGGCCCTGGCCGCCGAGCTGGATGGTCGCTACCAGGGCACGCTGGACGAGCGGCCGACCGAGCTGATCCTGCGCAGCCAGGAGCAGCGGGTGGAAGGCGAATACCGCGAGGGCAGCCGCAGCTTCCGCCTCAGCGGCAGCTTCGATGGCCAGGCGCTGCAGGCGCAGATCAGCGATCCGGATTCCGGCCAGGTGCTGGCCAACATGAACGCCAACTACGCCAACGACATGCTCGCCGCCAGCCTGGCCGCGCGCGACCCCGCCAGCGGCGCGACGCTGGTGCGCGCGGGCCTGTTCCAGCGGGTCGCCCCGCCGCCACCGCCGGCCGACCCCGACCACGACCCGAGCCTGGTCGGTACCTGGGTCTACGAGCAGGACGGCGATGCCGCACTGGGCGGGCCGGGCAGCGTGACCACCCTGCGCATCCGCGCCGACGGCAGCATCGACCAGTGGCGCCGCAGCGTCAGCGGCGGCAGCGAGTGGAGCTACGACCGCCCCGGCGAGCTGCAGTACAGCGGGCGCTGGCGCAGCGAGCAGGGCCTGTTGCTGGTGCAGCTGAAGGGCGCGCGAGAGTACCAGCCGGCGGCGCGCTACCGCTTCCGCGCGCCCTTCCTGGTGACCGAGAGCAACACCGGCGAGATGCTCTGGCAGCGGCGCTGAACGACCTCAGGCCGGCTGGTGCAGGCGCACGTTGAACAGCGGTCCCTGGCTGTAGCGGGCCAGGGTCTTGGCAACAGCCAGCACGCCCAGGTCGATCAGCGGCTCGAGCAGGATCACGCTCATGTAGGCCAGGCCGAAGCTGCCGACGGACAGCAGGTTCTCGGCGGAGAAGCCGTTGCCGTAGAAGGCCCAGAAGGCCACCCAGGCGACGATGCCGCCCTGGTAGGCGGTGGACAGCGCCAGGGCCTGCCTGTAGCTGGTGTCCACATAGGCAGTGCGCGCCGGGATGATGCGCCTGGCCAGCAGGTGGATGCCCCACAGCGGCACCAGCAGGGTGGTGACGTTCATGCCGTACTGCGGCAGGTCGAACGGGGCGAACAGCAGGCCCTGCAGCAGCAGGCCGGCGGCCAGGCCGATGGCCGCGGCGCCGGCGCCGAACAGCAGCAGCAGGGTCGAGCCGAGGATCAGGTGGACTTCCGAGACGCCCACCGGATGGTGCGGCAGGACCTCGAAGAAGCAGAACACCAGGGCCGTGGTGAGCAGGCTGCGCAGGGCCAGGGCAGCTGCCCCGCCATTGTCGCGCAGGCTGTCGCGGGCGAGCTTGACCGTGAGCGCGAAGGCGCCTGCGGCGGTGGCATAACTGAGGAAGAGCTTGGCGCCGGCAACGACGTCGGGTTCGATGTGCATGAGGGTTCCTTGGTCGCGCCCACCGCGCGACGGTTCGGATGGAGGAATGGGCGCGAACGCCCGCAGGCGATGGCAGGTCTCCTGGCTCGCGGCTTGGCACTTCGCCCGCCTTCCCAGCCGTTCGGGCCAGTGGCGTGTGGGCGTCGTTCGCCGCTTACAGTTGCGGGGGCAGCCAGGGCATTGGCGACGCGCGCCGCACCCTGTTCCCTTTTCATCCGCCCGGGGGCGGAACCATCGGCGGCCACCTTAGCGCCATGCGCCGGCAAAAGACAGCCCGTCCGCCACGCATTGACCCCGGCCAGGCCCCGTCCTAGACTGCGCGCCCCGTAGATCACGCTGTACACCGCCGCCATGTCGTCGCACGCCCACCTGCCCTGCTCCGCCCAGCCCGACCCGCGGCTGCTGGCGCGCACCTGGCCGCGTGACGCCCTGCAACGCCGCCGGCGCAGCGTGCTGTTCGCCTTCACCTTCTCTCCCCCCGCCGCCTGAACGCGCCTCTGCCCCGCGTAGAGTCCCGACCCGTCTCGCCCGCGCACTCGCGGGCAGCCGCCTTTCATGCTTGCAAGACCCGCCAGGTGCTGGCGGGTGGGAGTATTCGATGCGTTCTTCCTGGCTTCTCGCCGTTCTGATCTTCGCCGTGTCCGTGGTCGGCCTGAGCATGGGCACCAGCCTGCCGCTGGTGGCTCTGCGCCTGCACGCGAGCGGCTCCGGCAGCCTGCTGATCGGCCTGTTCTCGGCGCTGCCGGCGGCCGGCATGATCCTCGCCGCCCTGCTGGTCGGCCGCCTGAGCCGGCGCTACAGCGGGCGCCGGCTGTACCTGGCCTGTTTCGCCCTGTGCCTGCTGGGCACCGCCGCGCTGCTGCCGACCGAACCGCCGCTGGCGCTGCTGGCCGGCGCGCGCCTGCTGCTGGGCATCGGCATGGGCGTGCTGGTGATCCTCGGTGAATCCTGGGTCAACGAACTGTGCGACGAACGCCGACGCGGCCAGATCGTCGCGCTCTACGCCGCCTGCTTCACCGGCTGCCAGCTGGGCGGCCCGGCGATGATCGGCCTGTTCGGTGCACAGAGCGCCTGGCCGGCGCTGCTGGTGGTGCTGGCCAACCTGCTGGCCCTGGCGCTGGTCTGGCACAGCCTGCCGGCCGCCTGGTCGGAGCCGACCGAGGCGGGGCCGCGGCGCTTTTCCCTGCTCGGCTTCGTCCGCGTGGCCCCGGCGCTGTGCCTGGGCGTGCTGTTCTTCGCCTTCTTCGATGCGGTGGTGTTGTCGCTGTTCCCGGTATACGCCAGCGGCCACGGCTGGGCGGTGGGCGTGGCGGCGCTGATGGCCAGCGTAATCCTGGCCGGCGACATGCTGTTCCAGGTGCCACTGGGCTGGCTGTCCGACCGCCTCGACCGGCGCGCCCTACACCTGGGCTGCGGGGTGCTGACGCTGCTCCTGGGCCTGGCCCTGCCCTGGCTGATCGTCCAGCGCGAGCTGCTATGGCCGGCGCTGGTGCTGCTCGGCGCGGCGGCCGGCGGCATCTACACCCTGGCCCTGGTGCTGATCGGCCAGCACTTTCGCGGCCCCGACCTGGTCACCGCCAATGCCTGCGTCGGCCTGCTCTGGGGTGTCGGCAGCCTGCTCGGTCCACTGCTCAGCGGTGCGCTGATGGACGTCGGCCCGCAGGGCCTGCCGCTGGCCCTGTGCCTGGCCGCCAGCCTGTTCGTGGTGGCGGCCCTGGGCGCCCTGCCGCTGGCGCGGCGGGCGCTGCACCGGCTCAGGTGAGGTGCGGGGTGCTGCGCGCCAGCAGCGCCTCGGCGTCGATGCCGCGCGGCAGGGTGCCGTAGACCCGGCCACCCCCGCCCAGACGGCTGGCGATAAAGGCGTCGGACACCGTGGCGTTGCCGGCCTCCAGCAGCAGCTTGGCCTGCAGGGCCACGGCCACGTCTTCGGTGAGCTGGCGAGCGCGGTACTGGATGTCGGCGGTGTCGCGGAAGTCGGCCTGCAGCTTGCCGATGTGCGCCTTCAGGCGCGCGTCGCCGTGGCCGTCGCCCAGCTCGGCGAACAGCGCGTCGAGCACGCCGGCCTCCTTGGACAGGGCGCGCAGCACGTCCAGGCACTGCACGTTGCCCGAGCCTTCCCAGATCGAGTTGACCGGCGCCTCGCGGTACAGCCTCGGGAGGATGGTCTCCTCGACGTAGCCGGCACCGCCCATGCACTCCTGGGCCTCGTTGATCATCGCGGGCGCGCGTTTGCAGATCCAGTACTTGCCGATGGCGGTGACCAGGCGGGCGAACTTGTCTTCCTGATCAATGTGCGGGTTATCCAGCGCCTTGCCCATGCGCATGGTCAGGGCCAGCGCCGCCTCGCTCTCCAGGGCCAGGTCGGCCAGCACGTTCTGCATCAGCGGCTGCTCGGCCAGCACGCGGCCGCCGACCTTGCGGTGCGCGCAGTGGTGGGCGGCCTGGGTCAGGGCCTGACGCATCAGGCTGCTGGAGCCGATCATGCAGTCGAAGCGGGTCAGCGCGACCATCTCGATGATGGTCGGCACGCCACGCCCCTCTTCGCCGACCATCCAGGCCAGGGCGCCGCGGAACTCCACCTCGCTGGAGGCGTTGGCCCAGTTGCCCAGCTTGTTCTTCAGGCGCTGGATGTAGAACTGGTTGCGCGTGCCGTCCGGGCGGTGGCGCGGCAGCAGGAAGCAGGACAGGCCCTTGTCGGTGTAGGCCAGGGTGAGGAAGGCGTCGCACATCGGCGCCGAGCAGAACCACTTGTGGCCGACCAGCTCGTAGGCCTGCCCCGGGCCGGCGATGCCCACCGGATGGGCCCTGGTGGTGTTGGCGCGGACGTCGGTGCCGCCCTGCTTCTCGGTCATGGCCATGCCGATGGTGACGCCGGCCTTCTGCGCCATCGGCACATTGCGCGGGTCGTACTCGGTGGCGAGGATCTTCGGCAGCCAGATCTCGGCCAGGTTCGGCTGCAGCTTGAGCGCCGGCACGGCGGCGTAGGTCATGGTCAGTGGGCAGGCATTGCCGGCCTCCGGCTGGTTGTGCAGGTAGTTCAGTGCGGCGCGGGCCACCTGGGCGCCCTCGCGCGGGTCACGCCAGGGCAGCGAGGGGATGCCGTGTTCGATGGCCGTGCGCATCAGCTCGTGGTAGGCCGGGTGAAACTCCACCAGATCGACGCGGTTGCCGTAGCGGTCATGGCTCTTGAACACCGGCTTGTTCTCGTTGGCCAGGAAGCCGGCCTGCATCAGCGGGCCGCCGGCCAGGGCGCCGTAGGCATGCAGCTTATCCTCGGCCCAGCCGCCGCCGAAGCGCCGGGTCCACTCCTGCAGCGGCAGGTCGAGGCGGTACAGGTTGGCGCCATCGAGGCTCGGCACCTGGTTGAACACTTCGTGGGTTTCCGCGTACTGCTGCAGGGACATGTCAGGACTCCGGGGCGCCGACGGCGCGCAGGCAGAAGGTGATCAGGGTTTGACTGACGCCGGCCAGGTCCGCCGCCGGCTGGCCGGCGTCGCGGGCCGCGCGGGCCGCCGGCGAGAGCGGGCCGACCAGGGCCTCGGCGATGGCGCCGACCAGGCAGGCGGCCACCAGGTTGACCTGCTCGACGCGGAATTCGCCGGCGCGCACGCCCTCTTCGAGCAGCTCGACGAACAGCTCGGCGTAGGCCTCGCGGAACAGCAGGCGCTGCTCGTCCACTTCCGGGTCGACCGGCTCGGCGATCAGGGCGAAGGCCAGGCGCCGACTGTGCCAGGCACGCGCGGCGAACTGCTCGAGGCCGGCGGCCAGGCGCCGGGCAGGGCGGCCGGGCGCACGCAGAATCGCGGCCAGGGCGTCCACCTCGATGCGGCAGGCGTTGCTGAAGACTTCCGCGGCCAGCTCACCCTTGCCGCTGAAATGGCGGTACAGGCTGCCGGTGGCGATGCCCACATCCTCGGCCAGGGCCTGCATGGTCAGGCTGGCGAAGCCGCCCTCGGCGACCCGCGCATGGGCGCAGGCAAGGATGCGTTCGCGCAGTTCCTGGGCGCGATCGAGGCGTTCGGGGGTGGTGCGATAGGCCATGAGCTGGATCCCTGTTCATGAGTCCATCTCAGTGAATCACGATTCACTTCTTCAGTGAAGCGGACGATCCGGCCAAATCGCGGCCGAATCATTGCCTTTCGACAGACCGGCGCCTCAGTGGCTGGCCGGCTGGCACAGCACCCAGTCGTGCAGCAGGGTCTGCAGCTCGAGGAACTTCACCGGCTTGGCCAGGTAGTCGCTCATGCCGGCGGCCAGGCAGCGCTCGCGGTCGCCGCTGTGGCTGTGGGCGGTGATGGCCAGCACCGGCAGATCGGCGCAGCCGGGCAGGTGGCGCAGCGCGCGGCAGGTGGCGAAGCCGTCCATTACCGGCATCTGGCAGTCCAGCAGCACCGCGTCGATCGGCTCGCCACGCAGCATCTCCAGGGCCTCGGCACCGTTGTCGGCGGTACGCACCCGGTAGCCGAGCTTGAGCAGCATGCCGCGGGTGACCAGCTGGTTGATCGCGTTGTCCTCGACGATCAGCACGGTGCACTGTTCCGGCCGGCGCTGCGGCACCCCACCGATGCGCCGCGGGCTGAGCGGCGTGGCCTGGCGCTGGGCCGGCAGGCTGAGCTGCAGAGTGACGGCGAAGGCGCTGCCCTGCCCTGGCTGCGACTGGTGCTGCAGGCTGCCGCCGAGCAGCTCGACCAGCTGCCGGCAGATCGCCAGGCCGATGCCCAGGCCGCCGTACTGGCGGGTCATGGAGCCGTCCAGCTGGCGGAAGCGCTGGTACAGCTTGCCGCCCTCGGGGGTGACGAAGCCGATGCCGCTGTCCAGCACCTCGATGCGCAGCGGCATGCTGCCGGCCAGCGGCCCGGCGGCAGCCACGCGCAGCACCACACGGCCCTGGTGGGTGAACTTGATGGCGTTGTCGAGCAGGTAGCCCAGTGCCTGGGCCAGCTTGGCGGCGTCGCCCTCGAGGGTGTCGGGCAGGCTGTCCTCCAGCTCGACGACGAACTCCAGGCCCTTGTCGGTGGCGCGCGGGCAGTACTGCGCACGCAGGCCGTCGACCAGGCCGCGCAGGCTGAACGGCTCGCGCCGCGGGTACAGCTTGCCGGCCTGCAGCTCGGTGAGGGCGAGGATGTCGTTGACCATGCGCATCATGTCGCGCGCCGAGGCGGCGGCGGTCTTCTGGTACTGCTCCAGCTCGACGTCCATCTTCACCGTCTGCATCAGCTCCAGGGAGCCGATCACCCCGTTCATCGGCGTACGCAGCTCGTGGGTGACGGTGGCGAGGAACTCGTCCTTGAGCCGGTTGCTGTCGGCCAGCTCGCGGTTCAGTGCCTCCAGCTCGCGACCGGCCTGCTGCAGGATGCGCGTGCGCTCTTCCTTCATCGCGTTGATGCGGTCGGCCAGGGCCAGCGACAGCAGGCCGACCTCCAGCGCCGAACCGAACTGGCTGGCGTACATGGTGAAGAAACTGTAGGGCAGGTAGCCCAGCACCATCAGGGTGTTGATCACCCCGCCGGCCAGGAAGGCGGTCCAGGCGATGATGAAGTAGCGCGCCACGCGCATGCCGCGCAGCCAGGCCAGCACGCCGGCGCTGAAGATCACCACGGTGAAGGCCAGCGCCAGGGAGGTGGCTAGGCGCAGGGCGGTGGCGTAGCTGCTGGTCAGCGCTAGCAGCATCACCAGCGCGCCGAGCGCCATCAGCACGAGCAGGGCGCGGTCGACCCAGGGGCTGTGCTCGCCGGTGTGCAGGAAGCTGCGCGCGAACTGGCAGCCGAACAGCGCCGCCGAGCCGATCAGGAAGGGCGTGGAGGCATTGGCCCACCAGGGGTCGTCGGGCCAGAAGTACTGGATGCCGGCGCCGTTGACCGACACCTGGTACAGGCCGAAGGAGGCGATGTAGAGGATGTAGTAGAGGTAGCTGGTGTCGCGGACGCTGAGGTAGATGAACAGGTTGTAGATCAGCATCACCAGCAGCACGCCGTAGATGATGCCGAGCACGTAGATGCGCGTCGGCTGCGCCTCGATGAAGGCCTCCGGCGCCCACAGCCCCAGGGGCATCTGCATCGAGCCCTGGCTCTGCGCGCGCAGGTAGATGCGCTGGCTCTGCCCCGGCGGCAGTTCCAGGTTGAACAGGTAGTTGTTCTGCTTGATCTGCCGGCTGGAGAAGGGCAAGGCGTCGCCGGTACGGCCGGCCAGGCGGTAGCCGCCGGCGCCGTCCGGCAGGTACAGCTCCAGGTGGTCGAGTGGCGGGTAGGCCAGCTCCAGCAGCCAGTGCTTGTGCTCGTCGAGCTGCCGGGGCTTGTACAGCAGGTCGACCCGCAGCCAGAACACCGAGCGCGAGTAGCCGGCGTTGAGCACCGGCTTGCCGTTGGTACGGAAGCTGCCGTCGAGCGCCGCCGAGCTGACCTGCTCGATGCTGGCGTCGCCGCGCACGTCCTCGAACACCTGCATGTGCGGGCCGAGCGTCAGGTAGCCGGTGTGCTCGTCGAACTCGACGGCGCGGGCCAGCCAGGAAAGACTGAACAGAACAACGAAGACTAGGAAACGCATGCAGGCCCGCCCGAATTCGTGCGCAGCCGTCCGGGAGCCCTCATCTCCCACGGGGACGGCGCACAGAATCCTTCTGTATTTGGTATGCCGGCACTCTATCACAGGGACCCGCGGAAAAATCCGGCCGCCCGGACAAGTTGTCGCGCCCCGGCAATTGGGTGGTCCGGCCGCCAGGTGGTAAGCTCGCCGGCCATGAACAGACACAACTCCCGCCCCGTCGTCCTCTGCCTGTCCGGTCACGATCCCTCCGGGGGTGCCGGCCTGCAGGCGGACATCGAAGCCCTGCTCGCCCAGGGTTGCCACGCCGCCCCGGCGGTCACCGCGCTGACCGTGCAGGACACGGTCAACGTCAGCGACTTCCGCGTACTCGACCGCGACTGGGTGCTGGCCCAGGCCCGCGCCATCATCGCCGACCTGCCGGTGGCCGCCGTCAAGCTGGGCATGCTCGGCTCGGTGGAGATGGTCGATACCGTGGTCGAGATCATGCAGGCGCTGCCCGGCGTACCGCTGGTCTGCGACCCGGTGCTGCGCGCCGGTGGCGGCGGCTCGCTGGGCAAGGACGACGTCGGCTACGCCATGCGTGAGCGCCTGCTGCCGATCGCCGCCGTGGCCACGCCCAACCTGCCGGAGGCGCGCATCCTCGCCGAGCTGCCCGAGGGCACGGCGGACGAATGCGCCGCGAAGCTCTCGGCCTACTGCCAGTATCTGCTGATCACCGGCGGCCACGGCGACGAGGCCGAGGTACACAACCGCCTCTACGTGCGCGGCGGCGACTGCCACACCTTCACCTGCGCCCGCCTGCCGGGCAGCTACCACGGCTCCGGCTGCACCCTGGCCAGCACCCTGGCCGGGCGCCTGGCCCTGGGCGAGGAAGTGGTCAGCGCCGTG